>Ga0182745_1001777_pt1 | contig 20145 bp, 13 predicted proteins | sample eDN3rd30CKraftBY_FD_128523 | JGI IMG/M metagenome (GOLD analysis project Ga0182745, IMG submission 128523) | Enriched backyard soil microbial communities from Emeryville, California, USA - eDNA 3rd pass 30_C Kraft BY (version 2) (version 2) | ecosystem: Environmental > Terrestrial > Soil >...
ACGTGCCGGCGCTGCTCGAGCACACGCGCGACTTCGTCTACATGGAGGAGGGGGACCTCGCCGTCATCACCGCGGCGGCCGTGGACATCTTCAACCGCCAGGGTCAGAAGGTGAACCGGCCCACCCGCCGCATCGACTGGACGCCGATGATGGCGGAGAAGGGCGGCCACAAGCACTTCATGCACAAGGAGATCTGGGAGCAGCCCCGCGCCATCGCGGACACGCTGCGCGGCCGGATGCTCCTGTCCGAGGGGGACGTCCACTTCGAGGGGTGGAACCTGTCCGCGGAGAAGGTGCGCTCGCTCACCAAGGTCACCATCCTCGCGTGCGGCACCTCGTGGCACTCCGGGGTCGCGGGCAAGCACATGATTGAGTCGCTGGCGCGCCTGCCGGTGGAGGTGGAGCTGGCGAGCGAGTTCCGCTACCGCGACCCCATCGTCGACGACACGCACCTGGCCATCGCCATCAGCCAGTCGGGCGAGACGGCGGACACGCTGGCGGCCTTCAAGGAGGCCAAGGCCCGCGGCGCCACGGCCATGGCCATCTGCAACGTCATTGGCAGCGCGATGACGCGCGAGGCCGGCTTCTCCGTGCTCACCAACGCGGGCCCGGAGATTGGCGTGGCGTCCACCAAGGCGTTCACCACGCAGTTGGTGGCCCTGTACCTGCTGGCCGTCAAGCTGGGCCGCATGCGCGGCACCCTGTCGGTGCAGGCGGCGCAGGAGCACCTGACGCACCTGACGAAGGTGCCGAAGATGATTGAGGACGTCCTCAAGTGCGAGCCGGCCGTGATGCGCGTGTCCCGCGAGTACATGGACGCGCGGGACTTCCTCTTCCTCGGCCGTGGCCCCATGCACCCGGTCGCGCTGGAGGGCGCGCTCAAGCTGAAGGAAATCTCGTACATCCACGCGGAGGGCTACGCGGGCGGTGAGATGAAGCACGGCCCCATCGCGCTCATCGACGACAAGCTGCCGGTGGTCGTCATCGCCCCGAAGCAGCCGCACGTGGCCTACGAGAAGATCATCGGCAACATCGAGGAGGTCCGCGCGCGCGGTGGGAAGGTGATTGCCGTCATCGACGAGGATGACGAGCACGTGGCCACGCTGGCCGACCATGTCATCCGGATTCCGTCCGCCTGCGCGCTGCTGGCCCCGGTGGTGGCCACCATCCCCCTGCAGCTGCTCGCCTACCATGTGGCGGACCTGCGCGGGAACGACGTGGACCAGCCGCGCAACCTCGCCAAGAGCGTGACGGTGGAGTAGCCGCCGCGCGGTTGTCGCTGTGACGTGTCAGGAGCCCGGGCCCTCTGTGGGGCTCGGGCTTCGTCGTCTCCTGGCTCCACTCGGGCAGCGGGGCGTCGGCCTTGGCGGCGTCCGGGCGCGCCAGCGGCTCCAGGCCGTTGGCGGCCTCGGGCTCTCGCGTGGTGCGCGTGGACGCGGCGCGCGTATTCGCCCCCTCCGCATGGCCCCGCACCGTTGTCTGTTGGAAGCCGTGGGGCCCGCCGCTTTGAACCGTCCCAGGGGCCGTGGCTACATTTTCTGGCGTGCCCGACGCGCCTCGCTCAATTCCGCTCACGCCGCGGTCCATGGAGGGCGAGCCCGAGGCGCCGCGGCCAGAGGTCGTGGCCCGGGGTGCGCCCTGGGGGGCGGCGCCGCTCCGGGGGCGGCCCATGGCACCCCTGGACCTGCCGCTGCCGGTGCTGGCGCTCATCGAACAGGCCCGGCGCGTCCCGGTGGCGGAGCGTCCGGAGGTCGCGGCGCGGCTGAACGGCCAGTTCGCCCGGATGGCCCAGGCGGGCGGGGACCGGCTGGTAGCGGACACCTTGCTGCGGTTGCTGGAGACCGGACGGCTCACCGGGCTGGTGGACGCGGCGGGGCGCTCCTGCCGCGCGGCGGCGGTGGAGGCCCTGCTGTCGCTGGGCTTTCCCTATGCCCTGGAGGTCCGCCCCGAAGACCTGGAGCACCTGCGCGCCGACGCCCGGCAACGGAAGCAGGCCCGGGGGCGGCCACGTGGGCTGATGGCGGTGTGGGTGGGAGGCCTGGGCGTGCAGTGGCTCCAGGCGCTGACCACGCCGGGGCCGGATGCCGGGCTGCTCACCTCCCAGGTGGGACTGTCGCTGCTGGCCATGGCGGCCTTGTGGCTTGCTCCGCCCCGGACGCCCGTGTACCGCGTGGGGATGTTGCTGCTGGCCCTGGTCTCCCTCGTCGGGGTGGCGCTGGTGCTCCTGGCCGGGGCGCCGATGGGGCTGTGGGCGGGGCTGGCGGGGCTGGTGGCCGCCTTCCTGGCTGCCCTCCGCGAGGGCTGACCCCAGGATGCAGCACGGATGTCAGAGGGGTGGACTAGGGTCTACCCATCGCGTACTAAAAGCGCGTTCAGGTGAGCCGGGGTGGCTCGCCAATACAAGGAGCTACGAGCAATGGCCGTGAATCAGGAGAAGGAAAAGGCGATCGAACTGGCGATGTCCGCGGTGGAGCGCCAGTTCGGCAAGGGGTCCATCATGCGGCTCGGCAACGACGAGCCGCTGATGCGCGACGTTCAGGCCATCCCGACGGGCTCCATCTCGCTGGACATCGCCCTGGGCGTGGGTGGCGTGCCCAAGGGCCGCATCATCGAAATCTTCGGGCCGGAGTCCTCCGGTAAGACGACGCTGTGCCTCCACATCGTCGCGGAAGCGCAGAAGCGCGGCGGCATCTGCGGCTACGTGGACGCGGAGCACGCGCTGGACGTGGGCTATGCGCGCAAGCTGGGCGTGCGCACCGATGACCTGCTGCTGAGCCAGCCGGATACCGGTGAGCAGGCGCTGGAAATCGCGGAGATGCTGGTGCGCTCGGGCGCCATCGACGTGCTGGTGGTGGACTCGGTGGCCGCGCTCGTGCCGAAGGCGGAGCTCGAGGGGGAGATGGGCGACGCGCACATGGGCGTGCAGGCCCGCCTCATGAGCCAGGCGCTGCGCAAGCTGACGGGCACCATCGCCAAGAGCCAGACGTGCGTCATCTTCATCAACCAGATTCGCATGAAGATTGGCGTGATGTTCGGCAACCCGGAGACGACGACGGGCGGCAACGCGCTGAAGTTCTACGCGTCGCAGCGCCTGGACATCCGCCGCATCGGCGCCATCAAGAATGGCGAGAACGTGGTGGGCAGCCGCACCCGCGTGAAGGTGGTGAAGAACAAGGTCGCGCCGCCGTTCAAGGAAGTCGAGTTCGACATCATGTACGGCACGGGCATCTCCCGTGAGGGCGACCTCATCGACCTCGCCTCCAACGAGGGCATCGTGGAGAAGAGCGGCAGCTGGTTCTCCTTCAATGGCGAGCGCATCGGTCAGGGCCGGGAGAACGTGAAGGACTACCTGCGCGAGCACACGGAGGTGACGAAGGAGATCGAAGCCCGCGTGCTGGAGAAGTACGGCATCGCCAAGGGGCCGGGCGCCCTCGCCGCGGTGCCGGACGAGGCGCCGGCGGAGGGAGGCGGAGAGAAGCGGGGCCGCGCGAAGGCTGCGAAGTAGTCCCTCACGCCGGGAGGGTGTTCCCGGCTGACGGTGATTCCCCTTTGAAGTGAGTGGGCCGTCCACCGCGAGGTGGGCGGCCCTTTTGCTTGGGGTCCGGTGTTCCCGGCGGGCTTGTCGCACCAGGGGTGGGTGACACGGCGCGTTGTCGTTTCATCCCGTGGGGATGTTTCCTGCGAGGTGGACGGGCGCTCTAGACTCACGCCCCTGTTCCTAAACCGCGCAACCCGGAGTCCCGCCTTGTTCGACCGATTCAAACGCCGCAGTTTCCTCCAGGCCGTCGTCGCCGTCGCCGCGACCACTGCGTTCGGATGCTCCGATGACGAGACGTCGCCGGATGGCGGCGAGAAGTACTTCCCGCAGTCCGTGTGCTCGGGCGACCCGCGTCCGGACAGCGTGGTGCTGTGGGTGCGCGCGGTGGACCCGGACAACGCGGGCGCGGACACGCCGGTGCGGCTGGAGGTGTCCACCAGCGAGTCGTTCAGCAACCTGGTGCTGGACCAGCAGTTCACCGCGCTGGCGCGCTTCGACCATGCGCTGAAGGTGAAGGTCACCAACCTGTCGGCGCGCACGACGTACTACTACCGCTTCAGCATCGACAAGAATGGCCAGCGCCACACCACGGCGACGGGCCGCACCCGCACCGCGCCGGCCGCCAACGACGACGTGCCGGTGAAGTTCGTGTTCGCCAGCTGCCAGGACTACATCGGCCGCTACTACAACGCCTGGCAGCGGCTGCTGCAGCTGGACGAGGACCTCGACTTCGTCATGTTCCTCGGAGACTACGTCTACGAGACGACGGGCGATGCGTCCTTCCAGTCCGTGGATGGCCGCGGCATCGTGTTCAGCGAGCCGGAGAAGGCGCTGCGCCAGGGCACCGGCCTGACGGCGTTCTACGCGGCCAACTCGCTGTCCAACTACCGCGAGCTCTACAAGACCGTGCGCTCGGACAAGATCATCCAGCGGGTGCACGAGCGCTACCCCTTCATCGTCACGTGGGATGACCACGAGTTCTCCGACGACTGCTGGGGTGACGTGGCGACTTACACGGACGAGCGCGTCAACGAGAAGCAGACGGAGCGCCGCCGCAACGCCGAGCAGGCCTTCTTCGAGAACATCCCCATGGACCACGGCGCGAGCGCCGCGGGCGCCATCGACATCAACGCGGTGGTGAGCCAGCCCACGCGCATCTACCGTGACTTCGAGTTCGGCCGGAACCTGAAGCTGGTGGTGACGGACACGCGCGCGTACCGCCCGGACCACCTCATCCCCGAGGACGCGTACCCCGGCGCGGTGGCAATCACGGCGGATCAGCTGGCGCCCGTGCTGCCGACGCTGCCCGCGCCCACGCAGGCGCAGCTCGGGTCCGACATGTTCGCCTACGTGGACATCGACGCGCCGGAGCTCCAGCAGTACAAGTTGGTGCTCCAGGGCGTGTACGTGCAGCAGGCGGTCGCCGCGGGCCTGTCCCAGGAAGAAGCCACAGCGAAGGCCGCGCAGTGGGTCCAGGGCGGCCAGGCGCTCCTCTACGTCAACCAGGTGCTGACGGCGGTGAACCAGGCGCGGGTGGCGGCGGGTGAGCAGGCCATCCCGCTCATCCCGGCGGACGGGGCGCCGCGTGGCCTTGCCTACGCGCACATGGGCAAGACGGGCCTCTTCGGCATGCAGGGCTCGCGCTACGTCGTGGTGAAGCCCATCTTCGACCTGTACGCGGCCATCAAGTACATGGGCTCCGCGGGCGCCACGGAGAACATCTTCGGCGCCGAGCAGCAGGCGTGGCTCCAGGAGTCGGTGCAGGCGTCCAACACGTGGAAGGTCATCGTCTCCTCCATCTCGCTCACCTCCATGGTGTTCAAGCTGAGCGACAAGGCGGACATCCCGGACCCCACGCTGCGTCAGGACTTCTACTTCAACGTGGACCAGTGGGACGGCTTCCCCACGAAGAAGCAGGAGCTGCTGAAGTTCCTGCGCGACAGCCAGGTGCAGAACGCGCTGTTCATCTCTGGCGACATCCACGCGTCCTTCGCGTCCGTGGAGTCCGGCATCCCCGCGCTGACGACGCCGGCCATCTCCTCTGGCTCCATCAAGGAGCTGGCGGGTCTGGCCGTCATCGGCGCCGGCTTCTCCGCGGGCAGCACGGTGTACAAGTACATCGTGGCGGAGCTGGACAAGTCGCTGAAGGAGGCGCACCCCGGCATGGCGTTCGTGAATGGTGACGCGCACGGCTTCGTGGTGCTGGAGGTCACTGGCGCCGAGGCCAAGGCCGCCTTCCACCTCATCCCGAGCTCGGAGGTGGCGAGGGACTACTCGCTGCGCCAGGCCTCGGAGCTGACGGCGAAGTTCACCCGTCGGGACTTCGTCATCAAGGACGGCGTCATCAGCGACGCCTGAGCGGGGCGGACCTCACCTCCACGGTGAGGATACGGGGGCCGCGACGGGAGCCTGGAGCTTCCGGCCGCGGCCCTCGGCCGTTGTGAAGCGAGCGCCCTGACAGAGGCGGTGGGGCTCCGCCGGCCTGGCGACATGGGCTGTACGAACGCGTGGGGCGCGCTAGAAGCGCGGTATGGCGCCCGGTGTCCCCGTTTCCGAGGTCCGACTCGTTCCCGCACGGCCAGAGCACGTGGACTTCTGGCTGGCCATGCGGGCGGCCCCTGGCGCGCGGCGCTTCGTGGATACGGAGGATGACACGCGGGAGCTGCTCCTGCGGCGCATCCTGGAGGCGGGCGCGCTCGGTGAGCCCCGCGCCCGGAGCTTCCGGTGGTTCGTGGATGCCGACGGGGAGCTGGCCGGGACGGTGTCCGCGCGGGACTTGTCGCGCGCGCATGGCCGCATCGAGCTGGGCTACATGATGGCGGACGCACACCACGGCCGGGGGCTGGGCACGCGCGCCGTGGGGCTGATGCTGGAGCAGCTCTTCACGCTGCCCTACCTCCAGCGGGTGTGGCTGACGACGCTGGTGGAGAACAGGGGCTCCCAGGGCGTGGCGCGCAAGCTGGGCTTCACGCTGGAAGGCACCCTGCGCGGGCACTGCCTGTTCCAGGGGCAGCGGCGGGACCAGCAAATCTGGGGCCTGCTGCGGCCCGAATGGGAAGCCCGGCGCGCGGTGTTCGTTGCAGGCTGAGCGCTTCCGACGGCCGGTCTCTGGGAGCCATGTGGGGCCCGGGTTATAGAAGCGGCGCCATGCACCCCTACGCCGCTGAGCTTTCCCAGGAGCTGGGCCTGAGGCCCGAGCAGGTGGACCGGACCCTCGCGCTGCGCGAGGACGGGGCCACCGTCCCCTTCATCGCGCGCTATCGGAAGGAGGCCACCGGGGGCCTGGACGAGGTCCAGATTCAGGCCATCCTCGACCGCGCCACCGAGCGCGCGGAGCTGGACGCCCGCCGCGACACCATCCTCCGCACGATTGAGGAGCAGGGGAAGCTGACGCCGGCGCTGGCGAAGGCGCTCACGGCGGCGAAGACGCGCACGGAGCTGGAGGACCTCTACCTCCCGTACAAGCCCAAGCGCCGCACCCGCGCCGCCATTGCCCGGGAGCGCGGGCTGGAGCCGTTGGCGGACCTGCTGTGGAAGCAGGACGGCCGGCGCGGCGAGGACGTGGCCGCGCGCGTGCGCCCCTTCGTCAACGCGGGGAAGGACGTGCCGGACCAGGCCGCGGCGCTCGCGGGCGCTCGCGACATCTGCGCCGAGCGCGTGGCCGAGGACGCCGGCCTGCGCCGCGAGGCCCGCGAGGTGAGCGCCCGCCGGGGCTCCCTGCGCTCGGACGTGGTGCCCGCGAAGAAGGGCGAGACGACCAAGTTCGAGAACTACTACGGCCACGAGGAGCCCCTGTCTCAGGCCCCCTCGCACCGCGTGCTCGCCCTGCTGCGCGGGGAAGAGGAGGGCGTGCTGAAGGTGAGGCTGTCCCTGCCGGATGACGAGGTGAAGAGCCTCCTGGCCGCGCGGGTGGTGACGAAGCCGCAGTCCCTCTTCGCGCAGGAGCTGCGCGCCGCCGTGGAGGACGGCTGGGACCGGCTGATGGGACCGTCGCTGGAGTCGGAGCTGCGCGCGGAGCTGAAGGAGCGCGCGGACCGGCAGGCCATTGGCGTCTTCGGAGAGAACCTGCGCCACCTGCTGCTCGCGCCGCCCGCGGGCGCCCGGGCCGTGCTGGCGCTGGACCCGGGCCTGCGCACCGGAACCAAGCTGGCGATGATGGACGTCACCGGCAAGGTGGTGGAGACGCTGACGCTCTACTCGGAGCGCGGCGCGGACGAGCGCGCCCGGGCGGCGAAGCTGCTGGCCGCGGTGGTGCAGAAGCACAAGCCGGAGCTCATCGCCGTGGGCAACGGCACGGGCAGCCGCGAGGCGGAGGGCTTCGTGCGCGACACGCTGAAGGCCCTGGGCTCGCAGATTCCCGTGGTGTCGGTGAGCGAGCAGGGCGCCTCGGTGTACTCGGCGTCCGAGGTGGCGCGCGAGGAGTTCCCGGACCTGGACGTCAGCTTGCGCGGCGCGGTGTCCATCGGCCGGCGGCTCCAGGACCCGCTGGCGGAGCTGGTGAAGCTCGACCCCAAGAGCATCGGCGTGGGGCAGTACCAGCACGACGTGGACCAGGGGCTGCTCAAGAAGAAGCTGGGCGAGGTGGTGGACTCGTGCGTCAACGCGGTGGGCGTGGACGTGAACACCGCGTCGCCGCAGCTCCTGGAGCACGTGTCCGGCGTGGGGCCGTCGCTGGCGAAGAAGCTGGTGGCGCACCGCGCGGCGAAGGGGCGCTTCACCACGCGGCGCGAGCTGCTGAAGGTGAGCGGCCTGGGGCCGAAGACGTTCGAGCAGGCCGCCGGCTTCCTGCGCGTGCGCGGCACCGAGCCGCTGGACGCGAGCGCCGTCCACCCGGAGCGCTACGCGGTGGTGGAGCGCATGGCGAAGGACCTGGGCGTGGCGGTGGGCGCGCTGGTGGGCAACGCCGAGCTGGCGCGGAAGATCGACCCGAAGCGCTACCTGGGCCCGGACCTGGGGGAGATGACGCTGAAGGACATCCTCGCGGAGCTGGAGAAGCCCAGCCGCGACCCGCGCGGCGACTTCACCGCGCCCCAGCACCGCGAGGATCTGCGCACGCTGGAGGACGTGAAGGAGGGCATGGTGCTGGAGGGCGTGGTGACGAACGTCACCGCGTTCGGCGCCTTCGTGGACGTGGGCGTGCACCAAGATGGCCTGGTCCACGTGTCGCAAATCTCCACGCGCTTCGTGAAGGACCCCTCTGAAGTGGTGAAGGTGGGGGACCGGCTGAAGGTGCGCGTGCTCACGGTGGACCTGGCCCGCAAGCGGCTGGCGCTCTCCGTGCGCGCGGTGCAGGAGGGCGCCGCGCCGCAGCCCTCGGGCCGTCCCGCCGTGGGCGGGGCCTCGGGGGCGGGGCGGATGACGGAGCGCGGCGGCGGAAGCAGCGGGCCCCGCCAGGGCGCCCGGCCCGCCTCCGGCCCGGGGCCGAAGCCTGCTCAGGGCAGTGAGAAGAAGGGCCCCGAGCCGTTCAACAACCCGTTCAGCAAGCTCAAGCGCTGACGGGGCGCCGCCTCAGGGTTTCGCGTCGATGGGGAAGGGATGGACTTCCCCCGCGAGCACCTGGTTGCGGGCGAGCAGTCTGGCGAACCGGTCCGTGCCGTTGCGGGTGTCGAACCGGTTCGCGATGTCCCGCGCCTGACCCAGCGTCCACGCGTGCAGGGCGCGGACGTCGTAGCCGCCGTCCACCTTGTACTCGGGGAACGCCCTGGGCAGCCGCAGGCTCACCTCGTCCCGCTCCCCGGTGGCCAGCAGCCGCTCCAGCAGGAAGGCGGCGGCCGTGTAGAAGGTGAAGCGGTCCCGGTAGCTGGGGTGGTCCAGCGCCCAGCCCAGGTGCTTCTCCAGCAGCGACAGGCCGCGGGAGAGGTTGTCGGTCAGCGTCAGGAACTCCAGGTGCTCGCCCACGGTGGAGAGGAACTCGCGGTTCTTCGTCACCATCGCGTAGCCGCGGCGGTGGACCTCGCGCGCCTGCTCCATCGCTCCCAGCTTGAACAGCGGGTAGAGCACCGTGCCCAGCGTCAGGTGCGGAATCTCCGCGCAGGACTTGCGGCCGTCCAGGATGGGCTTCGCCTTGCGCAGCACCTGCTGCCACTCGCCCATGTCCACGTGGTGGTCCAGCTCGTCGTCCAGCTCGCACACGCGGCAGTCGGTGAGGTAGTCGCGGCGCGCCTCCAGCCACGCGTTCCACAACTGCTCCACCACCTCGGGGGCGTCGCCCATCTCTCGCGCGGCCTGGTAGCGCAGCTTCAGCACGGCCCGGTCGCCGGAGCCCGAGGCCTTGTAGCACTGCTCCACGTCATCCAGCGCGTCGGCAATCTGCTTGCGGGTGATGTGCGGGAACTCCTTGATGCGCCCCACCACCCACTTCTGCTTCCAGAGCATCTCCTCCGGGTCGAAGCGCTTCGGGTCCTTCTTCTGCTGGCCCCGGCACCAGGCGAAGGCCACCAGCGCCTTGTCCGGGAAGCCGCCGAAGGTGGCCGCGTCGATGAGGGTATCGCGCAGCCGGTAGGCCAGCCCCACGTCCTTGTGGGCATCCGCCAGCCGCACGGCCTCCTCCAGCAGGCGCACCTTGCTCTCGCCCTCGGCGAGCCCGTCCGCCTCCTCGAAGAGCGCCTCTGCCTGTTCGCGCCAGTCTCCGGTCATCAGTGAAGCCCTCGCGGACCGGCGCCGCCGGTGCCTTCGCCGCCGCCCCCGGTGTCGCCGCCCAGCTGCGCGGAGATGAGGCCCAGCAGTCCCTGGTTCAGCAGCACCATCTCCTGCGCGTTCAGTGGGTGGTGTCCCAGGAGCAGCGCCTGCACGTAGAGCATCTCCACCGACAGCTTCATCAGGTCCCGGTCCGCCACCGCCGCCAGCCTGCGCACCACCGGGTTATGGAGGTTGAAGCACAGCTGCGCCTGCTCACCGCCCGTCGCCGCCATGAGGCCGTCCAGCACGCCCGCGTACAGGTCGTCCGACTCCTCGCGGGCGCGCTCCGCGTCGCGCCGGAACGCGCCATCCGCGTCCGAGCTGTAGAGGGTGGGCACCTCCGCCGGGAAGAACTTCTTCACCACCGCGCCGCAGCGGAACGGCGCCAGCACGCCCTCCGCCACGCGCAGCAGGGGGAAGGTGGCCTCGCGCTCGTCCAGGGTGAGCTCCTCGAAGCTCTGCGGCAGGTCCGCGGAGGAGAAGGGCTCCACCTCCGCGTCCGGCACGACGTGCGGCAGCTTCTCCAGCAGCGCCGTGTCGTGGGTGTACGCCGCGTTGATGATGCACAGCCCCTGCGCGCCCGCCACCTGGGAAATCTGACGGAAGCCGTCCAGCGTGGACGTGTAGCGCACCACCGCGTGCGCGCGCCGGTAGTCCGCCAGCGTCATCATCCCCAGCGACGTCTCGAAGGGCAGCCAGTGGATGACGAGCCGGTAGAAGTCGTCGTCGTCCAGCGCCAGGGCCTTCACGCTCAGCCCGTGAAGGGCGATCAGCCGCTGGAGCGCGCGCGGGTCCTCGCGGGCCAGCTCCATCAGGTAGGCGCGCAGCCCCTGGCCCAGGGCCGCGCGCGCGGCGGCGAGCGACTCGTCCTCGTAGAAGGACTCGCGGCTGGCGGTGGGCCGCAGCGCGTTGGCGTTCACCACGCACTTCACGAAGAAGGCCCAGTCCGGCAGCAGGTTCTCCGCGCTCTCCGACAGCAGCATGTGCTTGAGGTAGACGCGGTGCTTCTGCCGCGAGTTGAAGTGCGGCGACGCGGGCAGCACGAAGGCCACCCCGTCCACGTCGCCCGCGGTGGAGCGCAGCGGGATGCAGTCGATGAAGTCCGTGTCGAACAGCTCGCGCCCGTAGGCGAGCAGCGCCTTGCGCCGCTCGGCCGCGCTCTCGTATTCGCGCCGCCAGGGGGCGCCGTTGACGTCGAGCCGCTCGCTGCCTTCGGGCGTGGTGAGGTGGATGGGGAAGGGGAGCAGGCCACCGTAGTGGCTCGCGAGGCTGCGCAGGCGCCGGGCGTTGAACCACTCCGCCATGTCCGGGCGGGCCACCAGGAAGACCTGGGTGCCCGGCTGGGCGAGCGGGTGCTCGGATTCCCGCACGGCATACGTCCCATCATGCCGGCCCCGCCACTCCAGCGTGCGCCCGTCGCCGCGCGCCGAGCGCGTCACCACCAGCAGCTCGTCGCACACCATGAAGCACGACAGCAGACCGATGCCGAACTGTCCGATGAAGTCGTTGCGGCGGGCCTCCAGGGCCTCGCGCTTGGAGGACTCACCGATGGTGGCCAGGAAGCGGTGGATTTCGTCCTCGGTCAGCCCCACGCCGTCGTCGGTGAAGAGGAGGGTGGGCGGGCTGCCGTCCTGCTTCTCCATCAGCTCCAGCCGAACGGTGCCCGTGTGGCCCGGCTCCAGGTGCTGGCGGGCGCGGATGGCGTCGGTGGCGTTCTGGAGCAGCTCGCGTACGTAGACGCCCGGGGAGCTGTACAAGTGGTGGGACAGGAGGTCGATGACCCCGCGGAGGCTGACTTGAAATCGGTGGTCCACGTGGCGGGGACGTTAGCGCACGCACCCTGCCGTATCGACAGCCGAATCGAGCTTGAGACGCGGGGCGGGGTTGGGCATCCACGGCAGGCCCTTGCATGGCCGCCCGGTCAGTGTCAGGTGGCAGGTCTCACCTCGCAACAGGAGTGGATGGATATGCGGACGAAGTTCATGGCAGTGGTGGTGGGCGCAGCGATGACCTTCGGCGGAACGGCCATGGCGCAGGGCGCGGCGGCGCCGGCGAAGGCCCCTGCCTCCAAGGCCCCGGCGGCCGCCAAGGGCAAGACGGAGGCGACGTGGTGGGGCCACGCGGCCTTCGTGATTCGCAGCCCGGGCGGCGCGGTGATTGCCATCGACCCGTGGCTCACCAACCCCAAGGCCCCGCAGGGCGTGCCGCAGCCGGAGGCGCTGGACGCCATCCTCCTCACCCACGGCCACTTCGACCACGTGGGCGAGGCCAAGGCGCTGGCGGAGAAGACGGGCGCCAAGGTGTACGGCTCCTTCGAGCTCATCAACCTGCTGGGGCTGCCGGAGGCCCAGGCCGTGGGCGCCAACGCGGGCGGCACCTTCCAGGTGAAGGACGTCACCTTCCACCTGGTGGAGGCGGTCCACTCCAGCAGCTACGCCGCGGACCCCAAGGCGGCGGCGCAGTACGCGGGCGCGCCGCTGGGCTACGTGCTGGAGATCGCCAACGGCCCCACGCTGTACCACGCGGGGGACACCGGCGTCTTCGAGGGCATGGCGCTCATCGCCACCCAGTTCAAGCCCACCGTGGCGCTGCTGCCCATCGGCGGCCACTTCACCATGGGCCCCGCGGAGGCCGCCCAGGCCGTGCGGCTGCTCAAGGTCAAGAGCGTGATTCCCATGCACTACGGTACTTTCCCGCTGCTCCCGGGCACCCCGGAGGAGCTGACCGGCGAGCTGAAGAAGCTGCGCAGCGCGGCGAAGGTGGTGGTCCCCGTGCCCGGCGCGGCCACCGCGTTGTAGGCGCGCCGCGCGGATGGTTGGACCCGGTAGAAGTGGCGCTTCCATGGCCGCTGATTTCCGGGCCCTGACTCAGCCCCATGGCCGAGTGGAAACCCGAGGGCGCCTGGGTTACATCCCAGGCCTGTCTCCGCGCGTGGGTGTCTCCGTCGGTCCGGGGGTGTTGCGGTGTTGGATTTCAGCAAGGCGGGGTGGCTGATGCCGCTCCTCGCGGAGACGGTCGCCTTCGAAGCGGGCGCTCCGGCTCCGGCCGCTCCGCCGCTGGGCTCCGGACGGGCGCGCGCCCGCGCGTACCTGCGCCGCACGCTGCGCGCCAGCGGCTTGCTGTACGGCACACCCGCGGACACCCCGGCCGCGTCGGAAGTGGCGCCTCCCACCGAGCTCCACGCGCGGGCGCTGGAGGAGCAGCTCTTCCGCGCCGTGGTGCGGACGCTGGCGCTGATGGCGCTGGAGCTGGGGCGGCTCGTGGAGGCGCCAGCGGGCGCGCGCGCCGAGCAGCTCCTGCTCCTGTTCGCGGTGCTCACCGGGGAGCTGGACCTGGCGGAGGCGCTGGACGCGCGGCTGGCGTCGGGCCGCGCGGTGCCCCGGCGGTGGGTGTTGAGGGTGGAGGCCGCGCTGGCGAAGCGCTCTCCGGTGCTGGCGGGAGACCCGGTGTACGGGCTGGTGCTGCACAACGGCGCGCAGTACGCGGCCGCGCAGCTGTTCTGCCGCCAGGCCATCGACTACTTCTCGCGGGGCGCGCTGCACCGCGAGCGCGCGCGGCGGCGCCTGGACTTCGCGGCGCGCCAGAAGGCGCTGCTGGTGGACGTGCTGACGGCGCTCGCGTGCGTGGACCGGCCGCCCGGGCTCGCGGCGCGGCGCGCCATCCTCCGGCAGGTGGACGACCTCCGGCTGCCCCCGGCGATGACGTCCGAGCTGAAGGCGGCGGTGAAGCAGTCCTTCGCGCGCCGCCGCCCGCTGCGGGACGTGGTGCGGCAGGTGCGCAGCATGGACGTGCGCCAGTTCCTGCTGGAGCAGACGCTGCTGGCGGCGCTGGTGGACGGCCGCAGGACGCGGCGTGAGCGCGTCTTCATCCGCGAGCTGGCGCGGGCGCTCAACGTCTCCGACGAGGAGCTGCACCGGCTGGAGCTGGAGATGGCCGAGTTCTACGCCCGCCACCGCGCCATCGTGGACGTCTTCACTGTGTCCGACGCCGCCGGGGCCATGGGCGAGGACCTGGTGGCGGGCATCCAGGAGACGCTGGAGCGGAACTTCTACCGGCTGATGCAGGAGGTCCGCGAGACGGGCGACCTGGCCGTGCTGCTCGCCCGGGCGGCCCGGCGCCAGCCGCTCACCGGCGACGAGCGCCGGCGCATGCGCGCGCAGCTCATCGACGTGGCCAAGGCGATTCCCGCGCTGGCCATCTTCGCCGCGCCCGGCGGCGTCCTGCTGCTGGCGGCGCTGGCGAAGGTGCTGCCCTTCAGCCTGCTCCCCAGCGCCTTCCAGGACGACGCGCCCTCGGAGGAGGAGTGCGAGGACGCCGCCATGGGGCGCGAGGCGGGGTAGGCCACGCCGCCTGCCCACGGGACGGCCCACCTCCGGACAGCCCCTCCGGTGATACTTGCCCCCAGTACCCTGGGATGCTATCCCCCAGTATAGTACTGGTGCCTTCACATGCCCCACTCTCCCGAAGAGAAGAAGCGAGTCCTGTCCCGGGTGCGCCGCATCCGCGGCCAGTGCGACGCGCTGGAGCGCGCCCTGGAAGAGGGCGCTGACTGCGCGCCCGTGCTCCAGCAGATCGCCGCCATCCGGGGGGCCATCAACGGGCTGATGTCCGAGGTGATGGAGGCCCATATCCGCGAGACGTTCAGCGAGCCCGCCATCTCGGAGAAGCAGCGCGGCGAGCGCGTCACCGAGCTCGCGTCGCTCGTCCGCTCGTACCTGAAGTAACGACTCAGCATCAGGCAAGGAGGAATCGTGAAATCACGCGCTGCCGTGGCATTCGGCCCTGGGAAGAAGCTCGAAATCGTGGAGATTGACGTCGCCCCGCCGCAGAAGGGCGAGGTGCTGGTCAAGATTACACACACGGGTGTCTGTCACACGGACGCCTTCACGCTCTCCGGGGACGACCCGGAAGGCGTCTTCCCGGCGGTGCTGGGGCACGAGGGCGGCGGCGTCGTCGTGGAGGTGGGAGAGGGCGTCACCAGCGTCAAGCCGGGCGACCACGTCATCCCGCTCTACACGGCGGAGTGTCGCCAGTGCAAATTCTGCCTCTCCGGCAAGACGAACCTCTGCCAGGCGGTGCGCGCCACGCAGGGCAAGGGGCTGATGCCGGACGGCACCACGCGCTTCTCGTACGAGGGGAAGCCCATCTACCACTACATGGGCACGAGCACGTTCAGCGAGTACACCGTGGTGCCGGAGATTTCGCTGGCGGTGGTGAACCCCCAGGCGCCGCTGGAGAAGGTCTGCCTGCTGGGCTGCGGCGTGACGACGGGCATTGGCGCCGTGCACAAGACGGCCAAGGTGAAGGCGGGGGACACCGTCGCGGTGTTCGGGCTCGGCGGCATCGGGCTCGCGGTGATTCAGGGCGCCGTCCAGGCCAAGGCCGGGCGCATCATCGCCATCGACACGAACCCGGGGAAGTTCGAGCTGGCGAAGTCCATGGGCGCGACCGACGTCGTGAACCCCAAGGACCACGACAAGCCCATCCAGGAGGTCATCGTCGCGATGACGGATGGGGGCGTCGACTTCAGCTTCGAGTGCATTGGCAACGTAGACGTCATGCGCGCGGCGCTGGAGTGCTGCCACAAGGGCTGGGGTGAGAGCGTCATCATCGGCGTGGCGGGCGCGGGCCAGGAGATTCGCACGCGGCCCTTCCAGCTCGTCACCGGGCGCGTGTGGCGCGGCTCCGCCTTCGGCGGCGTCAAGGGCCGCACGGAGCTGCCGGGCATGGTGGAGCAGGCGATGGCGGGGACCATCAACCTGGATCCGTTCATCACCCACACGCTGCCGCTGGAGAAGATCAACGAGGCCTTCGACCTGATGCACGAGGGCAAGTCGATTCGCACGGTCATCCACTTCTGACGCCGCTTCGGCGGGCCCGCTGGCGGAAGGCGCTGGCGGGCCCGGCCAGGGAGGAGCTCCCATGGAACGTATCGAACACCGCGCCTGCTTCGGCGGCTTCCAGGACGTGTACCGGCACACCTCGAAGGTGCTGGGCACGACGATGACCTTTGGCGCCTACCTGCCGCCGCAGGCGCAGGTGCGGAAGCTCCCCGTCGTGTACTGGCTCTCCGGGCTGACGTGCACGGAGCAGAACTTCATCACCAAGGCGGGCGCGCAGCGGTACGCGGCCGAGCACGGGGTCATCCTGATTGCGCCGGACACCAGCCCGCGCGGCGACGACGTCGCGGACGCGGAGGGCTATGACCTGGGCAAGGGGGCGGGCTTCTACCTCAACGCCACGCAGGCGCCCTGGTCCAGCCACTACCGGATGCATGACTACGTGGTGCATGAGCTGCCCGCGCTCGTCGAGGCGGAGCTGCCGGCGACGCAGGCCCGTGGCATCAGCGGCCACTCGATGGGCGGCCACGGCGCGCTCGTCCTCGCGCTGCGCAACCCGGGCCGCTACCGGAGCGTCTCCGCGTTCTCGCCCATCGTCGCGCCGTCCCAGGTGCCCTGGGGCCAGAAGGCCTTCTCCGCGTACCTCGGCGCGTCGCGCGAGGACTGGAAGGCCTGGGACGCGACGGAGCTCGTGAAGTCGGCCCCGGAGAAGCTGCCCTTGCTCATCGACCAGGGGGACGCCGACGAGTTCCTCGCGGTCCAGCTCCAGCCGCAGCTCCTGAAGGCCGCGGCGGAGCAGGCCCAGCACCCGCTGACGCTCCGGATGCAGCCGGGCTACGACCACAGCTACTACTTCATCGCGACGTTCATCGGCGACCACCTCGCGCACCACGCCAGGGCGCTGGCGGGCTGAGCCGCGGGCGCCGTCATTTCCGGGCGGGGCGAGCGGGTGAGGCCCTGGCCGCTCGCTTGCCGCCCGCAGGCCTGCTGGGCGGGCAATCGGAGCGGAGCGGGTTGCTAGAGTGAGGGGCCGAGCGCCACGTCACGCCATGGGTCCGCTGCGCCACCACCTCCAGTCCTTCCTCCGGGTCGAGCCGGGCCATCCCGCCTTTGGCGCCGGGCTCCGGGCCGCGCTCGCCGTGGGTGGGCCCATGGCCGTCGCGGCGCTGCTGCACCTGCCGGCGGCCACCTGGGTCGGTCTGGCCGCGCTCTTCGTCACCCTGGTGGACCGGGGTGGGCCGTACCGGCACCGCGCGCGCACCATGAGCGCGATGACGCTCATGGGCGCCGTCGTGGGCCTCGCCGCGGCGCTGCACCTGCCGCCCTGGGCCGCCGTGGCCGCGACGCTGCTGTGGGTGACGGCCTGCGGCTTCGCGCGCTCCTACGGTGACACGCCGGGGCTCATGGGCGTGGTGCTCGCCAACTACTTCGTGGTGTCCCTGGCGATTCCCGCCAAGGGACTGTCCGACGCGCTGCTGCGCTCGGGCTTGTTCGTGGTGGGCGGCGCGTGGGCGATGTTCCTCGCGCTGAGCCTGTGGCCGCTGTTCCCCTACCGGCCCGCGCGAACGGCCATCGCCCGGTGCTACGACGCGCTGGCGGACCATGCGGAGGAGGTGGGGCGCTGGCCGCTCGAAGGGCTGCCGCCGTTCGCCGCGGGCGTGCTGCCAGAGGCGCCCTGGCAGGCGCGCGCGCGCCAGCTCATCGAGCAGGCGCGCACCGTGCTGGCCTCCACGCGCATGGGCCGGGCGGGGGAGAGCGGCCGGGGCGAGCACCTGCTGGTGCTCGTCGAGGGCGCGGACGTGATGATGGTGACGCTGATTGCCCTCACGGAGATGCTGGAGGTGGCGCCCGCCGAGCCGCGCTACCACGTCCTCCGCGCGGAGGTGCAGCGCGCCCTGGCGGAGCTGGCCTCGGACCTGCGCCGCGTCCGGCTCGCGCTGGAGAAGGGGACGGAGGTGAGTGGCCGCCTGGCCTGGAGCGCCGAGCGCGTGAAGCGCGCCCTGGAGGCGCTGGGCCCGGCTGGCGCGGTCCCGGAGCAGGTGCGCGCGGGCTACCAGTACGTGTACACGTTGCTGGACCGGCTCCGGGACTACGCCCACGCCACGGTCGAGGTCGCGGCGCGCTTGGAAGGCGGCGAGCCCGTGCCGGACACGCTGTCCCTGCCCTCCAAGCCCGCGGACGAGGCGCCCCGGCAGCCCCTCCTGGAGCCGCTGCGGGAGAACCTCAACGTCCGCTCGGTCATCTTCCGGCACGCGCTGCGCCTGGGGGTCGCCGCCGCCACGGCCATGGCGCTGGTCAGCGCGCTCGGGCTGAATCACGGCTACTGGGTCATCATCACCGTCACCGTCGTGCTCCAGCCGTACGCGGGGCTCACGTTCCAGCGGAGCCTGCAGCGCATCGCGGGCACGTTGCTGGGGGCGGGGCTGGCGGCGGGGCTCGTGGCGCTCGTGCGGGACCCGGCCATCATCCTGCTGGCCATCGTGGTGCTGTTCGCCGTCGCGATGAGCGTGCAGCCGCTCAGCCTGTCCGCGTTCCAGGTGCTGCTGACGCCGGCGCTGGTGCTGCTGGCGGAGCTCCAGTCCGGGGACTGGGAGCTCGCCGGCGTGCGCATCGTCAACACGCTGCTGGGCGGCCTGATTGCCCTGGCGGGCATGCGCCTGCTGTGGCCCAGCCCGGAGCACCTGCGCCTGCCGGAGCAGGTGGCCTTCGCCCTGCGCGCGGACCGCGACTACCTGACGGTGGTGGCCGCCGCGCCCTCGGACGCGGTGCCCTCGGTGCGCGAGGCCCGGCGGAGGATTGGCCTGGCGCTGCTGGCGGCGGAGGCGTCCTTCCAGCGGCTGCTGGGGGAGTGGAGCGGCCCCGCCCAGGAGCTGGAGCCGGTGATGGCGCTGCTCGTCTACGCGCGCCGCTTCACCTCGGCGGTGACGACGCTGGCCGCCAGCCGTCGCGAGTCGGCGGCGCCCCGGGAACTCTCGGACGTGGTCCGCTTCGCGTGCTGCGTGCTCGACGAGCTGGCGGACGCGGTGGAGCAGCAGCGGAAGCCCGCGCCCATGCCCGCGCATGCGCCGGCGAGCGCGGCGGACCCGCTGGTGCGCACGCACGTGGAGCGCCTGCTGCGACAGCTCTCCGTGCTCCACCACGCGGCGGAGCGCATCCCGCCGCAGCTGCTCGGGTAGGGCCAGGGGCCCACCCGCGCCGCGCCCTCAGGTCCGGTCGAGCGTCGCCACCAGCCGGCGCAGGTCCTCGTTGACGCTGACGAGCCGGGTGTTGCCCTGCTCGTCCTGGAGCTGCTTGCGCAGCCGCTCCAGCGAGGCCTCGCGCACCTTCTTCACCGCGTCCTGCGAGCCCTCCAGCAGCCAGCCCACCGCGAGGATGAGCTCCATCCGCGCCTCCGTGTCGCGCTCGCCCAGCCGCGCGGCCAGGGCGGCCGCGTGTTCGGTGGCGCCGGAGCGTCCCACCTCCAGGGCCGCGCGCTCCAGCAGCCGCGGGTCCGCCTTCTCCATACGCTGCACCCAGCACCCCGCGTCGCCCGCGCACGCCTGCGCCGCCTCCAGCAGCTTCGCCTGTCCGGAGAGCGCGTCCGCCCGCTTCCTGCCCAGCGCGGCCGGGTCGTCGCAGCCCTCGTCCTCCACCTGCTTGCAGTCCGCCGCCGTGCGCGCGGGCTCGGCCTCGGCCAGCTTCTGCAGCAACGGCAGCTCGCGCGCATCTCCCAGCATGGCGATGCCCTTCACCGCCGACTCGCGCGCATACCAGTCCCCGGTGCCCGCCGCCTTCTCCAGCGCGGGCAGCGCGTCGCGGCCTCCCAGCCGCGCCAGGGCCCGCACGTAGGCGTCACGCACCGTTGCGTCCGTCTCCGACACCAGCCCGGCCAGGGGCCTCACCGCCTCCTGGGCCCGCAGGCGCGCCAGCGCGTCCGCGGCCTGCATCCGCACCAGCGCCTGAATCTGCGGGTCCTGGTTCGAGTAGGCGAGCTGCTTCAGCAGCGCCGCCACCGCGCGCTTCTCCCGCAAGTCTCCCAGCACCGTCGCCGCCTTCATCGCGTAGCTGGCGGGGTTGACGCCGTTCGACCGCGCCCACTGCAGCAGCTCC
>Ga0182745_1001778_pt1 | contig 20140 bp, 21 predicted proteins | sample eDN3rd30CKraftBY_FD_128523 | JGI IMG/M metagenome (GOLD analysis project Ga0182745, IMG submission 128523) | Enriched backyard soil microbial communities from Emeryville, California, USA - eDNA 3rd pass 30_C Kraft BY (version 2) (version 2) | ecosystem: Environmental > Terrestrial > Soil >...
CGGGCAAAACCATGCCGATGATCGCGGGTTTTTGATCAATGCCTCGGCCGTAGGCATACACGAAGCAGATCAGCCCGAGGATGACGTTCATGATCACGCCGGCGGAAATGATCGCCATGCGTGCGCCGACGGATTTGTTCGGGTAGGCCCGGGGGTCGGTCGTTTTGCTCTCCGCGTCCTCGGGGTTCTCCCCGAGCATTTTCACGTAGCCACCCAAGGGGATGGCGGCCAGGACATATTCGGTCTCACCCCGGCGGAACCCTAGCAGGGTCGGTCCGAAGCCGATGGAGAACTTCTCAACCTTGACCCCATTCCATTTGGCTAGGAGGAAGTGCCCGAGCTCGTGAAGGAAGATCACGAATCCGAGTCCGAGAGCAACCTTCAGTATGTTAAATAAGGGCGTCAGGCTCTCCAACGTCTTACCTCCTGCCGGGCCCAGGCATCGACAACCCAAAGTTCGTCGAGGGTGGGCCTGGGATTGAATGAGTGATGTTCGAGCGCTGCACGGCAAGCGCGGGGGATGTCGAGGAACTTGATCTCGCCACTCAGAAATCGGGCCACGGCGGCTTCATTCGCCCCGTTCAACGCCGCGCCGGCGGTCCCGCCGCGACGCATGACCTCAAATCCTAGCTCAAGCGAGGGAAAGGTCTCCCGGTCGGGGGGCTCGAACGTCAACGCGAACGCGTTCGACAGGTCGAGCAAGGGGCAAGGCCCTGGCACCCGTTCCGGATAATTGAGCGCGTACTGGATCGGAAGCCTCATATCAGGGGGGGAGAGTTGGGCGATGACACTGCCATCCACGAACTCGACCATGGAGTGGACCACCGATTCGGGGTGGACCACGACCTCGATCTGATCGGGTTCGAGGTTGAACATCCATCTTGCTTCGATCACTTCAAGCGCCTTGTTCATCAAGGTCGCCGAGTCGATCGAGATTTTAGGACCCATCTTCCAGGTGGGATGGTCCATCGCCTGATCAACGGTAACGCTAGCAAGCTCGCGAGAGGAACGGCCGCGGAAGGGTCCACCCGAGGAGGTCAGAATCACCCGGCGAACTTCGCGCCCTTGCCCCGCGCGTAGGGCCTGGAAGATCGCGGAATGCTCGCTATCCACGGGCAATAAAGTTCCGCCCCGGCGTTGGGCCAGCTCCGTAACCAGGGGGCCACCCACCACAAGCGTTTCTTTGTTCGCCAGGGCGACGATCTTCCCCACCTCGAGCGCGGCCCAGGTGCTCTCCAGCCCCGCCGCGCCCACGATCGCGCTGAGGACCCGGTCGGTTTCCGGATCCTGGGCCATCTTGACCAAACCCTCGGGGCCGACCAGGACTTCGACATTCAGATGATTAAGGTCGCCGTTGACACACGCCGCCGCGTTGGGGTCGGCCAGGGCGATGTAGCGTGGGCGGTGGGTTCGTGCCTGCTCAACGAGTAATTGCCAGCTCGCGTGCGCACCGAGCCCTCGGACCCGCAGGCGCGCGCCGGCGTCATGCTCGATCACACTAAGGGCACTTCGGCCGACCGAGCCCGTTGATCCCAGGACCGTGACGTTGATCTGATTCGAGGCCGACTCCATCGGCGATTTCGGCTCCCCGGCAAAACATCCGTTGTCGATCTCCAAAGTTGGCCAGCCGGAGCCGTCTCGCAGTACAGGCCGAGCAGTCGCATCTTCGCGCGCGACCGATCGAAACGACCGCGCTCGGGATTGGCGTGCCTAGCCATCACTATAAAAACTCCAGGGACTTGCGGCAAGCCAGGGTGATCCACTCGCGGAGCCGGTTCATTCTCAGGTCGAGCCTGACAGAACTTCGAGCGATTTGGCCGGAGGGCATACGCCCCGCCGTGTCACAGCCTCCGCGCACTTGTGCACCAGCCGCTTCAACAGGTAGATGACCAGGTTTCTCAAGAACGCCATCCTCTCCGAACCCAGGTATTGGCCCAGCGATGAGGTGACCTCGATCGATCGCTTCTCGAACCGACCATTGGCCCCTCTCGTAGTCACACGCTATATCCTCTTAGGGGGAAAGGCAGCCTCCGGCTCACCGAGCGGAAGCGAAAAAACGCTCCTGTCCGACTTGAGGCAGAACTGAACGAAGTGATAAAAAAAGGCGATGAGTCAAATGGGGTAAGTTGAAAAAAGAAGGGCGATTCGGGTATCTGTTTGAGGGCTTGATTGTGTCATGGGGTTCAGTCTGACATGAAGCACCTTGGCGAAAAAGAAAAAACATATAATGCATCGTTTCGTTTAACGTTTGTGCTCGCGATCCTGGGAGCCACCGCGCTGGTGGCCTCGGACCCGGTCACGGTTGCGTTCGCCTTCATTTGTACTGCCGCCAGCTTATTTGCTGCGTGCAGACGGCTTTACTCAATCGCTAAAGCACGCGACTGTGGGCCGGTTGAGGCCCACCGATGGTCGACCATCGTGGCTCGGAAGCACGGTTACTTCCGTGGTCGGATCCAATCGCGACGTGATGTTGTACTATTGTTATTGGCGATGATGGTCAGTCTGGTAATCGCTAACGTATTGTGCAATTGATGATAATTCATAATTGAACAGAAATAATTAGTGCCTGCCGTTTTATAGGATGAACACTGGAATCGAAGCCAGACGTAAGAATCCCGGTAAACGAGCCTCCCAGAACCTTATAGGCGGCGATCAATGTTCGCAGACGTTCGTTGATCTGCCGGTTCTCGCGCTCGCGGCGCGGCTGCACCCTCTGCGTCACCACCAGACGGATCGCCTCCATGAGAAAAGTGAACACCACCATCCCCAGCAGCGTCGTGAGCAACCCTTGCCAGGAACTGAAATCCAAACCACGCATCGTGTAGCCTCTCCTATTCGCCCCCAATTCCTGCCGTATTCTGAGACTAAGGGATTCTCGTGCTGTGAGCAGGTTACGATGTTGGGGAGGGAATCGTCTCACCTGGTGCGGAGCAACCGATCCATTCAAGAGTAGGGAAGCCAAGGCTCAACGAAGATTTGACCATGGCTTCGCGCAGAAAAATGTGTTCGAGCGCGAGAGGTCTTCTATCTCGCCTTCGGATTCACCTTGGTCCCGGTTGCGAACCAGGGGTTGAAATCCGGGGAGACTCCGTTTGAACTAGACTTGTCGGCTTCCCGTACTCATCCGAGGACCAACGCCTCGAAACTCTATACGTGATCGGAGTCAGTGATGGCGGTTTCTAACCGTTTCGGAACTTTGGTGGTTGGTCTGTTGAGTGGGGGGCTCTGTCTGGTCGTTGTCGGTTGCTCCGACTCCCCACCCCAGCTCGAGGTGGCCCGACTCGTACCGAGCCAGGCCAACTCCCCTCAACAAGGGGGAGACGATCGCCCCATTCGTCTCAACGTCGAGCAGACTCCCGAGCAATTGATCGCTCAGGCCAAGCATTTCGCCTCCATGGGAAACCTTTACGCCGCTGGAGCCGCCGCCGAGGAGGCGCTTGCCCTCTCGCCTGACAACCGGGAAGCCCTGTCGCTGATGGCCGCGGTTTGTCTCGACCGAGTGAGCGGCCTGGATCATGCGAAAGCCACTCCTCACATTCTTCAGGCCGCGAAACTGATGAAGAAGCTGCGAGACAAGCACAAGGATCTCACCGATGGCGAGAAGAACCTGCTTGGCACCTCGCTCTATAACGAAGCCATTCACCTCGCCGAACAAGGAGACAAGGAGAAGGCGCTCCAGGGACTCGAGGAAGCCATCGGAGCGGGATTCTCGGGGGCCCAGCAGCTTAGGGATGAAAAGGCTTTCGCGTCGCTTCAGAAAGACCCAAAGTTTGAGAAGCTCGTCAGCGACCTCTCTCAGTCCTCGCTGGACGCCGTCAAGGAGAAGGCCCGGACGTTGTTGGCGGAAACTCAGCCCACCAGCATGGATTTCCGGCTCCCCGACCTGGATGGGAAGATGCACTCCACGACGGATTATCGGGGCAAGGTCTTGATCGTGGATTTCTGGGGAACCTGGTGCCCCCCTTGCAAGGCCGAGATCCCCATGTTCATCGAACTGCAGAAGGACCTCGGTGAGAAGGGGCTTCAGATCATTGGCGTGAACTTTGAGCAGGTCGAGCCGGAAAAAGTTAACGAAACGATCGCGGCGTTCGTGAAGGAAAACCACGTGTCCTACCCCTGTCTCGTCGGAGACGACGCCTTGCTTAAGGCGGCTGGTCCGATTGATGGATTTCCCACGACCTTCTTCATCGACCGGGCGGGGAAGGTTCGAGCCAAGCTTACGGGCCTTCTGCATCCCGATAACGGGGTGGCACGCGCGGGTATGGAAGAAATCCTCAATAAGTTGTTGAGCGAAGAAGCACCCAAATAAGGTCAAGCCGTTCTCCGGTACGTAACGACCCTCCCCACTCCACACCCCTCCGCGCCTCCCCAGGCGTCGAGGGGTTGTTCTTTCCCGCTCCCGTTTTCGACCCACCCACGGTAGCTCCCACTCGTCGCAACCTAACCCCACTCTCGGGTGTCCGCATGTCCGTGGCAACGATGACAACTCGAATTGACGCTTGCGTCCCCTTTTCCTAAAGTCCGCTTCCTCTTGCCTGATTAACTCGTCGAGGAAGGCCAATGGACTGGCGATGGACCGCTCGTCGGATCGTGATCTCCGCATTCCTCCTATTCCACCTGAGCGCGACGATCATCTGGGTCATGCCCAACTGCCCCATCCGACAAGCCGCGATCGGGTCGGTGAGTTACTACATGATGCCCCTCGGGCTCTGGCAGTTCTGGACCATGTTCGCGCCCGACCCGGCCAGCGATAGTCTCGAGCTCGAGGCGGAAGTGGTTGATGCGAAAGGAATTCAAGGGCTCTTCGCATTCCCTCGGTCGGCCGATTACGGGACCTGGGAAGGAATGCTCCACTTCCGACATTCCAAGTACGCGGCCAATCTCACCCTCGCGGAGTTTGAGCAACCCAAGCTTTCCGCGGCGCGCCACGCCGTACGGCAGTTCGCGCTTCCGTCGGATGCGTACCCAGTCGAGGTTCGGCTCGTGTATCAGGTAAGGCGTGCCCAGGCGCCGGGGAAGATTGTCGACTTGATGGTTCCCAAACAACGCGTCGAGCTCACTTCCTTTCGTTTCGAAACCCCGGCCGAGGTGAATCCGTGAACCCCCTACGCGAGTGGAACAGGTTCTGGTTCGGGCCGATCTCCGCACGCCCGCTCGGCGCGTTCCGAGTCGTGCTCGGCGTTTTGATTCTGGCGAATCTCGCGCTTCTATCGTTCGAGCTCGATTACTGGTTCGTGGACACCGGGCTCCTCAGGCCCGCCGAGGCTAGAGACGTTTCAGGGGTGTTGCGTCCCTCGATCCTCCACCACATTCATGGTGCCACTGGAGTCCGCGCCTACTTCGTCGCCACCACCGCAGTTGCCGTACTCTTCACACTTGGCTGGCGGACGCGCGTGATGGGGGTCATCCTCTACCTCCTCATGCTCTCGATTCAACAGCGCAACGTCGTCTCGAACTGCGGTGTCGACACGCTCATCCTGGTGATGCTGTTCTACGCCATGCTGAGCCCTTGCGGAGCCGCGTACTCTCTGGATGCACGACGGCGGCAACGGCGCCAAGGCATATGGGCCGAGCCACTTGTCATCCCCTGGGCTCAAAGGCTCATCCAGCTCCAGCTTTCGCTCATCTACCTGAATACCGCCATACTCAAGTGCAACGGGTCGTCATGGCTGGGCGGCACGGCCTTGCACTACGTGATCAATAACACCGAGGTCAGTCGGCCTCACCTTCGTTGGCTATCGGATTATCCCCTCGCAATCAACGGCATGACCTATCTCGCACTCGCGGCCGAGTTCGCCATTCCGTTTCTTTTGTGGTTCAAACCGACCCGGAAGTGGACGGCACTGATGGGTCTGGGTCTTCATGCCGTGGTGCTCCTGACTGTGAATGTCCCCTTGTTTGGCGAGGTCATGTGCGCGTGTTATCTCGCGTTCCTCGATCCTGACGAGGTCCAGTCGTTGGTCCGCATGCTCAATCCAAGAGAATGGTTCCAACGGTTAAGCAAAGCTTCCACAGGGTCGGGCATCATGCTCCCAGGACGAGTTGATGCCCCAAGCGGCTCCCCCACCCCGTACCTTCTGGATCCGTTGCGTGATCCCTCCCTTCGTGAGACCTCATCACTAAAGGACGGCGTTTGGACTGAGACGCGATAAGGACGTCCCGGATCCTAGCCACCTGACCCTTTATGAATCGAATCCCAACCTGGCCCTCGAGAATTTGTAAAGCACCAGACGAGGGCCGGGATTCTGGCATTATTCGATCAACTTGAGAGACTCCCCTCACCGAACTCCCTCCCCTCCTCAATCGTATCGATTCTTCCGGCATCAACCCGGTCTGGTCCGTTCCTCGTACCACGGGCGACTCAGTAGCGGCGATACGCGCAGAGTGGCTTGCACCCGTAAAAATCACGAGAGCATACCCACAATGCCACGGAACTCGTAGGGGTGCCCACGAGGTCGCTCGAACTCGTTTTGGTTCGTTGACTGCGATCCTGATGAGAGACAAGTCACATGCGTTGATCGACCGTGGACGAGGAGAGAAGCGAAGAATGAGTCAATTCCGTGGATGGTTGAAACCGACCTCATTCTGAAGAGGATGGAAGTTTGGGTTGCTTGGATATCGTAGGAGAGGAATCCTTCCATGAGGAGATTCGAGTCGATCCTTAGCCTGACTCTTGGCTTGGGGATTTCGACGGGAGTCACGGTCCAAGCTCAGGATGGGGCTGTCCCGTTACTTCCGCCCATCTCCGAGTCGACCCCGACCTCTGAGAAGCCAAGCTCGAATGAGTTAGGAAATAAGGAGTTGGGTGCCTCCGCCAAACCAGAGGTCAAGGCCGATGCTCCATCGGACCGAGCACCCGTGCTCGCTCTTCCCGGCATGATCCCGCGCTCAACGCGAAGAACCTCTGTACTCAAGCCCCCAAGCACCCGCCTCGAGACCCCAGCCTTGGAGTCCCCTCTCCCTCTGGAAGGACCCACTCAGGATCAGCCCCCCCTGCTCGACACGCGCGCCCCATCCGCCGCGGTGCCGGATCCAGCCAAGCAGACGCTGATACTCGAGACGGTTCCGCCCGACGATTCCGACTTGAACCGCCCACCTGCTTCAAGTTTCGAAACAACTCGTCCAGGAGCGGCGCCACGCAGCCCTGGGCTCGAGAAACCCCGTTCGACTGGAAGAGAACCAGACAGAAACGAGGGGCTGCGTCGCCAGCCCGGGCTCTTTGGTCGTCGTCTCCTGAACCCCTTCAATTCGGGTCGGTCCAATGCCTCGTCGTCCATCAAGGTTGAACCGGGACGCGATCCCGCCTCGGAATCCGCTTTGAAACGGCGGATCGAGGATCAGTTGAAGAAGAACTTCGACGGAAAACTCGACCAGGTCGAGGTGCGGGTTGTGGGCCGCGATGTCAGCATCCGAGGCCGAGCTCACCGCTTCTGGCAACGACGAGGTTTGAAGCGCGCGATCGAGTCCTTACCGATCCTGAATGGACTCAATAGCAATATCCTCGTGGATTGACCTCGAACAATCGCTCCTGGCATCATTCCATCTGTTTGGCTCACGCGTGCCGCTCCGGATCAAACCAGGCTTCCGAATGGCAGAACAAACCACTGCCTGGGGACGAGTCGAGTAGTCGAAAGCTTGACGGACGCAATCGAGCGTCGGGTTACGGTACTCGAGCCTAATCCTCAGAGCTCCAACATCGGTTCCCGCCAGAGCCCTCGGAAACCAAACGGCACAAGTCAAAACAAAGAACGCCACCGGAACGCAAGTCCCGGTGGCGTTTCGAGTTTCAGGGGTTGGACTAACCAACCAGATCAGTAGCGAATCTCTTGCGGGGCTCCAACGACGATCTGGCGCAGCTCACCCAAAATTCCGGCGGGAACTCCGATCACGGTCGCCGCCGCGGCCTTGACCACGCGGTTGCTCCCCGAGTTGTCATAATACTCTCGAGGTTTCGTGAACAAAGGGTGGCGATCCGCCCAGGTCACCGTACGAGCCGGCTCTGTTTGCACGATACGAGCACCCGACTCCCCCGAAGGGACCAGGGGAGGCTCGGAGCTGGCGATCGTTCGTTGGCGCCCAGCCGACTGGCATCCTGCTGCCAAGATCAGGACCGGGATTGCAATAAGTCGATGTCCACGCATGCGATTTCGCGCCTTTCGGGCCTCGATTCCGTGGGCCACTCCGCCACGCTCGATCGGCCTGCAATATCCTTTCAATCATCAAGGCTTCGCTAAGTTTCCCGTGGCCGGCGTTCCGAACGTCACGCACCAGTAGATTCGCCCTTGAAGGTCTTCCGCGAACGAAGCGCCCATGTGCGTATAGGGGCCAAGGATGTTCCTTCGATGAGGCGGACTTCGCATCCAACCGTTCATCACGGACTCAACGGAGGACTGACCGAATGCAACGTTCTCCGCGGCCTGAGTGTACTGGTAACCGCTTGCTTCGATTCGACGGAACGGGTTAGACCCATCTCCTCCTCGGTGCGACATTCGCCCGCGCTGGGCCATGTCCCGTGCATGCCGGGTGGCCGCGGAAGCGAGCCTTGAATCGTCGGCAAGGGGCGGAAGACGCCGAGAAGCGCGCAACCGATTGTGGAACTCAAGGATTTCCGCGATGCGAGGCGATGAGTCGTCCCCCGTTTCTGATGTTGGAGTCTCCCCTTGAACGATCTTTGGGGCGATGCTCGGTTCCTGGAGCCGACATCCGGCTCCGAACAGGAAGCAACCGAGGATCGCGGTCGCGGAAGCAGACCAACCTTTTCGACGTTCAACCGAGCGAACCATGTCTATTTGTTCGACGGGATCCGACCTAAATTGAGAATGATTCCATCTTGCCACGACTCGCCGCGTGCCGGTTAGAATGGTCGTGTCAACGAAACGGTTGGGACCCGCGTTGCCACCCATCGCCTGGGACCTACCTACCCTGGAGATACCTGTCCGTATGGATTCGGCGCCGCCCTTTGAGTTTGTCGCATTCGACCTCGAAACGACTGGCCTCGTCTCCGAGACGGACCGGATCGTCGAAATCGGAGCGGTGAGATTCGACCTAACGGGCAAGGTGCTGGACCAATTCAGCCAACTTGTTCATCCCGAACGAGCGATGTCACCCGCGGCGGAGGCTATACATGGCATCTCGGATGCCATGTTGAAGGACGCACCATCGGGCCGGGATGTCCTACCTGCCTTCCTCAGATTCCTGGGGAATTTCTCCACGACTACCTTGCTCGCTCACAATGCCGCCTTTGACGCGGGTTTCCTCGGTCGCGAGCTTGATCGATTCCAGATCGAGGCCAAGGGACTCGCGGTCGTGGATACGCTCGCGCTGGCTAGGGCTCGAATTCCAGAAGCTCGCGACCATCGACTGGACACCTTGGCAAGGCTCCTGAACCTGGACTTATCCGGTGCTCATCGCGCCCTTTCCGACAGCCTGCGTGTGATGGGGGTCTGGCTGAAGCTCGACGGAAACGCACTCTCCCTGCCTCAGAGGGTCTCCTACCCGGTCACCAACCGGAGAGGTGCTCAGGCAATCCCGCTGGGTTGGGAAGAGTTGGCACGCGCGATCGAGCACAGCCAGACGGTTCGAATGGAATACTCCGGAGGAACTCGAGGCAATTCCCCGCGTGACGTGACCCCTCGTGCGTTCGCTCATCGAGGTGGAATCCCCTACCTCGTGGCACTTTGCCACCTCGACTCTTACGAGAAGTCGTTTCGACTCGATCGGGTGACACGCTTTCAAGTCATCCCACTCGCCAATGACTTACCGGATGACCTGACGAAGTGAGGGTTCAGATTGTGCCGAGTCTGTTAGTCAGTGTTCGCTCGGTGGAAGATGCGAAAGCCGCGGTGCTGGGGGGAGCCTCGGTCATTGATATCAAGGAGCCCTCGCGAGGCCCCCTCGGACGCGCGGACTCTAGCGTGTGGGAGAGGATTCGCGACGTCGTCCCACCCCAGTGCCCGGTCAGCGTTGCCTTGGGCGAACTGCGAGAGTGGCGAGACGCGCGCTTCGCCGAACCTGCTTGCTTGGACCGGTTTCAGTTCCAGAAGATCGGCCTTGCCAACGCGGGACCCCACTGGCGAGAGGAGTGGGCACGACTTCGTGAGAACCTCGTCGGCAACTCCTGGATCGCGGTGATTTACTCCGACTGGAAGGAGGCGAAAGCTCCCGCTCCTCATGAGATCATCGCGGAGGCCCTCGCCTTGGACGGTTGCTCGGGGATTCTCGTCGATTCCTGGGATAAGTCTAAATCAGGGAAACTTGATGAGAGCTGGATCCCCTGGCTGACTCAGGCGCGCTCGGGAGGATTGACCATCGCCCTCGCCGGACGTTTGGACGAGGCCGAGATCAAACGGCTCGCCGAGCTGGAACCTGACTTGTTCGCCGTTCGAAGCGCCGCGTGCCACGGCGGCGAGCGTCTCAACTCCATTGACGCGGATCGGGTTGAGCGTCTCGCGCGCCTCGTCGCGAGCCTACCGGGGAGGTGAACCCATCTCAGTCAGGATCATGCCCGGTCATGAGGAGACGTCGAAAGTCACCCCCTGGGCCAGGGGGAGGGAGCTTCCTCGGTTAATCGTGCAAGTCTGCCGGCGCATGTATGCCTTCCAGGCGTCGGAACCAGCTTCTCTACCCCCTCCCGTCGCCTTCTCACCCCCAAACGCGCCACCAATTTCCGCCCCTGAGGTCCCAAGGTTGACGTTCGCGATCCCGCAGTCCGAACCTTCGCTCGAAAGGAATTGCTCGGCCTCTCTCAGGTCATTCGTGAAGATCGCCGAGGTGAGCCCCTGGGGAACTTCGTTCTGAAGCTCGATCGCCTCTTCGAGCGTTGAGTAAGTCAAGATATAGAGAATAGGAGCAAAGGTCTCTTCTTGCACAATGGCCATCCCCGCTCGAGCCTTCACAAGCGCTGGCTCGACGAAATAGCCTTCTCGTGGAAGCCGCTTCCCGCCCACGAGAATCTCTCCCCCCTGCTCCACGGCCGACTTGAGCGCCTGTTCCATCGCCTCGACGGCCCGTTCATTGATGAGGGGGCCGACGAGGGTTTTCGAGTCGGATGGGTCGCCAATGCGAAGGCTCTGATAGGCGATTTTGAGTCGTTCGGTCAAGGAGTTCGCAACCGACTCATGAACGATGAGTCTGCGAGCTGTCGTGCAACGCTGCCCCCCCGTTCCCACGGCGGCGAAAACGATGCCTCGGAGTGCGAGATCCAGGTCCGCGCTGGGGGCGACGATGATCGCATTGTTCCCCCCTAACTCCAAAAGGGAGCGTCCCATTCGAGCGGCGACTACCGGAGCGACCTGCTCACCCATCCGACAGCTCCCGGTCGCCGAGATGAGCGGAAGCCTTCGATCCTGGGCCATGGGCTGACCAACATTTTCCGCATCCCCCACAACCAGGTTAAATACCCCTTCGCAGTCATAGGCCCTGGCCACCTGATTGACCAGATATTGAACGGCGATCGCAGTCAGTGGCGTCTCGGGCGAAGGTTTCCAGATCATGGTGTTCCCGCAGACCGCCGCAAGCGCTGCGTTCCACGACCAGACCGCGACCGGAAAGTTGAAGGCGGTGATGATTCCAATCGGGCCCAGCGGGTGCCACTGTTCCATCAGGCGGTGCGCGGGGCGTTCGCTGGCGATGGTCAACCCATGCAACTGCCGCGAGAGCCCCACGGCAAAGTCGCACATATCAATCATTTCCTGAACCTCGCCTTCCCCCTCCGATCGGATCTTTCCGGTCTCGAGCGTCACGAGGTGACCCAGATCCTGCTTGAGCTCGCGAAGCCGTTGTCCGATTGCTCGAATCACCTCGCCTCTTCTGGGACCTGGTGTCACTCGCCAGGTCTTGAATGCTTGCACGGCTCGATCCACCACATGCTCGTAGTCTCGCGTCGAGGCCATGACAACCTCGCCAAGCGCGTTGCCCGAGGCGGGATTCTTCGAAACGATCCGTTCTCCCCCGGGCTTCGCCACCCAGTCCCCCGCGCAGACCCCACTCTGGAGCCCTTCGATCCCAAGCCGACTCAGAAGCTGTTCGATTGACATGACCTTCTCATCCTTTGTTGGGAAGGATTCGGTAGGATCTCACGCACAACGGGCGGTCAGTTCCGTCGTTCAATCTCCGATGACCTTGACGAGCACGCGCTTGGGGCGTCGTCCGTCGAACTCGCCGTAGAAGACCTGCTCCCAGGGGCCGAAGTCGAGCTTTCCCTCGGTGATGGCGATGACCACTTCCCGCCCCATGATCTGCCGCTTCATATGAGCATCGGCGTTGTCCTCGCCAGTGCGGTTGTGCGCGTACGTCGCGGGGGATTCGTCGAAGGGGGCCAGTCCTTCCAGCCAGCGCTTGTAGTCTTCGTGCAACCCGCGTTCATCGTCGTTGATAAAGACCGAGGCGGTGATATGCATGGCGTTGCAGAGAACGAGTCCTTCTTGGATGCCACTCTCCCGAACAATGGATTCGATCTGGGGCGTGATGTTCTCGAACGCCATGCGAGCGGGCAGGTTGAAGTTCAGGTAGCGAGTGAGCGATTTCATCCGAGACCTCCGATATCTGAAGTGCGAGCTGTTTTCCCTCAGCGTAACAGCCCCGGACCGGGCGGATCCCCCCCAAAAAGAGTTAAGGGTTGGGATCCGACGCTTCCAATGAGCCCTCGTCCATTCGGGCTCGCCCGTCCCGATGGATTCGGAGCGTTCTCAACTCAGTCGAACAGGTCGGTACTCAGATATTTCAAACCATGATCTGGAAGTAGGATTCCGATGGTCGAGCCAGCCTCCTCCTTCGCAAGCAGCTTCCAGGCCGCGGCCAGGTTGGCCCCCGATGAGAATCCCGCCAGGATTCCTTCCTCGGCGGCAAGGTAGCGCGCGGCTTCGATCGCCTCTTCATCGGAAACCTGAACGAAGCCCGAGACCAGCGCGGGGTCGTAGAGCGCGAGATTCGATCGAGCGTAGCCCGCCCCTTGTAGCTTGTGGCTTGGCTTTGAAACCGGCTGGCCCGCGAGCACGGCCGCCCCCTCGGGTTCAACGAGGTAGTTACGGATCGCTGGATGCAAGGCTCTGAGCCCGCGAGCAACGCCCGTGAAGGTCCCGCAGGTCCCCGCTAAATCCAGAAAGGCATCCAGGGAACCACCAGACTGATTCCAAAGCTCGGGAGCCGTGGTGGTCTCATGGGCGCTGACGTTCGCTATTCGATTGAACTGGTCGACGCGGAAGGCTTCACGCTCCTTGACGATCTGCTCGGCTTTCGACTCGACGAGAGCCAGGTCCTCGCCCGAGACCTGGCCAGGAAGCGCGCCTGGGGCCTGGTCAACGACGACGACCTCAGCGCCAAAGGCCTTCATCTGGCGGACGCGCTCGATGGAATTGCCACGGGAGATGATCGCGACGAACGGGTGCCCAAGGGCGCGACAGACGATCGCCAGACCGGTCCCCATGTTCCCGCTCGTCAGTTCGACCACGGTCTGACCTTCGGCGAGCGACCCGTTTCGCCGAGCTTCTCGAAGAATTCCGAGAGCGGCGCGATCCTTTTTGCTCCCTCCAGGGTTCAACATCTCGAGTTTAGCCAGAATCTTGCCTTTGAGGCCTCGAGGCTGCACGCAATGCGTGAGCTCGACGAGAGGCGTGCATCCAATCAAATCCACCACTGACTTCACCACACGTTGGGGGTGCGACATACCACATTCTCCAATTGCGATAGAACGATAGACCGTCGATGATTCAAAACGCTCATGATCCCAAGTACGTAACCAGGAGATCGATGATGCCTCGATCGTTGCTCTCCACTTCCCCCCCTACCCGTCTCGAAAGGTTACGTCAGGATCATGTGGTGATTCGTGCAGGTGATCCATGGTCAAGCCGGGGGGAGGAATCGTGAAACCAATCGATTATATTTATAGATTTAATCCAGGGAGCCAAAGCGAAGGGCCACTCCCGGCCAACGCGGAACAGGCGCGGACACGCCTGGAAGACGGAAACCGGACCTTCGCACGATGGATGGGCTCGTGCTGTTCCAACGCAGAGCTCACGGATGAGTCGGCGTACGTGGTGTCGTGCAATGGCCTTGAGGTCGGCATGCCCCGGAAGCCGGGTGTTGCACCCAAACAGTCTCCCTTCGCGATTGTGGTGGGGTGCTCCGATGCGCGCGTCCCTACAGAGATGCTTTTTGGTCAGGGGTTTAACGACCTCTTCGTCATCAGGGTGGCCGGCAATGTTCTTGGAGCAGAGTGCCAAGGAAGTATAGATTACGCCCTCGCCACAATGAGCGAAAGTGTGCGCGTGATCGTCGTCCTGGGGCATTCTGGCTGTGGCGCGGTCACGGGGGCGGTCGATGCCTATATGAAGCCCCTCTCCTACTGGTCGAGGACAAGTTCCAACCCGCTTCGGTCCATTCTCCAGCGCGTCTCCGCCTCGGTCCGAGAATCGGCCAATGCGATCGAAGAGGTGTTGGGAGCGAACGTCGCTTCTCTCCCCGGTTACCGCGAAGCGCTCATCAACACCGCCGTTTACGTCAACGCGGCGCAGGCCGCGTACGACTTACGTTGCGAAGTCGAGCGAATCGGCTACCGAGACGTCGACGTTCTCTACGGCGTCTATGACCTCGTCACGTCCCGAGTGGGCCTTCCGGCTGATCACGGTAATGCGTCGTCGGAGTCCACGCCTACCCGGCTCGTCCACGCTCCGACCGATCCACAAGAATTCGTGACACTCGCTCAAAGTATCGCCCGTCATTCACTTGCAGCCCACACCAACGGTTTGCCGAAGCTCCATGAAGGGAATGGCGTCCGGTAACGTCCGGCCGGTCTCAACATTCTTAGAGAACAGTCTTGTCTTTCACGACTCCGAAGCATTCTCGACATCGACTGCTCAGCTCGAAATGCGAAACTCCCCGACACCACTCTAATTAGGGTGCCGGGGAGGACTCTTTCTAAGAAACACATATTCGCTCTGAGCCTGAACGGGATTTACAGTCAGCTCGGTGTGCCGGCCTCGCCCTGAAACCATTCCTGCGACGGAAGCTCGCTTGGGGGGTCCCATTTAACCGCCTCGAAGACGAGCCCATTGTTCCCGATCATTCCGTTCCATTGTTTATGCAAGCGATACATGTTGGTGCGAAATCCAAGTCGGCGCAACCGAGCCAACATCTCAATCGAGAAGAACGAATAGACCAAGCATCCCTCGTCCCGGATGGGGTCGTGGTGATAGACCGGCGGCTTCAAGAAGTTCAGTGAACCGTCGCCTTCGATCGCCGCCCGGTAATCGTCCAGAAACTGAGCCTGGTCGAACGGGACCGTGAAGATATGCCGCCCACCCTGCTTCAGAATTCGAAACACCTCTCGGTGTGCCTTGTACGGATCAGGAATATGCTCGAAGACATCGGTGGAGAGGACGACATCAACACTTTCATCAGGAAGTGAAAGATTCTGAAGATCCTGATGTTGAACGCCGTTGATAATCTCTCCCCCCTGATACCCATCCCCTCTGTACTCACTGCACAGATATCCTTCCATCGGTTCGAGGATTCGATGGAGGGAGGAGTGAGCCTCGGTGTTGTACACCACGAGTCCCTTGACCTGCGCGAGCTCACGCAACGTCTCGATCCGCGTGCCGAGGCTGACACTCAGCGAACGGCAGAGAACGTAGACGAGCGACCGGAACCGGCTTGTCGATTCACAACGGCGGCAAGCCCCCGTTTCGCGAAGGTTATCGGTGTGAATTCGCCAATGGGTGAATGACCCACAGAGTAGGCATTTTCCCACTCCACCGAATTTCGACTTGACCATGAGCTTCTCGAGCCAGCTCAAGGGTGGGTAATAGAGTGGGTAGCATCGATATCGGTCGAGGTCTGACGAGATGCGGGTCCGCGAAGTCGTTCCCGGCAACTCGTACTTTAGGGGGGAGTGGGAGGACGTCGTGGTTCGAGCTCGAAGGCGAGAGCTCGGGCGTTGGTCGCTAAGTTGTGTCATCGTATCATCCTTGAATTCAACTCGGCCATCCATAACCACCATCCATTTAAACCCCTCGCTCACCGAGTCGGGAGTATGGATCGAACTCCCTAAGCCGTCAAGTGTAGTCAAACAACCGAGCCGCTAGCCCGGTGGGCGGCACTGGCTCACGTGTGCCCTTGTCTGCTCAACCACACTTGAGTGTACTTCACTGTCTGATTCGCCAGCACAAGTCAGTCTCGGGGTTGATGGCAACGCCAGGTGCTATCGCATCGCGACGCGCGCGCGACTTCGCTTACTCGAGATCAACCTCGGCCCAGGCAGCGACTCTTCGCCCTTTCGAGTCGGTCACGATGGCCTTGATGATCAGCGGACTCGACGCATCGGTTACGCCTTCCAATTCGATGGGGCGCGACGCGATCGCTTGTGCTTCCGTGAGCTCGGTCGTGCCAAACGCCTGCTTAAGCGCCTGGCCGGAGAGTTTTCCCCGACGAAACGGGACGGCGTGAGGGTCGGCCGGCGGCACCAACGGCTCCCAGGCTAACGCGACCAACTCCAAGGGCCGTTTGGCTTCCTGGCTCACCCGAGCCTTGATTGCATACTCCCCCTTCGCGGTGCGCTCGACGTCCACCTGAAGCTTCGGCGAGGGAAGATCCGCGGGCAAGGGAACGGCGGTCACCTGAACCTCCGCGGCTTCAGGGCCACTCACCTCGATATCGACAATCCCCGTCGAGGAAGGTGGAATGATCATATAATGGCTACTTGTTCCCGAGGTGATCCATGACTCCGACTGGTCGTCTGGCCTGACTGTCGTTGTTCTCGGGCCGGAGAGTTCCCACCCATCGCACTCCGTGCGGACATTAAAGCCCGGTCCGACCTGGTTCCGCGCTCGAGGAACGATGCCGTTCAGGTAAAGCGACTGAGACCACTCACGATAGAGGTCGTCGAATGGCATCCCCGTGACCCGCTCCAGGTTCGCCTGGCCCACCTGGTCCGAGCGTATGAGCGCGGGGAGAAGACCTTCACCAAAGCGATCGGCGCACCATCTGAGGAAGAGGTAGGTGCTCCCTCGGTTTCCGTGGCTTCGGAAGAGGTCGGCCGAATAATAGTCGCCGACCACAAGTTGATAGCGTTCCGGGTTCGAGAGAAAGGCACTGATGCGATAGTCGAGATTGGACCGGGAAAATCCATGAAGATCTTCGCATAAATGAGCCAGGGCCTCGTCGAGCCAACCCTCCTCGTCCAGCCCAAGCCGTTCCCCCTTCGGGCCCGTGAACGTCTTGGCGCTGTAGGTAACGGCATGCGTGTATTCGTGCGCAAGTATCGTTTTCAGGTAGGGCCCGGGGGTCAGGTTCGCGTTGAGATACATCATGTCGCACTGATTACTGAACGGCGCGGCGAACTCCGGGTCGAGATCGGCCCCTCGGACGAATCCATCGACCGAATGACGTCCGCCAGCGAGGCGCGTCAGCCAGCTCGAAAGGAAGATCGTGAACCGGCCGTCGCCGTCGGAGTCGTGCGCTTGCCCAATCGTCCGGGCGGCCATGGGGAAGACCTGCAGGTCGAACGTCTCGACAATCTCCTGGAGTAAGGCTGTCGAAACGCGTTCCCGGTCCTGAGGATCGATGTAAACCTGAATCCGCTCTCCGAACGCACCAAGCTCACCGTTGATCGCCAGATAGTTGCTGGCACTCGCGACATCACCGTCTCGTGCGAGAATATGAAAAACCCGCGTGGCGCGAGGCAAGGATCGCGCGTGGGGAGGAACGGCCGGGAGGGCAACCCGCGAAATTGGTACCCGAGTTGGCTTGGGTGAGGGCGCCAGTGTAGGGAAGCTTGCCTTGCCCGTGGTTCGGGCGGTTAGTTTGAGCGGATAAGGGCCAGGCGCCGGAGCGAGGGACGAGACGATGACCAGTGTACTACTTCCCGGCTCCGGTGAGGGAACCTGGAATTGGGATCGGCCCTGTTCCACTTGCATCGCCCGTGGCTGACCAACCTTCCACAAGGACTGAGTCGACGAGACCTGCCCGGTCGTGATCTTCTGGAACCCGAGACGGAACCATAAGCAGGCGATCAGTCCCAGGACCAACCAGGTTGGTAGCCAGCGTCGGTACGGGAGTGGATTCGGCATACAATCACCAAGGGTCGGGTCCAACTCCCGGGCATCCTGGCCAAGACGGGCCGCTCGGCAGCTCCTGTCACGATTTCGATCGGCCCGTCGCGTCCTACCTCTTGAGCCGATTGAGTGGGTTCGGGACAATGTGCGGATCTTGATTGTTTTCCGCTAAAATTCTCCGCTTTTTCCCGTTTTTTGATCGACTGCGCTCCCCTCGCCCACGAGTCCGGGGCGCCCTTGTTCGCTGTGTCCGCGCTCTTTAACCGGCACGTGGCGGAACGTCCGCCCACCCCCGGACCTGCTCTTTTCTTAACCCCAGAAATGGCCTCATGCAGCTACGGAAACCAGCAATCGCGATCGTCCTTGTCTTTCTCGTAGGGCTCGGCGTGTGTGCTCGAGTTGGATATGCTCTCGACGTGCCAAAGTCCCCCACTCCAGCGAAGTTGGTGGCATGGCCGGCGGGGTTGATGCAGGTGCGGATCGCGTCGGACAAGCCCTTCGACCCCGAGGTCGTGTCGAACTTGGTTGGGAAGGAAATCCGGTTCCAGAGCGGGTTGAGGAACCTCAACCAAGCTGGGCGGCGGACGGTTCAACCTGAGGCAGGCCAACCGGGCCTGCTCAACGTGACGGCCGCCACGGTTGAGTCGGGCGGACACACCCTGACGCTGACAACCGATCCGCATCCCACGGAATCGGTCTACCAACTCGATGGTGCCCTTATGCCCGAGAGGGAGGGGCCTCTCCGTTACGACCTCTCGGGCGTATCCGTGGGTTGGACCCCAGAGGGGGCGACGGAGCAAGCCTGGTCGGGTTGGCTGCCCGACTTCAACCCCGGTGCATTCGACGGGTTAGCACTGGTTTCTCCGGATCATGAGGCCGGGCTAGGGAATGTGCTCAAAGGGGGACAAGTTAGCCTGGAGAGCCTCGTACGCTTGCCTAAGGGCAAGTTGAGCCTCAACATCGAATGTTCCGAGCCACTTGAGGCGACACTCGACGGGGAACCCCCAGCAAGCTCGAAACCGACCAGTGCCAGGTTCGAGGTTGAATCGGAGGGAGGCGTACGCGATCTGTACCTCGTCATTCAGGCGAAGCCCGCGAAAACGGTTTTCAACCTGACTGTAATGGTTCGTGAGGAGCACGCCGTGGCGGATCAGCCTCTTGACCGAGCGGCCTTGATTCTTCCCTGGGTGCCGCCATCAACTCCAGAAGGCTCGCCCACCGGACAACCCCCTCCGTTCGCGCTTGGGGGGGGAAATCCCCAACGAGGGCGCGTCGCGTTCCACGGAGAACGTGCGAAATGCGCAACTTGTCATCGCGTCGATGGGGTCGGTGGGGAAGTCGGCCCCGACCTAAGTCAGCTCAGGGACCGAAGTCTAGACGATCTCTTTCAAGACATCGCCGAGCCGAGCGCGTCGATCCACCCGAATTTCACGAGCTTCACGATCGCGTTGAAGGATGGGAGAGTGATGGCCGGCGTGGTTCGAGCGAAGGGGGAGAAGGAGCTTCGGCTGGTGGATTCGGAGGCGAAAGTAAGCGAGTTTCCGCGATCGGAGGTAGAGGATCTTCGGCCGACCGGAACCTCCATGATGCCGGTCGGACTGGCCGGAGCACTTGGAGAGGAGGAGATTCGAGACCTCCTCGCCTTTCTAAAGTGCGACCCCGCCGCTCGTAACGCGCCGACCACGAAGTGACGTGGTCTGAACAACGCCGACCAAGAGAGTCGAGTGAACCGGATCCTCGACTCGAGTCTCCCGGTTCGCTGTCGATGGATTCAAATCCATCAAGCCGGGCCGCTTGGATCTGGCGGAGGCTCTGGGTCGACTGGAGGAGGATCACCCGGATTCGGGTCGGCGGGGAGTTCCTCATCATCCGAGGGGAAACCCGGGTCACCTGGATCCGCGGGGGGATCCTCATAGCCGGGAGGAGGATCCGGCTCGCCAGGGTCCGCTGGGGGATCCTCGAAGCCCGGCGCGGGATCCGTGGGGCCTGGGTCACCTGGATCCGCGGGGGGGTCTTCGTAGCCCGGTGCTGGATCCGTCGGACCTGGATCACCTGGATCCGCCGGCAGGGTATCGTCGAAGCCCGGTGCTGGA
>Ga0182745_1001779_pt1 | contig 20137 bp, 17 predicted proteins | sample eDN3rd30CKraftBY_FD_128523 | JGI IMG/M metagenome (GOLD analysis project Ga0182745, IMG submission 128523) | Enriched backyard soil microbial communities from Emeryville, California, USA - eDNA 3rd pass 30_C Kraft BY (version 2) (version 2) | ecosystem: Environmental > Terrestrial > Soil >...
CCGATCGACTATCCTGATTTGCTTCTTCAGGCAGTTGCCATGGCATGGCCATCGGCCAAGAGTTGAGTTCCAGAAGTGAGCATGACGACGAGTCATGGTCCTATCGTCAGGGATCAATGTCAAGGTGCGGCCTCCACCACCGCGCATCCTTCTCCACAATGATTACACAGACCAGGACATTGTGATATGCGTTCCGTTTTGAAGAACACACTGAAGAACGCCATTCGTTCAATCGGCTTCGATTTGAGCCGATATGATGCCAATACCCGCGGCCAATGCCCCTACAGCGACATGAAGTATTTTCTGGGCCATCTCGACTCGCAGACGATCCTTGATGTCGGCGCCAATGTTGGGCAGACAATTGGCAAGATGAGGAAAATCTTTCCAAACTCCATCATCCATTCTTTTGAGCCAAGCCCAAAAACCTATTCGCAGCTTTCGGCATCTTGTAAGGGCAAGTCGGGGGTGCACGTTTGGAACCATGGAGTCGGATCCTCTCGTGGCACGTTGCCTTTTCTCGAAAACGTCGCATCCGACATGAGTTCGTTTCTGGCTCCCACCGAGTTGGCATGGGGTGAAATCAGAGAGACCACCAACGTGGAAGTTATCACGCTCGATGACTTCACGAAGGAAAAAGATATTGAATATGTCCACGTTCTGAAATCAGATACTCAAGGCTATGATTTCGAAGTTTTCAAAGGGGCCGAACGGCTGATTGAAGAGGGGAAAATTGGTTTAATTTATTTCGAGTTCATTTTCTCTCGCATGTATGAACACTTGCCGGTGTTTGACGAGGTTTTTCGGTTCTTGACGCAGCGTGGATACTCCTTGGTCAACATGTACGACCCGCATTTTCAGGAGGATGTGTTGAGCTGGGCGGATTTGCTGTTCGTTAATACCGTTTCATACAAAAGAAAATTTGAGAAGGTTTCCGCCGGTTGATTCAGCGGAGCTTATGAGGGCTGTCAAAAATCGTCCAACTGTTTGAGGATGCCCGTCACCAAGCTGTTTTCTTCGTGAGAATGGCTTGGATCTTTCAGCTCAATCGCTCGACTTGATGACGAGAGACCAGGTCGCATGAATGCTCGACCCCAAGCGTTGACAAACGATGGTAAGCGAAGGATTGCACTTGCCACCTCTGGCCTTGGTTCAAGTAGTGGAGGCATTGGTGTCGTCTCTAGTCAGATTGCCAATGCACTGGGGCCTTTGACAAAACTTTCTGTTTGGCGGTACCCACACCAATGGTCCAGGATTCCTCGAATTGGACGATACTGGGTGACGGCAACTTGGAGTTCACTGCTGGTTAAGCCCAGTTTCGTTTTGTACGAGCACGTTGACCTTGCAAGATTTCATTCTCTCACTCCTGGATTAAAGCAGGTTCCTTATGGAATTTTTCTCCATGGTGTCGAGGTATGGCGAGTATTAGACCCGCGCAGACGTCGCGCCATCGAAGGAGCGCAGCTTCTGTTAGCGAACTCCTCCTATACTGTGCGCCTTGCCAGTCAAGATAATCCCTGGCTTCCCGAGGTTCAAACGACCTGGTTAGGAATCTCCGACACTCCCAATGATCAGCCTGCCCCATCCATCGGACCCGTCGCGCTTATGGTGGGACGAATGGACGCAGGCGAGCGTTACAAAGGGCATGACGCGGTTCTGGATGCCTGGCGAACGGTTCGCCAGGCGGTTCCGAGTGCAACCCTTTGGATCGTTGGCACAGGGAATGATCGCGGACGTCTTCAGAAGCGCGTCGAGAATGAACATATAGAGGGGGTTGAATTTCGAGGTTGGGTCGACGATGAGGAGCGGTCCCGACTTTACCAGTCTTGCCAACTCTTTCTTTTCCCCTCGAGAAGGGAGGGCTTTGGATTGGCCGGTGTTGAAGCGGCGGCCGCGGGCAAGCCTGTACTTGCCCTGAAGGGCTCTGTGCTAGAAGAGGTCTTTCCAGAGGGGACCGGCTTCGTTCATGTCGAGGAACAAACTGGTCCGGCGATCGCGAAGGCAATGATTCCCTTGCTGGAAGACCCTAAGTTGGCCGCTACCCAGGGAAACGCGGCTCTCCAGCGGATGCGTGAAAATTTCCGCGAGGAGCATTTCGCCAGGCGTCTGCTCCAGGTTCTCCGCCCCCATCTTTCCTTACCGACCGAGAGCTAGAGCGTATTATGAACCGCGACCTCCTGTTTTCGCCTGTTTTCAGAAGTTCACGGGATCGGTGGAGGTCGAAATCGGCTCCCAGACGGTAAGCGTTCACAGGCTTGCGCGATCCTCTCGGATATGGTAGCATCTTTTCATGGTAATGCCTCCACCACTTCCCGACGAACTCATCGCCTCGCCGCCGACCGAGGTTCAGGTCTACCTACGTCAACTCGAGGCCTTTGCCGCGCATCTCGCGCAACGGCTCTCGACCCAGGTCGCTGCATCGACCGCTCAGGTCGTTCACCTCGTAGCCAAGCTCAAGCAGAGTTCCTCCAACTCCTCTCCTCCTCTCTCCTCCGACAGGCCTCAGCACAAACGTGGCGTGCGTCGCCCATCCAGCCAACGAAAACGCGGCGAGCAAACTAGACACTCCAAGCACGAACGTGTGATCTTGCCATCCGACCACATCGTCGATCACAAGCTCTCGCACTGCGGGCGTTGTGACACTTCACTGGCGGACGATCATCCCCATCCCTTCATCGATCAAGTCATCGAACATCCTGTTAAGCGACGCCAAGTCACCCATCATCGCCACGATGCCCCCGACTATCCCCTCTGCCAGCCCCAAACCACCGCCCTCCCTGTCCCCGAAACCGCCCATGGCTTTGGACCCAGGATCCAGGCGGCCACGACCTACTTCAGCGGCGTCGGCCGCCGGCTCATCAAGCGAACCCTCGCTTCACTCTTCGCCGATCTCTTCGACATCCCCATGGCATTGGGCAGCGTCAGCAAGTTCGAAGCCAGAACCATCCTCGCCGTGGATCGATTGCAAGGCGAGACCTTGAGTCACACGCAAACTCGCGATACCAATCTCGATGAGATCGGCTGGAAACAAGGCAAGAAGAAGGCCTGGCTTTGGACCTCAAGTTTGTCTAGACGGCCTGTTAGGAGGAATTCGCGGAAGACTGCTCGCGGGCGGCCTCGCAAGTGGTGAATACCACCTCATGCAGCCAACTCGGGAACAAATTCGAAACTCTTACCGCAAATCACCCAAATCATCCGGAACACTTTAATCCAGATGCTACGGAGTCGACGTTTTCTCAAGACAAAGAATTAGCCAGTCGTGTTCAATAAGTTTGAGCTCGGTTTGCTCTGTCTAGCCAGCGGGGTGCTTGACCAGGTCAACGTTTAAGGATTTTCCCATCTCATGGCAATTGACTATCGTCAAAGGCTCTACGAGAGCTACGTCCGGACACATCTTCAGAAGCATCTTCCCACTAATTTGGCTGCCATTCAACTGAGAAGGCCCCAACTCGACCATCTCATTCGACACCATTTTCCGTCAAATCGAGATGCGACCATCCTGGACATCGGATGTGGGCATGGCGCGCTGGTCCATTTCGCGCGCCAAGCAGGCTACCATAACATGAGTGGTGTCGACACATCCCCCGAACAAGTCGCCGCGGCTCAAAACCTGGGGATTGAGGGAGTGATCCTGGGTGATATACGCGAGATGATTCAGGCCCTCCCAAGTGATTCTCAAGATGCGATCGTTGCCTACGACGTGATCGAACACCTTACCAAGGACGAACTTCTCGCATTAGCCGATGAGGTGTTCAGAATCCTCAAGCCAGGAGGCCGATGGATCCTCCACATCCCGAACGCCGAATCGCCTTTTTATGGATCCATTCGACATGGCGACTTTACGCATGAAATCGCCTTCACGAAAGAATCACTTACTCAGGTTATGACCTGCATAGGCTTTCATGGCGTCAAATCATTTGAAGATCGGCCTGTTCCTCACGGACTTAAGAGCACGGTTCGCATGATCTTGTGGAAAATGATCCATCTCGGCCTCAAGCTCTACCAGACGATTGAATCCGGAAACTCGCAAGGGGCCCTTTTCACGCGCTGCATCACGACCGTGGCATACAAGTAACCCTTCAACGGTTGCACTGGAAGCACGCCCGAGAGGAGTACACCTCAACGCGACGTAAAGCGACCACGCACGTAGTTGACGGCGACGACTCGGTCCTTGCACGGAATGGATTGAGCTCGTTTAGGCCACTCGACGGGTGACAATAGTTTACTTTTCTCCTTTCGCCCTGGCGAGAATCTTGGTGGTGCTACGTCCTTCGACCAATTGGATGGTCAGGACGTCTCCTCCCCAGGAGCGGACCTCAACGGCTCCCACGATATCGGCCTCGACGTAGTCTCCCCCCTTCACGAGCACTTCGGGACGGATCGCCTCGATTAAACGGAGCGGCGTATCCTCATCGAAAAAGGTCACGGCGTCCACGCTCGAGAGGCCGGCGATCACCTGCGCTCGGTCGTCCTGGTTTGAGACCGGCCGAGTCGGACCTTTTAAGGCTCGCACCGATCGGTCCGTGTTGAGCCCAACGATCAATCGGTCTCCCGCGCGCCGGGCCTCGGCCAGGAGCGTCACATGCCCAACGTGAAGCAGGTCGAAACATCCATTCGTAAAAACAATTCGTTCGCCTCGCTCGCGCCAGCTTCGAACGCGGGCCAGTAGGGTTTCGAGGTCGCACAGCTTGTTCGATCGCCTCGACGAGACGGTGTCCCGCACCGAGTCCATCAGTTCTCGTTGGTGGATCGGGGTGGTACCTACCTTGCCAACGACCACCCCCGCCGCCAGGTTGGCCAGCGGGATCGCGTCATCCAAACCCAGCCCAGCCACGAGCGCCGCGGTGAGCGTCGCGATCACGGTGTCACCGGCCCCCGACACGTCGAAGACTTCTCGAGCCACCGCCGGGTGGTGGGTCAACCCGCTGTCATTGAGATACCTGATTCCCTGGTCACCACACGTGACCACAAGGAAGTCCAACTCCAGATCTTTGCGCAGGGCTTGACCCGCCGCCTCGAACCGAGGGTCGGAGGCCGCTCCCTGGCTGGGGTCGATCCCCGCAATCCCTTCGAACTCGACGAGATTAGGGGTCAGGCTAGTGGCCCCTCGATATTTCGTGATATTTCGACCCTTGGGATCGACCAGCACGGGAATCCCACGCCGACGGGACTCGCCAATCACGAAGCGGCACACTTCGTCGGTCAAGACCCCCTTGGCGTAGTCGGAGAGAATGACGGCCGAGACCCCCTGCTCCATCTGGACCTCGATCGCCGCGATCAAGCGTTCGAGAACCGAGGGCGAGAACGGCTCGGTCTCCTCCTCGTCGAGCCGGAGCATCTGGTGGTTGCCGCAGACGACGCGCGTCTTGGTCGTCGTGGGCCGCTCGGCCACCGCCACCACCCCCGCTGTCGAGATCCCCACGGCGGTCAAGTGCTGGCACAAGGTCCGCCCTTCCGAGTCGTCCCCCACGACCCCCGCGGCCACCGCTTCCAACCCCAGGCCCACCAGATTCAAGAGCACGTTGCCGGAACCGCCCGCCGTGGCGCTTCGACGCCGCAAGCGAACGACCGGGACCGGGGCTTCCGGCGAGATCCGCGCAGCCGTCCCCCAAAGGTAGGCATCGAGCATCAGGTCCCCTACCACCAGAACCCGCTTCCCATCAAAGCGGCCTTCGACCGCTCGAATCACCTGCTCGGGGGCCACAAACATCAACGCGACTCCTCTTTCGCTTGCGCGACCTCATCCTCGGTTCGGGCGAACGCCGCCTCGACCAAATCGCATAAAAGATGACCAATCAAGAGGTGCCCCTCCTGAACCCGCGCGGTCACCGGAGAGGCCACCGCCAGCAGTTCATCACACTCCGCGTGCAACGCCGAATCGATCCCGCGTTGGCCGGTCAGCCCCACCCGATACAGACCCAGCTCTCGCGCACTCCGCATCGCGGAAACCACGTTCGGGCTATTTCCCGAAGTGGTGATCCCCACGAGCACGTCGCCCGGCCGGCACAAGGCCTCGACCTGGCGTGAAAAAACCGCCTCATAACCATAATCATTGCCAACTGATGTGAGAATCGATGTGTCGGTCGTAAAGGCAATCGAAGCGAGCCCACGCCGTTCTCTCGTGAAGCGTCCGACCAACTCGGCGGCGTAATGCTGGCAATCCGCCGCGCTTCCTCCATTACCCATCCAGCAGATCTTCCCTCCGGCCGCCAGGCATTCGATCATCCGACTCGCCACGCGCTCAATCCTCGGCGCCAACGCGTCGAGCGTTTGCACCATGCGCAAGTGATCGCCTATCGTCTCAACGATGATTTGAGACCTGGCGGAAGGTCGTAATTGTTCAGGCATTGGGTAAAGCTCCTTAGAACCCCTTGTCATTCCACCCATCTCCGAGTTCCAGGGTGAACCGGTCGAGAAGTGAAACTCCTTCCTGCTTGCGGCGCGAGACGGGCCGCGATTGCCCACATGTCAAGCGCGAGTAACGAAACTCCTACCCCTGAACAGAAAACCATTATAACTTGATGACGATCGCGTGACCGTTAAGATTATGAAGAACCAGACGGTCCTTTGTGTCAACTTGCTCGTCTACGAAGCGCGCAAGGCCTTGGCACGTGCTGAAGCCGTAATCATCGTAGACAACAATGCCGCCTGGCACCATTCGGGGCCAGACCCAATCCAGGATTTCCTTGGCGGAGCGGTAGACATCGACGTCAATGTGACATAAACGGAAGTGAGCATCCGATGTCTCGATCAAATGCGCCGTATCGTCGGGAAATATTCCCTCTAGAATACGCACGTTGGTAAGCTTCAGTTGATCGTGAATCAGCGTCTCGACCGTCTGGCGTGACGTATCGGCGTGTTCTCCGCCCTGATAACTTGCATCTTCCGCCCCTGCCTTCACGACGCCACGGAAGGTATCGCAAAGATAGACGAGGCCGTTGATCCCACAAGTCGCAGCCTGCTTCGCCAGTATCGCCCCGGTCCCGCCACGCCATACTCCGATCTCGATGAGATCGCCGTCTAGTTTTGCACTCTGCCTGACGAGACTCCAAAGTTCCCAGCATCGATACAGGTCGACAAGCGTGTTGTTCTGGATCTGGCCATAAGTCTCCATGAACAATTGGTCAGCATGCCAGGGGGCATACGAGGCCCTCGGAGTGATCGGTTCGTAGTACAAACCATCAATTACCGTCGGCCTGGCCAGCTTAGTAACCTGATATCCCATCTGGCCAACCACCGACTTGATCGTCGACTTGAGCGTATTTCGCAATGACCTTCTCCGCCAGCGAGTGAATGGTTGACTAGGCAACTTAATCATTGCCTATTGCCGAAGAATCGTCGACGCTTCTAGCGGATCTCCGCTCCGATGGCGAGTGAACCGCCCGCCGTAAGTATTGATTTTTGTTTACGAACAATTCTTACATTTCCATTTGGTTCCAATACCTCAGACCATTTTGACTCGGCATTTCGGGATTTCCAAGTTTCACTTGACGAATTCATCACAAACTCCCAACATAATCCCATGCGACCACTTCACAAATACCAGCAATCTTCCAAATCTTCACTTGAAATCAACACAGTAGCAAGATTATCATCACCTTCCAAATTCGCTTGACCAGGCCCGTATTCCAAGCATAGCCTGATCGAAATCGTTCTGCTTCCTTGATCCGAGGAAATCACGGGCAATGAATCCGCTCAAGAGAAAAGGGCGCTTGCGAAAACTGGCCTGGTCCCTGCTCAACCTATGCCCGCTAGGGAGATCGAGACGCAACGCAAACGCAAACGCAACGACCGCTCCTGATCCGAGCCTGGTCATCGAAGCACCCGCCCGAATCGGTGTGATCTTGCAATGGGGTATCGGTGATGCTGTCTTGGCGATTCCACTTCTCTCGGCGCTTCGTAAGCGATATCCCTCGGCAAGTATCGAGTTGATTGGAAAACCTTGGCTGAGTGACCTATTCAAGGCAACGGGCTGGTGCGACCGCGCCCATCATCTGGTCCCCCCTTGGACAAATTATTCGGGCAAGTATCGGATCTGGAAGCCGGAATGGCGGCGATTCGCCAGACAGTTTCGTAACGTACGCCGCGAACGGTTCGACTGGTTGATCGGGATTCGACACGATCCGCGTGAAGTTCTGCAAATTCGCCTCATGAATGCAGCCTCGAAGATTGGGTTCGGAGGGGGCAGCGCCGTTGGCCTCGACCTCGATCTTGGACTCCCTCCACACCGGAAGGACGATACCCATGTTAGCCGAGATGCCGCAGTCGCTGGGGCCGCACTGACAGGTCAACCGCCCGAAGGGATGCCCACTTTTCAGGTCTCCTCTGAAGCATCGAGAAGGGTACTGGCTCAATTCAAAGAACAGGGCTACCGCGCCGGGCTGATCGTGGCCATCTCCCACAGTGCTGGGCACCCCATTCGCCGATGGGAGCCAACGCGGTTCGAGGCCGTTCTAGCCAAGTTGCCGGCTCAGGTTGGATTTCTGGTCCTGATCGCCGAGCCTGGCGATGCGATCCCATACACGCCGCCGTCTCATATTCCCTCGATCCACTGGCAAAGTTCGCTGAGTGAACTGAGAGCGATGTTCTCCGTGGCTGATCTCGTACTTGCAACGGATAGCGGCATGATGCATGTGGCATCCGCCTGTGGCTGCCGAGTCGTGGCCATCTTCGGCCCCCAGCGACCGACCTGGTTCGGTCCCTATTCAGAAGAAGACCGGACCATACTTGTGGAGCCGATGCCTTGTCGGCCTTGCTTCGATGCCTGCATCTACTCCAAGCCAATCTGCATGATAGGTGTAACGTCGGACGCAGTATCCGACGCAGTTCATGAATCGCTTCGCCAGCAAGGGAAGAGCAAAGCCGAGATATTCAGTGATCATGCAGGAACGACGCCAACCTCCGATTCCATCAAGGTTTCCGAGCAATGAGGTAGGCTGACCAGCCGAGAAAATGAGCACGTGAGGTCAGTTTCTTACGTGAATCCGCAAAGAAGAAAGAGAAAGGATAAGCACAGACGAAGAGAAGATTGCGGGAGATGCCCGTCTTCACCACTTCAAGCCCAGCCCTTCGCGCGTGCTGGGCCAGAATTCCAACAGGAACCGGCTTCACATGGGTTGGGTCATCGTAAAAATTCATGGTGAAGGTGCCAGCCGCCGCGCCTTGGGGGCTTGAGAGCCCCAGGGTCTTGGGATGGGGCGTCTCGAAATAAATCCTCCCGTTCGTTGCGAGCAACCGAGCCGACTCTTGAAAAAGCGAGTCTAACTCCGCGATATGTTCAACCAGATGCATACATGAGATTGAATGGAAACTTTCACCCTTCCAAGGGAGTTGATCGCGCTGAATGTCTCCTCGGTGAAACTGGCAGCCTGACGGGTAACGGTCTGGGGCGCCTTCCAAATCCGTGGCGAAGAAATTCAGATCCGGACGGAGCTCCGAAAAGTGATTCAGAGTCTCACCATCGGACGAACCGATATCCAAATGGTTTCCGCCCTGAGGAGTCTGCGCAACGAACTTCGCTCGCGTATCAATCCAGGGAATGGAACGAAAGGCTGCCCAGTTCACGAAGGCGATCTCCTAAAAGAACAGTTTAGACGGATCAGAGGAAATCAAATCTACAGCATTGTTTTGCCAATAAAGGAAGACAGACACGGGTTGAGCCAAGTGAATAGCTTCAAGAGACACGCACGTATCTAATTGTGTGTCGCAGGAAAAGGTCGTGAATTCACCGTACTCAATCGTTTGATCATCGACGAGACAGCAGCCGCCACATCGGTGGGTTGAATTGCAAGAATACATTTCTTCTCTTCAACGAGACAGGCGTTTAGACGACAACCAAAACACTCGGTTTTGTTGTAAAATATATGATGGTTATCCCCTCTAGGAAACCATACACCTGGAGCATTGCGTGCGGAAAACACCGCGACACATGGGGTTCCCACGGTTGCGGCAAGGTGCATCGGGCCGCTATCATGCCCAATGAAAAGTGACGCACGCTCCATGATCGCCGCGCTAATACGAGGTGAAGCCTGACCACACAGGTTGAGCGTCAATCCGTCCCAAAGATTTTGCATTCTTGTCGACCGATCTCGGTCACCGGGTCCGCCAAGCAAAACGAGCCCGAATTCATGATGACGCAAATTCAACTGTCGGATCAATTCTAACCAGTTCGGCTCCGTCCAATCATTGAAATCCCACTTCGTTCCAACACTTACAACCAAGAAGGGTTTGGATCCTAGATCCTGCCCATCGGGTCGAATCAGCAATTGACGGGCTACATGCTGCTCTTCCAAGGATAGGCGCAGGTCCCACCACTGATCATCCCGCAGGTCTGGTTGGCCAAGCACTTGTAAGCAACCGAGCATCCGCACGGTTTCCGATGTATATCGCGAAGAGCCCTCGACCAGCTGGTATTCACGATCGGAGCGACGAAATGGGATTCCAATCTGGCGGGTGATCCCACAACTCCAAAAAAACAAAGAATCTCTCAGGGAAGTTAAAAACCCACCTTTTGGCAACTGCATATAAACAAGCAAGTCATAATGATTAGAAGCAATCTGATTTCGAATCTTCAGAGTCGGACCAATCTGACGTAATCCCGCGGGGTAATTGAGGTAATCATCGACTAGGCCCGTTCCGTCCAGTAGGGAATTGACAACGACTGATTTTGTTCCAATCGGAAAAGAAGTTAGCAAAGTAATACGTGCATTCGGAAATCGACCACGGACAAGATGAAACGCGGGTAACGCCAAGCAGGTGTCGCCAAGGCTTGCCAGAAGATACACAAGAACTCGATGGACCTTTTCAGTATTCATTCAAATATCACCTGGAACTGTGAAGCAGTCGCATCCTCTTGCTAGGAGGTGATGTTAAAGGCGAGAAACTTGAAGACAAGAATTTCGCTCGGCAAAAAGCATGCGCCTCTGTCTCCAAAGAAGAAAAACAGTAATGGATGCATAGGTCGATCCCGAAATCAGGAATCCGATCGCGCCACCGATCGCGCCATATCGAACCATCATTGGCAATCCAATCACACATGCAAGAACAGCAGATACCGAGTGCGCTAAAAACGCAACGTTCAACTTCTCTTGAGCACACCAGGCAGACTGAGCAGGAACAGAGAACAAGAGCATAAATTGGTACAATGTAAACAAGGGAACCAGCTTCGTGGATCCAGGATACTTGGAATGATATAACAGATAAAATCCAAATGTATTGACAATAATAAACAGTGGCAACAATACAACTTGTGCGGCCAACATTTTTTTATACACAGCGCAAATGAACTGGATGAGTGATTCCACATTTTCATTTTCGAGAATGATCGCAGCTTGGGGCACGAGGCGATTCTCCACCGTTAATACGACTACAGTCAGGATACTAGCAATGTTTTGTGCCGCGCGAAGTCCTCCAAGATCACTGTCCTCCAGCAGCCTTCCTCCTAATAATAAGAATCCCTGTGTTGCCACATAGTAGGCCGGCACACTCGCAATTGACCAGCGTGCATAATTCCAGTGACAGGATGCGATTTCTGAAAAGGTGGTGCTCCCCTCCCCCTGCTCGGACTTACCTGCGCGACGACTCACCGAAATGAAGCAGGCGACGACACTTCCCAGCGAGAGCCCGAAGAAGGCCGTCGTTGCCGTCAACTTGCCAAGCCAACATAACGCACCGATCCAAGTTCCATAAATCAAGACCAGGGCAAAGCTAGCATGAATCAGTCGTTCACCCGTCTGCGTTGCATAACTCATTCTTCGGCAGCCATCGTAGCAGCTCCAAGCGATTGTAGATAAAATTGCGGCCGCCGCGAGATCGAGGGACAGCGGACGGATCACCAGGTGACATATTAACAGAATGACCAACGAGAGAACGAATGCCGTTGCCGCAATGAGTACAGTCAGACAAGTTGCATAAGAACGGATGCAAGAAGTAAAGCGCTTTGAAGCAAATACCAGCGACGGGTTCGACCATATGACGGCCGCCAAAATCTGGGGAAAAACCAATGCAGCCTGAACAGTCACAAAGTCGGCAAACTCTCGATTCCGAAGAACTCGCCCAAGAAATGCCAATGAGATGAAACTCAATCCTGATACGCTGAATTGTTCAACCAATCGAATGAGAAACTCTGCTCTCTTTTGGATTGAATGCAACATTAATGTGAACCAACCTTGTAGATCATCTGTTTCAAAAGGCGTGACTGTTGATTAGGCATAAAATCTAAAATCCGTGGACCTCCTCGAGCAGATGTTGGGATTGGTCCCATGGCGATCCGAAGAAGGCTGGAATTCGTCGAATTGGGAGTACATCACGGCGGGGCATCGAATGAAAATGATGCTTGCAGCCAATCCGAATCCAAATAATACCCAAAACCAGATCCCTCCCATGGGACCTTCCAAATGAACGTCAAATGAAGAGTTCACCATCATCGCGACCCAATATGCAATAATCCACACAAACAGATTGATCCATTTGTCTTGTTTTGCGAGCCGAGCATTCAAATAGCTAAGAGCCATTGCTCCCAACCAGGTTGACTGGATCAAGATCCATAAACCGAAACCCACAAGGCCAGAACGGGCAAGAATCGTGAGATGCCCATTGTGCGGACTTCTCATTCCCTCGAATTGCGTTCCAGAGTATCCGTCGTCCTCAGCGAGATTAATACCAAAACCCTTCCCCTGATAAAGGTAGGGACCGTAAATTGTATAGTTGAGAATATCCTTCCACCAGTTCAACCTCCACTCTTTCGTATTGTCGAGATCCGCAACACCAGTCGATTGCCCCAGGCTAGCGAATTGAGCAACAAACTGTTCGACGGAAATTTTCCTACCCTGATGCTTGAGATCCAATTCGAGCCCAGTCACCGCAAGCAGACCAACAATGAAACAGAGCAGAGCAAGGATTCTCCAGATCTTTGCATTGGTCGGACGCAAAACCATTACCACACTGAAGCCAAGCACAAACGCGAGCAATCCACCACGATTTGTAAACGAAAAAAGAAGGTTCAGCACCATCATTCCATACCAAAACCACGAGACTTTTTGCTGACCCAGCATCCAGTAAGCCGCAATACCCAGCAAGTGCATCATGAACGCGCCAAGCCTTACTCCCAATATTGGTACATGGGTTCCTGGTATAAATGGGACGTTCTCTTCCCCGAGCAACAACACGCCGCAACGAACAAAGAATGCACCGACCAGAAATGCATAGATGAATTTTGGATAGCCAATTTTGTAAATCCAGATTAAACGTTTAGGCGAATCCAATAACAAACTAACAATAATGATTGAGAACGCTCCGTATCCAACTAGCATCGCATCACGAATGGAATCGAACCCATACAAGGAAATGTAAGGGACCGTACAAACGAATGTCCAAAACATCAAGCCAATGAGAAAGAGATGGGGCAAATTCGCCACCGCGATCATCGTTGCAACGGGACTGAGAATGCAAAGAATCCCTCCCCACAGCAATGCAATTTCCCCGATATAAAGCGGTGGAATCCCAATGTAGGCGAAGGTACGGTTGAAAACCGCGTACCCCAGAAGCATAATACTCAGAAACGACAGATAGCGATGCCTAGCCATAGTGATACAGATTCCACCTCACTCGAAGTGAAAAGGGAGACCACTCCCTTGATCCAACCTCTTCCCGGCAGGCTAATCCTCACGGTACATTTTCACCCAAATCTCAATTCCTGGCTTGGAGCAGTCTCTTCCCCCGGATCAAATCGTCGAATACCGCTCATCTGACAGAAAACCAACCAAAGATAATAAGGGTTCAAAATCAAATAACGTCTCCAAAGCCGCCGAGGCTCGCAGCAAAGACGAAAAAGCCACTCCAGCCCTCTCTTCTGTAATGCGGCCGGGGCCTGAGCTCGAGTTCCTCCATGAAAGTCAAACGCGGCACCGACCGCCAAGACTGGCATTGAGAGCTCCTGCGCACACTCATATGCCCATACTTCCTGCCGCGGACATCCTAGCCCGACGAGAACGATCCTGGCTCCACTCGTTCGGATCTCTTCGATCATTGCTCGCTTTTCGTCGGAACTCATCTGACGAAACCGCGACTGTCGCATCCCCGCGATCTTGAGACCAGGCACCTTTTTAACGAGGTTACCGGACAACGACTGGAGCGTCTCGTCACGGCTTCCATACAGGAAAATTGGAAGTCCGTGCTCAGAAGCCTTTCGGCAAACCTCCAGGGTTAGGTTGGGTCCATAGACTCGATCTGTGAGTTTGACCCGATGAATCCAGTTCAAAGCCCATCGAACTGGCTGGCCATCGGGCGTGACGAGTTGCAATCGATTGAGTCGGTACCGGTGCTCTCGGTCCAGATACCCGGTCATCACCCCATGAACTGCAAGCGCCGAGGTTGCAAACGGACGTCTGTCCTTTGCCGCGTGCATGATCATGGAAGTCGCGGCTTCGTAGTCGACCGCGTTGATCATAATTCCCAGCAAGTTGTGCCGACCTCGATCGATCATGCTCGAACCGCTCCCCATCTCTGCGCATTGACCTCGTGAATCTCTTTCAGAATCGCTGGAATATCATATTTCAGCGACCAATTTGGATAGTCTTCTCGGAATCGTTTCACATCACTAATCCACCAGACATGATCGCCGATTCGGTTGACTTCGGAATACGTCCAATTCACCTTGCGACCAGAATACTCCTCGCACAGATGAATCGCCTCGAGCATGGAACAATTGCTATACCGGCCGCCGCCGATATTATAGACCGCCCCGCTTCGAGGCGCCTTGAAGAACTCGAGAAAGGCTTGTATCAGGTCATTGCTATGAATATTGTCACGGACCTGCTTTCCCTTATAACCAAAAACCTGATACGGTGTTCCCATCACCGCGCACTTCATGAGATATGCCAGAAACCCATGGAGCTTTGTGCCTGAATGCGCGGGGCCCGTCAGGCAACCTCCTCGGAAACAAACCGTTTTCATTCCAAAATAACGGCCATACTCCTGAACCATGGTATCCGCCGCGACCTTCGAAGTCCCGAATAGGCTGTGCAGCGTCTGATCAATTGACATGTCTTCCTGGATTCCATCCCGGTAGAAATGGTCTGATTCGATTTCCCACCGCGTTTCCTCCTCGATCAATGGGAGTCGATTGGGAGAATCGCCATAGACTTTGTTTGTCGATGTAAATATAAAAACTGCTTCAGACGCATGCTGTCGTGTCGCTTCGAGCAGGTTGAGCGTCCCAAGTGCGTTAACGCCAAAGTCAACCTTGGGGTCCTGGGCCGCCCAGTCGTGCGAAGGTTGTGCCGCGGTGTGAATCACGACCTTAATCGCATCCCCATATCGCTTGAAGAGAGCGTCGACCGATTCATCATCACGTATATCAGAACTCACATGTTTATAGGACGATCCCAAACTCTGTTCCAATTGTTGCCTCTGCCAACGAGTAGACGCCTCCTTTCCAAAGAACTCCGCTCGCATGTCGTTGTCGATTCCCACCACTTCAAGACCAATCTCCGCGAACGATCTGACAGCCTCCGAACCGATCAATCCAGCAGATCCAGTGACAACCGCAACACTCATCTTCCACTCCCTACAAGTCGTTTCTCGAGTCACCCATGCTCAGAGGCTTAATTCGATGAAACGCGGCCGATCAGTTTCTGGGAATGCCCCAAATGCTTGGGTTTGTCTGGTAACTCTCGTTTCGACAGGATTGTTCAACCTCGCTCGCATCCTACCCATCGAATGGAACCATACCGAGTTGCTTGCTACTGGCCCCTTGCCTTCTCTGGTAAAAGCGCTGAATTCTTCGCCTTGGGCTCGGCTACTGGGCGGCCTAGCGCTTGAACCGGTTCGTTGAGCCCCCCCTCTCGCGAAAGCAATGCTTCATTACTCGCAGGCATAATCTCCATCACTCCTTGAAACCCTGCTCGGAGCTGGCCGTCTCGGTTCTTGATTCGAGCCAGGATCTTACATGTTTGGGTTTCGGGATCGACCTCTGTATCGATAAAGGCCACCTGTCCAAGAAACACCTCCTGCTCCACTGGCAGGTCGGACCCCGCGATGACGGTCCGAACTCGGACTTTCTGCCCAACCTTAACCCTCCAGAGATCCGTCACGTTCAGTGCGCCCCAAATCTTCAGTTGGTCGTTGTTGACCACTCGAAAGACTGGATCCTGGACCTGAACAGACTCCCCTTCGTTTTTGAAGGCACCAACCACAATCCCATCATGTGGACTCACGAATTCTCTATTACGAAGCTCAGCCTCCGCGCGACGAGCACTGATCTTTGCAATCCGTTGCTTCAACTCCGCCTGTTTGATCGCGTACTGAGCTTTTTCGACGGAGAAGCGGTCCGCGTTGAGCTCCTCCTCACTCACAAAATTCTTCCGGCCCAGAGCTTCTGTTTTCTTGAGGCTCACCACGGCTCGAGCATATTCCGCCTTGGCAACCTGAATTTGTGCATCACTGTTTGCTTCTTCTGAATTCATATCCAATTCAGCGCGAGCCACATCATCATAAAGCCGGCCGAGCACTTCTCCGGCCTTCACCCGCTGACCAAGTTCAACGCACTTTTCCTGGAGCAGACTCGCGAACTGCGCGGAGAGCAACGTCGATTGATCGTACTCCATGGCACAATGTCGAAGGATTACCACGGCTTCGGACTCGGCCGGTAGCTCGGGCTCAGCTTGAACTTGTTTCTGAGCAAACGCCTGAGAGCAGCATACAACCAGGACCAAGTAGCCGAGTAAGCCGCACACCCTAGTCACTGTTGACTTATTCATAACTCGCCCCATTTGTATGAAAATCTCCCAAGGTGGGGGGGTCGGTATGCTTGCCATTGAGCAACGAGCCTGAAACAGGTTGCGGCGCCTCATTGTGCCGCTTCGGTTCGTGCTGATTTTGGTTCGTGAGTCGATTCCCTGGATTTCCCTGACCATATCCGTATCCATACCCATAACCGTACCCCGAACCGTATCCGAAGCCGGCGCCAAACCACTCTCGATTGGTCCCGTTGATGACGATGCCGAGGACGGGTGTTCCGAGGGCCTTGAGCACCTCCATGGAGTGCTGAGCATCGAACCGCTTGGTCATCATGGCGCTGACGACCAGGAGCAGTCCATCGGCCACGGCGCTCACGACGGAGGCATCGGTCACCGCCAGAATCGGAGGGGTGTCGATAATGATTGTGTCATACGTTTGCCTGGCCTGTTGCAAACACTCCGCGAATTGGCTCGAGGCCAGAAGCTCGGCGGGGTTGGTTACATAAGCGCCCGACGTGAGGACGTCGAGGTTATCGACTTCCGTCTTTTGCACCACGCCGTGGAATGGTTTCGCTCTGAGCAGGATTTGCGAGAGCCCTTCATCTTGCTTGAGGCCGAAGACCTTCGCCAACGACGGGCGCCGGAGGTCGGCGTCGATCAGCAACACACGCTTCCCCGCGTGAGCGATGATGGTCGCCAGGTTGCAGGAGGTGGTCGTCTTGCCGTCCCCCGAGCAAGGGCTGGTGATCATGATCACCTGAGCATTCCGACTTCTCTTGATAAACTCAAGATTCGTTCGGAACGAACGGTAAGACTCGGAGAGAATCGAGTGGGGTTGTGCATGCGTCAGAAGCCCCGAATGCGACATCCCGCCAAGCTGGTCGGGAGCGACGCGCGGGATCAGGCCGAGCATGGGAAGGTTGAAGATCGCCCGCGTTTCATCGATCGTGCGCAGTCGTTGGTCGAGATGCTCGGAAGCCACCGCGCCAACCACTCCCAGGAAGATGCCAAAAAAGAGGGCCGCGGCCACGGTCAGTCCCAGCTTTGGGCTGACCGCTTTTTTCAAGGCGTTGGGGGGCTCGATCACCTGGGCGTTGATCGTGTTGTACTCGCTCACGAATTGGGCCTGCTTGAGCTGCTCGACAACCGACTGGAAGAGCGAACGCTGTTGTTCCATCTTCCCGCGCAGGTCGGCGTCAACCAGCAGGTCGTTCTCGATCTCCTTGGCCTCCTCGAGCCCAGCCTTGAACCGGTCGTTCAGCTCGGATTCCATGCTGGCGATCGCCTTGAGACTCGTTTCAACCGAGGCGAGCAGATCCTTGGTTTCGCCCCGCTCCATCTTACTTCGAATATCACGGGCTTCCGACTGGGCCCTTTCAATCTGCTCGTTGATTTCCTGAACACGGGCGTTGGTTGGGCCATATCGTTCGACCAACCGTTGCCGCTCTTCTCCAAGCTGCCGCAAGAAGTCGAGCGAGGCCCCCTGGGTCGTTCCGGCGGTGTTCGCCAACATGCCACTATTCGGAGCCGCCCCGAGCTGTTCCATGGCATGAGCAATCGACCACAGGCCCGCCCCCGACTTCGAGAGTTCCTTGCCGGTCTGGAGTTGGGACCTGAGCTGCATCGCCTTGATCTTCGCCTCGTTGGAGGCCCGATAGATCTGCTCGAGCCGGACGGAAGCAAACGATCGACCCTCCTGGTCCGAAAGCAAGGTCTTGTTCTCCTTGCGAAATTCACGATACTGCTTCTGCAGGTCGTCCAGCTCGGTACTCAGTTCGTCCCGAGCCTTCTCGATCAACTTGATCGCCTCGTTGCTCTTCGACGCGAAGCTATCCTCGACAAAATGATGGTAACTATCAACAAGTGCCTGAATCATCACAACCGCTTCCTGCCGGCTCTGGGCACGGTAGCTGATGACGAGGATTTTCGCCAGGCGATCGGGGCGGTCGACCTTGAGGCGTTCCGTCGCTTCCTCGACGATGTCGAGACCTTTGTTCTTCGCGGCTTCCAGAGTGGGAAGATTCTTGAGCCCGGCCGACTCAATCGCGCGTTTGATGACCGCGGGACTGCTGACGATCAGGGCGTGCGTCGGCATGTAGTCATCGGATCGGTCAAACCCCTGGGAAGCGTCGCTATTGGATAGGTTGATTGGCCTGCCCACGTTCTGGATAACCAGAAGTTTCGACCGAGCTTCATATTGCCGGGTCGTGGTCGCCAGGTAGATCGCGGCGAGAGTCAAGCAGACCACAATGGAAAGCGCGATGATCCGCCAGCCGCGCCGAAGCGCCATGGCATAAAAATTGACTAATTCTTGCAAATGCGCCGAATTCCCCGCTGTGAACTGAGCAGGGTTCATCGGAGGCTGAATCATGGAGGTGCCGGCCATTGTGATCGATCCTCGCAAGCGATTGTATCTTGATCTGGCTGACGGATGGAGTCGCGCTCCAACTCTGGATATCCGTTTTGTCTCAGATAGTCATCTTCGTCATCATTGTCGAGCTCCAGCCACCTGGTGCTGGGCTTCATTCGGCCGCGGGTTGGAAGTCTCGCCTCGCGATTGAGCATCCAGAACGCGCTGCTGGGCGTTGAGCAGTTCGGGGTGTCCCGGCTCGCGTTCCAGCCCAACGGCGATCTGGAGTTTGGCGGTCTTCCATTGCTTCGTCTCGATCAACAGATTGATCAGGCTCATTCTCCAGTGCATCTGGTTTGAGTCGAGCAGTAAGGCCTGCTCGAGCAAGCGTTGAGCCTGGGCATTCTCTTTCAGCCCCGCGTGGGCGCTGGCCTGGAAAAAAAGCCGTTCCGCGGGTTCAAGCTCTTCGTTGGGAAGTCTGACCAGGGCTTCTCGAAGAAACTGTTGTTTTGCCGCTTTCCGATTATCCTTGGAATATAAAAGGTCGGCGAACTGAACGATGACCTTTCCCTGGTCGGCCGGAATCACGTCGCTCAGAATCGCCTCGGGAGAGAGCGCCCGCCCCGCGGCCTCCGCGACCCGATCCCAGAAAAGATGTTCCACCTGAAGTAAGCGTTTCCAGCACTGGGATGCCAGCTTCAGATCGCCATTCTGAGTCGCCATCACCGATGCGAGCTCAAGGATATAGCGATTCGCGCCGGCGAGGCGTAACGCCCGGCTGGCTGAAGATTCGGGAGCTTCGCTCGATTCGACCAGGTAATCCACGCTTGCCAGTTGGACCTGCGCGTTGGCCGAAACGGGACTTGTGCGTCTGGCTTCGAGAAAGCTGCGCGCGGCCGGAACGAGACGACTTCGAATCGGCTCCTGTTCGAGCAAACTCTCGAGCGGAATCTTTCGATCGCGTGTTCCCTGATAAACCTGGTCGCGGAGCCAGAGCGGCTGGGAGAGGAGCTCGGCCTCCTTCTTGTCTTCAACCTCTTCTTCCAGCAGGTCG
>Ga0182745_1001780_pt1 | contig 20130 bp, 16 predicted proteins | sample eDN3rd30CKraftBY_FD_128523 | JGI IMG/M metagenome (GOLD analysis project Ga0182745, IMG submission 128523) | Enriched backyard soil microbial communities from Emeryville, California, USA - eDNA 3rd pass 30_C Kraft BY (version 2) (version 2) | ecosystem: Environmental > Terrestrial > Soil >...
CTGTATGAAATAACCCTGCTTCCCTTCCCGTGCTGAGTCTCGCATGCGGGTCGCGGCGCAGTTCCAGCAGCACACAATCACCAGAACCGAGTTGTTCCACTGAGGCATCTGCATGAACCGTTTGCAGACCAATGGCGGAGCGATAAAACTCGGCCACACGTGCAAGATCGCGCACGGTTAGGGTCACCTTTCCGATGTGAAAACCAGACGGCGTCGAAATAGCGGTAGACGTTGCCACAACTAATAGATGCCTAATCAATCATTTTTGATGCGGCAACGTTTTGATCCGCTAGATCATCCGGCAACGAGGTTCGGACCTAGAATGACCTGGCGCCGGCATACGTAGCGCTCTGTGGATACAGAACTTTTGTGCTGGGCCGCAGAAGAACGATCAGCGCCCACACACCCAATGCTGTGCCGAAGGGAACGCTCAGGCAGGTGAACGCCGCTAGAACCAAAGTGCCCGTATGGTGAGTACGGGTTTGTAGCCAGCGCGCGAACAAAAACTGAATCACGCACAACAGAACCAGGATGCCGACAATCACGAACATTCCACCACCGACCAGAAACTGAGGCATTTCCGGCGTGTTGGAAGGATCGAAGCCACCCGTTACCACGGCGCTGGCTGCCAAGGCCAGGAACGCCGCACCAAATAGAACCCCGCACGCGTTCAAGCCGGCATAGATATAGGCCGCAATCGTCAGATAGCGCAGTTGTTCACTGCTGTTCTGGACTTCCTGTTCCCAGGACATTACAGGCGTGGGATTGGTCATGACTCCTCCTTGTGAATTGCATGCGGGCTCAATGGCCTGACGCACTGAAAAACAATGCGTGGCAAGAGCCGCTGAACTCTACTACGAATCAAACGCAGAAACCATGGGGCAAGTTCAAACTACCCTCGACGCGATCAGACCTCTCGATCTCTGCACCAGCATGCGGTTGTGTATCCCGGCAACGACCTCAACTCTATTGGGAGGCCTCACTCCCCTCGGGCATCTTCCGGGTCGCATCGTTTGGTGGCGTAGACGGTTGAGGATAGGGGCTTGCTAGGAATGGTGGCGTGTCCGTTGAGCCTATTTCCTTTTGAAATAGGACTTTTGCACCGGGTCGATTGAGAACAATAAGCCCCCATACACCCACAGCTGTTCCAAATGGCACGCTCATGCAACTCACCCCAGACAGAACGAGGCAGGCGGTATGGTTCTTCCTGGTTTGTAGAAAACGGGCGAACACGAAGTTCAACACAGTAAATGTCAGCGACATCAGAACGGCAACCGCCGCCATTCCCCCGAACAGAAACATCGGAAATCTGGGGACATTGTCCGAAGGTGGGATCTGCGAAAAAGAAATAAAACCTATTCCAAAAACCAACAAAAACCAGCACACGCCAAGCACGCTCAGCGCCGCATAGGCGTATGCTGCCATTGTCAGATAACGCAGTTGTTCATCACACCCACGGATTTCATAATCCCACCACTGAGCCGGCGTCGGATTGGTCATCGCGCCCTCAAACTGCATTTAGGTATTCCTCTGTCTCCAATGTAAGTCCACAGCACTGGTACATCATTCTCCTATAAACCAGGAGAGCAATGCCTCAGTCCAGTCCAGACGGAACCCATTGACACTTCTCGCTCCCCATGGCACTCTTACATCAGATCGATACCCTTAGCGATCTAGGTATATATCGGAACCAGCATGCGAAAATCGGATTCCCTGCAAAGCGCCCTCAATGTCCTGGTGTTGACCGTTCTCGAAAAGCGCGGTCCGCTCCACGGATACGCCATCACCACCATCATTGAAGAGCTTTCTGACGAGTCCCTTCGCGTGGAAGAAGGTTCCCTTTACCCAGCCCTGTACCGTATGGAACAGAATGGCTGGATTTCTGCTTCCTGGATCGTCACGGACAGCAAACGACGTGCCCGGGTCTACTCTCTGACTGAAGCTGGCCAACAACAGTTGGCGGATGAAACCGGCCGCTGGAAGAACTTCTCTTCCGGCGTGAACCGTGTGCTCAACTTCGCCTGAAGACGAAATCTGATTTCGAAAGGCAGTCACCCATGCGTTGGCTTCAGGGTTTGAAAAACATGAAAGACCGTGAGCGTCTACATCGTGAGATGGCCGAAGAGATGCAGGCCCACATGGACGCGCGCGTTGAAGAATTAAAAGCACGCGGCGTGCCCGAATCCGAAGCACGTAGACAAGCGTCACTCCGCTTTGGCAGTCCTACGGCGATGCGGGAAGAGGGCTTCGCCACGCGGGTCTCTCCGTGGCTCGAAACCATTTGGCAAGACCTGCGCTACGCGAGCCGCTCGGTACGTAAGGCGCCCGGTCTCTATGGGGTCTCTTTTGTTTCGTTGACCCTGGCAATCGCCGCCAATATCGCCCTGTTCAGCATCCTGAACGCGCTCATCTTCCGTCCGCTTCCCGTCAAAGATCCATCCACGCTGATTTCCCTCAGCTACCGCATCCCTGGGGAGACGAATCGCTATTCTGAATCCGCAAACGTACCGCTTTTTGAACAGTTTCGGGAACGCGCCAAGGGGCAGGCAGAACTGCTGATTGTTGGCGGACCGAACCTTACGCAGATACGCACCACACCCGGTGGCCCTATCGAACGCGTCACCCTTCAGTTTTTGTCCGGCGCCACCTTCCCGCTTCTGGGAGTGGAGGCAACGCTGGGACGCGTCTTCAGCGGGGAAGAAGACAAAACCATAGGCTCCTCGCCTTACGCCGTGCTGGGCTATGACTATTGGCAGCGTCGCTTCGGCGGAGACCCCAACGTAATCGGTCGAAAGATTCAGCAGGGAGCGACGGTATACGAAGTCATTGGTGTGGCTTCGAAGGACTTCTTTGGGACGGACGTCGGGAAGGTGACGGATATCTGGCTTCCCGCCACCATGTACAACCCCATCGCATTCACCAATGTGAACTTCTACTGGTTCCGCATTCTCGGTCGACGAAACCCAGAGGTGTCCCGCGAATCGTTGACCGTCGCCTTACAGCCCGTTTACGCAAACTTTCTGGAAGAGCGTATCAAAGAGGACACCCGCAACGACCCGCAGCGCGCCGAAAAGACACGTAGCCGCAAGCTGCAGGTCGACGATGCCAGCACCGGAGCCTCTATGATGCGTCGTCAGTTCCGCGAACCCGTCATCCTCGTCTGCGGCGTCGCCGCGCTGGTGCTGTTGATCGCTTGCGTCAACGTCGCCGGACTCTTCCTGGCGAAGGCCTCCCAGCGTACGAAAGAAATGGCCATGCGCACCTCTCTAGGCGCCGCCCGTGCTCGCTTGGTTCGGCAGATGCTGACGGAAAGCGCCCTGCTCGGTCTCGCTTCGGCCGCGGTCGGCGCGCTAATGGCGAACTTCCTTGCCCAATGGCTAGTCTCCGTCATCTCTTCCGAACGAGATCCGGTGCAATTGGTGATGAACGTCGATTGGCGCATGGCTCTGTTCGGCGCTGGCGTCTGCTTGGCCGTCACCATTCTGTTCGGAATGGCTCCAGCTCTGCGCGCTTCCCACATCTCGCCGGCGCAGGCCGTGAAAGAGGGGAGTTCCATTTCCGCACCATTGCGTACCGGCAGAGGTTTCGTGGTCGCCCAGGTAGTGCTGGCTTTTGTCCTGGTCGCTGTCGGTTTGGCTTTCGGGCTAAGCTTCCGAAATCTGATACAGAAAGATCTTGGCTTCGACCCCAGCCAACTTCTGCTCGCGCAATTCACCATGGCTGGCGAGCCGAAGGAACAGGCGACAGCATCTTCCGTCTGGCATCCTTTGCGGCATCGCCTGGAACAAATGCCCGGCGTGCAGACCGTAGCCTTTAGCTTTTGGCCCGTCTTTGCTTACACCAGCATGACCAATTCGATCATTCTGCCAGGGACCCCTCCGTCCTCTGACAGTGAAATCATTATGCCGGTATCCGACGGCTACTTTGCCGCCATGAATACCCGTATTCTGATGGGCCGTGATTTCACGGAAGCAGAAATCCAGAGAGATGCTTCCCGAGTCTGCATCGTCAACGACGCCTTTGTGCGCAAGTACCTGAAGACAGACAACCCCTTGGGACAGCGCGTTGCCATCTTTGGCGATGCCGGTCCGGAACACGAAAAGCTCCCCTTCAACGAAAAGACCAAGCTTCCCCCCGTCTTCCGCGAGGTCATCGGAGTGACCGTGAACGCGCGGTACGAGAGCATGCGCGAAGATCCACGGCCTATCATTTACCTTCCAGCCCACAAACGGAATGAATACTCATACGTGATTCGCGCCAACACCGACGAAGCTACACTCGCCGCAACCTTGCGCCACACGGCCCAAGAGGTGAATGCCAACCTGGAATTGATGCGTGTGGAACGTCAGGCCCGCCTGGTGGAAGACACCCTGATCCGCGACCGCATGCTAGCCGGACTCGGCGGCGCTTTCGGCATGCTGGGCCTGCTTCTAGCGGCCATCGGGCTCTTCGCATTACTGAACTATTCCGTGGCCACGCGCACCAAAGAAATCGGCGTCAAGATGGCGCTCGGCGCAACCCAGGGCCTGATCGTGGGCGGGGTTTGGCGCAGCCTCTTTCTGATGGTAGGAATCGGATTGGTGATGGGCGCGGTAGCCGCCTATCCGCTGCTTCGCCTTGCAGAGAGTCTGCTCTTTGAAGTCAAGCCAACAGATCCTGCCGTCGGAATCGGGGCAGCTCTGCTTTTCCTCGGCGTGGCGCTCATTGCAGGCACCTTGCCAGCACTACGAGCGGCTAGAGTGAGTCCGACGGTGGCGCTGCGGTACGAATAGCCAGTGGCAGCCGACCGGGATCTGGAAAGGGGCCGCGAGCAAATATCGTGGCCTCGTTCTGCCATGGAGAAGAGCGCATGAGCACATCAATCTCAGGTGGGGTTCCCCAGGAAGCGTGCAGTCTGCGTTGACTCCATCGACAAGGGCTAGAGCGCAGTCGCGGTCCACAACGTCCCCACCATCCGGCACGGGTTGGAAACGACACCAATAGAAAACGGCCCGGCGAGACCAAAAGTCTTCGCCGGGCCGTTTCTCTTTGCGAGTTGTTTATTCCACGTCGCCGAGTTCGTCCGGAATCTCTTCATTCAGAGATCCTGCCGTGTAGAAGCCGCGGGTTTCTTCGTCGTAGCCTGGAATGCCATCCAGCAATCCAGCTTCGTTGATGTCCTGCTCTTCCACTTCCTCACCAGCGATACGGATGTCACGGTAGTATTCCAGACCCGTACCCGCCGGAATGAGGCGGCCCATGATGACGTTTTCCTTCAGACCGCGCAGGTAATCCACCTTGCCGTTGATGGCGGCTTCGGTAAGAACACGCGTGGTCTCCTGGAAGCTAGCCGCGGAGATGAAGCTCTCCGTGGAAAGCGACGCCTTGGTGATACCGAGCAACAGCGGGGTACCCTTGGCCGGGTGCTGGCTTTCGGCCATCACGCGGTCATTTTCTTCACGGAACTTAAAGCGGTCAACCACTTCATCCGGAAGGAAATCGGTATCGCCGATGTCATCGATCTTCACCCAACGCATCATCTGACGAACGATGGTTTCCAGGTGCTTATCGTTGATGTTCACACCCTGCAGGCGATACACTTCCTGCACTTCGTTCACAAGGTAACGTTGCAGTTGGGTCTCGCCAAGCACTGCCAGAATGTCGTGCGGGTTGAGCGGGCCATCCATCAAAGGATCACCGGCTTTCACGCGCTCGCCATCCTGCACGTTGATGTGCACACCACGGGGGAACACGTATTCGCGTTCGTCGCCGTTATCGCCCACCACCGAAAGCCGGCGCTGGCCTTTAACGATTTCGCCGAAGCGAACCAAACCGTTGATTTCCGCAATCACTGCGGTCTCACGCGGCTTGCGGGCTTCGAAGAGTTCCACAACGCGGGGCAAGCCACCCGTGATGTCTTTCGTCTTCGTGGTAGCGCGTGGGATCTTCGCCAACACATCACCAGCGTGCACATCTTCACCGTTGTGCACAACCAAGTGGGCGTTGGTGGGCATCAGGTAACGACGTTCATCGCCCTTGTTCTGGCCCTTGATCTGAATGACAGGAACCCGGTTCCGGTTTTCCTGGCTTTCCACAACCACCCACTGGGACAAACCGGTGATTTCGTCGGTCTGTTCCTGGATGGTTTCGCCTTCCACCATGTCTTTGAAGTGGATGGCGCCGCTGATTTCCGTGAGAATCGAGAACGCGAAGGGATCCCATTCCAACAGAATCTGGTTCGCCTCGACGCGGTCGCCATCCTTCACGTTGATCTTGGCGCCGTACACCACCGGATAGCGTTCGCGTTCGCGACCTTTATCGTCGACGATCGCAAGAATGCCGTTGCGGTTCATGGCCACCAGATGACCGTGTTTGTTTACAACAGTGGAGACGTCGATGAACTTCGCAAATCCGCCAAAGCGAGTGTCCTGCGTGGACTGTTCGTTGATTCGGCTAGCCGCGCCACCAATGTGGAACGTACGCATCGTCAACTGGGTGCCAGGTTCACCGATGGACTGTGCCGCGATGACACCCACCGCTTCACCACGTTCCACCAGACGGCCCGTGGCCAGGTTACGGCCATAGCAGAGCTGGCAAACGCCGCGGCGGCTTTCGCAGGTCAGCACCGAGCGAATCTTCACGCGCTCGATACCGGCTGCCTGAATGGCCGACGCCAGTTCTTCGGTGACTTCGTTGTTCACCTTAACGATGATGTTGCCTTCGTAGTCGTACTGATCTTCGAGAACCACGCGGCCGACGATGCGGTCACGCAGAGGCTCGATGATTTCGCCCGACTCGATGATCGGCTCCACATAGATGCCGTTCACCGTGCCGCAATCGTCTTCGGTGATGATGACGTCTTGCGCCACGTCCACCAGTCGGCGGGTCAGGTAACCCGAATCCGCCGTCTTCAACGCGGTATCCGCCAAACCCTTACGGGCGCCGTGCGTCGAAATGAAGTACTGCAACACGTTGAGACCTTCACGGAAGTTTGCCGTGATGGGGGTCTCAATAATTTCACCAGAGGGCTTCGCCATCAGTCCGCGCATACCGGAGAGCTGGCGGATCTGCTGTTTCGATCCACGAGCGCCGGAGTCGGCCATGATGTAAATCGGGTTCAGGTAACGACCGCTACGGTCGTCGTTCTCCATCACCTTGAACATTTCGTCGGAAACGCGCTCAGTAACCTTGGACCAGATTTCGATGATCTTGTTATAACGCTCACCGTGGGTGATGGCGCCGTCCTGATACTGCTGCTGCACTTCCATGACGTCCTGCTCGGCTTTACCGACCAGTTCCGGCTTGGATTTCGGCACCACCATGTCATCGATACCGATGGAGATACCGGCGCGGGTTGCATACAGGAACCCGAGCTTCTTGATCTCATCGAGCATCGTCACCGTGGTCTGCAACCCGGAGTACAGGTAGCAATACTGCACCAACTGCGTGGAGCCCTTTTTCTTCAGCAGGCCGTTGATGTACGGCATGCTGTCGGGCAGCACGTCATTCAAAATGACGCGACCGACCGTGGTCTCCATGTACTGCTTGTTGAACTCAATTGGCTGCGTGTGCAGAATGTTCTGGTTGTCGAACGCATGCACCAGGTCCACCACACGGCCCGTGTAGCGAAGCTTGATCGGCGAAAGCGTTTCGACCTCACCCATTTCCAGGGCGATCAGCACATCTTCCATGCTGGCGAAGGTACGGCCTTCACCCTTGGTGCCTTTTCGTGCTTTGGTCAGGTAGTACAGACCCAGCACCATGTCCTGCGTGGGCACCGTGATGGGTGCGCCGTGCGCGGGGGACAGAATGTTGTTCGAAGACAACATCAAGGTTGCCGCTTCGATTTGTGCTTCGGGCGACAGAGGCACGTGAACGGCCATCTGGTCACCGTCAAAGTCCGCGTTGAAGGCGGTACAAACCAACGGGTGGATCTTGATTGCCTTGCCTTCCACCAGCACCGGCTCGAAAGCCTGAATTCCTAGGCGGTGCAACGTGGGAGCGCGGTTGAGCAGAATGGGGTGATCTTTAATCACCTCTTCCAGGATGTCCCACACCACGGGGTCCTGCTGCTCCACCAGTTCCTTCGCCTGCTTGATGGTGGTGCAATGTCCACGCTGTTCCAACCGGTGGTAGATGAAGGGCTTGAAGAGCTCGAGCGCCATCTTCTTGGGAAGACCGCACTGGTGCAGCTTCAATTCCGGACCCACCACGATGACGGAACGGCCAGAGTAATCGACACGCTTACCGAGGAGGTTCTGGCGGAAGCGGCCCTGCTTACCCTTCAGATTGTCCGAAAGGGACTTCAGCGGACGATTGTTGGCGCCACGCAACACACGGCCACGACGACCATTGTCAAACAGGGCGTCCACGGCTTCCTGCAACATGCGCTTTTCGTTGCGCACGATGACGTCAGGAGCGTGCAGTTCCATCAGCTTCTTCAACCGGTTGTTGCGGTTGATGACGCGACGGTACAGATCGTTCAAATCGGAGGTAGCAAAACGGCCGCCATCCAATGGCACGAGCGGACGCAGTTCCGGTGGGATTACTGGCAGCACGTCCAGAATCATCCACTCCGGCTTGTTGCCGCTCTTGCGGAAGCTTTCCACCACGCGCAGGCGCTTGGCCAGCTTGATCTTCTTCTGGTTGGAGTTCTCACCGCGCATATCCTCACGGATCTGCACGCTGAGCCCTTCGATATCGACCTTGCGCAGCAGCTCTTTGATGCCTTCGGCGCCCATCATGGCGACGAACTTGCCACCCGTTTCCGGATCAGCATCCAACTGCCGCTTGCGGTCGTCGGCCAAAACCTCACCCAAGCGCAGTTCCGCGACATCGCCCGGATCGACCACTACATACGCTTCGAAATAGAGCACGCGCTCGAGTTCCCGCAGCGTAATATCCAGCAAATAGCCGATGCGGCTGGGTAGGCCCTTGAAGAACCACACATGCGAGCAGGGGCTAGCTAACTCAATGTGTCCAAGACGCTCGCGGCGTACGCGAGACAGCGTGACTTCTACACCGCACTTATCGCAGACAACGCCGCGATACTTCATGCGCTTGTACTTACCGCATAGACATTCCCAATCGGTCACCGGGCCGAAAATCCGGGCGCAAAACAGACCATCCCGCTCTGGCTTGAAAGTACGGTAATTGATGGTCTCGGGCTTGGTGACCTCACCGTGGGACCAGCTTCGAATCTTTTCCGGAGAAGCAAGGCTAATCCGAATGGAATCGAAGTCGGCGATCATGTTCGCGCGATCGTAGGGAGAGGATCGGTACAAGATGTGCCTCCTAAGCTCGTTGGGCGGTTACTCGGTTGCGGGTCCAGGGAGACGGCTTTATTACAATCCGCACGGTCCCCCGGTCCATTCTGATCGACTACAAAGGAACGGATGCGCCCGGGTACGTAGACCCGGGCTTCCGCGACCTAGTCCGCGGCGAGCGCGGTATCCAATATCTCGGTTGGCGTCTTCATCAACTCGACGTCGAGGCAGAGCGACTGCAGTTCTCGAATCAACACGTTGAACGACTCCGGCACACCAGGTTCGGCCGCGGCTTCACCCTTCACGATGGCTTCGTAGATCTTCGCGCGACCATACACGTCGTCCGACTTGGCAGTCAGCAATTCCTGCAGAATGTAGGCGGCGCCATATGCTTCCAGCGCCCACACTTCCATTTCACCGAAACGCTGGCCACCGAACTGCGCTTTACCACCCAACGGCTGCTGCGTGATGAGCGAGTACGGTCCAATCGAACGGGCGTGAATCTTGTCGTCCACCAAGTGGGACAACTTCAGCATGTAGATGTAGCCCACCGTGACCGGCTGTTCGAACTGCGCGCCTGACATGCCGTCATAGAGAGAGATCTTGCCGGAACTCGGTAGTTCGGCTTTCTCCAACTGGCTCTTGATGTCATGTTCGGATGCGCCGTCGAAGACGGGCGTTGCGTAATGCAGCCCCAGCGCCGCAGCCGCCCAACCCAAGTGCGTTTCCAGCACCTGACCGACGTTCATACGGCTAGGCACACCCAGCGGATTCAGTACGATTTCAACAGGCGTGCCATCCGGCAGATAGGGCATGTCTTCTTCGGGAACAATGCGGGCAATCACACCCTTGTTTCCGTGACGGCCAGCCATCTTGTCACCCACGGAAAGCTTACGCTTCATGGCGACGTAGATCTTGACCATCTTGATGACGCCCGGAGGAAGTTCGTCGCCCTTCTTCAGCTTGGCGATCTTTTCTTCGGTGATCTTTTCGAGAACGGCGATCTGACGCGAGGTCATCTCTTCGATCTCGTCAATCTGTTCGTTCAGGCGCGGATCGCGGTCCTTCAACTTCACCCGCTTCAAGTCGCGGGCACGAAGGTTCTCCACAACTTCCCGATCAACCGGAGCTCCCTTGCTAGCGAGCTTCTTGTTGGTCTTCTCGTCGTGCAGATCAGACTGGATTTCCTGACCACCCAGCAGCTTCATCAAACGCTTGGCGCGCTCGTCGTTCAGGATTCGCTTTTCGTCTTCCAGGTTGCGATAGAGACGGGTGCGCTGCGATTCAAAGATCTGCCGCGAACGCTCGTCCACTTCAGCGCCCTTGCGAGAGAACACCTTCGCGTCCACAACCACGCCTTCAATACCCGGCGGGCAGTAGAGCGAAGCGTCCTTCACGTCTCCGGCCTTTTCACCGAAGATCGCACGAAGCAGCTTCTCTTCCGGCGTCAGTTGCGTTTCGCCCTTTGGCGTTACCTTACCCACCAGAATGTCGCCCGGCTTTACGTTCGCGCCGATGCGAATGATGCCGCTCTCATCAAGGTTGCGCAGGAAGCTTTCCGCGATGTTCGGAATGTCGCGGGTGATTTCCTCAGGACCCAGTTTGGTATCGCGCGCTTCGATATCGAATTCTTCGATGTGGATGGAAGTGTAGTAGTCTTCTTTGACCAGCTTTTCACTCACCACAATCGCGTCTTCGAAGTTGTAACCGCGCCAGGGCATGAAGGCCACCAGCACGTTGCGACCCAGGGCCAGTTCGCCCAACTCGGTGCAAGGTCCGTCCGCCAGCACATCACCCTTACGCACGCGCTGCCCCAACTTCACAATGGGCTTCTGCGTGATACAGGTGTTCTGGTTGGAACGCTTGAACTTCGTCAGAGTGTAGATATCAGCGCCGACTTCGCGCGACATCTGGCCTTCGTGGGAGTTGCCTTCCACGCGGACGATGATGCGCTCACTATCTACCGAATCCACAACGCCAGCACGTTTACAGGTCACCACAGCGCCCGAATCGCGCGCCGTTACGCCTTCCATGCCGGTTCCCACAAAAGGAGCCTCTGCACGAAGCAGCGGCACTGCCTGCCGTTGCATGTTCGAACCCATCAAAGCGCGGTTCGCGTCGTCATTTTCAAGGAACGGAATCAAACTGGCGGCAACGGACACGAGCTGTTTGGGGCTCACATCCATGTACTGCACGTTATCTCGCGTCTGCAAGCTGGAGTTACCGGCCAAGCGGGCGTTCACCAGTTCCTGCGAGATGTTCTCTTCCTCATCCAACTGCACGTTCGCCTGCGCGATGGTGTAGCGATCTTCTTCCCAAGCGGAAAGATAATCGCAATACGGTTCGTATTCCGCCACCTGCTGCGATTCGTTCAGCGCCGCGTTCGCTTCGGTCACACGACCGCGCAACAACACGTCGCCCACCTTCATCTTCGTATCGCCAGGGTGCGTGATGATGACGGTGTCGATTACCTGATTGCCCTCCACCTTGCGGTACGGGCTCTCAATAAAGCCGTAATCGTTGATGCGCGCAAAACAGGAAAGCGACGAGATCAAACCAATGTTCGGACCTTCCGGCGTTTCGATCGGGCACACACGACCGTAGTGGGTCGGGTGCACGTCACGAACCTCGAAGCCAGCGCGCTCACGGGACAGACCGCCAGGTCCAAGAGCCGATAGACGACGCTTGTGCGTAATCTCCGACAACGGATTGGTCTGATCCATGAACTGCGAAAGTTGGCTAGAACCGAAGAACTCGCGAATCGCGGCCATGACCGGCTTCGCGTTTACCAAGTCGTGCGGCATGGCCGTCGACATTTCCTGGTAAACCGACATCTTCTCTTTGATCGCGCGTTCCATGCGCACCAGGCCGATGCGGAACTGGTTTTCCAACAACTCGCCCACGGCGCGAACACGACGATTGCCTAGGTGGTCAATATCGTCCACGTTCAACGGAATCGTCTTGCGCGATTTGCCCTCACCCACAATTGCCTGGCCGCGGCGCAGCTTCAGCAGGTAGTTGATGACGGAGTAGAAGTCGCCGTTATCCAAGGTACGCTTGTCGAGCGAGGTGTGCTCGGCATTGTCGTGGATCTTGATGTTGAACTTCATGCGACCCACGCGCGAAAAGTCGTACTTGCGCGGATCGAAGAACATGCCCTGGAACAGCTGTGTAGCCGTATCGAGGGTCGGTGGGTCGCCGGGGCGCAACTTGCGGTAGATCTCGAGCAACGCATCGCTCTCGGCCTTTACCGGGTCTTTGCGCAGGGTGTTGGAGATCACCGGGCCGACTTCGTCCTTCTCCGGGAAGAAGATCTCGAAGTTGGCGATGCCTGCATCCACCAGGGAGGAAACCAAGTTGTTGGTCAGCTCCTGATTGGCTTCCGCCAGAACTTCACCGGTTTCCATGTCGATGATGTCAGCCAGAATGGCGGCGCCTTCGAGGTCGCCGAATTCTACTTCCACATCCTCGACGCCAGCCTTGCGTGCTTCATCCAGGCTGTTGACGTTCAGCTTACGTCCCTGCGGAATCACCACTTCGCCAGCGGCATTGGTGACCGGACGACCAAGCTTGCGACCAGCCAATCCATCCGAAAGCTTCCAGAAGTAACGTCCGCCTTCAACCCGAATCACTTCGGGACGGTAGAAGTTACGCAGAATCGCTTCGTCGGTCTTCAAACCGAGCGCGCGCAGGAACACCGTGCCGTAGAACTTACGCTTACGGTCAATGCGCACATACAGCAGGTTCTTGGCGTCGTATTCAAACTCCACCCAACTGCCGCGATAAGGAATGATTTTGCCCAGGAAGCCCACCGGTTGCAGGCGTTCAAAGAACACGCCGGGGGACCGGTGCAACTGGCTGACAATGACACGCTCGGTGCCGTTGATGATAAAGGTGCCGTTATCGGTCATCAGCGGCACTTCGCCAAAGAACACTTCCTGTTCTTTGATGTCGCGCACCGAACGTTCACCCGTTTCGGCATCCTTATCGTAGACCGTCAGACGAATCGTCACCTTCAACGGAGCCGCGTAGGTCATGCCGCGCTCTTCGCAATCCGGCACGTCGTACTTCAACTGCAAACCAACGGGGTCACCGCAGCGATTGCAGAAAGTCACCACGTTTTTGTTGGCCGTCGCGCACTTGTGGCAGATCACGTCGCCCGTGTGGAACGGATCCGTACGGATGGTAGAGCCGCAGTTCGTACAAGTGGACCGAAGGTGATGCAGTCCCTTTAGGTGACCGCATTTGCATTCCCAATTTCCGATGGAGTAGTCGACGAAATCCAACTGGCTCAGGCCCCGGAAATCGGTGATCGGGAATACAGAGGTGAATACGCTCTGCAAGCCTAGATCATCCCGCTCGGCGGGCAGCAAATCCATTTGGAGAAACTTCTCGTAGGAACGCTTTTGCACCTCGATCAGGTTAGGGATCGGAATCGTGGCTTTGATCCGGGAGAAATCAACGCGCTGGCGAATGATACCGGGGGCAGGCTGCTGCATGCTTCACTCCTCTCGAAAACGGATGACGCTAGGCGACGGGAGCGTCGGTACATGACGTATAGCCACCACTAGGCACTCCAAACGGAAGTGCATCGTGCCGACGAGTCATGATGAAAACATCGGGAGACACGCGAGGTTGGGCCACGCGGGCCTGATGACAGAAGGTAGGACGGGGATGCGCCTGACAGGAGCAAGAGCGAATGGGGAATTCGCAGACGAAATGCTCCCTAAGAGACACTGCGACCGCAGCACAATACAGAAGATTGTTGTCACAGTCGGGCACAGACTGTCTTTCAGAATACCTTAGCCTTCGAAGTGGCGTCAAGTTGGGTGTCCAAGGAGAGGATAGCCTCCCCTTCGCGGCGCGCGCCGCTCTCGTGTCGAAACAGCGAGAGCGGCGCCACCGAGAGAACCGGGAAACGTTAACGGTTTACAGCCGAATTACTTAACTTCGACAACCGCTCCGGCTTCCTCGAGCTTCTTCTTCAGGTCTTCAGCTTCCTGTTTGGTCACGCCTTCCTTCACAGGCTTCGGCGCACCATCAACCAAGTCCTTGGCTTCCTTGAGGCCCAGGCTCGGGACGATCTCACGGACAACCTTAATCACGCCAATCTTCTTGGCGCCGCCATCCTTCAGAATGACGGTGAATTCCGTCTGCTCTTCCGCAGGAGCGGCAGCAGCACCGGCAGCGGGAGCAGCCACAGCCACAGACGCGGCAGCGGCGGATACGCCCAGACGCTCTTCGAGCAACTTCACCAGTTCGGATGCTTCGAGCAGCGTAAGGCCCTGGATTTGCTCCGCAATTGCTTGAATATCAGCCATTTCCCTTTTCTCCAATCTCAACCGAAATTAAGTGCTTCACAGCAACGGCCGCACAATTCTACGAGGACCTATGCCGATTTAAACTTTTCTTCCTTGACACCCTGATCGACGACCACCGCCAAGTTGCGGCCAACACCATTCAAGGTGCGCGCCAACATCGTGGCAGGAGCGTTAATCAAGAACAGCAACCGGGCGAACAGCTCTTCCTTCGAAGGCATGTCTGCGAGCGACTTGATGTCGTCAATGTTGACGACGCGACCCTCGACAACACCCGCCTTGAAGGTAAAGACAGGATTTTCCTTGGCGTACTTGGAAAGAGCCTTCGCCAAAGCAACCGGATCTTCGTGGGTGTAGGCCACAGCCGACATCCCCTTCAAATCCCTCAACGCGGCCTCCGAAGACAGACCTTCGGACGCGATTGCTGCGATGTTGTTCTTCACAACCTTGTAACGACCACCAGCTTCACGCACGATCTTGCGAAGCGTAAAGTCCTGGCCAACCCGCATCTTCTCGTAACCGCTGATGAAGATGGTGGGGTCCTTTTCCAGCTCTTGACGAAGAGCTTCGAGGTCCTTTGTTTTTTCGTCTTTGCGTTTCATGGAATCCTCGTCAGCTAGAAGGCTTTACTGTTAAATGTGGCCACTTCGAGCGGAACACCGGGCCCCATGGTGGTGGAGACGGCAGCACTTTTGACGTACTTGCCCTTCGCAGCGGCAGGCTTGGAACGGATCACAGCGCCAATCAGCGTGTTGGCATTTTCAAGCAACTTATCGTGCTCAAAGCTCACACGGCCAACCGAGGCGTGAATGATTCCGGTCTTATCGACGCGGAACTCGACCTTACCAGCCTTGATTTCTTTTACGGCGGATGCGACATCAGCGGTCACCGTACCGGTCTTCGGATTCGGCATCAGGCCGCGTGGACCCAATACTTTACCGAGCTTACCGACGGAACGCATCATATCGGGGGTAGCTACGATAGCTTCGTAATCCAGCCAGTTTTCGGACTGAATCTTGGTCACCATCTCTTCGCCACCAGCAAAGTCAGCACCCGCTTCGAGCGCTTCCCTCACCTTGTCACCGGTCGCGATCACAAGAACGCGCTTCACTTTACCCAAACCATGCGGCAGAACAACAGTTCCGCGCACCATCTGGTCAGCATGCCGAGGATCGACGCCCAAACGAAGATGTACTTCGAGCGCTTCGTCGAACTTGGCAAACTTGATCTTCTGGGCAAGCGCAATCGCTTCCGCTAGATCATAGGGACGCTCTTCGACCTGCGCGGCCGCAGCCTGATATTTTTTTCCTGGTTTTCTCGACATTGTTCCCCACTGGTGCGAGCGGTTGCAGGACAGACACTGCAGCCTCCCATTGAGAGCGGTTGGGTATGAGATTTACCCAACCTTTTAATACTACCCCGAAACCACATGTGACGCAATACCAAATCACAAGCTGCAGGCAATTCACCCAAAAACGACCCAAAGGAGCCGCCGCGCCCGCCAAGCGCCTTTCCGTGACAGCACCGGGCGGGCAACGCGAAGGGCCAGCCCTATTTCCGCCTGCGCGGTAGATCTTCGGTCTGGTACATGGTAAGTACGTGGCCGTCCGGATCTGCAAACTCCGCGGACCAGCCTCCAGGCGAATGGCTCACCGGGGTCACAATCGTCACGCCCTGCCCCGCCAACGCCTCTACGACATCATCAATGCCACCCTCGGCGACGTCGAACACAATGATGGGCGAGTTACCGGGTTGGCATTCCTGCTGGAATAGAATCAGGTCTACGTTATTCGCTGTTTCCGCGATCAGCCACTCGTTCCCGCTGCCATCGTCGCCCATGCGCTTCACCGTTAGCCCGAGCACATCGCGATCGAAGGCTTCTGACCGCGCGATATCAGAGACAAAGAAGCAGATATTGCCAATTTTGCTTTTGCCGAACATCTGTCTACTCCTCGAAAAGTTTGGAATCATCCTTTTGTTGCCGAGTCCCTCTCTTTTGTGAGGTCACCAGAAAAAGATGTCCATCCGGATCGTGACTAGCGAGAAAAGCCTCTCTTCTTCGCATGGGAAGCAACAACGCTTGCCGTATTTTCCCGAATTCTAGGGTTCCCGCCAACCCTGGCATCTCGCCCACAGCCCCGCCTCCAGCTGCGATCCAACGGGCGCGAATGCCAGCAATTCTCTGGCGCAGCGCCGCGTCGGACAACCGCAGCAACCAGATGATTTCCGCCTTGGTGTGACCAGTTAGCGCTAGAAGTGCTGTGGTGCGCAGGTTCCGCGGCAACAGCGAAACGAAATGTGCCGGCGACACCTCGGCGCCTGCCGAAACTGCCGGAGGAACACAGCTAGCAGATTCCCGATCACGACGCCGGACTGCCGACCGCGCCTCGAATAGAGCTCGCTTGCGGAGGGCGCCGATCACCCAGCGTCGATTGTCTTGAGAATGGAGATCGGAACGGCCCGCTTCCATAGCGGCCAGAAGCACTGTCTGCAGAAGGTCCTCGGCTTCGTCAGGTCTGCGGGAGGCATAACGGGCATATCGCAGAAATTCGATATACGAGCGATCCAGCAAGGCGTCTCCTCCCGGTATGGAACGAGGGATGGGAAGCGAGTCAGTGAGGAATGACAGGTGGGAAAAACAAAAGGGCCGCCAGAAGCAGGCGGCCCTTCGCGGAAACGGTTTTAGTCGACGACGTCGACGCCCATGCTGCGGGCGGTGCCGCGCACGTTGTTCTTGGCGGATTCCAACTCAAAGCAGTTCAGATCGGGCATCTTGATCTTGGCGATCTCTTCGATCTGCGCTTCGGTGATCTTGCCAACCTTGGTCTTATTCGGTTCAGCAGATCCACGCGCCAGGCCAATTGCCTTCTTGATCAGAACGGGGACCGGCGGGGTCTTGGTGATGAAGGTGAACGAACGGTCGCTGAAGATCGTGATGACGACAGGAATGATGAGACCTTCCTGGTCCTTCGCCGAAGTCCGCGCGTTGAACGCCTTGCAGAACTCCATGATGTTCACACCCTGGGGACCGAGCGCGGTACCGACCGGGGGTGCGGGGGTTGCCTTGCCTGCAGGAATCTGCAGCTTTACGTTGCCAGTAACTTTTTTCGCCATTGTACGCTCTCTTGCTTGTCACGGCCCGCCGCAAACAAGGCGTCCGAGGAAGTCTTTACCTGTTTTGATCGTTCTCTGCCCTAGAAGAAACCGGAAGCTGTCAGGTTCCGGTTTTCTTCCGCGGAAGCCGGTTTTGCCTTTCCCCGAATCCACGGGGTTTGGATTGCGCCAGCTTCACGTGGCAACAGGCACACCGCTCCCGGTGTGCTGTCGCAGTAGGACTAAGCGATCTTTTCCACCTGCAGGAAGTCGAGCTCCACAGGGGTGGAACGGCCGAAGATGGTCACCATCACTCGCAGCGTGTTCCGCTCCGGATTGATTTCGTCCACCTTGCCAGAGAAATTCGCGAACGGACCATCCACGATGCGCACCGTTTCGTTCTTGTCGAAGCTGAGCTTCGGACGCGGGCGCTCGGCAGCCGTCGATTGCCGGTACAGGATGGAATTCACTTCGCTAGCGCTCAGCGGGACCGGCTTACCGCCGCCACCCACAAAGCCCGTCACACGCGGCGTGTTTTTCACCTGATGCCACAAGTCGTCATCCATCTCCATCTGCACCAGCACATAGCCGGGGTAGAGCAGACGCTTGCTGTTGATCTTTTTGCCGTTGCGCATCTCCACCACTTCTTCCGTGGGGATCAGCACCTGACCCAGGCGCTGTGCGAAGCCAAAAGCCTCAGCGCGGGTACGCAAGCTCTCAGAAACTTTATTTTCAAAGCCGGAATAGGTATGGACGATAAACCAGTGCATCGACGGGTTTTCATCGATGGCCGGAGCGGCAGCAACCGCTTCCTCGTCCGCCTCATCGGCAGCGACCACTTCTTCCTCGGAAGCAATTTCGTCTTCCGCGGAGACTGGTTCCGCTTCCTCATCCTCGCCGGATCCAAGGCCAGGCATGATGTCAGCTAGCGGATCGAGAGTAGAAGACTCCAACTCCGATTGCTCAGACTGATGCTCAGGCGTTTCTTCAAATGGATTCATTATCGGTTCCGGTCTTTGCCCGTTGCCTGCGCGAACACAGGAAGGGAAATTCAGCTATTTGCTGAATGTGTCGATCAAATAGTTAATCCCGCGGCCGATCGCTAGATCGACAACCGCAAAGAACGCGGCGAACAGGAATACACAGGCAATCACCACCACGGTCGTTGCCTGCACTTGCTTGCGCGTCGGCCAAGTTACCTTGCGCATCTCAGACCGCAATTCATCAATGTAATCGCGCGTCCGTTGAATCAGGTTCGGCTGAGTTTCAGCCATTGCTTTGGTCCCCATGGTCGTGATGCCGAATCTATTCCCTGCTGCTAGTAGCGCCGTTTCCGGCGGGACGGCCATCATGCCCGCTCCATCATTGCTGGCAAGCCAGCTTTTTGACTAGAGGCGAAACCATGCCGGTGGCCTTACAAATCGTTCGCCGTTCCTGAGTTCCAACCGCCGGAGCGCAACCAGTACAGTCGCCTCAAGACGGGATAAACAGAAGAACGTGGCAGGGGCGGCAGGAATCGAACCCGCACTAGCGGTTTTGGAGACCGCGGTTCTACCGTTGAACTACGCCCCTGTAAGTGCCTTGGCCAGTACCCGAACACGCAAAGGTTTTCAGAGTTTCCGACCAAGCTACTGGATGAAGTCATTGACCGTCACGACAGAAGTCTATCGTAGGCCACTTCTTCCAGTGTACTGCAAATACGGCCCGCTACTTGGTTTCGCGGAAAATCGTGTGACGACGGAGTACCGGGTTGTACTTCTTCAACTCCAGCTTTTCCGTGGTCTTTTTCTTATTCTTCGTGGTGGTATAGAGGCGAAGCTTCGTCTCTGTGCACTGCAGTGTAATGATGTCTCTCGGCATCCTGATATCCTTCCGTGCTGCGCGAGATTCTCGCATCGGAAGGAATCAACTTCCTTCCGATGCGGATACTCTCTGTTGCCATTGCGCTTGGCTCCGCTCGCTGGCTTAAGGCCCACAAGCGTTGAGCCGAAGTGGCCGCGACCCAACCCCGATTAATCGAGGATTTCGGTCACAGTGCCAGCGCCAACGGTGCGGCCGCCTTCGCGAATCGCGAAGCGCAGGCCCTTATCCATGGCCACCGGCGTAATCAGCTCGACGTCCATCGTCACGTTGTCGCCAGGCATCACCATTTCCGTGCCTTCCGGCAGCGTTACCGATCCGGTAACGTCCGTCGTACGGAAATAGAACTGCGGACGGTAACCCTTGAAGAACGGCGTGTGACGGCCACCTTCGTCTTTGCTCAGCACGTAGATTTCGCCCTTGAACTTACGGTGAGGCGTAATCGAACCGGGCTTTGCCAGCACCTGTCCGCGCTCCACGTCGTCCTTGTCGATACCGCGCAGCAGCAGTCCAACGTTGTCGCCTGCCTGACCGTCGTCCAGCAGCTTCTTGAACATTTCCACGCCCGTGCACACCGTCTTGCGCGTGTCACGGAAGCCGACGATTTCAATTTC
>Ga0182745_1001784_pt1 | contig 20102 bp, 20 predicted proteins | sample eDN3rd30CKraftBY_FD_128523 | JGI IMG/M metagenome (GOLD analysis project Ga0182745, IMG submission 128523) | Enriched backyard soil microbial communities from Emeryville, California, USA - eDNA 3rd pass 30_C Kraft BY (version 2) (version 2) | ecosystem: Environmental > Terrestrial > Soil >...
GACACCACGCGCACGTCCACCTTGCGAGGCTGGTGCTCCCCCAGCCGGGTGACCTCGCGCTCCTGCACCACGCGCAGCAAGCGCGTCTGGAGCGACAGCGGCATGTCCCCAATCTCATCCAGGAAGAGGGTGCCGCCATCGGCCGCTTCCACCAGCCCCGCCCGCTCCGCGCCCGCGCCGGTGAACGCGCCACGCGCATGGCCGAAGAGCTCGCGCTCGATGAGGCTCTCCGGTAGCGCCGCGCAGTTGATGGCCACCAGCCGGCCGCGCCGCCCGCTGCGCCGGTGGAGCGCCCGCGCCACCAGCTCCTTGCCCGTCCCCGTCTCGCCTTCGATGAGGACGTTGAGCGGCGTGGGCCCCAGCCGCTCCACCTGCCGGTACAGGGCGCGCATGGAGGGGGACTCGCCGATGAGCCCCTCGAACGTCGCGGCTTCGATGCGGCGGGTGAGGCCCTCCACCTGCGCGCGCAGCTCCGTCAGTTCGCGCCGGGTCGACAGGAGCAGCGCCGTCAGCGCGGAGAGCGCCATGGCCTCCTCCAACTCCACCGCGGAGAAGGCCGGAGCGCCCAACCTCCGCCCCAGGTACACCACGGACAGCGGCACCTGCTCCACGCGCAGCGGGACCACCAGCGCGGAGCCCAACCGCAGCGCCGCCATGCTGGGCGCCCGGGCCAGCGCCGCGTCCGCCTCCACGTCGGCCACCCGCACCGGCGTCCCGGATGTCAGCACCCGGTCCACGAGGCTGTCCACCACCACCGCGTCGGGCATGGCGCCCGTGGAGCACAGCACGCGCCGAGGCCCCTCCCGGGAGTCCGCGGCGACGAGGAAGCCCACATCCGCGCCCACCACATCGGCGAGCCCTCGCATCGCCACCTCCAGCAACTCCAGCGGGGGACGCTGCACCAGCAGCCGCGAGGACAGCTCCGCCAGCACCGCCACCAGCCTGCCGTCCTGTCGCTGGGGCGCGACCTCCGCCGCGTCCCCCTCGCTGGATGCCACCGCCTCGATGAGCTCCAGCTCCACCGTGCCCACGCGGAAGCGGTCCCCAGGCTCCAGGGGCGCCAGGTCCACGCGCCGCCCTTGCACCTTGATGTCACAGCCCTTGCACGCCGGGGCCACGCTCCAGCCACGGGCGTCGCGGAACAACAGCGCGTGGCTCGGCTTCACACCGGGCGCAACAATCACGGCGTCGCAGGTGGCATCGGAGCCCATGGAGACGATGGGCTTGTCCAACGGGAGGCGGCGGCCGCCGGGGAGGAGCAGGAGCTGGGGCATGGCGGGAGCGGACGACGCAGTCGCATATCAGGAACGCGAGCCGTGTGCGCGGGCGGGTCCCCTCCTCACCCGCCTCCACCAACTGCGTGGCGAGAGGGGGGGCATTGCCCCATCCCCCTCAGCGCTCGCCGACGTCCAGAAGTGGCACGAAGCCACCGTGAGCCCTGCGGCGCTCGTCATGAGGCACGTTGTCCGGCCGCAGGCGCGGATCGGCCATCGCACTCCCCCACCCTGCGTCGCGAACCGCCTTCGAGGGCCACTCAATCCACGAGAAGACCACGTGCTCGTCGCCGGTGGCCTGCACCGCGCCCTTGAAGTCCGTGACCTTGCCGTCGGGGACATCGTCACCCCACGCGTCGACGATGCGCGTGGCGCCATGCGCCAGCAGCACCTCCGCGATCGTGGCCGCATGGGTCCGATAGGCGTCCTTGCTTCCGGCCGGCACCGGCACGAGGGAGCCATCGACATAGCCTGGCGCCCCTGGCTCGCGCTCATGGAGGTCGGGCACGAAACCACCGAAGATCATCCGCTGCCCATCGAAGGGCATCTGCGCGCCCATCGCCTCCATCCGCGGATCGCTCATCATCTTCACGTGCGCCGCGTCGCGCACCGCCTTGCTGGGGTACTCGTTCCAGGAGAAGACGATGACCTCGCCGGGCCGTGCCTGCACCGCGCGCTTGAGGTCGGTGACCTTGCCATCCGGGACATCATCGCCCCAGGTCTCGACGACGCGCGTCGCACCGAACTCCTTGAACAGCGGCGCGGCAGCGGCAGCGACCTGACGGTAGGCCTCCTTGTTCGCCTCGGGCACCGCCAGCACAAATCCATCGATATACGCCATGACATCTCTCCAGCTGGACACGCTTGCTTTGACTGGATATGTTGATATCAACCCATCAAAGCCATGTCAACGTCCAGGCCCGTCCCCTTCACAACGACCCTCCACGTTCGAGACCACTGCCTGTGCCTCGCGGTCCAGCGCGCCGCACGCGCCCTGGCACGTCGCTTCGATGAGGCCCTGCGCCCGCTGGGCCTCACGCACGGACAGTTCTCACTGCTGATGTCGCTCAATCGCCCCACGCCGCCGTCCATCGGGCCTGTCGCGGAGCTCCTGGCGATGGACCGGACCACCCTGACCGCCAACCTCAAGCCGCTCGAAAGGCGCGGACTCGTGAAGACCACGGTCGACCCGGCGGACCGCCGCGGACGTCTGTTGATACTGACGGACGCCGGGCTCCAGCTCCTTCAATCCGCGGTGCCCATCTGGGAGCGCACGAACGATGAGACGGAGCGATTGCTGATGCAGGCCGACGTCGAGGTCCTCCGCGCGGGCCTGCGCGCCCTGGCCTGAGCCCTGGCGAGCTGACCTTCGAAACCGTCGAGGAGCGCGACGGCCTCCTGGCCACCGATATGGCGCGGGGCTTCGACCCGGGCGACGCGGCGCTCGATATGCTGCTCGCTTCGATGGAAGCGTCCCGCCCCACGTTCGTGGACGACTCCGCGCGTCATCGAAAGCAGCCTCTCCCGCTGTCAGGAAGCGCGCCCCGGCCGGGTCGGGGCGCCCCGGCCCGCGGCCATCCCGGCCCGAATCAACGCGCGCCTGCCCCCCTGCCGCCGCGCCCGAAAGGACTCCTTGATGACTCCCGCTCCCCCCGACGCCGCGCAGTTGGTCGAGCTCGCCGCCGCACACGGGCTCCGACTCAAGCCGGACTCCCTGGCGGCCAACGAGGCCGGGCTCGACTATCGCGTCGTCATGGCGCGCGACCTCGACGACACGACCTGGGTCCTGCGACTCCCCCGGCGTGAAGATGTCTCGGCGAAGGTCGATGCCGAGCGCAGGATTCTCGACTTCATCGGTCCCCGCCTCGGCGTGCCCGTCCCGCAGTGGACAATCGTCACACGCAGTCTCATCGCCTACCGGGCCCTCCCTGGCAGGCCCGGGCTCACCCTGGACCCAACAACCGGCCAGCCCGTGTGGCACTTCGACCAGACGTCCCGCGTCTATGCCCAGGAGTTCGGCCGCCTGCTCCAACGGATGCACGCCATCGACATCGAGGATGCCCGGCGGGCGGGCCTGCTCATCGAGACTCCCGAGCAGGTGCGCGCCACCTGGGCCTCGGACATCGCCCGCGTCCGCGGGGAGTTCGATGTCGCTGATTCCCTGGTCCGGCGCTGGGAGGCCTGGCTGGCCGACGACTCGTACTGGCCCCGCCATGTCGTGCTGAGCCACGGCGAGATGTACCCCGCCCACGTCCTGCTGGCCCCGGACGACACCATCACCGGCGTGCTCGACTGGACCACCGCCAAGGTGGGAGACCCCGCGCGCGACTTCGTCTTCCAGCGGATGCTCGGCGTGGACTCCGCCTTCGACGCGACAGTCGACGCCTACGTGAAGGCCGGTGGGCAGGTCTGGGACCGGCTGGGCGACCACTGCTCGGAGCTGCTCGCCGCAGGGCCCGTCCAGTACGCCCTCTATGCGCTGATCACGGGCCAGCCGGCACACCGGGAGGCCGCGGCGGCGCAGCTGAAGCCCGCCGGGGCCATGTAGGCACACAGGCCGGGCGGCGGGCCAGGCGCCCGCCGCTCAGGTTTCACTGTCCAATACGGGCCTGGGGCGCTAGGTAGGGACGGCTCGCCGGAGCTCCAGAGATGACCGCTGCCCTCCTGTCCTTGTCCCTCGCATTCACCCTCGTCACCGGCCAGTTCGCGCCGCAGGAAGCGGGAAGCGACCCGCTCGCGCCGGAGCTGGAGGTGCGAGTCCAGTCCCTGGGCAAGCAGCTGCGCTGCGCCGTCTGCCAGGGCCTCTCCGTCGCGGACAGCCCCTCCTCCATGGCCCGCGCCCAGCTGGACATGATTCGCGCGCAGGTCGCCGAGGGGAAGAGCGACGCGGAGATCGTCGAGTACTTCGTCGCGCGCTACGGCGAGTGGGTGCTGCTGTCACCCCGGGCGGAAGGCTTCAACTGGTTCGTGTGGCTGGGCCCGGTCGCGCTCGTCGCCGTGGGCGGCTTCGTCATCTGGCGCCAGCTCCAGCGAGGCCCGGGCACGGCGGAAACGGCCCCTGCCGCTGCCGACGAGACGAAAACAGCGGCCCCCGCCGCGCCCGCCGGAGCACCTCCGGTGGATGAAGAAGACCCGTACCTCCAGGCCGTGCGCCGGGAGCTCGAGCGCTAGGAGCGCCAGTCCATGCAGCCCCAGACGACCAACTGGTTGCCCGGAATCATCGTGCTCGCCGTCACCTTCGGGCTGGCGGCGGGCTGGCTTCTGTTCCAGCGGCGCAAAGGCGCGCTTGCCTCCGACGAGCCGCGCGACGGCGTGCTCGACGACCTGACGCAGCGCGCGCAGTCGCTCATCGACCAGCTCCGCGCGTTGGAGGCGGAGAAGCACAACCAGAGCCCCGAGCAGTACGCCTCCGAGAAGTCCCGCCTGGAGCGCGAGGCCGCCGCGGCCCTGCGCGCGAAGGACGAGCACCTCAAGCGCAAGGCCTCCGGTGAAGGCGCGCGCGCGCGGCCCCCGGCGCCGGCCCCCACCGGCTGGGCGTCACGCCACCCGCAGCTCGTGGGCGCGCTCTGGGGCGCGGGCATCGTCGTGTTCTTCGGCGGCCTGGGCTACCTGCTCGTCTCCGAGCAGGAGACGCGCACCGACGGCATGGAGGCCACCGGCCGCATGCCCCCGGGCGGCGCCGCCGCGCAGCAGGGCTCGGGCATGGACGGGCAGATGCAGGAGGGCCCGGAGATGCAGGAGGCCCGAGCGCGCCTGGAGGCGAACGCCGGTGACGTGGAGGCCGCGGCGCTGCTGAGCCACGAGCTCATCCGCCGGCAGCTGTTCGAGGAGGCCGTGAAGGTCACCGCGAAGGGCCTGGCCGCGGACCCGTTCAACGTCGAGCTGAAGGTGCACCGCGGCGTGCTGCGCGCCACCCAGGGCGACATGGACGGCGCCGAGGCGGAGCTGACGGAGCTGGTGGACACGTGGCCAGACGCGCAGGAGGCGCTCATCTTCCTCGGCAGCCTCGCCCTGCGGCGCGGTGACAAGGCGGCGGCGCTGGCCCACTTCGAGCGCTTCTCCGTCGAGGTGCCGCGCAACATGCAGCCCCCGCAGCTGGGGCCCGCCATCGCCCAGCTCCGCTCCGAGGTGGCCGGCGGCATTCCCTGACCTGTCCCCGGACGCGGCACAGGCGGCGTCGCGCTGGCCACCACATGGCCGGTGTCGACGCCGCGGTCATTTCGAGGCGCGAGGCGCCGCTCAGTGCACCGCGGCCCACGTTCGGCGGAGGCGCCGCACCTTCTCCACCAGCGTGTCCGGCATCACCGCCTTGACGCCGTTCCGCAGGTCGCGCGCCAGGGACTCGGCCTGGGAGAACCAGCGCCCCGCGAAGGTGCCCGCGTGGACGCGCACGGACACCGTCCGCCGGTGCTTCGACACCCAGTCGGACTTGTACGGCTCCGTCCCCCGGAGGAAGTCGTACTCGGTGAAGCCGGCGTCGATGGCGTCCCGGAACGTCTCGCCCACCAGCACCAGGCCCACGCTGCGGTTGCGCCACGCCGGGTCATAGCCGGACTGGAAGTACACGAAGCGGCCTCCGTGGAGGATGCCGTACACCGACGCCACGGCCTGACCGCCCACCTTCATCGTGTACAGCCGCAGCCGGCCGCGCTCCGCCAGGAACTGCGTGGCATCCCGGTGGAAGGCCTCCACGCCCGTCCCCTTGATGCCCTGGGAGCCCCCGTCCGCGGCCCACCGCGCGGAGTGCAGGCGGAAGAAGTCCGTCAGCGGCGCCGCCAGCGCGCCCGGCGCGTCCGTGCGCTCGATGCGGTAGCCCTCCTGCTTCTCCAGCCACTTGCGCCGCCGCAAGAAGTTGTCGCGGCGCCCCGTGCGCTTGAGGAACGCCTCGAAGGGCTCCCCAGGCGTCAGCGTGTCGTAGGGGCACACGTAGCGCGGCGCCACGCGCACGTCCTGCCGGGCGAAGGTCTCCCGCAGCACGTCCACCGTGGGTGAGCCCTCGCGCAAGTCCGACAGGTCCAGCACGTCCCACTCATCGCGGAGCGCGTGCAGCACCCGCGCGAAGGCCCCGGCCACCTCGCGCTCGCGGCCCCGGTGCGCCACCACGTCCAGGTAGTCGCTGCCCACGTGCGTCTCGCCCAGGAAGCCCAGCCGCCGCACCGGCACGCCGGTGACGCCCAGGTACTCGACGCCCAGGGGCATCAGCCCCACGAGCTCGCCCGTCCTCTCTCGCGCCGTCAGCACCAGCGGCCGCCGGCCGGAGGCAATCCGCCGGCACCAGGGGTACAGCCACTCCCAGGCATTGAAGGGGCCCGCGTCGCTCGCGTCCAGCAGCGCATCCCACTCCTCCCGCATCCCCGCCACCGTGGAGAGGCTGCCCACGGCCCCCACCTCCAGCCGGTGCGAGGCCCACGGTCCCTGCGACAGCTCTTCCTCCCGGATCAACGCCCGTCCTCCCCGAGGGGCGGCCGCCCCTCCCCTGTCCCTTGGATGAACCTCAGCCCACGCGCTTCTTCGTCCGGCGGTCCGACTTCATGGCCTCGCGCACCGCGTGCGCCACGTCCGCCATGACCTCGGGCGTGAGGTCCTGGTGGCACGGAATCTCCACGATGGAGCGCCGCAGCTGCGCCACCTCCGGGAAGGCCGACGCGTCACAGGCCGGGTGGAAGCGCTTCCAGAAGTCGATGGCGTCGATGCCTTGCACCCGCAGCCGCGCCAGCACCTCCGCCTTGTCGTGCACCACCAGCGGGTAGAACAACGGGCAGGTCCCTGGCGGCAACTGATTGAACAGCGGCGGCGACACGTCGCGCAGCCGGCCCAGCAGGAAGAAGTAGTTGCGGCGCCGCTGCTCGACGATGCCCTCCAGGTCCTGCGCCAGGGCGATCCGCTTCGTCAGCGGGCTCATGCCCAGGTCCACGTGCCGCCGGTCGAAGTGCTGCGTGCCCGTGGCCACACGCTCGATGCTGGCCGCCTTCACCGTGCCGTGCCCCAGGGCGCGCACGGCGCCGCGCAGGGCCCTGCCCGCCAGGCCGCCGCGCAGCTCCAGGTTCTGCAGCAGCGCGGACACCGTGTGACTGAAAGTGGACGCGGGCGGCGGCGCGGGCGGCTCCGGCAGGCTGTACTGGCGCGGACCGTTGATGACCAGCGCGCCCCCATTGGGTACCGGCAGCGTCTTGTAGAGACAGAAAATGCCCACGTCGCCCGTCGTCCCCAGGGGCACCACGCCGTCCGAAGACAACAGCGACAACGCGCAGTCCTCGATGAGGACGAGGCCGTGCTGGTCGGCCAGCTTGCGCATCTCATCGACGGGGCCCGGGAAGCCCGCGTAGTGGGTGAGGTACAGCGCCCGCGTCTTCGGCCCGATGCGCCGGGCCACGTCGTCCACGTCCACGTCCCAGCGGCTGCCCACCCGGTAGAAGCGCGGCGTGGCGCCCGCGTCCACCAGCGCCTCCACCTCCACGCCGTGGTGATAGGCCGGCATCAGCACCTCGCCCGCGTCCAGCCCCAGCATCTTCACCGTGAGCCAGACGGCGTTGCGGGCGAAATAGAAGTAGCGGACGTTGGGCGAGGAGAACGGCGGCAGCGCCCCCGGCTTCGGCCGCGACATGAGCATGTGGGGCCACAGCGTGGGCAGTGACGGAACGAACAGCCGGCCAGTGTGCTTCAGCGTCTCCATCGCGACACCACCTCTTTCACCGCGGGCCCCCACCGGAACCTGGCCGCGCACAGCGCCCGTCCGTAGGGGGAGTCATTGAACACGTAGAGCCAGGTGTGACGCCGGACCGCGTTCGTCCAGTCGCGCTTCCACACCATGTCCGGTCCCAGGAAGTCGAACTCACGCAGGCCCCGGTCGATGCAGGTCCCGATGACCTCGTCCACCAGGAGCTGCCCAGGACTGCACTCACGCTGGCGCTCGTCGTAGCCGGGCTTCAGCAGGAAGTAGCGTCCGCCGTACTCCAGCCCGTAGTGGAAGGCCACCGGACGGCCGTCCAGCCGCAGGAAGTACAGCGCCAACCTCTGACGGTAGGCCGCGTCGCGCGCCAGCTCCGCGTAGAAGCCACGGGTGCGCGCATCCTGCGCCATGGCGGTGCCGCGCGCCCCCTTCCAACCGCTCTGCTCCAGTTGGAAGCCCTCCTCCAGCGCGGCCTCAATCCCCAGCCCGCCGGCCACCCGCTCGAAGGTCAACGGCCCCTTCTCTTCCAGCTTGCGGCGCCGGCGCCGGCAGTTGGCCTTGAACTTGGACTGAAGGGTCTTCTGGAAGGCCTCCCGCGTGGAGGGGAGCGGCACGTAGGGCGAGCGCAGTGACTCCCACTCGCCCACGGGCAGGCCCGCTTCTCGCGCCGCGGCATGGAGCCGCCAGGCCGCCCCGCCGTCCGGGACATCCGTGAGCCGCAGGACATCCCAGCCACCGCGTGCGCGCAGGTGCGAGACGAAGGCCGCCGCCGCGACGGCCGGCGCCTTCGCCAGCAGGTCGAATCGGCAGGAGTGGGCGTTGGCCGCCGCGGACAGCTGCCGCACCGGAACGCCCCGCATCGTCGTGCGCTCCTCCCACAGCGGGAGCGCGGCGCTCAGGGCGCCACCCGCGTCCCTCAGCGTCAGTACGCGTGGGCTCACGCCAGGGACGAAGTTGTCCAGCCAGATACGGAGGAACTCGTGCCGGTAGAAGAGCTCGTTGGAGGTGGCCTCCACGAGCGCGTTCCACTCGGACTCCAGGGCCATGAAGGCCGCGCGTCCCGTGACTTCGATGACGCGCGGCGAGGCGGAAAGGTGTCTCGCTTCCATGAGCTGTCGGGCACCCAAGGTGGGGATGGAAGGCCGCGGCTACAAGCCGCTGCGGGCCATCTTCAGCAGGCAGGCGGCGACCTTGCGGCTGTCGTGTCGGATCCTGGACCCCGCCTTGAGCAGGTCGGCCTGCACCGGCACCACACCGGCGGTTATCAGCTCCCGGGCGTTGGCGGACACCACGAACGAACCGCGCCGCGCGTAACGCTGGGCGGACTCGTCCGAGGGCAGCGTGCCGTTGACGAGCACCGCGTCCAGCACCGGCCCCACGTGGTCGGTGACGGCCAGCACGTGGTCCAGGCAGGACATGCCGTCCGTCTCCCCCGGCTGCGTCATCAGGTTGGCCACCAGGACCTTCAGCGCCCGCGTCTCCTTGAGCGCCTGGGCCACGCCGTCCACCAGCAGGTTGGGCAGCACGCTGGAGTAGAGCGAGCCCGGGCCGATGGCGATGAGGTCCGCGGTGTCGATGGCCTCCAGCAGTCCCTCGGTGGGCGGCGGCGAGCGCGGGCTCAGCGTGACGCGGCGCACGCGGCCATGCGCGCGGCAGATGTTGCGCTCCCCCACCACCTCCGTGTCGTCGTGCATCTGCGCCACCAGCTGCACCGAGGCCAGCGTGGACGGCAGCACCTGTCCCCGCGCGCCGAGCAGCTCGCCGGACATGAGCACCGCCTCCAGGAAGTCCCCCTTCAGCTCCGCGAGCGCGGCGACGAGCAGGTTGCCCACGGCGTGGCCCGCAAGTCCCCGCGCGCCGCCGAAGCGGAACTGGAAGACGTCCTTGAGCGCGTTCTTCCCGCCCGCCAGCGCCACCAGGCAGTTGCGGATGTCACCGGGCGGCAGCGCGCCGTGCAGGCGGCGCAGGCGGCCGGAGCTGCCCCCGTCGTCGCTCATGGCCACCACCGCGGTGATGTCGATGCCGGGCTCCCGGGCCTTCGGCGTCGCCCGCCGGGCCAGGCCCCGGAGCACCATGGGCAGGCCCGTGCCCCCACCAATGGCGACGATGCGCGTCGGCCGGTCCACCTGCCCTTGCAGCAGCTCGTTGTCCTGGCGCTCCAGTTCGAGCCTGCGGCGGGCCTCGGCCCACTCCGCGGGCAGCGGTGCTTCCATGTCCATTCCCACCATGACGCTAACCCCCATCCACGACGCCCGAACCCGCCTCCCCAGGCGGGTCCACTCCCCCGGCGCTCCCCCACGAGACCCGAGGAATGGATTGCCCTACCGCGCCCCACGACCCAGCAGCACGTGCCTCACGGTGTGGAAGATGATGCCCACATCCAGGAACAGCGAACCGTTCTTCACGTAGTACAGGTCGAACTCCAGCTTGTTGCGCGCATCCTCCACTGACGCGCCGTAGGGGTAGCGAATCTGCGCCCACCCCGTCAGGCCTGGCTTCACCGCCTCCCGCAACCCATAGAATGGAATCTGCTGCTTCAACTGCTCGACGAAAACCGGCCTCTCGGGGCGAGGCCCCACGAAGCTCATGTCGCCCATCAGGATGTTGAAGACCTGGGGAATCTCATCGATGCGCGTGCGGCGGATGAAGCGTCCCACCCCCGTGACACGATCATCGTTCGCCTTCGCCCAGACCGCGCCATCCTTCTCCGCGTCCGTCCGCATGCTGCGGAACTTCCAGAGGTGATACGTGCTCCCGAACAGCCCGGTCCTTTCCTGCCGGTAGAAAACAGGCCCCTTCGAGTCCAACTTGATGGCCACCGCGACCAGCAGCAGGAAGGGCGCGGAGAGGAGTAGCAGGAGCGATGCCACCGCGATGTCGAACGCCCGCTTGGACATGCGGCGGAGCGGGGACACGGTGAGCTCGTCCGCGAAGGCGAAGTCGCTCGCTCGCAGGAACTGCACCGGAATCCGGCGCAGCACCCGCTCACAGAAGCCCGTCGCGTCATGGACGCGCCGCCCCTGGAGCCGGCAGCGCAGCAGGGCATCCACCCAGTTGGCCCCGCGCATGTCGTCCGCCGCCTGAACGACATACGCCGCGTTCAGCCGCGCCGCCGTCTGCTCCAGCGGCTCGCCGGACGTGCGCGGGTCCGTCAGGCCCACGATGCGGTAGGTGCCCTCTCCCCCCGCCTCGATGGCGCTGGCCACCGCCCGGGCCTTGGGACCGTCGCCGACGATGAGCACCGCGTGCGGCGCCCCCACCAGCGCGCGGATGGACACCCGCACCGTCAACGTGCCGGCCAGGGCCCCCATCGCCCCGCCCAGCAGCGTGCCCGGCGGCAACTGCACCGGCACCACCAGGGGCGTCACCAGCATGACGCCCCCCGCCACCATCGCGGTGACACCCGCCGCCTTGAGGAAACGGTATCCCCGCTCCCGGTCCTCCGCCGCCACGCGGAGGTCATACAGGTCCAACAGGTACAGCGTGAACTGGAAGGTGATGACGAAGGCCGCGCCCAATACGAGAAGCGTGGGCCACAGCTCCGCCAGGGGCGCGTGCGCCCCCTCGGGCGCGAAGAGCGCCGCGCAGGCCGCCGCGCCCGCCACGCAGGCCAACGCGATCGCCGAGCTCTCGGCCAGGAAGAACGTCAGCTTCTTTGCAGAGAAATAGTGGTGAAAAACGCGGAGCACGTGCCCCTCCGACCAACCCGCCCGACCCTCTGCCATTTCCAGCCTCGCCCCCGCTCCAGCAGGGGGCGAAGCCGAAGCCCCCGCCGCTATTTCTTCACATAGTTCTTCAGGTACGGCGCCGAGTGGACCTCCGCGCCGTTCAGCACGCAGCCGACGATGGGCGCGCCGCCCAGGCTCTCCACGGCCTGGTGCACCGTCTTGCCCGACGTGACGTTGGCGCGGATGACCATCAGCACGGCGTCCACCTGGTGCCCGAGGATGGCCGCGTCCGCGAAGGGCAGCGTCGGCGGCAGGTCGATGTAGACCTCGTCGAAGCCCTCGCGCACCGCCTTGAGGAACTGCTTCATCCGCGTGCTCGCCAGCACCTGCGCGGTGTCCTCGGGCGTGAGGCCCGCGGGGATGAGCGCCATGCGCGTGGCGTTGAACCGGCGCACCACGTCCCGCACCTCGCAGTCTCCCGCCAGCAGCTCCGCCAGGCCCGTCTTGTTGCGCATGCCCAGCGTGGCCGCCACCCCGCCCCGGCGCAGGTCCGCATCCACCAGCAGGATGCGGCGCTCCGGGTTCGCACGCGCCGCGGCGAGCGCCAGGTTGACGCTCGTCACCGTCTTGCCCTCTCCCGGCATCGCCGAGGTGAGCGCCACGACCTTCATCGGCCGAAGCTCCCTCATGCGCTCCAGCCTGTAATAAAGACTGCGGTACTGCTCGGCCGCCGCCGACGCCGGCGCCGTCAGCGTCACCACACGGCGATCCACCGCGCTGCCGCCCGCCGGGTTGTCATCCACTCGGGGGAGGAAGTTGCCCGCCCGCTCCATCGTTTGATCCATCTCCATCCTCCATCCTTTCCGGCGAGACTCAGTTCAACGACGTGGGGTTCGACACGCTGTTCCGAGCCCCGGAAGCCGGCATCAGAATCCGCCGCTCCGTCTTGCCCTGCATTTCCGGGACCACGGCCAGGACAGGCAGCGTCAGGCGCTGCCGGACCTCCAGGCCGTCGCGCAGGCTGTCGTCGCGCATCTCCAGCACGGCGCCCGTCAGCACTCCCAGGCCCAGGGCCAGCAGGGACACGATGAGCATGCCCGTCATGCGGTCTGGCCGGGCCGGGGTCGCCGGCACGCCCGCGGGGGAGATGGCGTTGAACAGGCTCTTGGCGCTCTTGGCCTCCAGCTCCTGCGCGATCTCCGCCTCCACCTTGCGGCTCACCACGCTCTGGTACTTGGTGCGCGCGATCTCATAGTCGCGGTTCATCACCGCCAGCTCGTGCGCCCAGCGCGGGGTGTTGTCGAGCCGGGCCTGGTAGGCCTCGGCCTGCTTCTGGAGGTCCTGGATCTCCTTCTGGATGGTGTCGATCAGCGAGGCCACGCGGGTGCGCTCGGCGCGCTCCGCCCACAGGCGGTTCTCGGCCTCCTTGCGGCGGGCCGACATGCCGTCCAGCTCCGTCTGCAAGCGCTTCACCTCCGGGTGGTCATCCGTCCAGGTGGTGCGCGCGTTCACCAGGGAGCGCGTGAGGCCGTTCTCCGCGGCCTCCAGCCGGCCCGCCTCGCTGTCCACCGCGTTGCGGGCCCGCGCCAGGTCCGAGCGCCGGGCCTCGGCGACACGTAGCTCCTCGGACTTCGTCTGGAGCTGGTGCGACACGCGCTCCAGCCCACGCATGTTCATCTCCATCTGCTCGGGCAGCTCGCCCAGGTGGTCCACCTTGAACTGGGAGATCTTCCGCTCCCACGCGCTCACGGCCTGGCCCAGCTGCACCATCTCCTCGTTGAAGAGCTCGGTGGCGCGCGCCGCCTGCGCCTGGCGAATCTTGAGCGTCTCCTCGGAGAAGATGGCCGGCAGGCGGTTGGCCACCTGCGCCGCCACCTGCGGGTCGCGGTTCGCATACGTGAGCTCGAACGCCGTCTCTCCCTCCACGCGCACCGTGAGGTCCTTGCGCATCTGCGCGACGGCGACCTCCATGCCCTTCTCGGACACGATGTCCGGATAGAGGTTCATCTCCTCGATGGCCTTCTGGAGCATCGGACGCGCCAGCAGCTCCTGGCGCACGGTGAGCAGCCGCTGCTCGATGATCTCACTCACCGTGCGCTGCACCATCTCCTCGCCCGGCCGCTGCGGCTCCACGCGGACGACCACGGATGCCTCGTAAATGCTGGGCCGGGTCATCACGATGGCTGCCCCCACCACGAAGACCCCTGCTGCGATGGCACCGACCAAAGCCTTGCGCCGCCACAGCGCCGCCAGAAGCTGGTCTGCCGTCATCCCTCGCTCCATGTTCCGCTCCTCCTCCATCCCTCGCGATGTGCCTACCAAGGCGTCACCACCAACCGGACGGCGAACACGTTGCGCGTCAGGTCCCCCGCGCCCGCCGAATCCGCCAGCCCCACCTGTGCGATTCGATCCACCGCCCCCTGCGCCGACAGGCGCTGGTCGATGCGGTACTCCACGCCACCACTCACCGCGTAGCCCTGCGACACCTGCGGCGCCCCCCTGAACACGGCCCAATCCACCGACGGGGCCTGCCCGTTGCGGAAGAAGCTGGCCGCGCCGAAAACCGCGAGCTTCTGGGTGAAGCGGCGCGCCAGCATCACCGACGCGAAGTCCGCCCACAGCGCGTTCGTGAAGCCGTTGGCGCCCACCAGGTCATGTCCCAACGACACGCCCAGGTCGAAGTGCTCGCCTTCTCGCTGCAGCTCCACGTTCACCCGAGGCACCCAGCCCCCCGCCCCGCTCAGCGGCGCCAGGTACCGCACGGGGCCGCCGCGGACGGTGACGGTGGTCGGCCGCGTCAGCCGGTACCGCAAGCCCAGCGCCGCGCCATGCGCCTGGCTCATCGTCCCCTCGTAGAGGAACCCCTGGTACCGGTACTCCAGCCCCAGGCTGAGCCGCCGCGTGGTGCGGTACCACGCCTCCAGCGATGGCGTGTGCGCGTAGCCCGCGCGCTGGCCGACGTCGAGGATGCGCACCACCTCGAAGCGGTAGCCCGCGCGGAGGTCCAGCCGCTGCGTCATCCGGTGCGTCACGCCCACCGTCGCCTGCGTGAAGAACGTGGGCTCCGTGGAGCGCGCCAGGCCGTCGCGCGGCAGCGAGCTGGGGTCGGTGACGCGGAACACCCGCACGGCGCCATCCAGCCGCAGCGTTCGAGACAGCAGGCGCCGGACCTCGAGCCCGCCCCGGTGGTCCACCGTCGTCCTGCCCGAGCCGTGCCGCATCAGCAGGTCGGCCGCGTAGAAGCTGTCCAGCGTGAGCCGCGCGTCCTTCGCCTCCAGCCCCAGCCGGGGCGTCAGCTTCGTCATCAGCTGGCCGGCGCCGTCGCCGCCCAGCCGGAGGTCGTCGTCGAACCGCTCCTCGGCCATCAGCCGCAGCCGGGGCTCCCAGAGGGTCGCGCCCTGCGCGGTGGGAGCAGCCATCATCAGGCCCGCAAGCAGCCACTTCCTCCAGTTGACCTTCACCGCCGCCCTCCGTCCCGCTCGTCAGCCGCCATCCACGTCCACCTCTCCCGGGGCCTCACCCCGCCTCACGGCACGACGATGGTGTCCCCCGGGCGGAGCATGAGCTCGTGTCCGCCGTCCGGAGAGATGAGGTCGCGGTAGCGCACCGGAATCTGCCCGCCGTTGCTGTCGGAGCGGATGACCACGATGCCATCCGAGTTGGCGAAGTCCGTGAAGCCTCCCGCCAGGGCAATGGCTTGCAGCAACGACACGCGGCCCCGCAGGGGATAGGCGCCCGGATGGGCCACCTCGCCCGTGACGAACACGCGGCTGCTGTTCACCTCGCGGACGATGACCGTCACGCGCGGCTCCTGCACGTACGGCTGGAACACCTCCTTGAGGGACTCGGCCAGCTCCGTGGGCGTCTTGCCCGCCGCGTGGACCTCGCCCACCATGGGCATGGAGATGTAGCCATCCGGACGAACAGGCAGCGTCCGGGACAGCTCCGGGTCACGCCACACGGCGATGTCCAGCACGTCCTCGCGGCCAATCCGGTAGGGCTGCTCGGTGTTGTCCACCTTCAACCGCGGCTGGTGCGCGCAGCCCCCCAGGAGCAGAACGCCCACCACCGTCCAGAACCCCGCGCTCGTCTTCCCCATCGTCCCGTCTCCCTCGAAAGCGTGTGTCTCGCGCCCGGCCCACCCACGGCCGGAGGTTGCTTCCGGGGGCGTTGCCTTAGCAGCGCGTGTGCCACGTACCAGGGGGAGGGAAAGCCCATGGATCGCAGTGGGTTACGAACTGCCCTCCTGGGAAAGCCCATGGGGTTCAGGAAATTTTTCCGGCATCGTCCCCGCGTCGCACCCAGTGCTTTCTTCAGACAGTTCCCTGGTCTGGGAACGGCTTTTCCCTCCACATCCCCCCGGGGTTCCCATTTCAGGCGCACGGTGCATGGCACGCGTCTTGGATTGAGGCTCGCGTGAGGTACGCAAGTCCACAACGCGTGATGCGCTCACGAGAACGGGGGGCTGGACGGATGAGGAAGGCGGCAGGTGCGGTGGCGGCGTCGTTCGCGATGGGCACTGGAGCCATGACCTTGATGGGCGTGGCCTTCGCGGCGCGGATGGAGGCCGCGGTGGTCGCAGCGGTGGGGCTGGCGCTGTACGCCAGCAGCGCGCTGCTCACGGGCAAGGCTCCGGCGACGACGGCGACCAGCGTCGCGAAGCAGGCGTAGTCGGACTCGAACGGAAGAGGCCTGGCGCTGGCGCCCTGGCGCCGGGCCTCTGACGGCCCCCTGGAGCGGTTTCGCTCGAAGGCGCTGGCCTCCAGCGCCCGGCCCTGCTCTATGGTGCGCCGCCATGGCTAAGCCTCAGTACTGGCTCATCAAGAGCGAACCCTCCGTCTATGCCTACTCGCAACTGGAGAAGGACGGGGAGACGGAGTGGACGGGCGTGCGCAACTACGAGGCACGCAACAACATCCGGGCCATGAAGCCCGGCGACCTGTGCCTCTACTACCACTCCAACGAGGACAAGGCCGTGGTGGGCGTGGCCCAGGTCCTCTCGCCCCCCGGTCCGGACTCCACCGCGCCCGGCGAGGACTGGGCCGCCACGGCCATGGGCCCCGTCACCGCGTTCACCCAGCCGGTGAGCCTGGCCACCATCAAGGCCACCGCCTCGCTGAGCGACTTCCCCCTGGTCACCCGCGGCCGGCTGAGCGTGGCCCCCGTCACCGCCACGCACTTCAAGCAGGTGCTGAAGCTGGGCAAGACAGCCCTGCCGAAGTAGTACCGCGACACTGGTAGGGCGCTCCCCCCGCGGGCATACTCCGGCGCCGTGAGCGCCACCGATATCCGCAGGATTCCGGCCCAGGAGACGCGCGGCCTGCGCCACGCCGTCCTCCGCCCCAACCAGCCCCCGGAGATGTCCACCTACCCGGGCGACGACGACGGGGACACGCTCCACCTGGGTGCCTTCCTGTCGGGGCGACTGGTGGGCGTGGCCTCGCTCTACCGCGAGCCGCCGCCTGACGCGCTGCGCGCCACCACGGCGTGGCGGCTGCGCGGCATGGCCGTGGACCCCTCCCTGCGCGGCCACGGCCATGGCGTCGCCCTCCTGAAGGCCTGCATGGACCATGCGGCGCAGCAAGGCGGTTCCCAGGTGTGGTGCAACGCGCGTCTGACGGCGTCGGGCTTCTACCAGGCGCAGGGCTTCTCCCAGCGGGGCGAGCCCTTCGACCTCCCCGGCATCGGGCCGCACCACCTCATGTGGCGCAACCTCGAGACCTCCTGATGACCACCCTCCCCGACCTCGACGCCATCCGGACGTCCATCGAGCGCATCGACGAGGAGATCCTCGACGCGCTCCGCCGCCGCATGGACCTGGCGGACGACGTGGCCCGGGCCAAGCTGGCCGCGGCCGCGCCCTTCCGGGACCAGCGCCGCGAGGACCTGCTCCTGCGCCGCATCCGCACCCGCGCGGCCGAGCACGGGTTGGATCCGCACGAGGTGGAGCGCATCTGGCGCCTCTTCATCGACATGTCCGTGGCCCGGCAGCACGAGCTGGTCACCCGCCTGGACTCCACGCCCCTGCGCGTGGGCTACCCCGGCGTGGAGGGCTCATACAGCCACCTGGCCGCGCGTCAGCGCTACGCGCACCGCAGCGGCGGCGTGCTGCTCACCGGCTTCGACCATGCCCGGGAGGCCGTGGAGGCGCTCCGCCGCGGCGAGCAGGACCTGGTGCTGTTGCCCATCGAGAACACCACCGCGGGCAGCATGAACGAGACCTACGACCTGCTCGCCGAGGGCGGCGTGGTCATCACCGCGGAGCTGGTCAGCCAGGTGGACCACCGGCTGCTCGGCCTGCCGGGCTCGAAGCTCGAGGGCCTGCGCGAGGTGCTCTCGCATCCGCAGGCCCTGGCGCAGTGCGAGACGTTCCTCCGGGAGAAGGTGCCCTGGGCCCGCGCGGTGCCGGACGTGGACACCGGCGGCGCGGCGCAGAAGGTCCGCGAGCGCAATGACGCCTCGGTGGCGGCCATCGCCAGCGAGACGGCCGCGCAGCGCTTCGGCCTGGAGGTGCTCGCGTGGGACCTGCAGCCGGCCTTCGACTACACGCGCTTCGTGGAGGTCGGCCGCGAGGCCACGCCCCTGGCGCCCGGCGTGCCGTGCAAGACATCCCTTCTGGTGGTCCTGGAGCACCGGCCCGGCATGCTGGGAGAGCTGCTCCAGCGCCTCACGCTGCGCGGGGTGAACCTGAGCAAGCTGGAGTCACGCCCCATTCCCGGGCAGCCGTGGCAGTACCGCTTCTATCTGGACGTGGAGGGCCACGCCGCCTCCGCGGCGGTGTCCGCGGCGCTGGAGGACATCCGCCCCCTCACCTCGTCGCTGCGCGTGCTGGGGACCTACGCCCGCGCGGAGGCCCCTCATGGCTGAGCCGCTCCGGCGCCGCATCGCCTTCCAGGGCGAGCCAGGCGCCTACGGAGAAGAGGCCCTGCGCGTGCTCCATGGCCCGGACGTGGAGGCCGTCCCCTGCCCCACCTTCCGCGCCGTCTTCGAGGCCGTTGCCGAGGGCCGCATCGACGGCGGCGTGGTGCCGGTGGAGAGCTCGCTCGGCGGCCCGGTGGCGGAGACGGTGGACCTGCTGCTGGAGCACGACCTGCCGGTGACGGGCGAGCTGTCCCTGCGCATCCGTCACTGCCTGCTGGCGCCGCCGGGACAGAGGCTGGAGGACATCCAGCGCGCCCTCTCCCACCCGCAGGCCCTGGTGCAGTGCGCTGCCTACCTGCGGCGGCGCGGCATCACCCCGGTGCCGGAGACGAACACGGCCATCGCCGCCCGGAAGGTGGCCGAGGAGGCGCCGCCCCACACAGCCGCCATCGCCAGCCACATGTCCGCGTCCCTGTATGGCCTGACGGTGCTGGAGGAAGGCGTGGAGGACTCGCCGGACAACCACACGCGCTTCCTCGCCCTGGGGCCCGCGCCCCTGCGGGTGTGGACGCGCCGGAAGACGGCGCTGGCCTTCACCACGGAGAACGGGCCGGGCGCGCTGTACCGCGTGCTGAGCGCCTTCTCCTCGCGCGGCCTCAACGTGGCGCGGCTGGAGTCCCGGCCGCAGCGCCGCGCGTGGGAGTACGTCTGGTGCCTGGACGTGGACGGCGCGCTGGAGGACCCGCGGGTGCGCGAGGCGGTGGACGCCGCCCAGGCCGCCTGCGTCACCCTTCGAGTCCTCGGAAGCTACGGGGTGGCGTGAGCCTCAGGCGGGGGTGCCGCCGAGCCCGTCGCCGCTGCGCACCGCCTCGTCGTACGCGCCACGCACCAGGTTGACGTAGCGCTGGAGCGCCGGGAGCTGCTCCATCCGCAGGGCCTGAGGCCCGTCGCACAGGGCCGCCTCGGGGTGCGGGTGGAAGTCCACCAGCACCATGGACGCGCCGGCGATGAGGCCCTGGCCAATGGCGTGGAAGATGTCCGGCAGCCCGTCCGGCGGCGTCGCGGCCTGGCCGATGGCGTGCGACGGGTCCACGCACACCGGCAGGCGCGTCAGCCGCCGCACCACCGGCACATGGGCGAAGTCCACCATGTTGCGGTGCGGGTCCCCCAGGTGCGACTTCACGCCGCGCAAACAGAAGATGATCTTCGGGTTGCCCTCGCTCGCCACGTACTCGCACGCGTTGAGGGACTCCTCCAGGGTGATTCCCATGCCGCGCTTGAAGAGCACGGGGAAGACGCGCTGCTGGCCAATGCTCTTGAGCAGCTCGAAGTTCTGCGCGTTGCGCGTCCCCACCTGGAGCATGACGCCCGTGGCGTTGCCGGAGCGCTCCAGCGCATCGCGAATCTCGTCGATGTGACGCGGGTGCGTCACCTCCATCGCGATGACCTTGATGCCGTGCCGGCCCGCGGACTCGAACACCCACGGCAGGCAGGCGGCCCCCAGGCCCTGGAACTCGTAGGGGTTGGTGCGAGGCTTGTACGCCCCCATGCGCGTGGTGCGGATGCCGCAGCGGGCGAGCGCCGCCATCATCGTGTCCACGTTCTCCGGGTTGTCCACCGCGCAGAGGC
>Ga0182745_1001787_pt1 | contig 20087 bp, 19 predicted proteins | sample eDN3rd30CKraftBY_FD_128523 | JGI IMG/M metagenome (GOLD analysis project Ga0182745, IMG submission 128523) | Enriched backyard soil microbial communities from Emeryville, California, USA - eDNA 3rd pass 30_C Kraft BY (version 2) (version 2) | ecosystem: Environmental > Terrestrial > Soil >...
ATCGAAAAGCGTCGGCATCGTTGTGCCCTCTTTCGTAGATTGCATGTTGTCAGAAGTTGTGGCCGCCGCGGCGTTACCGCAATCAGCGCCCGCTGCAAGGCAGGGTCACGCCCAGTGCATGGCTTTCACGCCGCCTCGCGGATCGGGAACTCTGCCAGCGTCACGCGCTGCTCCTCGCTCAGATCCTCCTCGCGGATAACTGAGGTGTGGATCGAGAAGACGACCGCCCCCGTCTCTGGCAATCTGAACAGGCATTGCCGCTCGACCCGGATGAAGGGCAGCGGGCCTTCGGGGGCGCGGCCCTGTTCTTCGGTCCGGGGGTTGTGCAAAGGCGCGTTCGAGTGATGCGCCGTTCCCCGCATCATGCCGATCCCCGGCCGGATGCCGTCCAGAAGGCGCTGGACGCGCTTGCCGATATCCTCGGTATATTTCGGGACCGGCTTGTGAATGCGCATCATCGGGCGCATGAACTTCTGCGCCAGCGTCCAGCCCGCCGGAAAGCAGAGGATCGCGCCGCCAAGGACATGCTCGCCCTCGGGGCCGGGAATCATCAGGCACAGATCCTCGGCCACCAGCCGGCCCAGCGTCAGCAGCGGCTGGCTGCGATCCGCGCGGACAAGGCCGCCATCGGGACGCCGGATCACCTCGCCCATCGCATAGCCGTGCTGGGGCAGCAATTGCAGGATCCGGTCGTAAAGCTCCTCTGCCGCGGGAAGGCAGTCGGCGGACAAGCGATGCACCGCGTCGGTCTGCTCCAAGATCAGCTTTTCGCGCAATTCCAACTGCTTGGAAAAGGCATCGTCCTGCAAAAGCCATTCACCCTCGGTCACGGGAACCGTTCCGGGCATCCGCCGCGTGCGCGGATCGACCCATGGGGCAAAGGCAAGGCGGCGCTGAAGTATCTCACTCATCCCGCCATCATGCGCAAGGCGCGGTTGCGGGCAAGGGGTCTTGCGGCTAGAACCCCGGCAAATACGAGGAGTTTTCGATGATCCCGCGCTATTCCCGCCCCGAAATGGTTGCCATCTGGTCGCCCGAAACCAAGTTCAGGATCTGGTACGAGATCGAGGCCTATGCCTGCGACGCTCAGGCCGATCTGGGCGTGATCCCGCGCGAGAATGCCGAAGCGGTGTGGAAAGCCAAGGATGTCGAGTTCGACGTCGCCCGCATCGACGAGATCGAAGCCGTCACCAAGCATGACGTCATCGCCTTCCTGACCCATCTGGCCGAGCATATCGGCGCCGAGGAAGCGCGCTTCGTCCATCAGGGCATGACCTCCTCGGACGTCCTCGACACCACGCTGAACGTCCAGCTTGTCCGCGCCGCCGACATCCTTCTGGCCGACATGGACAAGGTGCTGGCCGCACTGAAAAAGCGCGCTTACGAGCATAAGGACACTGTCCGCATCGGCCGCAGCCACGGCATCCACGCGGAACCGACCACGATGGGCCTGACCTTCGCCCGCTTCTATGCCGAGATGGATCGCAACAAGGCCCGCCTGATCGCCGCGCGCGAGGAAGTGGCGACCGGCGCGATTTCGGGCGCGGTCGGCACCTTCGCGAATATCGATCCCCGCGTCGAGGAGCATGTCTGCGCGAAGCTCGGCCTCAAGCCCGAGCCGATCAGCACCCAGGTCATCCCCCGCGACCGCCACGCGATGTTCTTCGCGACGCTGGGCGTCATCGCGTCGTCGATGGAGAATGTCGCCATCGAGATCCGCCACATGCAGCGCACCGAGGTGCTGGAGGCCGAGGAATTCTTCAGCCCCGGCCAGAAGGGTTCGTCGGCGATGCCGCATAAGCGGAACCCGGTCCTGACCGAGAACCTGACCGGCCTCGCCCGCCTCGTCCGCATGGCCGTCGTCCCGGCGATGGAGAACGTGGCGCTCTGGCATGAACGCGATATCTCGCACAGCTCGGTCGAGCGTGGCATCGGTCCCGACGCAACCATCACGCTGGATTTCGCGCTGAACCGTCTGGCCGGAGTCATCGAGAAGCTGGTCGTCTACCCCGAGAACATGTTAAAGAACATGAACAAGTTCAAAGGCCTCGTCATGTCGCAGCGCGTGCTGCTGGCGCTGACGCAAGCGGGCGTCAGCCGCGAGGACGCCTATCGCCTCGTCCAGCGCAATGCGATGAAGGTCTGGGAACAGGGCGCCGACTTCAAGACCGAGCTTCTGGCCGATCCCGAAGTCACCGCCGCGCTTTCCCCCGCCGAGATCGAGGAGAAGTTCGACCTTGGCTATCACACCAAGCATGTCGACACGATCTTCGCGCGTGTCTTTGGCGAAAACGGCGCGCATTAACCGCCTGTTCGGCATTTGATGACAGGCTGCCCCCAGAACTGGAATCGGGGGCAGTCGCATGACGCCAAATCCGGCGCTCAGCGCCAGGCAGAAAGCCGCGATCATCGTGCGCCTCGCATTGGCCGAGGGCGAGGATATCGACCTCGCGAAGCTGCCCGCCGGGGCGCAGACCGACCTTGCGCAGGAAATGGCGATGATGGGGCTGGTCGACCGCGAGACGAGGAATGCGGTGATCGCCGAATTCTGCGACCGGCTTGAGGCGGTCGGCCTCAGCTTTCCCGGCGATATCGACGGCACGCTGGATCTGCTGGACGGCCATCTCTCCTCGGATACCAGCGACCGGCTGCGCCGCCTCGCCGCGCTGAACGGCACCGGCGATCCCTGGAACCGGATCGCGATGCTCTCGCCCCCCCTGTTGGCCGAACTGGCGCGGACCGAGTCGGTCGAAATCGCGGCGGTGATGTTCTCGAAACTGCCGGTGCCGCGCGCGGCCGAGGTGCTGGGCCTGATCGACCCGGACCGGTCGCGCCAGATCGCCTATGCCATGTCCCTGACCGGGGTGATCGAGGCGCCGCCCCTGCGCCGCATCGGCATGGCGCTGATCCGCGCCGCCGATGCCATCCCGCGGCCCGCGATCGAGGGCAAGGCCGAGCAGAAGGTGGGCGCGATCCTGAACGTGACCTCGGCCCAGACCCGCGACAACGTGCTGGCCGGCCTCGACGATCAGGACGCCCGCTTCGCCGATGAGGTGCGCAAGACCATCTTCACCTGGATGAACATCCCCGCCCGTGTCGATCCAAGGGACATTCCGCGCATCATCCGCGAGTTGGACCCCGCCATCCTGATCAAGGCCCTCGCCGGCGCCAGGGGACAGGACCGCGAAACGGTGGACTTCCTCCTTCGCAGCCTGTCAACGCGCCTCGCGGAATCGCTGAGGGATGAGGTCGAGATCCTCGGCAACGTCCCGGCCAAGGATGCCGAGGGCGCGATGGACACGGTCGTCGCCACGATCCGCCGGATGGAAGCGGCGGGCGATCTGTTCCTGATCGCAACCGGCGATGGCGAGGATGCGCCGGCCAGCGACTGACCGGGACTTGCCCCCCGCGCCGCTCTGCCCTAGCTCTGGCCATGGGTCATGCCCGACCCGCCACCGGCAACAGGAGGCCCAATGACCAACGCCATCGCCATTGGCCTCGGCCTCGTGATTCTCGCGTTCTTCCTGATCGACGCGCTGTTTCTGCACATGAACATGCCCCTGTTCCTCGCCAAGCAATTCGCGGTGCTGGTCGAATATGTAAGCTTCTGGCGCTAACGGCCGAGGCCGGCGGATTTGCGCGCGCAGTCAAGGCGCTAACATCGCGATTTCAGAAAACTTTCGTCTGGATTGGCGGCCGAGCCATTTGCATTCCCCGGCAAATCCGCGCTATCTGCCAGCCGAACATCCATCAGCGACGGAGAACCCCCATGGCGGTTAAGGTGGCAATCAACGGTTTCGGCCGGATCGGCCGGAACGTGCTGCGTGCAATCATCGAATCGGGACGCACTGATATCGAGGTCGTCGCGATCAACGATCTCGGCCCGGTCGAAACCAACGCGCACCTGCTGCGCTACGATTCGGTCCATGGCCGTTTCCCGGCGAAAGTGACCGTCTCGGGCGATTCCATTGATGTCGGCCGTGGCCCGATCAAGGTGACGGCGATCCGCAACCCGGCCGAACTGCCCTGGGGTGATGTCGACGTCATCATGGAATGCACCGGCCTCTTCACCTCGAAGGAAAAGGTGCAGCCGCATCTGTCGACCGGCGCCAAGCGCGTGCTGATCTCGGCCCCCGGCGACAATGCCGACAAGACCATCGTTTTCGGCGTGAACGACAACACGCTGACCAAGGATGACCTCGTCGTCTCGAACGCAAGCTGCACGACGAACTGCCTCTCGCCGGTCGCCAAGGTGCTGAACGACACGATCGGCATCGCCCGCGGGTTCATGACCACGATCCACAGCTATACCGGCGACCAGCCGACGCTGGACACCATGCACAAGGATCTCTACCGCGCCCGCGCCGCGGCGCTGTCGATGATCCCGACCTCGACCGGTGCGGCGAAGGCCGTGGGTCTGGTGCTGCCGGAACTGAAGGGCCGTCTGGACGGCGTCGCGATCCGCGTGCCGACCCCGAACGTCTCGGTCGTCGACCTGGTCTTCGAAGCTTCGCGCGACACCTCGGTCGAGGAAATCAACGCCGCGATCAAGGCTGCCGCCGATGGCCCGCTGAAAGGCATCCTCGGCTATACCGAGGAGCCGCTGGTCTCGTCCGACTTCAACCACGACCCGCACAGCTCGGTCTTCCACATGGACCAGACCAAGGTGATGGAGGGCAAGCTCTGCCGCATCCTGACCTGGTATGACAACGAATGGGGTTTCTCGAACCGCATGTCGGATACCGCCGTCGCGATGGGCAAGCTGATCTGAAGATCACTGCCCCGGAAATGACGAACGCGCCCCTGGGAGACCTGGGGCGCGTTTCGCATTGGTGCAGCGGGCTCGCCCGCCTGCGATCAGGGTTTCTTGCTGGACAGCCGCTTCACATTGGCCTTGGTGCGACGGCGATAGGGACGCAAAGCCGCCTGCATCACCCTGTCGGCGCGCTCGCCACGACCGGCGGCCTGCAACGCGGCCAGCATCGCCTCGGATGCGGCATCGGCCTTCTCGACCACCATGCGCGTCGGCTCGGCCGCGTCCTGCCGCATCAGGCCCATCATTCCGGCCGTGCGCATGGCAATGACCATCTGCGCCTCCCAGGCCATGCGGGCCATCTGCTGCCACAGCAGCCAGGGCGTGCGCATCGCGAACGGGTCCATTTTGCCATAACCCATTCTCAACTCCGTTTACTTGATTAACAGGCCCGACAGGCTGCACCCCGGGAAACGCTTTGCCAACCCATTCCTTTCGCCAAGGGCCGTCGGCTATTCCCATGCACCGGCCTCCGGTATAGAGGGAGGCCATGATCAGCACCCTCACGCTTCGACGCCCCGATGACTGGCACCTGCATCTTCGCGATGGCGCGATGCTGGCCGCAGTTGCAGCATATTCCAGCGGTTTTGGCCGGGCCATCATCATGCCCAATCTGGTCCCGCCGGTCGTGACCGGGGCCGATGCCGCCGCCTATCGCAGCCGCATCCTCGCCGCGCTGCCGCAAGATGTGACGTTGCGTCCATTGATGACGCTCTACCTGACCGAGGCGACCGATCCCGCCGATGTCGTGGCCGCGCATCGCGACGGAATCATCTCGGCGGTCAAGCTCTACCCGGCAGGTGCGACGACGAACTCGGCCTCCGGCGTGCGCGATTTCGACAAGGTCCGCCCGGTGCTCGAGGCAATGGCCGAGGCTGGGATCCCGCTCTGCACCCATGGCGAGGTGACCGACCCGGAAGTCGACATCTTCGACCGCGAGGCCGTCTTCATCGACCGCGTGTTGGATCCGGTCCGCCGCGTCACGCCCGGCCTGCGCGTGGTGATGGAGCATATCACCACCTCGGACGGCGTCGATTACGTCAGCAGCCAGTCCGACATGGGCGCGACGATCACCACCCATCATCTGGTGATCAACCGCAACCATATCCTCGTCGGTGGCATCAAGCCGCATTACTACTGCCTGCCGGTCGCCAAGCGCGAAAGCCACCGCCTCGCGCTGCGCAAGGCGGCAACCTCGGGCGATGCGCGCTTCTTCCTCGGCACCGACTCGGCGCCCCATCCCGACAGCGCCAAGGAATCGGCTTGCGGCTGCGCCGGTTGCTTCACCGCCCCGAACACCATGTCGATCCTCGCGCAGGTCTTCGAGGAGGAAGGCGCCCTTGACCGGCTCGAAGGCTTCACCTCGCTCCATGGCGCGGCCTTCTACGGCCTCCCCGCGAATGAGGACACGATCCGCCTCGTTCGCCGCGACACGCCGGCAATCTATCCGACCCATATCCCGGCCGCGGACGAGACCGTCACCGTCTTCGATCCCGGCTTCCCGCTCCATTGGCATGTCGAGGATCCCGCATGACCCTGCCCTTCCCCCCGCGCGAGGAGATCGCGCGCCTGACCGCCCGGATGCTGCTCGAGATCAAGGCCGTCCATTTCAACGCGGCCGAGCCCTATACCTACGCCTCCGGCCTGAAGGGTCCGACCTATATCGACTGCCGCAAGCTGATCTCCTATCCGCGCATCCGTTCGACGCTGATGGATTTCCTGTCAGCGACGGTGCTGCGCGACGCGGGCTTCGATGCCTTCGACAATATCGCGGGCGGCGAAACCGCGGGCATCCCCTTCGCCGCTCTGGTCGCCGAACGGCTGGAACTGCCGATGACCTATGTGCGCAAGAAGCCGAAAGGCTACGGCCGCAATGCCCGCATCGAAGGCGCCATGACCGAAGGCCAGCGCGTGCTGCTGGTCGAGGACCTGACCACCGATGGCGGCTCGAAGCTGAGCTTCGTCGATGCGATCCGCGAGACCGGCGCGACCTGCGCCCATACAGCGGTCATCTTCTATTACGGCATCTTCCCCGAGACGACCGAGCGCCTCGCCGATCACGGCGTCGCGCTCCATTACCTCTGCACCTGGTGGGACGTGCTGGCGGAAGCAAAGGAGCAGGGCTTCTACGACGAAGCGACCCTCTCGGAAGTCGAGAGCTTCCTCAAGGATCCCCGCGCCTGGCAGGCCGCCCATCCCTGAGATCCGGTATCGAATGGCAGCGCCCCTCCCGGCCGAAAGGCCGCTTGGGTATTTGTGAAACGGTGAAAACCCGCTCGCTGCGCCTGCTATTCACCGTTTTCCTAAATACCCAAGTCGCCACCCTTGCCATTCGCGCGAGGGTGGCATTTCATCCACAGCATATCCACAGGATATCCAGATGGACCGACGGTCCTCCAGGATGGATAAGTGGACATCGAGTCGAACATCCGGAGCATTCTTAGGGATGAGCGAGCTACGCGCCGTCGAAATCAGGAACCCGAGTCAGATCGCCGAGGCGGCAGCAAGCCAGGCGGTCCCTTTCTCGATCGAGGCCGAACAGCAATTGCTGGGCGCGCTTCTGACCAATAACGAGGTCTATGACCATGTCTCGCGGATCATCCAGCCGCGGCATTTCTACGATCCCGTGCATCGGCGCATCTACGAGATCTCGATAGAGCGCATCGCCAAGAACGCATTGGCAAGCCCGGTGACAATCAAGGCCTTCATGGAAAGCGATGCGGGGCTGAAGGAACTGGGCGGGCCGGCCTATCTCGCGCGGCTTGCCGGGGCGGCGATCTCCTCTCATGCTGCGCGCGACTACGCCCAGATGATCCGCGAATTCGCGCTGCGCCGCGACCTGATCTCGCTTGGGCAGGACATTTCCTCGCGCGCCTCGACGGTCTCGGTGTCGGATTCGGCCGAGGACCAGATCAAGGAAGCCGAGCAGACGCTCTACAAGCTGGGCGAGCAGGGCGTGGCCGAGCGCGGCTTCCAGAGCTTCCTCTCCGCCGTCAGCGGTGCCCTGACCGCGGCCAATGCCGCCTTCAGCCGGGGCGGCGGGCTTTCGGGCGTTTCCACCGGGCTGGTCGATCTTGATGGCAAGATGGGCGGGTTGAACCGCTCGGACCTGATCATCCTTGCCGGCCGGCCCTCGATGGGGAAGACCTCGCTTGCGACGAACATCGCCTTCAACGTCGCCAAGGTCCATCGCTTGGGCGATCTGCCCGATGGCAGCCATGGCACGGTCGCGGGCGGCGTCGTCGGCTTCTTCAGCCTCGAGATGTCGGCCGAACAGCTTGCCGCGAGGATTCTTTCCGAAGCGGCCGAGGTGCCGAGCGAAGCCATCCGTCGCGGCGACATGACCGAGGACGAGTTCCGCCGTTTCGTCAAGGCGGCGCATGACCTGCAGAACTGCCCGCTCTATATCGACGACACACCCGCCCTGCCGATCAACCAGCTTGCCGCCCGCGCGCGCAAGCTGAAGCGGACCATGGGCCTCGACGTGCTGATCGTCGACTATCTCCAGCTTCTGCGCGCCGCCACCGCCAAGGACAGCCGCGTCAACGAGGTGAGCGAGATCACCCAAGGGTTGAAGGCCATCGCCAAGGAACTGGACATCCCGGTCATCGCGCTGTCGCAGCTGTCCCGGCAGGTCGAAAGCCGCGAGGACAAGCGGCCGCAGCTTTCAGACCTGCGCGAATCCGGCTCGATCGAGCAGGACGCCGATATCGTGATGTTCGTCTTCCGCGAGGAATATTACCGCGAGCGCGAGAAGCCCGCCGACCACGAGCTCGACAAGATGGCCGCCTGGCAGCAGATCATGGAATCCTGCCATGGCAAGGCCGAGGTGATCATCGGCAAGCAGCGCCACGGGCCGATCGGCACCGTCGAGCTGAGCTTCGAGGGCCGCTTCACCCGCTTCGGCAATCTCGAGAAGCATCGCAGCTGGGATCGCTCGGAATGAGCCTGCCGGTGCCGGTCACGACCATCGGCCTGCTGCTCGCCTCGAATGTCTTCATGACCTTCGCCTGGTATGGGCACCTGAAGTTCAAGGCAGCGCCGCTTTTCGCGGTGGTGCTGGTCAGCTGGGGCATCGCCTTTTTCGAGTATCTGCTGCAGGTGCCGGCGAACCGCATCGGCTATGGCCATTTCAACGCCGCCCAGCTCAAGACCATACAGGAGGTGATCAGCCTCTCGGTCTTCGTGATCTTCTCGTGGCTCTATCTGGGCGAGCGGATCACCTGGAACGTCATGCTGGGTTTCGCGCTGATCTGCCTCGGTGCCTTCTTCATCTTCACGAAATTCGGCGATTCCCCGGCTCCGCATGAGGCACCGCCATACAATCAGCCGGTTGCCATTCGCGCCGACACGCGCGAATAGAAGGAAATGAAATCCGAACATGACCCGGCCGCGCGGCGGCCAAGCCTGATCACACTGGTGTCGATCACCGCTGCGGGTGCGCTGGCGATGAACATCTTCCTGCCGTCGCTGCCCGGAATGGCGCGCGATTTCGGCGTGGATTATGCCGTCATGCAGCTTTCGGTTTCAGCCTTCCTCGCGGTCAGCGCCTGCGTGCAGCTGCTCAGCGGGCCGATCAGCGACGCTTTGGGGCGCCGGCCGGTCATCCTGTTTTCCTTCGGGGTCTTCCTTCTAGCCACGGTCGGCACATTGCTTGCGCCAACGGCGGGGTGGTTCCTGTTCTTCCGCATGATCCAGGCGATTGTCACGGCGGGCTTCGTCCTCAGCCGTGCCGTGGTGCGCGACATCGTCCCGGCCGAGAATGCGGCCAGCATGATCGGCTATGTCACCATGGGCATGTCGCTGATCCCGATGATCGCGCCGACCATCGGCGGGGTGCTCGACGAAAGCTTCGGCTGGCGGGCAAGCTTCGTGACCATGGCCATCGCCGGAGGCGTGGTGTTCGTGGTCTGCTGGTTCACCCTGCCGGAGACCGCGCGCGGCGTCGGGACACCCTTGCGCCAGCAGATCGAGACCTATCCGGTCCTCGCCCGCTCGCAGCGTTTCTGGGGCTATGCTCTGGCCGCGACGCTCAGCGCCGGGGCGTTCTATGCCTATCTCGGCGGCGCGCCTTTCGTCGGGCAGACGGTCCTGCATCTGGGCCCGGCCGAGGTCGGCTATTGGTTCGCCGCTCCCTCGATCGGCTATGCGCTGGGGAACTTCCTTTCTGCCCGCTATTCGACGCTGATCGGCATGAACAGGATGATCCTGGCCGGGTCGATCATCGGGACATTGCCACTCGCCCTCGCGCTGGTGATCGACTGGATCGGCGGGCAATCCCCCCTTGTTTTCTTCGGCTCGGTCGCCTTCATGGGCTTGGGGAACGGCCTCCTGCTGCCGAATGCCAATGCCGGGATGATGAGCGTGCGGCCCGAGCTTGCCGGCACCGCCAGCGGACTTGGCGGCGCGATGGCGGTGGCGGGCGGCGCGGGCCTTGCCGCGATGGCGGGGGCCTTCCTCCATGATGACGCGGGGGCGGGGCCGCTCCTCATCATCATGGTCGTGGTATCGGCGGGGGCGATCCTTTCCACGCTCTGGGTCATCCGGCGCGAGCGGCAGGTGCTGTCGCAAGGCTGATCCGGCTTGCGACACCCGCTTTGCAAAGCGTAGAACGCATTTGCAAAGGGAGGGCGCCATGGGAATCCAGAAAATCTATGCCGGTGTCGCCCTGCGTGAGACGCGGGGCCGGGCCGGCCTGACGCAGCGCGCCTTCGCCGACCGGCTCGGCGTGTCCCTGCCCTACCTCTCGCAGATGGAGAACAACCACCGCCCCGTCTCAGCGGGGGTGCTGCTGCGCCTTGCGTCCGAGTTTTCCGTGGATCTCGGGGCGATGGCGGTCGGCGATGCCGAACGCATGGTCGTCGACATGGTCGAGGCGCTGGCGGACCCGCTGTTTGACGCACCGCCGTCGCAGGCCGACCTGCGGCTGGCGGCGACCAATGCGCCGACGCTGGTGCGCGCCTTCCTCGACCTCTACCGCGCCCATCGCGAGGGGCAGGAGCGTCTGGCCGCGATCGACGAGGCCATCGGCGCGGGCGGCCAGAACGCCACCCCCTCGCCGTGGGAGGAGGTGCGCGACTTCTTCCATTACTGCGACAACTATATCGACGCCGTGGATCGCGCGGCCGAGCATTTCGCCCGCAGCACCCCTGCCCCCGACCCATTGACCCGCGCCATTTCGGCGCTTGGCGCGCGCGGGATCGAGGTGCGGCTGGCGGAACTCGGCAGCGGCGCGGTCTATCTGCGCGAGGGGAACGGCATCACGCTGAATGCCGCCGCCGACCCGCCGACACAGGCCTTCCAGCTTCTTCACCTGCTGGCCCTCGAGACCCGCGGCGACCTGCTGGAGGCGACGCTGGAACTGGCACGCTTCCGCAGCCGGGCAGCGCGCGACATCGCCCGGCTGGGCCTTGCCAATTACTTCGCCGGGGCAGCGATGATGCCCTATCGCGCCTTTCTTGCCGCCGCCCGGGCCGAGCGCCACGATCTGGAGCGGCTTGCCCATCTTTTCCACGCCTCGCTCGAACAGGTCGCGCACCGGCTCTCGACCCTTCAGCGCGGCGGCGACCGGGGCGTGCCGTTCTTTTTCGTGCGCGTCGATCAGGCCGGAACCATCACCAAGCGGCATTCGGCGACAAGGATGCAATTCGCCCGTTTCGGAGGCGCCTGCCCGCTCTGGAACGTGCATCAGGCTTTCGAGACGCCGGGCCGCTTCCTGCGCCAGCTTGCCGAGACGCCCGACGGCAAGCGCTACCTGCTACTTGCCCGCGATGTCTCGAAACATGCCGGGGCCTTCGGCGCCCCGGTGCGCCGCTTTGCCATCGGTCTCGGCTGCGAGGTCGGCCATGCGCGCGAGCTTGTCTATTCCGACGGGCTCGACCTCGGGAACCCGAACCTGTTCGAGCCGATCGGCGTCTCCTGCCGGATCTGCCCGCGCCCGGCTTGCCACCAGCGATCGGTCCCGCCGATCGACCGCGCCATCCGAATCCCGCAGGACCGGCAAGGCCCCTTACCCTATGAGATCGCCTGAGGGGCCGCAGAACGCATTTCCAGCAATCCGGTTCCCGTGATCACATCGCCAGAAGGTGAAATGACGCGCGCGAAAGCGCGCAAATCCCGCCCCACTGCCCGATGTGGAGGCAGAGTCCCCGGCCTGCGCCGTCCGACACCCTTTCGCGCCTCGATCTGGTAGCAACCGGAATATTCCGGTTGCGGGTCAGCAGATTGCGCCGAACACCTGCCGCAGCCCGCCCGGACTTGCCCCGGCGTCACGAAATTGGCAAGAGCGGAGTTTCACCAGTTGACTGCCTTCTGGTCGGCGTCAATCCGCCCACAAACAATGCACAAATTTCGCCAATGTTGCGCTTTGAGCACAGGTCGGATTTATGAGTGCCAAGCAATCGGCCACCTCTGCTCGGCGGGCCGCAACGCAATAGAAATGGACAGGGACATTGCGCATTACTCAGGGTCTGAATTCGGTCCTTGGCCGCTGGCTGCCAGAACAGCGGCTTTTCCTGAAATCCGACGATTCCACACGGTTCATCAGGCTCGGCCCGACGACGCAACTGATCGCGCTGGGGGGGACTGCCATCGTCCTCGGCTGGACCATCATCGCAAGCTCCGTCCTTGCCATCGACGCCATCAGCACTCACGGTTCGCGCGACCATGCCAAACGCGCGCAAGGCGCGTTCGAGGCGCGGCTCGCCGAACTCTCGGACGAGCGTGACGCCCGCGCCGCCGAGGCGCTGGCCGCCCAGAACCGCTATACGGTCGCGCTGGACCATGTCTCGCAGATGCAGTCGCACCTGCTGGAATCCGAAGCCCGCCGCCGCGAGCTGGAAACCGGCATCGGGGCGGTGCAAGCCAGCCTTCAATCCGCGATCAAGGACCGCGCCACCGACGAGCAGGCGGCCGGGGCCGAGGCCGGCGCCGGGCCCGAGCGCACCGCCGAATTGCAGGCCGCATTCGATATCCTGTCGACCGAATTGAAGAAATCCGCCGGCGATCGGGCCGAGGCCGTCAAGGTCGCCGACGATGCCCGCCGCACCGCCGAGGCCGCGACCCTCGAGCGCGACCAGATCATCGCCCGCAATGACGAGATCCTGACCCAGATCGAGGATGCGGTCAGCATCTCGGTCGAGCCGTTCGACGAGATGTTCCGCAATGTCGGCATGGACCCGGACGAGGTGCTGAGCACCATCCGCCGCGGCTATTCCGGCGAGGGCGGGCCGCTCAATCCGGTCAGCTATTCCTCCAGCGGCAATGCCGAGATCAGCCAGCGCGAAGCCAAGGCGCAGGAGATCATGATCACGCTGGACGAGATGAACAGCTATCGTATCGCCGCCGAGAAGATGCCGCTGGCCATGCCGGTCAAATCGGCCTTCCGCTATACCTCGCCCTTCGGCCGCCGCTGGGGCCGCGCGCATGAGGGGGTGGACATGGCCGCCCCGGTCGGCACGCCGGTCTATGCCACCGGCGAGGGCACCGTGATCTTTGCCGGCTGGCAAAGCGGCTACGGCAACCTCATCAAGGTCCAGCACGAGTTGGGCACCGAAACCCGCTTTGGCCACCTGTCCAAGATTAAGGTCAAGGTCGGGCAAAAAGTGTCGCGTGGCAGCCTGATCGGTGCTATGGGCAATACCGGCAGGTCGACCGGTCCGCACCTTCACTACGAAGTCCGGGTGAAAGGCCGCGCCGTGAATCCCATGACCTTCATCAAGGCAGCCCAAAATGTTTTCTAAGACGCGTGTGACAGAACCCGGCCCGAGGACCCAGCCTGCACCCGAGCCCACCGAAACCCCGCGCAGCTTTGACACCACTTACGACGTGCCTGCCTCGCCCGCGGCGGCGCGCACCCGGACCGCGCCTTCGGTGCTGTCGCCGGATCTGACTGTCACCGGAAACATTCGCACCCAGGGCGACATCCAGATCGAGGGCACCGTCGAAGGCGACATCCGCGCCCATCTGCTGACCGTCGGCGAAACCGCCACCATCCGGGGCGAGATCGTCGCCGAAGAGGTCGTGGTCAACGGCCGCGTCATCGGTCGCGTGCGCGGCCTCAAGGTCCGCCTGACCGCGACCGCGAAGGTCGAAGGCGACATCATCCACAAGACCATCGCGATCGAATCCGGCGCGCATTTCGAAGGTTCGGTGCAGCGGCAGGAAGACCCGCTTGCGAATGGCCCGACGCCGAAACTGGCGGCCCCGGCGCCCGCCAAGGCCGTCGAGGCGGAATAACCCCTCCCCCCCTTCGGACGAAACAGGAAAGCGGCCCGTGAGGCCGCTTTTTTCGTGTCCGGTCAGTCCTCGTCGCCCGGCCCGGGATCGGGGGCCGGATCAGGCATCGGCGGCCGGTCGGGATCGGGGATGGGCAGCGGCTCGCGCGGATCTGGGATCATCTCGGGAAACTCCTTGCCGTGAACCCTTGAGGGCAGCGGATCTAGGCCGAATAGCGCGCGACCAGCGCGTCCTTGACGGCAAGCGGCACGAATTTCGACACGTCGCCGCCCAGCCGCGCGATTTCCTTGACCAGCTTCGATGCAATGGCCTGCCGGCGCGCATCGGCCATCAGGAAGACCGTCTCGATACTGGCATCAAGGGCGCGGTTCATGCCGACCATCTGGAACTCGTATTCGAAATCCGCCACGGCGCGCAGCCCGCGCACGATGACCGTCGCACCGACATCGCGGGCGCAATCAATCAGCAGGTTCTCGAACGGATGAACCAGAACCTCGCCGCCAACGCGGGCGGTAATCGCGGCGCATTCCCTGCGCACCATCTCGACCCGCTCGTCCAGCGAGAAGAGCGGTCCCTTGTCGCGGTTGATCGCGACGCCGATGACCAGCCGGTCCACGAGGGCCAAAGCCCGCTGGATAATGTCAAGATGACCCAGCGTGATCGGGTCGAAAGTTCCAGGATACAACCCGATGCGCATGATCTGCCCTTCTCCTCAGCGGACGGGCACAACGAACAGGTTTTGTTCGCCAAATGCAAGGGGGGGATGGCCGGCGCCCGGCGCCGTTCAGTTCCCCATGATCATGCCGGTCAGGGCTTCCTTCTCGGCATTCAGCTCCTTCAGCCGGGCCGAAACGGCATCCCCGATCGACACCAGACCGATCATCGCCCCGGTCTCGTCCACGACCGGCAGGTGGCGGAAGCGGCCATTCGTCATGCGTTCCAGGATTTCGAGCGCGTCGTCTCCGGTCGTGCAGGTCATCAGCTTGCGGGTCATCAGCTCGCCGATCGCGAGGTCCAGCACGGCGGGGCCGCGCTTGCCAAGTTCGCGCACGATGTCACGTTCGGAGAGGATTCCATAGGGGATGCTGCCGTCGTCGGAAACCACGACCGCACCGATGCGCTTTTCCGACAGCAGCTTGGCGGCATCGGCCACGCTGGCGGTCGAGGCGATGGTATAGACCTCGCCCACGGATTTCATCGACAGGATCTGCTTAACGAGCATTGCGGTTCCTCCTAGGCTGGCAAAAAGCTGCCTTCTTTCAGCGTTGCCACAAGCCGCGTCCTCGTCAAGTAGGCTGTTGTGGGGAGGCGTCGTCTTCGAGAAGTGCTTGCAAACGTACAACCTCGACACGAATTTCCTGCCCCAGCGCATCGGCCAGCCGGTTCATCCGCTCGGACCGGCGGTCGTCCTCGTGCCGGATCAACCAGAAGCTGCGGGTCAGCGAAATCTCGGCGGTCAGCAGGCGGCGGACGCCGGGGCAGAAGGGGATCGCGAAGTCATGGACGATCCCCAGCCCCGCCCCCGCCCGGATCGCCTGCATCTGGACCGAAACCGAGTTCGAGGTCAGCTGAGCCCATTCCGCGCCGGTCACGGGCAGATAGTCCAGCTCGCGGTCGAAGATCATGTCGGGGATATAGCCGATCATGCGATGACCCCGCAGATCCTCGCGCGAGCGGATCGCCGGGCGGCTGCGCAGATAATCGTCATGCCCGGCCAGATGCAGGTGATAGTCGGTCAGGCGCTGGACCACCAGCCGACCCGCCTGCGGGCGCGAGACGGCGATCGCCATATCGGCCTCGCGCCGGGACAGGTTGAAGACTCGCGGCAGGGCGACGATCTGGATCTCCAGCCCCGGATGGACCTCGCAAAGCCGGGCGCAGATCTGCGGCAGCAGGTAATTCGCGCAGCCATCCGGCGCGCCGATCCGAAGCTGCCCCGAAAGATCGCCCGGACCCGAGAGCGACTCGCCCGCGCCAGTCATCGCCGCCTCGGCCGCCTCGGCATGGGGCAGCAGCCGCTCGCCATCGGGGGCCAGCGCATAGCCCTGCGGCGTCTTGACGAACAGCTTCGCGCCAAGCGCCCCTTCCAGCCGCGCGATCCTGCGGCCCACGGTCGAGGCGTCGATCCCGAGGCGGCGCCCCGCCCCCGACAGGCTGTCCACCCGCGCCACCGCCAGAAAAATGCGTAGATCGTCCCAGTCCATTGCTCGACACCCTGCAAAAACGCAAAACGCTTTTGCCAGACTTTCCCTTTTTGCGGCAATGCTGCAAGCCTATGATCCGGGCAAACGCGAATCCCATGGGAGGCCGAGATGGAAGAACTGTGCCACTGGATCGACGGTAAAGAGGTCAAGGGAACCTCGGGCCGCTTCAGCGATGTCTATAACCCCGCGACCGGCGAAGTGCAGGCGCGCGTGCCTCTGGCCACCCCGGCCGAGCTTGACGCGGCCGTTGCCAGCGCCGCGCGCGCCCAGTTGGTCTGGGCCGCCACCAATCCGCAGCGCCGCGCGCGGGTGATGATGAAATTCGGCCAGCTGATCAACGAGAACATGGACATGCTGGCCGAGCTGGTCAGCCGCGAGCATGGCAAGACCCTGCCCGACGCGCGCGGCGACGTGCAGCGCGGGCTTGAGGTGATCGAGGTCTGCATGGGCGCGCCCGCCATGCTGAAGGGCGAGTTCACCGACAATGGCGGCCCCGGCATCGACCTTTATTCGATGCGCCAGCCGCTGGGCGTGGTCGCGGGCATCACCCCCTTCAACTTCCCGGCGATGATCCCGCTCTGGAAGATGGGCCCGGCGCTGGCCTCGGGCAACGCGATGATCCTGAAGCCGTCCGAGCGCGTGCCCTCGACCTCGATCGCGCTGGCGAAGCTCGCGCAGGAGGCCGGGCTGCCGGATGGCGTGCTGCAGGTGGTGAATGGCGACAAGGAAATCGTCGACGCGATCCTTGACCATCCGACCGTTCAGGCGGTGGGCTTCGTCGGCTCGACCCCGATCGCGCAATATATCTATGGCCGCGCCGCGAATAACGGCAAGCGCGCGCAATGCTTCGGCGGCGCCAAAAACCACATGCTGATCATGCCCGACGCCGATCTCGACAAGGCGGCGGATGCGCTGATCGGCGCGGGCTTCGGCGCGGCGGGCGAACGCTGCATGGCGATCTCGGTCGCGGTTCCGGTCGGCCAGAAGACCGCCGACGCGCTGATCGAACGTCTGGTCCCGCGCATCGAGAAGCTGAAGGTCGGCCCCTATACCGCCGGCGACGACGTGGATTTCGGCCCGGTCATCACCAAGGCCTCGCAGAACCGCATCAATGGCCTGATCGCCTCGGGCGTGGAACAGGGCGCGAAGCTGGTGGTCGACGGGCGCGGCCTGAAGATCCAGGGCTATGAGGACGGCTTCTTCTGCGGTCCGTCGCTGTTTGACAATGTCACCCGCGACATGGACATCTACAAGGAAGAGATCTTCGGCCCGGTCCTGACGACCGTGCGCGCCGAGACCTATGAGGACGCGCTGAACCTTGTCATCGACAACGAATATGGCAATGGCACCGCGATCTTCACCGCCGATGGCGACACCGCGCGCGACTTTGCCAGCCGCGTAAATGTCGGCATGGTCGGGATCAACTTCCCGATCCCGGTGCCGCTCAGCTACTATACCTTCGGTGGCTGGAAGAAATCGGCCTTCGGCGACCTGAACCAATATGGCCCGGACGCCTTCCGCTTCTACACCAAGACCAAGACGGTGACGGCCCGCTGGTTCTCGGGGATCAAGGAAGGCGCCAGCCTGAACTTCAAGGCGATGGACTGACCAAGGACAAGGCGGGGGCCACGGCCCTCGCCTTTCCTTTTGCGCGCGTGCAAAACTTGCGCAACATTTCCCGGTTCTAACCGGTCGCCAAACAACGAAAACCATGAGGGGGAGAGCATGGATTTCGCGCTGAGCGAAGAACAGCTTGCCATATTCGAGATGGCCCGCGATTTCGGGGCCGAGCATATCGCGCCCCATGCCCAAGGATGGGAGGAGGCGGGGACGATCCCGCGCGAGCTGTGGCAAAAGGCGGCGGAGTTGGGCTTCGGCGGGCTTTACGTCGATGAGGCGCATGGCGGTTCGGGCCTCTCGCGCCTCGACGGCACGCTGGTTTTCGAGACGCTGGCGATGTCCTGCCCCTCGGTCGCGGCCTTCCTGTCGATCCACAACATGTGCGGCGGCATGATCGACAAGTTCGGCTCGGACGAGGCGCGGGCGCGCTGGTTGCCCGATCTCTGCCGGATGGAGAAGGTGTTCTCCTATTGCCTGACCGAGCCGGGCTCGGGCTCCGACGCCGCCGCCCTGCGCACGCGGGCCGAGCGCACGAACGAGGGCTGGAGCCTCAATGGCACCAAGGCCTTCATCTCGGGCGGGGGCTATTCGGACGCCTATATCTGCATGGTCAGGACCGGACAGGAGGGGCCGAAGGGTATCTCGACGGTGGTGGTCGAAAGCGGCACGCCGGGTCTGAGCTACGGCGCGGCGGAACGCAAGATGGGCTGGAAGGCGCAGCCGACCTCGCAGGTGCAGTTCGACGATTGCCAGATCCCGGCCGAGAACCTTTTGGGCGAGGAAGGGCGCGGCTTTTCCTATGCCATGGCCGGGCTGGATGGTGGGCGGCTGAACATCTCGGCCGCGGCGCTGGGGGGCGCGCAGGCGGCGCTTGACGCGACGCTGCGCTATATGGGCGAGCGCCGGGCCTTCGGCCAGAGCCTCGATCAGTTCCAGGCGCTGCAGTTCCGGCTGGCCGAGATGGAGACGGCGCTGCAATCCTCGCGCATCTTCCTCAGGCAGGCGGCGTGGAAGCTGGACCAGCGCGCGCCCGACGCCAGCAAATTCTGCGCGATGGCGAAACTTCATGTCACCGACCGCGCATTCGAGGTCGCGAACCAGTGCCTGCAACTGCATGGCGGCTATGGCTACCTTGCCGATTACGGGATCGAGAAGATCGTGCGCGACCTGCGCGTCCACCAGATCCTTGAAGGGACCAATGAAATCATGCGCCTGATCATCAGCCGCGCCCTGCTGGCAGAGCGCGCGTAATGGCCGAAATCCTGATCCGCAAGGACCGCCGCGCCGGCCGCATCACCTTCGCCCGCCCGCAGGCGCTGAACGCCCTGAGCCACGAGATGGCCCTTGCCATCGACGCCGCCCTGCGGGACTGGGCCGAGGATGACGCGGTCGCGCTGGTGATCATCGACGCCGAGGGCGACCGCGCCTTCTGCGCCGGTGGCGACATCGCCGCCGTCTACCGCGCCGGGCTGGCGGGCGACCATCAGGTCGGGCGCGACTTCTTCCGCGACGAATACCGGATGAATGCCCGCATCGCGGAATATCCGAAGCCGATCGTCGCCTTCATGCAAGGCTTCGTGATGGGCGGCGGCGTCGGCGTCGGCGGCCATGCCAGCCATCGCATCGTCGGCGACAGCACCCGCATCGCCATGCCCGAGACCGGGATCGGGCTGATCCCGGATGTCGGCGGCAGCTGGCTGCTGGGCCATGCGCCGGGCCATACCGGCGAATATCTGGGCCTGACCGCCGGCCGGATCGGGCCGGGCGACGCGATCTTCACCGGATTCGCCGATACCTATCTGCCCGAGGCCGAATGGCCGGCGCTGATCGACCGCCTCGCCGAAACCGGCGATCCGGGCGGGATCGAGGGCCAACCCCGCCCCGCCGCGCCGCTGGAGACCACCGACCTGCAAGCCTTTGCCGGCCGCACGGTGGAGGAGATCATGGCGGCGCTGGCCGCGAAGGGGGATGAGGCGAGCCTTGCGGCGCTGCGCCGGAACTCTCCGCTCTCGATGGCGGCGACGCTTGCGCTGGTCCGCGCGGCGCGGAATGACCGCTCGGTGCGCGACAGCCTTGCGCGGGAATACCGCTTCACCTGGCGCGCCACGGCGGCGAGCGATTTTCTGGAAGGCGTGCGCGCCCAGATCATCGACAAGGACCGCGATCCGAAATGGAGCGCCCCCTCGGACGAGGCGGAGGTCAAGCGGATGCTC
>Ga0182745_1001788_pt1 | contig 20081 bp, 14 predicted proteins | sample eDN3rd30CKraftBY_FD_128523 | JGI IMG/M metagenome (GOLD analysis project Ga0182745, IMG submission 128523) | Enriched backyard soil microbial communities from Emeryville, California, USA - eDNA 3rd pass 30_C Kraft BY (version 2) (version 2) | ecosystem: Environmental > Terrestrial > Soil >...
AAGGTGCAGTCTCCGGTCGACCAGATGCTGAGGTCGATGTGGAAGAAGCCCGCAAGTTTGTCGGATTTGACGCCTATAAGCAGGTGATTGATTCCGGCGTGGACCTGGTGATTCTGGCCACTCCTCCCGGTTTTCGTCCCATTCATTTTGAATATGCGGTGGCCCAGGGGAAACATGTGTTCATGGAAAAACCCGTGGCCGTGGATGCTCCAGGCGTTCGCAAAGTCCTCGATCTCGCCCGACAGGCCAAAGAAAAGAAACTGAAAGTGGGCGTGGGGCTGCAGCGACATCATCAGGCCGCCTATCTTGAAACGATCAAAAAGATTCACGATGGAGAATTTGGTGATGTGCGTGCGCTGCGTGTGTACTGGAATGGCGGAGGAGTCTGGGAACCTCGCGCCACCCGGGAGCAGTGCAAGTCGGAAATGGAATACCAGATGCGGAACTGGTACTACTACAACTGGCTGTGTGGGGATCACATTTGCGAGCAACACATTCATAACCTGGACGTCGGCAACTGGGTGATGAAGGGATACCCTGTCAAAGCCAACGGCATGGGGGGACGTGAAGTTCGCAAAGATCCGAAATATGGCGAAATCTTCGATCATCATGCCTGCGAATTCACCTATGCCGATGGCACGGTGATGATGAGCCAGTGCCGCCATATTAAAAATTGCTGGAACAGCGTTTCTGAACATGTTCACACCACAAAAGGGATTATCAATCCCGGTTCCGGTGTGGAACAGTTCTTTGATGGCAGTAAAGGCAGCCGGTATCGCGGCGAAAACAAGAACCCGTACCAGGTGGAACATGACGACCTGTTTGCCGCCATCCGCAACGGCGTCGACTATAACGAAGCCGAAAACGGCGCCATGAGCACCATGACCTCGATTCTGGGCCGGATGTGTACCTATTCCGGCAAGGAAATCAAGATGCAGGATGCCCTCGAAAAAGGTCTGAGTATCATGCCGAAGGAATTTGGATTTGATGCCAATCCCCCTACCCTGCCCGGTCCGGATGGTGCTTATCCGATTCCGGTTCCCGGCGTGACTCAAGTGATGTCATAACACAGCGGGGGGAAGGAACAGGGACAAGGGGAAAGAAGTGAGAAAAACTTCAACCGATCTGCTTTCCCCTGTCCTCTTTCCCCTTTTTATCCCTTCGAATCACTTCGAATCACTTCGAATAAAACAGTTCAATAAGACTGTCAAACTTGTCAGTGACAACACTGATGTACAAAGGGGCGTTGAATGTCATTGCGTTCGTCTATCAAAGCACTATGTCTGGGTTATTGTGGGACATTGTGCCTGTTCATGGGGGTTTCCCGGGGTTCTGCTGCAGAGACCTCTGCTCCTTACCGCGTCTATGTCGGAACATACACCCAGGGCAGCAGCGAAGGGATTTATCGCTTCGAATTTGATCCCACGACTGGTAAGTCGACAGCCCCGGTACTAGCAGCCAAAAGCATTAACCCTTCGTTTCTGGCATTTAGTCCCTCACAGGAATTCTTATATGCTGTGAACGAAGTCGACGACCCCATCGAGAACAAGCCTTATGCAAAAACAGGTTGGGTGACTGCGTTTCGCGTCGACCCGGCGACCGGTGAGCTTCACGAGCTCAATAAACAGTCCAGCGGCGGGGCCATTCCCTGCTATGTTTTGATCGACTCCAAAAGTAAAAATGCGCTGGTTGCGAATTATTCCGGCGGAAGTGTTGCCTGCATTCCCCTTCTTCCGGATGGATCGTTGGGCTCGCAAACGCATGAAGTCAAACATGGCAAAAGCCCGGAGGAGAAGGCCGCTTCACGAGGGCACTCCATTATGCTTTCACCGGATGAGCGGTTCGCGATCGCTGCCGATGCCGGACTTGATAAACTGATGATTTATCATTTTGACGCGGAGGCCGGCCTGCTCATTCCTGCATCACCCGCCACGGTTTTCATCGGGCCGAAATCCGCCCCACGGCATTTTATCTTTCACCCTAATAAAAAGTGGGCCTTCAATAATAACGAAAGCAACTTCAAAATTAATGCATTCGATTATGATGCCGCTTCCGGGCAACCCACGATGAAACAGACCTTGAGCACATTGCCCGCGGGAGTAGAAGCCAAAGGGAGCACCGCTGAAGTCCTCGTTCATCCATCCGGGAAATTTGTTTATGTCTCCAACCGCGGCCCCAACAGCATTGCGGTCTTCCAGATTGACGATGCGGGGAAGATGACATTTGTGGAAGCAACGTCCACACAGGGAAAAACCCCTCGCAATTTTCGCATCGATCCATCGGGGGAGTTCCTGCTGGCCGCCAACCAGGACAGCGGCACCATCGTTGTGTTTCGAATCGATCAACAGACCGGGAAATTGACGTCCACCGGAGAAACGATCCGCCTCCCCAATCCGGTCTGTATTAAATTTGTTGAGCCTCTTTCCCCTTAAAATGCTGTACTCTCATCGACATGCAGATTCCTTATGTCTTAGCGATCACCGGCGCCAGTGGGGCAGCCTATGCTGTGCGCTTGCTGGAGGTGCTGCTGGCGTCTGGAAAGCATATCCATCTGACAATCAGTCCCTCAGCTGCCGCCGTTTTCAAAGTGGAACTAGGTCTGTCGCTGGATCTGGATCATTTTGAGCCGGCCCAACTGGAAGGTGTTCGCCATCATCAATCTGCCGGTCAGGGCGTAAACAGGACGTCGACCGGAAGGACTCCCGCCATGGAGGGAGTAGCCATTCCCGGCACGCTGACATATCATCACTATCAGGATTTTTCGGCCGGGATCGCCAGCGGTTCCTTTCAGACTGCGGGCATGGTGATTTGCCCCTGTTCGATGGGAACGCTCGCCAGCGTGGCTCACGGACTTTCCACGAATCTGATCCAGCGGGCAGCAGATGTGCATTTGAAGGAACGTCGCAAATTGATTGTCGTCCCCCGCGAAACTCCGTTGGGGAGCATTCAACTCCAGAATATGAAGATGCTGGCCGATGCAGGAGGAGTCATTCTGCCCGCCATGCCAGGATTTTATCACCAGCCGGAAACAATTCACGATCTGGTGGATTTTGTGGTGGCTCGGATCTGTGATCAACTGGGGGTTTCAGTCGAATTGATAAAACGCTGGGGCCGGGAAGCAGAAAATCGGGAGATTTCATAGGAAGTCAGGAGGAAAACGTGTCCGACCCAGCCTCACACTGGCGGTTTCTTCCCTAAACTCGGATTCTCTCCCGTCAAGCTGAATGGCAATTCGACATCGAAAATGTTCAAGACAAATTGCCGCCGTCTGGAAAGAGTGATACTATCAAATTCGGCATGGCGTAATTGTCCAAGGAGATCTGCAAAAATGCTGCGTTCCAAATTCGAAACAACCTCCGGAAGCGGAACACGGGCCGCGTTCACGCTGATCGAGCTACTGGTGGTCATTGCGATCATTGGTTTGCTGGTGGCCATGCTCATGCCGGCTGTTCAAAAGGCCCGGGAAGCAGCCCGCCGAAATGCCTGTCTAAATAATATTCGCCAGCTGGGGCTGGCCGCTCAGAACTATCTGAGCTCTCAGCGGGTTTTCCCTTCGGGATGGTGTAAACCCGTGGGAGACAGCGATGGCGATGGCACCCCGGATGTGGGATTCCCGGATTTTCCAGTGACTCCTTTTACAACGCCGATTACGGTCCCTTCTTCCGCAGGTAATGGTGGGACAAATTCCCCCACGGGAACGGGAACTGCCGGGTTAACATACATTAACGAATGGACTTGTGGCGGATATTGGGAATGGCACGCCATGATGTTGCCGCAAATGGAGCAAAGTACGCTGGCCATCGATTTCAAGTTAGCCAAAACCTCGGCAAATACAGCGACGCCACAGGCGGACAGCAACTGGGAATATATTCAGGTTCCCATTGGCTCGTATGTCTGCCCCAGTGCCACCTTGCCGAGCACTCGTCCCGGCGGTCTGGGATATTCGAATTACCGGGGAAACATGGGGGCCTGGAGTCAAGCCCAGCAGACCCAGCAAGGTGTCCCCATGAATAACGGCATGTTTTTCGAGAACAGCGGAATTGATGACCGTGATATCACGGACGGCATGTCGAATACGCTGCTGTTTGGAGAATCGATGGTTGGCTTCTGGGCCGACAACTATTCCAGCGTTGTTCGCACCCGTGACGATCATCCAGGCTTCAATAATTTCTGGACCGGAAACTCCACGACCTCAACAGGAGGGAGCGGGAAAATTTATTTCTTTGGTTATGGCAGCTATCACGACGGCGCCAACAACTTCTGCCTCGCGGACGGCTCGGCCCGAACAATCGCCACAAATATCGATACCAACCTGTTCTGGGCGCTCTGTACCCGTAACGGACACGAAGCCATCTCCAAAGAGTTTTAGTGCCGCGAACAAAACCTCCTGGACAAGGGAAATCTCCTTTCCGCGAGCAAGTTCGCAATACGTTTTGTTAGGGCTTCTTAGAACCGCGAACATCACCTCTTAGAGCGTCTTTGCCAATCTTGTCGTGAACTTGCCTCGCGGTTTTCAGTCTTTCATCAAGTGAAACCCTTTCGACACGGGCACACGAGAGACCAAATCGGCCGAGTGCGCATTCCGGAAGAGGGGGAAACCATGAATTTCACAGATCTGCACGTATGAAGTTTGTACTTGTCATTCCCGATGGTTGTGCCGATGAGCCACAGGTCTCTTTACAAGGGCAGACTCCGCTGCAGGCGGCCCGGGTGCCGCAGATGGATCTTGTGGCCCAGTCAGGAACAACCGGGCTGACCGACAATGTTCCGGAGAGCATGCCCTCTGGCAGCGATGTTGGCACGATGAGCCTGTTTGGTTATAGCCCATTACGGTATCACACCGGTCGGGCTCCGCTGGAGGCAGCGGCCCAGGGAATTGAACTCGGTCCGGATGATTGGGCCATTCGTTGCAATCTGGTCACGATTGAAGAGGGGCGGATGAAGAGCTTCACCGCCGGTCAGATCTCCAATGCCGCTGGTCGGACACTCATCCAGGAGATGCAGCAAGCCTGCAATGGAGATGAACACTGGGAGTTTTATCCCGGAGTGAGTTATCGCAATCTGCTGGTCTATCGCCCCCATCACAGCCGGGCCCCGTTCGCGAGTGATACTAATACCGTCCCCCCGCACGACATCACCGATCAGCCTGTGCAGGATCATCTGCCACTGGGCTCGGGGGCCTGTGATTTACGGGCGCTCATGACGCAAAGCCAGACGGTTTTCTCCAATCAACCGGTCAATCAGCAGCGTATTCAAAACGGAGAACTTCCCGCCACACAGATCTGGTTGTGGGGACAGGGACAGACTCCCTCCCTGGTCCCTTTTCGTGAACGCTTTGGAGTGCAGGGAGCGGTCATTACCGCGGTTGACCTGTTGCGGGGGATTGGCCGCCTGCTGGGCTGGGATGTGGTGGAAGTCCCCGGCGCGACGGGCTATCTGGATACTGATTATGCCGCCAAAGGGCGGGCGGCGATCGAAACACTTAAGCAGGGAGCCGATTTCGTCGTCGTGCATGTTGAAGCGACGGACGAAGCTTCTCATGAAGGGCATGCCGATGCCAAGGTGGCCGCGCTCGAAGAGATCGACCGGCACATTGTCGGACCGGTTCATGACTATCTGCGGTCTCAGGGAGATTATCGCCTGCTGATTTGCCCCGATCATCCTACCTTCCTGCGGACCAAGACGCACAGTCATGGACTGGTTCCCTTTACGATGTGTGGAACCGGCATCGTGCCTAATGGCGCCAGTCACTACGATGAAATTGCAGCCGCCGCGACTGGAGAGGTCGTGCCGGAAGGGCACGAGTTGATGGGCCGATTTATTCAGAATTGAGAGCAATGCCTGCATCCGCTCGACATGCCTCCGGAGCCAGCCAGACATCTCTGCTGTTCATGTTTCTGGCCATTCTGGTCTGCGGAGTCTCCGCCGGTCTGAGCTGGGAGTTGATGCATGTCTTTGGACGTTCCGCCAGTCGGACACAAATCTTTTTTCCGCGTCCTTTCCTGTTGAGTACACTGCTGCTGGCAGCGGGAAGTGTCATGCTGCATCTGGCCCTGCGTGCGGTACAGCAGGAACAACAACGGCTGTTTCGGAAGCGATTGATCTGGTCGCTGGCCTGTGCCGCCTTGTTCATGGGGACCCAGATTTATGGTCTGTGGTGCCTGTTTCCGGAAGTTCGGAGTTCTGAAGATGCGGAAACCGGAGTGACGGCATTCGTGTTTGCGCTGACCACCTTGCACGCCGCCCATTTTTTTGTCGCTTCCCTGTTTGTCTGTTTCGTGACCGCGCGGGCCTTCATCATGCGGTACGATCACGAGTATTACTGGGGAGTAAAAGTCTGTGCATGGTTCTGGCATGCATTGGGAATGATCTGGATTGCGATTCTGGCCGTTTTCACGATGGTCATTCGATAGACCAGTTTGGTCTCTCATGTGCCCGCGTCGAACAGGTTTCACTTGATGAAAGACTGAATGCCGCGAGGCAAGTTCGCCACAAGATCGACTAAAACGCTCTAGGAAAACAGCCCACAAACTGGATTTTGCCACCCTCGACGGTCCGCCATTCCGCCCCGTACAATACCAGGGTCTTGCTTCTGAATTGAGAAGCCCTCATCAACATACAGAGAACTTGCTCGCGGATAGAAAATCACCCTTGTCCGAGAAGTGTTGTTCGTGGCTTTAAAACGGATTTCCATGCCCGCTGCTGATATCGTGATTCGTGGTGCTCGTGAGCACAATTTGCGTAACGTCGATCTGATCCTGCCTCGCAATCAGCTGATCTGTATGACTGGTGTCAGCGGTTCGGGCAAAAGTTCCCTGGCCTTTGATACGCTGTACGCGGAAGGTCAACGGCGGTATGTCGAATCGCTGTCCACGTATGCCCGCCAGTTTCTCGGCCAGATGCCCAAGCCGGACGTCGATACCATTTCCGGCCTGGCCCCGTCCATTGCCATTCAGCAGAAGGTCACCTCACGGAACCCGCGGAGCACCGTGGGGACCATCACCGAAATCTATGACTATCTGCGCGTGCTGTTCGCCCGGGTGGGACAAGGGCACTGCGTCCATTGCCATCAGCCAATTACCGCCCAGTCGATCGACCAGATCCTGGAGAGCTTGCTGGGGATTCCGGAAGGGACGAAATTTCAGATCCTCGCCCCGCTGATTCAACAGCAGAAAGGCGAGTTTCGCGACCTGTTTGCAGACCTGCTCAAACAGGGATTTATCCGGGCTCGCGTGGATGGTGAAGTGGTCAATCTCTCCGATGATCTCGGGCTGAAGAAGCACTTCAAACATACGATTGATGTCGTCGTCGATCGGCTGGTGGCAGGGAAAGGTCAACGGACCCGCCTGGCAGACGCCATCGAAACCGCAGCCCGCCTAAGCGACGGCCGACTCATCCTCCTCACAGATGGAGAACAGCCGGAAGAGCGATTGTATTCCTCCCGGTATGCCTGTCCGGATTGCGGCATCAGCTATGACCCCCCTTCCCCGCAACTCTTCAGCTTCAACAGCCCGCTGGGGATGTGCCGCGAATGTACCGGACTGGGGATGCGGCATGATTTTGTGATGAGCCGGCTGATCGTGCATCCGGATCGATCCATTTCCAAAGGGGCCATCGAGTTGCTCCCTTCACTTCGTAAAGTGGGACGTTGGCGGCGACACATCCTGCAGGGAGCTGCCGGCGCCATTGAATCCGACCTGGGGATGGATTCGGGGGAACTTCTCAAGTCTCCCTGGGAAGAACTGCCGGAGCTGGCACAGAAGTATTTCCTGCGCGGGACCGGAGACCGGCACATCACCTTTTCCTGGCGACATTCGGGAGGGGTCTGGAAGCACGGGGGTGTCTGGCCGGGATATCTCTCGGAGTTGCTGGACGATTACCTGAAGGGGAAAAACCCCATGCGGCGTCGGCAACTCGAAAAATATATGGAAGTCATTCCCTGCACCAGTTGTCACGGCGCGCGACTGAATCCGCAGGCGCGAAACGTCCTTGTCACCTCCAGCAGCCTGGACTCCTCGCCAACGCCCTTGTCTCTGCCGGAAGTCTGCGGGCTGTCCGTCGATCGGGCAGCTCAATTTTTTGAAAACCTCAGCCTCTCCCCCACCGCGCACATTATTGCGGAAGAAGCGATCAAGGAGATCCGCGGCCGGCTAGGATTCTTGAAAAAATGCGGGCTGGGATACCTGGCACTCGATCGTTCCGCCCCAACTCTTTCCGGGGGAGAGTCTCAACGAATACGACTGGCTGGCCAGATCGGCTCGGGACTGGTCGGCGTGCTTTATATTCTGGATGAACCGTCGATCGGTCTGCATCCCCGCGACAACGACATGCTCTTAAGCAGTCTGCTCGATCTGCGGGATCAGGGAAACACCGTCATTGTGGTGGAGCATGATGAAGAAACCATGAGGGCAGCGGATCACCTGGTGGACTTCGGTCCCGGTCCGGGCGTACGGGGGGGAGAAGTGATCGCCCAGGGAACCGCCGAAGACATCATGCGTGACGAACGTTCCATCACGGGGGCCTTCCTCTCCGGGAAGACTGTGATTCCCGTCCCGAAAAAACGCCGCGAACCGGGAAAGAACCGGCTGAAAATCGTCGGGGCAGCACACCACAATCTGCAGAATATCGACGTTGAAATTCCGTTGGGGCTCCTGGTCTGTATCACGGGGGTCAGTGGATCGGGGAAAAGTTCATTATGCAACGACATCCTCTGGGAGACCCTCAACCGGGATGTCAACAAGGGGAAAGGGACCCCCGGGACCCATCAGCGGATCAATGGACTAAAACTCATCGACAAGGCCATTGATATCGATCAGTCTCCCATCGGGCGCACTCCCCGTTCCAATCCCGCCACTTATGTCAAGCTGTTCGACGAGATCCGGACACTCTATACCCAGTTGCCACAGGCAAAAATCCGGGGCTACTCCCCGGGACGGTTCAGCTTCAACGTGGCAGGCGGACGTTGTGAAGCGTGTGAAGGGAACGGAGCCACCCGGCTGGAAATGGATTTCCTCGCCGATATCTGGATTCCCTGCAATGTCTGCCATGGCAAACGTTTCAATCATGAAACGCTGGAGGTGAAATACCGCGACAAGTCCATCGCCGATGTGCTGGAGATGGACGTGCAGGACGCCCTGGAGCATTTCAAGAATCATCCCAAAATTTTTCGCATGTTACAGACCCTGCATGATGTGGGACTAGACTATATGAAACTGGGACAGCCGTCTCCCACTGTTTCGGGAGGAGAAGCCCAACGGATTAAACTGGCCCGTGAATTAGGAAAACGATCGACTGGAAAAACGCTTTACCTGCTGGATGAACCGACTACGGGCCTGCACTTCGAAGATGTCCGCAAGTTGATTGAAGTGCTGCAGGGATTCGTGACTGATGGCAATACCGTGCTGGTGGTGGAACACAATCTCGATGTGATCAAGACAGCGGACTGGGTGATTGATCTAGGACCCGAAGGGGGCGCTGGAGGAGGACAGTTGGTCATCGCGGGGACTCCCGAACAGGTTGCGAAATGCTCAAAAAGTCACACCGGTCGGGCTCTGGCCCCGTTGCTGTTTCCCAAACGCCGAACCGCCGGTCGCAAGCCCGCTGTCGCCAAGGCATCTGCCCGAAAGGCCGATGCGGGCTGGCAGGATCAGATCGTCATTCGGGGAGCTTCACAGCACAACCTGCAAGCGGTGGACGTGACGGTGCCACGCGACAAGATGAGTGTTTTTTGCGGTCCGAGTGGTTCCGGAAAAACGTCACTCGCCATGGATACACTTTATGCTGAAGGACAACGGCGATACGTGGAATCCTTGTCGGCTTATGCCCGGCAATTTCTGGGACAGATGCCCAAACCGAAACTCGATCACATTTCCGGATTGTCCCCATCCATCGCAATTGAACAGAAAACAGTGGGGGCCACGCCCCGCTCCACCGTTGGCACCGTAACGGAAATTTATGATTATCTGCGGGTCCTCTTTGCAAGATTAGGACAAATGTATTGCCCGGACTGCCAGCAACCGGTTTCACGTCAGACCACCGACCAGATTGTCGAACGGGTCCAGTCTTTTCCGCTCGGGACGAAGTTGTACATTGCCGCGCCGCTGCAAGTCGCGGTCGGACAAAGTTACGAAAAACTCTGGGACCGCTTGGGAACGCAAGGCTTTCTGCGAGTGCGGATTAACGGAACCACTTACCCCATCGAAGACGTTCCCCGGATCGACCACAAACGCGAACATACTGTCGAAGCCATTGTGGACCGCGTCAAAATCGATGAAGAAGGACGAGGCCGCGTGGCCGATTCTATCGAAACAGCACTGGAATTGGGGCGGGGAATCGTTCATCTGGTTCATGTGGAAACTGGCACGCCCGAACCGGAATGGCGCGTCGATCCGCTCAGCCTGCACTATTCCTGCCCCCACTGCGGCGCCGGACTCCAGATCCAGGACTTCGCCTGAAGTCTGGTTGTTCAACGAAAATCTTCCGAAAGATTCTTCCCGGGCAACACGGCGAAAGGAGCGCGGCTGGATTGCGACCACAGTGCAATGTCCTGCCAAGGCTTCAACTTTCCGATGGCTGGAGTGCATCCTTGGATGGCTCTCGTTCCTTTCCTTTAAGTTCGATGGACACGGGGAGCGCAGGATCTGCAGAGAAGTCGACTTTCAGAATGCTCGCTGAATTCACACTTTCCGGAAGATACTGAAACTTGACTGGCGTTGGATCAGGGATTCTTTCAGTTGGAGGAGGAGTTCCAATCTCACGTTCGGCAACCACGCTGATTGTTTTCTGACCAGGCATGGTACGAATGGAAAATGCTCCATTATGAATTTCCGCTCCATCGGCAGCTCCCTGCTCTGAATACACTGTTAAGGCACCTGCAGGCAGGGGGACTCCGTTCCAGGTGACTGTGCCGGTATAGGAATTTTTACCGTCTGGTTGTACGCTGCTGCTGCACCCTGCAATCAGAATCGCGATGAATAGGATCAGCCAGCTCTTTTCAGAATTCATAATCGCCTCATTGAAGAATGCTGAATGCTTTAAGAATTTCTAGAGCGTTTTTGTAAATCTTGTCGTGAACTTGCCCCATGGTATTCAGTCTTTCATCAAGTGAAACCTTTTCGACGCGGACACTTCATCGACGAAACTGCTCTAATATTCTCCAGTTGTTAACCCGTCACTTCGTCCCCCCAGTGCACGAAATGTGGCGTTGTTGACATGATCGCTGATAAACCGGACGCTGCCGTCGCCAAAGGCGACATTCACTCCACCGGTATGCCAGCTCCGAGGGGCGACAATCTGCGCAGCGTAATCTCCTTCGCCGCCGGCCGTGGCAGTACATCTCGCCCCCAGTGCTCCCCCTAAATCTGTGTGGCACCGCAGAACCGTGTCATTGACGGAAGAATTCGGGTTATTAAAGCAGGTAAATCCTGTTCCCCCCACCTGGACAATGCGCCCCAGGGCTCCCCAGTTGGCAAATGCTTCCGGAGTAATAATTTCGCCAACCATAATTGTATTAAACAGACCATCCGTGCAGTCACGAAAGGCGACCGGTTTTTCATAGACAAATAAGCCCTTTTTGCCAACGACCGTCACAGCGCCTGCGGTCATGTCACGAGAATCGAATGTTGTGTTTCCCATGCAGACGGGATAATTATGCTGTGTAGAACTCCACGTGGTCGACGTTTCTTCAGTAATAATTTTGCTGTCGGAAGGACAGAGTGCTGCAGTAAAGAAGGTAGAGCGAATTGCATAATTCACATTCGCTGTTCCGTTGGGACGAAGGTTCTGATCAGAGAATTGTAAACCGCTGTCTGTTCAAGATAGGGTAAAATGCGGTGAAAGTATCCCCAGCTGTCTCGTCCGACGTATGCTCCGCCTGCCGTACTGGCCACTCCAGCAATCGGCAGACCATTGTGGACATCGACATAGTTATGCATCGCCAGGCCGAGTTGCTTGAGATTATTTTTGCACTGACTGCGACGGGCCGCCTCGCGCGCCTGCTGGACTGCTGGCAATAATAAGGCAATCAATACAGCGATGATGGCAATCACCACCAACAATTCAATTAACGTGAACCCCATCCGAATCTTTTGAGACATGCGCATGAGAAATCCTTGAAATGAGAAACCAGGAGAATCAAGAGACGTACCAAATGAACAAATCAGATTAAATTGTCCATTTTTATATTTAATACAACGACTAAAATGCAGAGGTCGAAAAAACTTCGTCGAAAAATGAACGACGCTTTTAGGGGGAATCAACCAAAAGCTGCGGAACAGGAGTCTCTCAAGAAATCAAGAAACATCTAGATTGACTTATTTTCCATTCTTTCCTTAGTCACGCAAGAAAAATCCTGCCCGTTCGAAAACAATTTTTCTGATCCGTCGGGCCAACTTCCAATGTTGGAAACACATTCCGTCATAACGCGGAATAGATTTCCATTAAAGAGCTTATGGATGAAGTGGAGCGGCAGGGCGCATTCGTTTGAAAAGGAATCACGCGAGTGCGTTGCGTAGACATTTCAGCGGTGCGGGCGCTCTCAACCTAAGAATCGATCCGGAAAGATGCTTTGTCAGGCGAGATCGAGCGATTTGTGTTCTGACAAGGAAGCCGAAGCAGGCGAATCCCAAGGATTCCTGGAAATTTATTCAGGCTGCGCTTCGTCGGAGCGCAGGTGTCTTCCCAGTGGGTCTGTGGCAGCTTGAGAGTTGAGTTTTGTCGAACGCCCTGCCTGCAGCGTGTTGAGTCGAGAGCGAGTCATGAGTTGTCGCTTCAGAGCGCAGCGTTGGGCCAGGACCTGACGAAATTCGAACGCCCAGTTTCGGCGTCGTTGGAACTTCTTCAGGTCTTCTCGAACTTCGTGCATATTGGCAGGCCGGGCTGCCGGATCGATTTCCATCATCCGGGCAATCAGATCGGCCAGTTCCAAGGGGACGCTGGGGTTGATTTTCTCCACGCGCGGTCGTGGATCGGTACGATGTGCTTTGACAGTCGCCTGCCGGGAATCACGTGGAAATGGCCGCTGTGCCGTCAGGGCGACGAAAAGAGTGCAGCCCAGACTATAAATATCAGCTCGCCCATCCACATTCATGCTGTCCAGCGACTGTTCGGGAGCAATGTAGTCGGCCGTTCCCAGACAATCATGACCAAAGATCATCGAGAGAGAAAATTCGTCATCATCTTCGATCTTCTGATCTGTCAGAGTGAGTCCAAAATCCAGGATCTTCGCTCGCCCCTGCATGTCGATCAGAATATTATCTGGTTTCACATCCCGATGAATCATGTTCCGTTCGTGGAGATAAGCCAGTCCTTTTGCAGCCTGACTGACGACATCACAAGCCGCATCCCACTTCATGGGACCATTTGAAAAGCTGACACCTTCCAGTAGCGTGACCCCTTCAAACAGTTCCATGGCCATGTATTCGGTCGAGCCATAAAGATCGTCCCGCGTTCCGAACTCCAGTGTGCGAACAAGTTTGGGATGATCGATCTTCATTCCGGCCCGGGCTTCCATGCGAAAGCGGACCCGCATTCCGGCATCATGTTTATATTGTTCACCAAGAATTTTCATGGCGACCCGTTGGTTGGTGTTCAGGTCCCGGGCAATATAGACCTGTCCCATTCCGCCGAACCCGAGAACTTCCTGGATGACGAAATGATTGATCCGCAACCGCCGGCCGCGGCCTTTGAGAATTTCTTCCGCCTGGAAACGAGTGGTCACCAGGGCACGAATCGCCAGTTTCGCCAAATCCGTGGGATTCTCAGCCCGCAGCGCACGAGGGCTGTTCAGGAATTCATGAATTTGATCTTCTGGAACAACTCGACTTTTCAGGAGTTGTTCCGCGAAAGCCTCCGTAGTGGAAAGCATACGCGAGAGACCTTTATGCCTTGATGTGCGATAAAATCATGTGAATTTGGAAATCACTGGCAGAATGTCAAGAATTCCATTCTGCAGACCGGTTCCCTTGGATCATATCATTCGATACCGGCGCGTTGAAGGTTTTCCGGGAAAATTTTCCAATTCTTCTTAAGCTTCCTTTTAGAACGTTTTGGTAAATCTCCTAACAGACTTGCCTCGCGGCATTGAATTAAAAACTCCGGCAATCTATTCAAACATCGGATCTCTTCCCACTTCTCACTTCACTTTATTCTTGCGAAATACATGATGAAAGAATTTGTTGACATAAACGGCATCCGTCTGCACCTGGGACATCCGGATACTTCTGCCGGAGAATGGATCGGACAATCAGAAATTTTGAAGCAATTGCTTGCCTGCTGGCTGATTGTCGATCCGCGCGATCTCCCCTTATCGCCGCGACTGGTCGGCCCGCCGGGAATCGGGAAAACATCTCTGGCCATGGCAGGCGCCAAAGCCCGAAAGCAAACGCTCTATATTTATCAATGCACCGCCGACACACGCCCGGAAGACCTGCTGGTCACACCCGTACTGGCCGAAAACGGAAAAATTCAATACCAGGCCTCCCCGCTGGTCACGGCCATGATTCAAGGAGGAGTCTGCGTGTTGGACGAAGGCAACCGAATGAACGAAAAGTCCTGGGCCAGCCTGGCCCCGTTGCTGGATCATCGACGGTATGTGGAATCGATCGTGGCGGGAATTACCATCCCCGCCCATCCCGATTTCCGCTGTGCCGTCACCATGAACGACGATGATTCCACTTTCGAGATTCCCGACTATATCCTGAGCCGTCTCCAGCCGACGCTCACGCTGGGATATCCCGCCCGGCATGATGAGTTAGCGATTCTGCACTACCATCTTCCCTTCTCCGACGATGAAATGCTCAATCTGACGGTGGAATTTCTTCAGAATTCCCACGAATTGAAACTCGATTTTTCTACCCGGGACGGCATCAATGTTCTGCGGTTCGCCCTCAAGACCATGGCGGCCGACCCTCTTCATCCGGTCGCCAAAGATGCTGCCTGGCGGAATGCACTGGAAAAGTGCCTGGGGCAGGACGCACTCGACCTGCAATCGCTGGCAGAACGAAAACGCCAGTCACTCGGCGGAAACGCCGTCCCGATGGGGCTGGGCGATTTCTTCTTCGATCCCGACAACCCGCTCCATCCAGATTATGAAGAAGGTGACGACGACGATGACATGGACGACGAACATCTCTAGACCAGTTTGATCGATCATGTGCCCGTGTCGAAAGGGGTTTCACTTGATGAAAGACTGAATGCCGCGAGGCAAGTTCACAACAAGATTTACAAAAACGCTCTATCTTGTCGCAATTGCTGCTCTTCTCTTTCTGCAACTCAGGCTTCAGCACTCTCGATCGAAGAAGCGGAAAAAAGTGCAGGGAGCCGTTCAGGCATGCGAGAATGGTTGATGAAACAGAGCTCTTGAAATTCATCCGCTGCCACTTCATGACTGGAACATGGACCGGGTTGAGTACACATTCACCCTTCTCTTCCCTTCTCCTCTCTCCTCTTCCCTTCTCGTGGCGTCCTTTCCTGTGGTGAAAGCTCCCTCTGGCGAATTGCAGGGCAAGTTGGCATCTGCCAGCTTCTCTGTTACTTTGCGGAGGACTTTTCCGGAACAGGGACAACGAACATGAGCATACGCATCGGTATTATTGGCCTGGGCTTCATGGGGATGACACATTTCGAGGCGATCAAGCATGTGCAGGGAGCCCACGTGGCGGCCATTGCCACCCGGAATCAGAAAAAGCTGTCTGGAGACTGGTCCGAGATTCAGGGAAATTTCGGGCCCCGCGGCAGCAGTCAGACAGACTTGACGGGAATCAAAACCTATCTTGATGCAGCCGACTTACTGCGTGACCCGGAAATCGACCTGGTTCATCTCTGTCTGCCCACCGACCAGCACGAGCAAATGACGATTGCTGCATTACAGGCGGGGAAACATGTCCTGGTGGAAAAACCGATCGCCATCGAGCTGTCGGCCGCTGAACGGATGCTGGCCGCTGCGGAAAAAGCGAATCGACTCCTCATGGTGGCCCATGTTCTCCCGTTCTTTCCCGAGTTCAACTGGGCGCGCGAGTGCGTCACAGGTGGTCGTTATGGCAAATTATCCGGAGCTTCGTTCCGGCGGGTGATTGCTCCTCCCGATTGGTCTGCAGACATTAGCGATTTTCGCAAGCTGGGAGGATGGGGCATCGACCTGCACATTCATGATAATCATTATCTCGGTTTATTATGTGGAATCCCCAACAAGGTGTTTTCGCGAGGATTGCTGAAGGAAGGATTCGTCAATCATGTTTGTACTCAATATCTTTATGATGACCCGGACCTCACGATAAGTTGTATCAGCGGGGGCATTGCTGCTGGCGAATTGAAGTTCGCTCAGAGCTTCGAACTGTTTCTGGAACGAGCGACGTTGCAGTTTGATGTCGGCACATATGGAACGGAATGGGTGGTCAATCGGCCGTTAACACTCATTCCCGACGAAGGTCCAATTGAGACGCCCAATCCGGGGGGAAGTCCTGAATGGTGTGGTGCTTTCATTGGGGAAATTCAGGCTGCAGTGGATGGAGTGCGTTCCGGATCAGCCCCCACAGTCCTTTCGGGCCGGTTGGCCTGTGACGCCTTGAAGATTTGCTATGCCGAAGCAGAAAGTATTCGCACGCTGCAACCTGTCAGCATCTAGCAGCCTGTTGAAAAACATGAACTCTCGGACAGACTTATTTTTCAACAGTCGTGATTCCAATGTGGCGCATTTTGATCACTCATTCCTGTTGACGCACTGATTTGATCTGTTGGCAGAATACGAATCGCCTGAGGTATTCAAAACTTCGTCTTGAAATATCATCATCGATATGAAACGAACCATCCCACTGCTGATTACCGCGATCGCCGGATTCATCCTGATGATCTCCTTTTTTATCCCTGCCTTACGGAGGGCGGGAGAGGAAGCAGCGATCTGGTTCGATGTCCTGGCATCGATCGCATTTATTCTGGGGGGTGCAAATCTTTTTCGCCTCCAGTTACAACGGATCAGCGACCGTCAGCCCGGTTGGGGATATGCCGGGATCACACTGATCTGTTTTGCCGCGACCTTTCTATTTGGAATCTTGAAACTGGGAGCTCCGCCAGAAGCGAGTGTGGAAGCCTACGGAGAAACCGCGGTCCCGTTGCCACTCAGTGCTTTACCGACTTATCGCGTTCCCCTGACCGCTCCTGCTCGCCGTGGTGATGCAGAGCCAGTCCCCCGGTCGGTTCGAAAGCAACTCTCCATTGTTAACGGAGCCGGTGGATCGGAACTCGTTTTCACAGGATGGATGAGCCCTGGACAACAGGAGGACCTGGTGGCTTATCAGGACACGTTGGCATGGCGCTGCCAGATCGAACAACTGGGAACACTGGCCCAGCCTCCGGAGACTCTGTTAAAGAAGGTGAGATATCATCCGGGACATGAAACACTGCTGTTTGCCGGCGTCATGAGTGATGCGGACCGGGACGCTTTGCTGAAAATCCTGCAGCCTTCCCCACAAGCCCAGACAGCCGTTGAAGAACTCGACCGGCTCAGCCAACGAATCACGCAAAAAGAGGTACGAAACATTCCGCCAGGCTTCATGATTCCTGCAGAGATGAATGATCGCATACAGCTTGAGCGCGGCCAGGAAAATCAGAATGGCGGGCCGGAATCACGCACCGTATTAAGCATCGCGGGGCCCATGTCGGTCTCATTGAGAAACCAGATCGCGACAACCTGGACGAACGATCCGTGCGTCCGTCCGCTGTTGCCGGAACAAGAGAAAGAATTGCGGGCGAAGATTGAATCGTTCGGACAAAACCTCACCGACTTGCAGCAGACCGCCTTTCATAATTATTTTTCTGCTGACTGGAAGGCCGAATCACTCGTGCAGGCTCTGAATTCGGCCGGAGTCACTCAGCCCCTCAAGAAGACTGCGTGTGAGCTGCTGGCGGAAATTCAATCTGGCGTTGTGGAGCCGGAACGAACTCACCCCGCGCCCCCGCCGGTGGAATTGAATTCCGCGCAAGTCCTGCTGATTCAACGGTTCGTCGAAACGCCCGAGATGACCTGGGACCAGTTGGAAAGTCAATTGCCGGTCGCGGGAGAGCTGACAGAGAAACAAAAGAAGGCGTTTTCGCAGTTTAAACAGGAACTGCCGACAGAGGCGGATCGCCAGAAAGGACTTTGCTTCCGATTGCTGGCAACTGGACCTCTCAATTCTGCCCAAAAACGATTTCTGCTGCAGGGAGCCCGGGATCAATTTGCCTGGCGGCAAGCGGTGGGGGAGTTGTTTATCGCTGCCCATCAACAGAAATTTCCCTGGTCCGGAAGTTATACAGCACAAGGGACACCTTTCTGGTGGCTATATGAATATGTTTATCAACCTCTGTTAACAACAACATTTGCGTTGCTGGCTTTTTATGTGGCGTCTGCGGCCTTCCGTGCTTTTCGAGCTAAAAACCTGGAAGCGATCCTGCTTCTGGGAACGGCATTTATCATTCTATTAGGGAGAACATCGGCAGGCCCCGCCCTGACCAGTTGGATTCCGGAACAGTATTCCGCATTCCGTTCGGATCAGATGACAGCATCTATCATGTCGATCTTTAATACCGCCGGGAACCGGGCCATTATGATCGGGATTGCATTGGGAACTGTCTCCACCAGCCTGAAAGTCCTGCTGGGAATTGACCGTTCTTACCTGGGGCGGGGAGATGATTAGAGCGTTTTTGTAAATCTTGTCACGAACTTGACTGGCGGCATTCAGAGTCTGTCCCGAAAGGTGCTTTGTCAGTCGAGATCGAGCGATTTGTGTTCTGACAAGGAAGCCGAAGCAGGCGAATTCCCGGGATTCGACGATGCAGGCTGACGAAGTTCAGAACGCAAAAGAGCCGATCGCAGCACAAATTGACCTTTCCGGACAGACTCTCAGTCTTTCATCAAGTGAAACCCTTTCGACGCGGGCACATGAGAAACCGCACTGCATGAGAGACCGCACTGGTCGAGTGGCCCATTATCCGCGGGGGTGGCATTTTGAATGAATTGCCTTTAACCGGCTGTGTTCTACCTGGGTGTAAATTTGCGTTGTGCGGATACTGGCATGCCCCAGGATCTCTTGCAGAGCGCGAATTTCCGCACCTCCTGCCAGCATATGGGTGGCAAAACTATGACGCAATGTATGCGGGCTGACTTTATTCCCGCAGCCCGTTCGCAGGGCATAGCGTTTGACCAGTTGCCAGATATTAATGCGAGTGAGTGTGCGACCGGACCGGGTAAGAAATAAATATTCATTCTCTCGCAGCCGCGCCTGAAGCGGACGTTCACGAGTCAGGTAATCCTGAATGGCTTTCATCGCAACGGGATTTAAGGAAACGATACGCTCTTTATTCCCTTTCCCCAGACACCGACAGAAACTCTGTTCGAGTTTCACATCCGCCAATCGCAGTCCGGCGACTTCGGAAGCACGGCAGCCTGTGGCATACAAGACCGCCAGAACGGCGCGGTCGCGGAGCGGAAACTGATCATTCCAGCCCGGAGCCCCCAAGAGATCGTTCACCTTTTCCGGACTGAGTACGGTGGGGAGATATCTCCACAACTTGGGTGAAGTCAATAGCTCAATCGCGCTCTCTGCCACCACCCCTTCCAGGACCAGGAACTGAAAAAACATCTTGAGCGCCACCAGCCGGCGGGAAATGGTGGTCGCCTTCAATTCCCGGGCGTGCAGGGCCTCCACAAAGCCGGACAGCATCTGCAGATTCACATCCAGAACCGAAACCAGCTGTTCTCCATCCATCCACTCAATGAACTGCTGCAGGTCGTTGCGATAGGCGGCCACGGTATTGGCGGACATGCCCCGCTCTGCTTCCAGAAAATGCAGGAACGGTTGCAGGTACTGCTCAGGATGCAGCATCCGCGTTGTGGCAGCAGGCCCGCTGGTGGTCGGACGACGACGTGGAGGCATAATAACTTTTCACCTGCTTGAGCAAGTTCTTTCAGGGAGCTCTCTGGGCCTTAGCAGCCTGTTGAAAAACGCACAGACAGGAATGTCTGTGTCTCCAAACATGCCTGATTCATTGAGAAAGTTGGGCTAGACATTTCTATCTGGCCGAGATTTTGTGATTTTCAACAGGCTGCT
>Ga0182745_1001791_pt1 | contig 20051 bp, 19 predicted proteins | sample eDN3rd30CKraftBY_FD_128523 | JGI IMG/M metagenome (GOLD analysis project Ga0182745, IMG submission 128523) | Enriched backyard soil microbial communities from Emeryville, California, USA - eDNA 3rd pass 30_C Kraft BY (version 2) (version 2) | ecosystem: Environmental > Terrestrial > Soil >...
CGGCGACCTCGTTGCCGTTCTCCTCCCAGTAGAGGTTCCAGCCGTCGAGCATCTCCTGGCCCGCGACCGCGAAGTTACCGCTCGTCGGGGACAGGAAGCCGACCTTGAGCGTGCCGGTCGCCTTGTCGGGGCCGGACTCCGTCGGAGCTGTGGTCGGGGTCGATGCGCCGGGAGGCGCACACGCTGCGAGCGAGAGCGCTGCGGCGACGCCGAGGCCAGCAACTGCGGCCCAGCGGCCGCGTACCGACATCTTCGTTGACATCATGCCGTTTCCTTTCTTGCGGTGTGATTGCGGATTGGCGCTGGTTCAGCGCCGGGTGGAGGCGCGGAGCCCCCGGGAGGCCTGGTGGTACGGCCCCGGATCCTGCGGACGAGCTTCGCGATGCTGCCGGCGACGCCTGCCCGGAGGAAGAGGATGACGAGAATGAAGACGAGCCCGAGGACGAGCTGCCAGCGGTCGACGTAGCTCGACAGCACGTTCTCGATGAGGACGACGATCGCGGCGCCGATGAGCGGTCCGAGGAGCGTGCCGACGCCGCCAAGGATGACCATGACGATCGCGAAGATGGAGCGCTCGACGCCGGCCGAGGTCGGGCTGACGAAGTGCGTGTGCCACACCGCGAGGAGGCCGGCGAGGCCCGCGATGAAGCCCGAGATCATGAACGCGCCGACCTTGTACCAGGACACGCTGTAGCCGAGGCTGCGCATCCGGCTCTCCGAGTCGCGGATGCCGCGCAGCGACGCCCCGAACGGCGAGCGGGTGACGACCCAGAGGATCGCGGTCGCGATGACGAACATCCCGAAGACGAAGTAGTAGTACTGCCAGTACTCGCCGAGGAACTCGGGTCGCGCGATGTTCGCGATGCCGGTGTCGCCGTTCGTGACGGTCGAGTACTTCGAGGCCAGGCCGAAGATGAGCATCCCGACCGCGAGCGTGACCATCAGGAAGTAGATCCCGCTCGTGCGCATCGAGAGGATGCCGTAGACGAACGACACGACGAGCGTGATGCCGAGGGCGAGCAGCACCTGCATGCCCACGTCCCAGCCCTGCTTCGAGGCGAAGCCGGCGCCGTACGCGGCCGCTCCCGCGATCGCGCCGTGGCCGAGGGAGGCCATGCCGCCCTCGCCGACGAGGAAGTTGACGCTCGAGGCGAGGATCGCGGCGATCAGGATCGTCGAGCTCAGCGAGAGCGTGAACGAGTTCGTGCCGAGGTAGGGCAGCGCGAGGCCCAGGATCAGGACGAGGCCGAGGCCGACGATCTGGACGACGCGGGAGCGGAAGAACCCGCCGCCGCTCGAGCCGGGCACGCGTGACGGGATGAGTCCGGTGGCCGGACGGACGACGGGAGTCGCACGGGTTGCGGGGTTGCTCATGCTGCCTTCCCGAAGAGACCCTGGGGGCGGATGACGAGGACGAGCGCCATGGGGAGGAAGACGGTGAAGTACGCGAACTCCGGGATCCAGGTCTTCGCGAAGACGTCGATGAGTCCGATCGCGATGCTGCCGACCGCGGCGCCGGCGATGCTGCCGAGCCCGCCGATGATGATGACGACGAGCGCGTAGAGCAGGACCTCGTTCTGCACGCCCTGCAGGATCGGCGTGCGCCCGGCCCCGATCGTGCCGGCGATCGCGGCGAGCGCCGCACCGACGATGAACATGCCGGTGAACACCCAGCGGATGTTGACGCCCATCGCCGAGATCATCTCCCGGTCGTCGACGCCGGCCCGGACGATGGCGCCGACCCGGGTCTTGGACTGGACGACCGCGAGCGCGATGCCGACGAGGAGCGCGACGCCGATGACGAAGACGCCGTACCAGGGGTAGGTGAAGTCGCCGATCGTGAAGGCGCCTTGCGGCCGGACATCGGCCGGCAGCTGCTGCGGGTCGCCGCCGAATATCCACAGGCAGATGTCTGCGACGACGAACGACACACCGATCGTCAGGAGCACCTCGGGGAGCTCCTGGCCGCGCACGAAGCGCAGCAGGACGAACTCGACGAAGAACGCCAGGACGCCGACGACGGCGATGGCCGCGATGAGCCCGACGAGCAGATTGCCCGAGAGCGCCGAGACGACGATGCCGAGGTATCCGCCGAGCATGTAGAACGCGCCGTGCGCCATGTTGACGATGCGCATGAGGCCGAAGACAAGCGTCAGACCGCTCGCCAGGAGGAAGAGCGTGGCACCGAAGCTCAGTCCGTTGAGGAGCTGCTGCCCGATGAACACTGGGGTGAACACTTGCGGTGAGGCCTTCCTCGTCGTTGGGGGAAATGTGTTCAGTCACGCTGAAAGCGGCGTGCGCCATCCAGCAAAGCAACCGTTTGCATTCCTGTCAAATGCGAATGCCGGAACGCGGATATCAATCCGGTGACGACTCGCCGGACAGGCCTACTCGCGAGCGCTGCGCTCCACGGGCCGGTAACGGGCGCGGCCGACGGAGCCGGCGACCAGGAAGACGACCGCGCCGCCGAGCGATCCGAGGAACAGGGTCGGGAAGGCGTGGGCGTCGACCGCGAGCTGTCCGAGCGCCGCGCCCATCGCGCCGCCGAGCATGAGCGAGATCGAGAAGAACGTCATGCCCATCGCCCGCGCCTCGGTCGCCGCGTCCGTCATCCAGGTCTGCAGGGTGGTGTGCGCGAGCGCCCACGCGATGCCCATCAGGGCGGCACCGGCGAGCACCGTGCCGGGCGAGATCCCCGTCAGCAGGACCGCGAACGCGGCGACCGCCGCGCACCCGCCCGCGAGCATGAAGACCCACGGCTTGACGCGGCGGATGAAGAGCTTCATCGTCTGGCTCACGATCACGACGGCCACGCCGAACGAGGCCGTCACGAGCCCCGCGACGAACGCGCCCTCCCCCGCCTGCTGGAGCGCCTGCGGCAGGAAGTTGTAGACGCCGATGAGCAGCAGTCCCTCGAGGATCGTGAACGCGTAGAGCCCGAGCGCGACCCGATTCCGCGCGAGATGCCGCAGCTGCGGGATGATCCGCTCATCGCCGACATGCTTCGGCTCCGGCAGGCGGATGAGCAGGAGCACGAGGATCGCGGTCACGACGGAGAAGCCGCCGAAGATCCAGCGCCAGCCGACGAGCTCCGCGAGACCGCCCGCACCGAGCGTGCCGGCGGCGAGACCGAGCGCGGTCGCCGTCGCGAGGTTCGACATCGCGGCCGGACGGCGGTCGAGCGCCAGCGTGTCGCTGAAGTAGACGAGCACCGCGGCGAACGTCGCGGCGAAGGCGCCGCCGCTCGCGACCCTCGCGATGACGAAGAACGTCAGGTCGGGGGCGAACGCGCTCGCGACGCCGGCGACGGTCGCGATCGCCGTCGAGACCCAGAGCACCCGCACCCGGCCCCACTTCGTCTGCAGCGGACCCCAGAGCAGCTGGAACGCGGCGTAGGCGAGGGCGTGGCCGGTGATCGCCCAACCCGTCAGCGAGAGGCTCGCCTGGTCGAAGTCGGCGGCGATCATCGGGATGAGCGGCAGAGCGAGGGCGCGGTCGATCGTCGACCAGAAGATCGCGAACGGGAGCACGAGCCCCGGCCCGAGGATCCCGCCCGTCCGGGGGGAGGGGGTCACCGGGTCAGGCCCCGCCCTTGAGCTTGTCGGCCAGGTACTCCCAGTCACGCGCGAACCGGTAGGCATGGCGCGGCGGCATCTGCGGCGCCTGCGTCTCGAGCCAGGTCACCTCGGTGCCCGTCGCGGCGAACGAGTGCACGCAGCCGACGCCCGCCCAGGCGAAGTCGCCGGGCCCGAGGAGCACCTCCTCGCCGTCGAAGGTCGCGAGCACCTCGCCGTCGGTCACGAGGTAGGCCTCCTCGAGCGGATGGTCGTGCGGCCCGGCCTTGCCGTCGGGCTCGTACTGCACCATGAACATCGTGCCGAGCGTCGCGCCGAGGTCCGAGTCGACCATCATCTTGAGCGAGATGCCGCTGTAGACGAGGAGCGCGGTGCGCATGCTCGCCGAGACGGCGAGCAGCTCCTGCGACTGGCGGCCGGGGTTCATGTGCTCGGCCGTGATGTTGCCGAACGAGCGGGTCCGCGGATCGCGGGTGTCGACCCGCACCGGCTCGACCTGCGGGAGCTCGGCGACGCGGTAGGTGTCGCTGCCATGGCGTTCTCGCGCGGGCGGCGTCAGGAGGTCCGCCCAGGCCGCGCCCTTGCCGGGGACCGCCGTCCAGCGGTGAGGGACGCCGACCGGCAGGATCCCGTAGTCGCCCGCGACGAGGTGCACAGTCGCCTCGGGCGTCGCGAGCACGACCTCCCCCTCGAGGACGTGGAAGCTCTCCTCGAACGAGTGCACGTGGGTCGCGCTCGAGCCGCCCGCCTCGATGCGCGTGATGCCGAACTCGGTGTGCGCGGCGCCGTCGGCCTCGCCGACCGCGCGCCAGCGCGTGATGCCGATCGCACCCGGGATGAGCGGACCCGGCGGGAGGTACTCCGCGTCGGCCCCGCGACGGATCACGTGTCCAGCCATGCTCGACCTCTTCGTTTCGGCCCGCTCGTTAAGCGAGAGTGAACGCGAGTCAATCCGATGGACCGGTCCGAGTCAACTCGGCGCGGGACCCGTCGAGCCCCGGATGATGAGCGAGACGGGGAGGCGCACCGTGACCGGCTCCTGCACGCCCGTCGAGATCCCCTCGAGGAGGATGCGGGCCGCCTCCGCGCCCATCTCGTGCGTCGGCACCCGCACGGTCGTCAGCGGCGGCCAGAAGTCCTCGGCGAAGGTGATGTCGTTGAACCCGACGACCGACACGTCGCCGGGGCACGACAGCCCGTGGTCGCGCAGCGACCGCAGCACGCCGAGGGCGATCAGGTCATTGCTCGCGCTGACCGCGGTCGGGTGCACCTTGCGCTCGGTGAGCACGAGGTCCATCGCCCGCTGGCCCGCCTCGACCGTGAGCGCCGACGCCTCGAAGACGTCGCCCTGCACCCCGCGGGTGGAACGGCAGGCGTCGAGGAACGCGGTGGTGCGGGTCGCGCTCGTCGACAGCTCCGGCGGTCCGGCGATGTGCAGCAGCCGCCGATGGCCGAGCTCGGCCAGGTGGGCGACGGCGGCCGCGATGCCGCTCGCGTCGTTGCCCGTGACGAGCGGATAGGGGACGGCGCCGCCGTCGCGGTTGACCATGACCGCCTTGACGCCTGCCGCATAGACCTCGGCGAGCGCCGACTGGTGATGCTGCTGCCCCGACGCGACGATGAGTCCGTCGACGCGCCGGCCGAGCAGCGACTCGAACGCCGCGCGCTCGATCGCCTCGGAGCTGTCGGTGTTCGCGAGCAGGACCGTGTAGCCCCTCGGCTGCAGGAAGTTCTCGATCCCCCGGACGATCGGCGGGAAGAACGGGTTCGTGAGATCCGGGATGACGACGCCGATCGTCGTCGAGGTGCTCGTGCGCAGGCCCCTGGCCATCGCGTTCGGCACGTAGCCGAGCTCGGTCGCGGCCTGCTCGACGCGCTCGACCGTCGCGGCGCTGACCTGGTGGCGGGTCGCGGCGTTGAGCGCGCGCGACACGGTCGCCTTGTGCACGTTCGCAAGCCGCGCGACGTCATCGATCGTCGCGCGCCGCACCCCGTCGATCGCCATTGCTCGACTCAGGCCCTTTCGTCCTCGCCGCCGCCCCGATGCGGCTCCCTGCGCGCCCTTCGACTCGCTTCGCTCGCTCAGGATCCGCGATTCAGCGAGTCTAGGGACATTCAGCCGCGAGAACGCAGCCGCGCGACCTCGTACAGCGCGACGCTCGCCGCGATGCCGGCATTCAGCGACTCGGTCACCGCGCTGATCGGGATCGAGACGATCGCGTCGCAGGCCTCCGTGACGATGCGCGAGAGGCCCTTGCCCTCGCTGCCGACGACGATGACGAGCGGCTGCGCCGCGAGGTCGAGGTCGTGCAGGGAGACGTCCCCGCCGCCGTCGAGTCCGAGGACGAACACGCCCCGGGACTTGTACGCGTTGAGCGTCTGCGTCAGGTTCGTCGCCATCGCCACGGGCAGTCGCGCGGCCGCACCCGCCGAGGTCTTCCATGCCGCTGCGGTCATACCCGCGGCGCGACGCTGCGGGACGATGACGCCCTGCCCGCCGAAGGCCGCCGCCGAGCGGACGATCGCGCCGAGGTTGCGGGGGTCGGTCACGCCGTCGAGCGCGACGAGGAGGGGCGTCTGCCCCCGCTCCTCGATCGTGTCGAGGAGGTCGAGCGGATGCGCGTACTCGTAGGGCGGGACCTTGAGCGCGACGCCCTGGTGCACCGTCCCGACGTCTGTCATCCGGTCGAGCTCCTGCCGGGTGATCTCGATGATCGGCAGGTTGCGGCCGTTCGCGCTCGCGATGATCTGCTTGACGCGGTCGTCGAACTCGATGCGCTGCGCGAGGTAGAGCGTGTGCGCGGGGATCTTCGCGGCGAACGCCTCGAGGACGGAGTTGCGGCCCGTCACGAGCTCCGCCTGGGCCTCCGCCTTCGCCGGCCGACGACGAGCCTGCTCGCGCTCGGTGAACGCCTTCTCCGCGATCGTCGCGTCCGGCGCCCCCTTGCCCCGGCCCCTGCCGACGGCCTTGCCCACGGCGGCGGCGCTGCGCTCGGCCTGGGCCTTGCGCTTGGCGGCGACGTGGTACGGCCGGTCCTCGGCCTTGGGCGTCGGCCCCTTGCCCTCGAGCGCCTGGCGGCCCTGCCCGCCCGAGCCCATCTTCCGCGAGGTCTTCTTGCCGGCTGCGCCCGGTCGTCCTGGCTTCGTCATGTGAGGCTCCAATGCGTCTCGTCCTGCGCGTCCTCGATGGAGATCCCGGCGGCCGCGAGGACGTCCCGGATCTCATCGGCGGAGGCGAAGTCCTTGGCTGCTCGAGCCGCCGCGCGGCGCTCGATGAGTCGACCGACGAGCGCGCTGAGCGCGCCGCCCTCGGCGCCGCCCGGCTGCGCGGCACCCGGTTCGATGCCGAGCACCGCGAGCATCGCCTGCGCCTCGCCGCGCGCCCGCACGGCCGCCGCGGTGTCGCCCGAGTCGAGGGCGGCGTTGCCCGCCCTGACGGTCTCGTGCAGGACGGCGAGCGCCTGCGGCACGGCGAGATCGTCGTCCATCGCGGCAGCGAACGCGGCGGGGACGCCCGGGAGCACCGGTGCGTCGGCGTCGCCGGACGCGAGCGCCCGGCCCGAACGGGTGAGGAACGCCTCGATGCGGTCGAGCGCCGCGGCCGCCTCGGCGAGCGAGCCGTCGTGGAGGTCGATCGTCGAACGGTAGTGGGCGCCCGCGAGCAGGTACCGCACGACGGGGGCCGCCGCCTGCGACAGGAAGTCGTGGGCGAAGATCGAGTTCCCGAGCGACTTCGACATCTTCTGCCCGTCGACCGTGACGAGCCCGTTGTGCAGCCAGAAGCGCGCGAACTCGTCGCCGGCCGCGCGCGACTGCGCGAGCTCGTTCTCATGGTGGGGGAAGCGCAGGTCGAGCCCGCCGCCGTGGATATCGAAGGCCTCGCCGAGGTAGCGCCGGCTCATCGCCGAGCACTCGATGTGCCAGCCGGGGCGGCCGTCGCCCCAGGGCGACGGCCAGCTCGCGCTCGCGGTCTCGGTGGGCTTGCGACCCTTCCAGAGCGCGAAGTCGCGGGGATCGCGCTTGCCGCGCGGGTCGGCGTCCTCGGCGTCCTGCATGTCCTCGCGACGCTGCCCGGTGAGCTCGCCGTACTCGGGCCACGAGCCGGTGTCGAAGTAGACGTCGCCCGAGCCGTCGGCCGCCGGGTACGCGTGCCCGCGCTCGATGAGCTGGGCGATGAGCGTCTGCATCTCCCCGACGCTGGCGGTCGCGCGCGGCTCGTAGGTCGGGGGGAGGATTCCGATCGCGGAATATGCGCTCGTGAACTCGAGCTCGACCCGGTAGGCGAGCGCCCACCAGCGGTCGGGGTCGCCGGCCTCGTCGGAGGCGGCGAGGATCTTGTCGTCGATGTCGGTGACGTTGCGCACGAGCGTCACCTGGAAGCCGCGGTGCTCGAGCCAGCGGCGCCAGAGGTCGTAGACGAGCGCGGAGCGCAGGTGGCCGATGTGCGGGGACGACTGCACGGTCGGGCCGCACACGTACATTCCGATGCGTCCGGGCACGCGCGGCACGAGGTCCACGACCTCGCGCGCCTTCGTGTCATAGAGCCGGACGACCACGCGCCAAGCGTAGCCGCCGCGACCTCTCCTTTTTCAGGAGTACGCGGGGTCACGCGTGCGTATTGCGCACATGACCCCGCGTACTCCTGAAAAAGGATCAGGCAGGGGTGATGAGGGCGGTGGCGATCGCGGCGATGCCGCGGCCCTCGCCCGTGAGGCCGAGGCCGTCGCTCGTCGTCGCCGCGACCGAGACGGGTGCGCCGACGAGGCCGGAGAGCACCGACTCGAGGTCGGCCCGTCGCGGCCCGATCTTCGGCCCATTGGCGATGATCTCGACGGAGGCGCTCAGCACGACCCAGCCCTCGACCGCCAGCAGCCGGACCGCCTCCGCGATGAACGTCGCGCCGGATGCGCCCGCATAGGCCGGATCGTCGGTGCCGAAGCGCGAACCGATGTCGCCGAGGCCCGCGGCCGACAGCAGCGCGTCGACGATCGCGTGGCACGCCGCATCCCCGTCGCTGTGTCCGGAGAGGCCTTCGGGCGCGTCCGGCCAGAGCACCCCGCCGAGCCGGAGGGGCACGCCGGGCGCGAAGGCGTGCGCGTCGACGCCGACGCCCGTGCGCGTCGCTCCCCCGAGGCTCTCGGTCGCGCGCCGCAGGTCCGCCGGGGTCGTGATCTTGAACGCGAGCGGCTCACCGGCGATCGTCCGGACGGGCTGCCCGAGCGCGCTCACGAGAGCGGCGTCGTCGGTCAGCACCTCGGCCGCGGCCGCATGGGCGCCCTCGAGCACCTCGCGCGGGAATCCCTGCGGCGTCTGCACCGCGACGAGATCGGCGCGATCCACCGCTGCGTCGACCATGCCGTCGGCATCGACGCGCTTCAGCGTGTCCGCGACCGGGAGCCCGGGGACGACACCGATGCCGTGCGCTCGCACCGCATCCACGACGCGGTCGAAGAGCGCCGCCGGCGTGAGCGCTCTCGCCGCATCGTGGACGAGCACGATGCGCGCGGGCTCGGGAAGCGCCGCGATGCCCGCCGCGACGGACTCCTGGCGGGTGGCCCCGCCGGCGACGACGATCGCGTTCGGCGCAGCCTGCCTGGCCGCATCGAGCTGCGGCGCGGGCGCGACGACGATCACGGTCGCGGGCGTGCGCATCCCGGCGATGCCGTCGAGCGCGTGCTCGAGCACCGTGCGACCCCGCAGCGCGACGAACGCCTTCGGCTCCGGGTGCCCGAGTCGGGAACCGGATCCGGCTGCGACGACGATGACCGCGATCTCGGACATCGCTGACCCTTCGACTCGCTTCGCTCGCTCAGGGACCGCGTGGTGGTTCGCGGTCGACGACGGGCGCCCGGCTCAGGACGCGAGGACCTCGTCGAGGACGACGGATGCCCGCTCCTCATCGGTCTTCTCCGCGAGCGCGAGCTCGGAGATGAGGATCTGCCTCGCCTTCGCGAGCATGCGCTTCTCGCCGGCCGAGAGGCCGCGGTCCTGATCGCGGCGCCAGAGATCGCGGACGACCTCCGAGACCTTGATGACATCGCCGGACGCGAGCTTCTCGAGGTTCGCCTTGTAGCGGCGCGACCAGTTCGTCGGCTCCTCGATGAACGGCATGCGCAGCACCTCGAACACGCGGTCGAGACCCTCCTTGCCGATGACGTCCCGGACGCCGACGAGGTCGACGTTGTCCGCGGGGACCTCGATAGTGAGGTCGCCCTGAGCCACGTTCAGCTTCAGGTAGACCTTCTCTTCACCCTTGATAACGCGCTTCTTGATCTCAATGATCGTGGCGGCTCCGTGGTGAGGGTAGACGACGGTTTCTCCGACCTCAAACAACATCGACAGGTCCCTTCTAAGGCAGTCAATCCTACCATCGGCTAGTGGGTAGGCTGGACGGCGTGAACGCACGCACGCTCGGCATCCGAATCGTCGCGCCCCTCGGCCTCCTCGGCGCACTCCTTCTCGGCGGCTGCACATTCATGGCGCCGACCGCCACGCTCATCAAGTACGACCCGGCCGACGGCGTCGGCGCCGACCTCGGCGACGTGCTGCTGCGCAACGTCCAGGCCGTGACCAACGAGGACGGCTCGCTCGCCAACGTCACGTTCACCGTCATCAACAAGGGCGAGGCGACGAAGCTCAACTACTCGATCCCTACCCTCGACGGCACCGTCGAGAACTGGATCCCGGTGCCGCCCGGCTCGACGCTCGTCGGTGAGCAGCCGCCGCACATCATCATCATCGAGGCGCCCGACGCGATCGTCGGCGGACTCCTCGCCGTCACCTTCCAGGCCGGCGATGCGGACACCCAGACGCTGCTGACGCCGGTCCTCGACAACCAGGGCCGGCCGTTCCTCGACCCGTTCGTCCCGTAGGTCTCGAGGTCTCGATACGCCGCTGCGCGGCTACTCGACCCGCGTGCGCCGCTAGGCGTCGAAGCGGTAGCCGAGTCCTCGCACGGTGACGAGGAGCTTGGGCTCCGACGGCGTCTCCTCGATCTTCGCGCGGATCCGCTTGATGTGTACGTCGAGGGTCTTGGTGTCCCCGAAGTAGCCGGACCCCCATACCCGGTCGATGAGCTGGCCGCGGGTGAGCACGCGTCCCGAGTTGCGCATGAGCAGCTCGAGGAGCTCGAACTCCTTGAGCGGCATCGCGATCTCGCGGCCGTCGACACTCACCGTGTGCCGGTCGACATCCATCCGCACGGGTCCCGCCTCGAGGATCCCGGGGTCGTCGTCCGGCTCGACCCGGCGGCGCAGGACCGCCTTGATGCGGGCGAGCAGCTCGCGCGACGAGTACGGCTTCGTCACGTAGTCGTCGGCCCCGAGCTCGAGCCCGACGACGATGTCGACCTCGGAGTCCTTCGCCGTCAGCATGATGATCGGGACCTGGGAGCGCGTGCGGATCTCGCGGCAGACATCCGTGCCGGAGATCCCGGGGAGCATCAGGTCGAGCAGGACGAGATCATGCGGATCGCGCGCGAAGGCCGCGAGCGCCGAGGTGCCGTCGGCGGCGATCTCCGTCTCGTAGCCCTCCCTCGACAGCAGGTACTCGAGCGGCTCGGCGAGCGACGCCTCGTCCTCGACGATCAGGATTCTCGTCACGCGGTGGCCCCTTCATGTGCGGTCGGCGTCGGAAGCTCCTCGATCACGTCGGCGAGCGGGAGGACGATCGTGAACGTCGAGCCGCTGCCGGGCTGCGACCAGACCCGGGTCGAGCCGCCGTGGTTCGCGACGGCGTGCTTGACGATCGCGAGACCGAGCCCGGAGCCGCCGGTGTTGCGGCTGCGCGCGGGATCGCTGCGGAAGAACCGCTCGAAGATCCGCTCCTGCTCGTCCTCCGGAATGCCGGGACCCTGGTCGGTCACGGCGATCTCGATCGTCGCATCGCGGCGCGTCAGGCCGACCCCGACCCGCGAGCGCTCCGGCGAGTACTGGACGGCGTTCGCGATGAGGTTCGCGACCGCGGCGACGAGCGTGAGATCGTGCCCCTTGACCGTGAGCCGCTCCTTCGGCAGCCGCGACAGGATCTCGATGCCCTTCGCATCCGCCGAGACCCGATTCTGCTCGATCGCGGTCTGCACCACGCGGTCGATCCGCACCGGCTCGCTCTGCGCGAGCGGGGCCAGCCCCTGGACGCGGGAGAGCTCGATGATGTCGTGCGTCATATCCGCGAGCCGGCGGGACTCGCCCCCGAGGCGCGCCGCGAAGCGGCGCACCTGGGCGGGGTCCTCCGCAGCGGAGTCGATCGCCTCGGCGAGCAGGCTCACCGCACCGATCGGGGTCTTCAGCTCGTGGCTGATGTTCGCCACGAAGTCGCGGCGGACCTCGTCGAGCCGGACCGACTCGGAGCGGTCGTCCGCGATCACGAGGACGTAGCGCGCGCCGACGAGGGACGCCGTGACGCTGAGGTGGCGCACGGGATCGGGTCGGCCGCTGCCGTGCAGCACGATGTCGCGGCGGATCGGTTCGCCCTCGCTGCGCACCTCCGCCGCGATCGCCCGGATATCCGGGTGCACGCCGCCGTCGAGGAGGCCGGCCTCACCCGCGTTCTCCGACGCGGTCACGAGCATCCCGGACGGGTCGAGCAGGACCGCGGGCGCCTCGAGCACGTCGATGATCGCGTCGATGCCTGACGGGAGGATGACCGACTGCGCGGCGACCGCACGACGACCGGTGCGTGCCGCGAGGACGATGACGGTCGCCGCGCCCGCGCCGACGACGATTCCAAGCGCCAGGGCGAGGGCGACGAGCCCGGCCGTCTCCATGGTGATTAGATTAGGCGCGTCAGATCTGCGACGACCGGACGTCAGCGGCTGGAACGGTGAAGTTCACCGTCCCGGCCCCAGTTGTTCACCTTCGACGCAGAGGATTGACCGGCCGGAGCCAGGCTCTTCAGCCTGCCCGGGTCTGAGTTCGGAGGTATCGGGTGCGCGAGGTATTCCAGCAGGAACTGCGCGAGGTGCAGGGACGGCTTGTGGAGATCGCGAGCCTCGTCGCCGACTCCATGGGCCGCGCGACGGGCGCGTTCAACGACTCGGACATCGCGCTCGCGGAGCAAGTCATCGCCGGGGACGCGGTCATCGACGCGGCGGCGAAGACGCTCGACGAGCTCGCGATCGACATCCTCGCCCGGCAGCAGCCGGTCGCGCGGGACCTGCGCATCGTCGTCAGCGCGCTGCGCATCTCGGCCTCGCTCGAGCGGATGGGCGACATGACCGGGCACATCGCCCAGCTCGCCCGCTACCGCTTCCCTGAGAAGGTCGTGCCGAAGAGCCTGCGCCCGACCTTCCGCGAGCTCGGCCGGATCGACACGGAGATCGCGCAGAAGCTCGTCGCGCTCCTGGAGACGCAGGACGTCTCCATCGCCGAAGAGATCCGCGACCTCGACGATGAGGTCGACGCGCTGCACCTCTCGGTCTTCGACCGGGTGCTCGGCGAGACCTGGAAGGGCGCCGCCGTCGACACGGTCGATGCGACGCTCGCGAGCCGGTACCACGAGCGCTTCGCGGACCACGCGGTGTCGATCGCGAAGAAGGTCCAGTACCTGTCGACCGGCGAATGGGTCCCGACGGACGAGTAGCGACTACTGCTTGCCCTGTGCGGCGACCGCCGCCGCGCCGGCCGCAGCCGCCTCCGGGTCGAGGTAGTACGCCGGCTGCGTGGGCTTGAAGTCGGGCCCGAGCTCGTAGACGAGCGGGATCCCGGTCGGGATGTTGAGCGCGGCGATGTCGGCGTCGGCGATCCCGTCGAGGTGCTTCACGAGCGCCCGGAGCGAGTTGCCGTGCGCGGTCACGAGCACGGTCCGGCCCGCGGCGAGATCGGGCACGATGTCGGACTCCCAGTACGGCACGAGCCGCTCGATGACGAGCTTGAGGCTCTCGGTCCTCGGGACCAGCGCGTCGGGGAGGTCCGCGTAGCGCTCGTCGCCGACCTGGCTGTAGGGATCGTCGTCGGCGATCGGCGGCGGCGGGATGTCGTAGCTGCGCCGCCAGATCGTGAACTGCTCCTCGCCGTACTCCGCGAGCGTCTGCGCCTTGTCCTTGCCCTGGAGCGCGCCGTAGTGGCGCTCGTTGAGCCGCCAGTCGCGCTTGACGGGGATCCACGCCCGGTCGGCGGCCTCGAGCGCGAGGTTCGCGGTCTGGATCGCCCTCGTGAGCAGCGAGGTGTAGAGGATGTGGGGCTTCAGACCCGACTCCGCGAGCAGCTCGCCCGCGCGCTTCGCCTCGCCCACACCGCGTTCTGACAGCCGCACGTCGACCCAGCCGGTGAACAGGTTCTGCTGGTTCCACTCGGAGTTGCCATGGCGCAGAAGGATCAGCGTGCTCATGCCTCCAGCGTAGTTTCCCGTCGGGCGCATGCGCGCCGGAGAGTAACCTCGACCCGTGCGGCTCGGAGTGCTCGACATCGGTTCGAACACGGTGAACCTGCTTGTCGTCGATGCGCACACCGGCGCCCGACCCGTCACGTCGGTCTCCGATCGCAGCGTCGTGCGACTCATGCGCTTCCTCGAACCGGATGGCTCGATCAGCGCGCAGGGCGTCCTGGAGCTCGAGAACGCGATCCGCCAGGCGCGCGCGGTCGTCGACCGGCAGTCGGTCGACGCGCTCGTCACGATCGCGACGTCGGCGCTGCGCGACGCGACGAACGGCGCCGAGCTCATCGAGCGCATCGAGGCGATCACGGGCGTCCCGCTGCAGGTGCTCGACGGGCCCGAGGAGGCGAGGTTCACCTTCCTCGCGATCCGGCGCTGGTTCGGCTGGTCGGCCGGCGAGATCCTCATGATCGACATCGGGGGCGGCTCGCTCGAGATCGCGGCCGGGCCGGACGAGGCGCCCGCGGTCGCCCTCTCGCTGCCCTTCGGTGCCGGGCGCCTGACCGTCTCGCACCTGCTCCCGGAGGATCCGCCGCGGCCCGAGCGGCTCGCGGCGCTCACCGAGTTCCTCGACGAGCACCTCGGGACCGCGCGGGACATGATGGCGGGCCGCCCCTCGCCCGACCACGTGGTCGGGTCGTCGAAGACGATCCGCTCGCTCGCGAAGCTCGCGGGCCACGCCGTGCCCGGCTGGGCGGGCAACGAGCGCCTCGTGCTGTCGCGGGCGCGGCTCAAGGACTGGATCCCCCGGATGGCCGCGATGTCGCCGGAGTCCCGGCAGAACCTCCCGGGCATCACCCCGGAGCGCACCTACCAGATCGTCGGCGGCGCGCTCGTGCTCAACGCGACGATGAAGGCGCTCGGGGTGAGCGAGCTCGAGGTCTCGCCGTGGGCGCTGCGCGAGGGCGTGCTGCTGCGCTACCTCGACACGGTCGAATAGTTCCCGCCTGGCGGTGCCGTGTGCGCAATGCGCCGCGCGTGACTGCGCCCAAGGCACCGCTGGATGAGAATGGTGCGGTGGCGAGGCCCGTGGGACGCATCACCCGCGGGACGACGGGCACGAACCGCCTGCGCCGCTTCGACCGATGGATCTGCGCCTTGCCGGCCCTCCGGCGTTCTGCCGATCCCCTCGTCGTCGACCTCGGCTACGGGGCGTCCGCGACGACCGTGCTGGAGCTCCACGATCGGCTCTCGCGCGTGCGCCCCGATGTCGAGGTCGTCGGCATCGAGATCGACCCGGAGCGGGTGCTCGCGGCACAGCGCACCCTGAGCGACCCTTCGACTCGCTTCGCTCGCTCAGGCAGCGGCACTCCGGCGAGCCACCGGCCGGTGAGCTTCCGGCTCGGCGGCTTCGAGGTGCCGACGCCGGATGGCAGGCCGCCCGCGATCATCCGCGCCGCGAACGTGCTGCGGCAGTACGACGAGTCCGAGGTCGGTGCGGCCTGGGCGCAGCTGCTTGCGCGCCTGCAGCCGGGCGGCGCGCTCGTCGAGGGCACCTGCTCGGAGAACGGCCGCGTCGGCTCGTGGGTCACGCTCTCACCGGAACGCGGTGCCGAGACGCTCACGATCGGCCTCCACCTCGCATCGCTCGAGGCGCCGTCGATCGTCGCCGAGCGGTTGCCCAAGGCGCTCATCCACCGCAACGTGCCCGGTGAACCCGTGCACGACTTCCTCGCCGACCTCGACCGGGCCTGGGCGAGCGCGGCGCCGCTGTCCGTCTACGGTCCCGTCCAGCGCTGGCTCGCCGCCGCCGAGACGATGCGCGCACGCTGGCCCGTCGTCGGCGGGCGATCCCGCTGGCGCCTCGGCGAGCTCACGGTCACCTGGGACGCCGTCCGCCCCCGCTGACTGTGCACTTTTCGGGCCGGATCGGTCGATTCCGGCCCGAAAAGTGCACAGTCGATGAAGGGCAGGGCGGGTGGAGGATGGGTGGATGGAGCAGCGAGCGCTCGGGCGCACCGGGCGGAGCGTGTCGGTCGTCGGCCTCGGCACCTGGCAGCTCGGCGCCGACTGGGGCGAGGTGAGCGAGGGGGACGCGTTCGCCGTGCTCGATGCGGCGGCCGAGGCGGGGGTGACCCTGTTCGACACCGCGGACGTCTACGGCGACGGGCGCAGCGAGTCGCTCATCGCGCGGTGGCGGGGGCAGAACGCCGGGTGGGCCGGCACGGTCGTCACGAAGATGGGCCGCCGCGTCCCGCAGCTCCACGAGCACTACAACGCCGCGAACTTCCGCGCCTGGCTCGACCGCTCGCGGCGCAACCTCCGCGTCGACACGATCCCGCTCGTGCAACTGCACTGCCCGCCGAGCTCGGTCTACCGCGACGACGCCGTCTTCGACGCGCTCGACGAGCTCGTGGCCGCCGAGGTCATCGCCGCCTACGGCGTCTCGGTGGAGCGGGAGTCGGAGGCGCTCGACGCGATCGCACGGCCCGGCGTGCAGAGCGTCCAGATCATCCTCAACGCCTTCCGCCTCAAGCCGCTCGATCGCGTGCTGCCGGCCGCCGCAGCCGCGGGCACCGCGATCATCGCGCGCGTCCCGCTCGCCTCCGGACTGCTGTCCGGTCGCTACACCGAGTCGACGACGTTCGCACCGGATGACCACCGCACCTTCAACCGCGAGGGTGCCGCCTTCGACCGTGGGGAGACGTTCTCGGGCGTGGACTACGAGACGGGCGTCGCGGCGGCCCGCGAGTTCGCCGCGCTCTGCCCCGACGGCGTGACGCCGGCGCAGGCTGCACTCGCCTGGGTCATCGCGCAGTCGGGTGTCACGACCGTCATCCCGGGCGCGCGCAGCCCCGACCAGGCGCGCGCGAACGCCTCGGCGGCCGAGGTCGCGCTGCCCGCCGACTTCGACGCGAAGGTCGCCGCGCTCTACGACCGCGAGTTCCGCGCGATCATCCACCCGCAGTACTGACGGGCGCCGACGGGCCGAGCACGATTCGAGCAGTGCGGTGTCCGGGGGTGCGAGCAGACTGTACGGATGCAGCAGGCCGTCCACATCGCCGATTCGCACGAGGTCATCCGGGTCATCGGGGCCCGTGAGAACAATCTCAAGGGCATCGACGTCGAGATCCCCAAGCGGCGCCTGACGGTCTTCACCGGCGTGAGCGGCTCGGGCAAGTCGTCGCTCGTGTTCGCCACGATCGCGAACGAGTCGCAGCGGCTCATCAACGAGACCTACCCGACCTTCGTGCAGCAGTTCATGGGGCAGCTGAACCGTCCCGAAGTCGACGCGCTCGAGAACGTCAGTCCCGCGATCATCGTCGATCAGGAGCGGATGGGCGCGAACGCGCGCTCGACCGTCGGGACCGCGACCGACGCGCACGCGATGCTGCGGATCCTGTTCAGCCGCATCGGCGAACCGCACGTCGGCTCGCCCCAGGCGTTCTCGTTCAACATCCCCTCGGTCAAGGGCGCCGGCGCCGTGACGTTCGAGAAGGGCGGCAAGCAGGTCAAGGAGCGCCGGTCGTTCGAGATCACGGGCGGCATGTGCCCGCGCTGCGAAGGCCTCGGCGAGGCGAGCGAGGTCGACCTCGACGAGCTGTTCGACCGCGAGAAGTCGCTCGCCGACGGCGCGATCACAATCCCCGGGTACAACGTCGACGGCTGGATGGTGCGCGGCTTCACCGAGTCGGGGTTCCTCGACCCGGGCAAGCCGATCAAGGACTACACGCCACAGGAGCTCGACGACTTCCTCTACAAGGAGCCGACGAAGGTCAAGATGCAGGGCATCAACGTGACCTACGAGGGGCTCGTGCCGAAGATCACGAAGTCGATGCTGCAGAAGGACCGCGACTCGCTGCAGTCGCACATCCGCGCCTTCGTCGATCGGGCGGTCAAGTTCACCGCCTGCCCCGACTGCGGCGGGACACGACTGAACGAAGGCGCGCGCTCGTCGAGGATCCGCGGCATCAGCATCGCGGATGCCGCGGCCATGCAGATCTCCGATCTCGCGGCTTGGCTCGAGAGCGTCGACGACCCCGAGGTCGCACCGCTCATGGTGGGGCTGCGGCAGACGATCGGATCGTTCGTCGACGTCGGGCTCGGCTACCTCTCCCTCGACCGGGCGTCGGGCACGCTGTCGGGCGGCGAGGCGCAGCGCACCAAGATGATCCGGCACCTCGGGTCGGCGCTCACCGACATCACCTACGTCTTCGACGAGCCGAGTGCGGGCCTGCACCCGCACGACATCCAGCGCATGAACGAACTGCTGCGGCAGCTGCGCGACAAGGGCAACACGGTGCTCGTCGTCGAGCACAAGCCCGAGGTCATCGAGATCGCCGACCACGTGATCGACCTCGGTCCCGGGGCGGGGCGCCTCGGCGGGGAGATCATGTTCACGGGCGACGTCGCGGGCCTGCGCGCCTCCGAGACCCTCACCGGCCGGCACCTCGACCACCGGGCTCAGCTCAAGCCGTCGACGCGCACGCCGAAGGGTGGGCTCGAGGTGCGCGGAGCCGCCCAGCACAACCTCAGGGACGTCGACGTGGACATCCCGCTCGGCGTGCTCACGGTCGTCACGGGCGTCGCGGGCTCGGGCAAGTCGTCCCTCATCCACGGCAACGTGCCCGCGTTCGACGAGGTCGTCGTCCTCGACCAGGCGCCTATCAAGGGGTCGCGGCGCAGCAGCCCCGCGACCTACACGGGTCTGCTCGACGTCATCCGAGCCGCCTTCGCGAAGGCCAACGGCGTCAAGCCGGCGCTCTTCAGCGCGAACTCCGAGGGCGCCTGCATCGCGTGCAAGGGCCTCGGCGTCATCATCACGAGCCTCGGCTTCACGCAGACCGTCGAGACGCGCTGCGAGACCTGCGACGGCACGGGCTTCAGCGACGCGGTGCTCGAGTACGAGCTCGACGGCAAGAACATCCACGAGGTGCTCTCGATGTCGGCGGCCGAGGCCGCGACCTTCTTCACGAAGGGACCCGCGCAGACGACGCTCGCGCGAATGATCGACGTCGGCATCGGCTACATCACGCTCGGGCAGGCGCTCAACACGCTCTCGGGCGGCGAGCGCCAGCGGCTCAAGCTCGCGATCTCGATGGCCAAGCAGGGCGCGATCTACGTGCTCGACGAGCCGACGACCGGCCTGCACCTCGCCGACGTCGACACCATGCTCGGCATGCTGGATCGCCTCGTGGACGCCGGCAATAGCGTCATCGTGATCGAGCACCACCAGGCCGTCATGGCGCACGCCGACTGGATCATCGACCTCGGCCCTGGGGCCGGTCGCGACGGCGGCACGATCGTCTTCGAGGGCACGCCCGCCGACCTCGTCGCGAGCGGCGAGACGCTGACCGCGCAGCACCTGCGCGAGTACGTCGGACGCTGAAGCGCCATGCCCACCGACAGCTACGAACCCAGTCCCGCGACGATGTTGATGGTCGCAGCGAGGATGAACGCGCCGAACAGGTAGGAGACCAGGGCGTGCCCCAGGGCCTGCTGCCGGATCGAGCGGGAGCTGAGGTTGGTGTCCGAGACCTGGTAGGTCATCCCCAGCGTGAAGGAGAGATAGGCGAAGTCACTGTACGTGGGCTCGTCCTTCTGATTGAAGTCGACGTCCCGCCCGTCCTCGCGGTAATACAGCCGCGCGTAGCGCAGCATGTAGAGCGTCTGCACGAGGAACCAGCTGGCGATGATCGCCCCGAGCCCCAGCGCCGGAATGCCGTATTCGATCGGGCCCGCGCCATGCGCGGCGACGAGGATCACCACGACCGTCGTCATCCCGACCGCGACGCCGACCGTCGTCAGGGCGTCGGCGATCCTCCGACCGGGATCCTCGCGGGTAGCGTGCGCCCGGGTCTGCGCGGCGTCGAGACCCCGCGTATGCAGGAGCACCACCAGCAGGTACAGTCCGCAACCCGTGATCCAGCCGGTCAGGATGCCGTAGTCCCAGCGCACCAGCAGTCCGACCACGACGCCGACCACGAGGCCCGCCGCGAGGGACAGGATGAGTCGCACCTGGCTGTGCTTGGTGAGGGGAGCTCCGTCCGCCACGGTCACATCCTGACACTGCAGCCGGGAGGACGACGCGGGGCGCGCGGGAGCGCCTCAGGCGCCTCCGGGCGGGTCGATGAGCAGCTCGGCGCGCTCGGTCAGGTAGGCCGC
>Ga0182745_1001792_pt1 | contig 20044 bp, 17 predicted proteins | sample eDN3rd30CKraftBY_FD_128523 | JGI IMG/M metagenome (GOLD analysis project Ga0182745, IMG submission 128523) | Enriched backyard soil microbial communities from Emeryville, California, USA - eDNA 3rd pass 30_C Kraft BY (version 2) (version 2) | ecosystem: Environmental > Terrestrial > Soil >...
GAGGTCGTGGGCGAAGACGTCGCCGAGCTGGTCGTCGCGGACCTTGCCGATGAAGGCGCCGATGCCGCCGAGCGAGGCGACGCCCGCCATCGTGTTGCCCGCGGAGCCGCCCGACATCTCGATCCCGGGGCCCATCGACGCGTAAATGTCGACCGCCCGGTCCTCGTCGATGAGGTGCATGGTGCCCTTGGCGAGCCCGAGGCCCGCGAGGAAGTCGTCCTCGGCGTGCGACAGCACGTCGACCATCGCGTTCCCCATGCCGAGGACGTCGTAGAGCGCTTCGGTCATCGGGTGCTGCCCCCTGGGTCTGCGAGAAACGGCCGGCAGCCATTCTCGCAGACCCCTCGCCCCCTAGCCGACCGCGACCCGGAGCGCCGCGTCGAGATCCGCGACGAGGTCCCCGAGCGACTCCGCGAGCGCGAAGACCTCGGTCGACTCCGCGAAGCGACGCGCGGCCGCGGCGGTCGGGAGCTCGATCGACACGATCCCGCCGAACGCCGACATCTGCCTCGCGGCGACCTCGTGCCCCGGGTGCGAGGCGAGACCGGGGTAATAGACCCTGGCGACCCGCTCCTCCGCCGCGAGGCGCTCGGCGATCGTCATCGCGTTCTCGCTGTGCCGCGCCATCCGCACGCCGAGCGTCTTGATCCCTCGCGTCGTCAGCCAGGCGTCGTGGGGCCCCGAGATCGCGCCGACCGCGAATTGGAGGAAGCCGACCTGCTCGTCGAGCGCGGCGTCGTTCGCAATGACCGCACCGCCGACGACGTCGGAGTGCCCGCCGAGGTACTTCGTCGTCGAGTGCACGACGGCGTCGGCGCCGAGCGCGATGGGCTGCTGCAGCGCGGGGGTCGCGAACGTGTTGTCGACGACGAGGAGCGCACCGGCCGCGTGGGCGACCCGCCCGATCGCGGCGATGTCGACGATCCGCAGCAGGGGGTTGCTCGGGGTCTCGAGCCAGACGATCCGCGATGGGCGCTCGGCGAGCGCCGCGGCGACGGCGTGCTCGTCGCTCAGATCGGCGATCCGCACCGTGACGCCCCAGGGGCCGAGGACCCGTGTGAGCAGCCGGTACGTGCCGCCGTACACGTCATCGCCGAGCAGGACGTCGTCACCGGGCCGGAGCACGGCGCGCAGCAGCGCGTCCGCGGCGGCCAGGCCGGAGGAGAAGGACCTCGCGTGGGCGGCCTCCTCGATCGCCGCGAGCTGCTGCTCGAGCGCGGTCCTCGTCGGGTTGCCGCTGCGGCCGTACTCGTAGCCCTGGCGGAGGCCGCCGATGCCGTCCTGCAGGTAGGTCGACGAGAGATGGGATGACCGCACCCGTCGTCGGGTCGGGGTCCTGCCCCGCGTGGATCGCGGTCGTGTCGAACTCGCTCATCGTGCCTGCACTCCAGTCAGTCCTTCATCGATTCCGGTGATGCCGTGGTCTTCGAGCCATGCGTCGTCGAAGATCTTGCTCAGGTAGCCGCGTCCGCCGTCCGGCAGCAGGACGACGACGACCGCGTCCGCCGGCAGCGCGCGCGCGACCCGCAGCGCTCCCGCGACGGCGATCCCGCTCGAGCCGCCGACGAGGAGGCCCTCCTCGCGGGCGAGCCGCCTCGTCAGGGCGAACGCCTCCGCGTCGTCGACCCGCTCGAACGCGTCGACGATCGTCGGGTCGTAGGTCGCCGGGAGGAAGTCCTCGCCGACCCCCTCGACGAGGTAGCCGTGGAGGGGGCCCCGGAGTAGATCGAGCCGACGGGATCGACGCCGACGATCCGCACCGCGCCGCGGGACGCCTCCTTGAGGAAGCGGCCCGCTCTGCTGATCGTGCCGCCGGTCCCGACGCCCGCGACGAAGTGCGTCACGCGCCCATCGGTGTCGCGCCAGATCTCGGGGCCGGTCGACTCGTAGTGACTGCGCGGGCCGTTCGGGTTCGCGAACTGATTCGGCTTGTAGGCTCCTGGAATCTCGCGGGCGAGCCGGTCCGAGACCGAGTAGTACGAGCGGGGGTCCTCCGGCGGCACGTCGCTCGGGGTCGTGACGACCTCCGCGCCGTATGCCCGCAGCGTCGCGACCTTGTCCCCCGCGAACTTGTCGGGGACGACGAAGACGCAGCGGTAGCCGAGCTGCTGGGCGACGAGCGCGAGCCCGACGCCGGTGTTCCCGCTCGTGGGCTCGACGATCGTCCCGCCCGGCAGCAGGAAGCCGTCGCGTTCTGCCGCGTCGATGATGTTCGCCGCGATCCGGTCCTTCGAGGACCCGCCCGGGTTGAGGTACTCCACCTTCGCGAGCACGGTCGCGGCGATGCCGTCCGTGACGGCGCTCAGGCGGACGAGGGGTGTGTTGCCGATGAGATCGGCGACGCTGTCGGCGTAGCGCACAGTCGTGTCTTTCGTTCAGCGCGGCGGATGCGCGCGGCGGCGGTCGGTGGTCGTCTTGAGGCGCGCTCGAACGAGCGCCGCGCTCAGCGACAACAACGACACGTCAGTGACACGCATCCAGTCTCCCCCGGGATCGGCGGGTGCGTCAACCGACCAGGAGGCGACCCCCGTCCCATCGCGCGTCCAGAGGCGCAACAGATCCGTACGTCTCAGGAAAGTTCCTGATCAGGACCGCATCTGAACTGGCTTTGGAGCGGCGCATCCCGGCGTAGCGGAATCGTCATCTAGGTGTGACGTGGGTGTAATGCCGTCGAGTTCATCTGGCTATGGGCCTCGAACGGGGCACCAGCTCCCCGACAGCTCGGTAGTCGACGGCAGCTTGTTCCCGGTCAGGAGGCGGTGCGAGTGACGAATGTCCGCACATCCCCGACGCTCGACGCCGAGGGCCGGCGACTCGACGGCACCGGACCAGGCGCTGCTCTCCGGCACTGGTGGGGGCTCAACCGTTGGTGGATCACGCGCATCGCGGTGCTTCCGGTCCACATCATGGTCTTCGCGGTGATCGCCTTCTTCCTCGTCCGCGCGGTCCCCGGCGATCCGGTGCTCACGATCCTCGGCGGGAGCATCCAGTACACCCAGGACGACTACGACCGCGTGCAACGGGCGCTGGGCCTGGACGGTGGTCTCGGCGAGCAGCTGGTCCGCTACCTCGGCGAGACGGTGCGGCTGGATCTCGGCAAGTCGATGTACACGGGACGCGCCGTCGCCGACGAGATGGCCCAGCGCATCCCGGAGACCCTGGAGCTCGCCCTCATCGCATTGATCGCGACGGTCGCCGCAGCGCTCGCCGCCGCCTCGGTGGTGGTACTGCGACCGCGGTCCTGGGTGGCGCGGCTGCTCCGGGTTTACTCGCGGATGGCCGGGGCGGTGCCGCAGTTCATCCTCGCGGTCGCCCTCATCTTCATCTTCTACGCGACGCTGCGCTGGGCTCCGGCGCCGATCGGCCGGACCGATCCGAAGACGCCGCCCATTCAGACGGTGACCGGCTTCCCGCTGCTCGACGCCCTCATGACGGGCAACCTCGAGGCATTCGGCTCGACGGTCGCCCACCTCGTCCTCCCGGTCATCGTGATGGTCCTCGCAACGACCGACCTCCTGCTCAAGATCCTCATCGCGAGCCTGGACAAGGCGATCGACGCACCGCCGACCCTGTTCCGCGCCGCGACCGGGGCGTCGCGCGGCGTGCTCCTGCTCAGCGCCTACCGGCGAGCGCTGCCGCCGATGGTGACGATGTCGGGCGTCGTCTTCGGCCACCTGCTCGGGGGTGCGGTGATCCTCGAGGCCCTCTTCGGCCTCGGGGCGATGGGCGGCTACGCGCTGGAGGCCGTGAACACGAAGGACATGGTCGCGCTGCAGGGCTTCCTGCTCGTGTCGGCGGTGATCTCGCTCGTCCTCTTCCTCGTCGTCGACCTCGTGAACATGGCGCTCGATCCACGTCGGCGCCCTGGCGTGCATGTGGGTGATGCGTGATGGTGGCCACGGCAGCGACCCCGGCCATCCGGATGCCGTCCCTCCACTGGGGACGGGCCCTCCGCATCGGGCTCCCGCTCATCCCGGTGCTGCTGCTCGTCCTCGTCGCGATCTTCGGCCCCATGTGGGTGCCGCACGACCCCGAGCGGATCGTCGGACCGCCGTACCGCGCGCCAGGCGGCGACTACTGGTTCGGCACCGACTCGAGCGGGATGGACATCCTCTCCCGGACGATCGCCGCGACCCGGCTCAACGTCGTCATCGCGACGATCACCGCGGTCGCCGCGACCGTCGGCGGCATGATCCTCGGGCTCATCATCGGCATGGGCGAATCGTCGTCCGGCGTCTGGGGCGTGCTCTTCCGAGGCATCGCCAGGATCCTCGACCTCTTCGAGGCGGTGCCCGCGGTCGTCATCGCACTCGTGGTCGTCGCCTTCAGCGGGACCTCGGTCCCGAGCCTCGTCCTCGTCCTGTCGATCGTCCTCATGTCGACGCAGGCCAGGCTCGTGCGCACCGAGGTGCTCGCGGTGCGGAACGAGGCCTTCGTGGATGCGGCCAGGATGACCGGGCAATCGGAGGCCGGCCTCACCATTCGCCATGTCCTGCCGCACTCGGCGACGCCGGCGATGGAGAACGCCCCGGTTGTCTTCGGCCAAGCGGTGATCCTCACCGCCTCGCTCGGCTTCCTCGGCGTCGGACTCCCTCCGCCGACCCCGGAGTGGGGCGCGATGATCGCCCAGGGTGCCGCCGACGCGGCGGTAGGCCGGTGGTGGCCAGCGACATTCCCGTCGATCGCCCTCATCCTCGCGGTCGCCATCGTCGCGTTCCTCATCCCCGGACTGCTGCGCGGACGCAAGAGCCGATCGCAGCGCTGACCTCGACTGCATGACCTTTGGACGCACCACCAACAGCACCATCCCCGAGCACCACCATTCATCCGGCACTCACATCCCGAAAGGAAACCCCAATGCGTATCCCCACAGGGCCAGCGTCTCCGCGCCGCCGCCTGCTCGGCGCCGGCGGCCTCGTCACGGCCGCCGCGCTCGCGCTCGTCGGCTGCTCATCCGGCTCCACCCCGACCGACGGATCGTCCTCCACCGCTCCGGTAGAGGCCCGCGACGAACTCGTCGTGGCCACCTCGTCGCTCCCCAGCACCTTCAACTACGACGGCGGCACCGGCTCCGGCGCGGAGAATGAGGAGCTCAGCCGCAACACGATGGTGGCGCTCATCAAGAACGTCGTCGAGGTCAACCCGACGAGCGGCCTGCTCGAGCAGAACCTCTACGAATTCGAGGGTGAGCTCGCGGAGAGCTACGAGGTGAGCGCCGACGGCCTCGTCTACACCTTCCATCTCCGCGACGACGTCCTCAGTCAGGAGGGCAATCCACTCGACGCGGACGACGTGCTCTGGTCGTACGAGCGCAAGTGGCTCGCGCCCGCGGCGACGAACAAGAACCTCAACAGCCCCGTCATCACCGACCCGCTCGCCCAGTTCCAGAAGATCGACGACCTGACCGTGTCCGTCACCATCGCGACCGCGGGGCAGGGCCACCTCCTCCTCAGCCTGATGGCGAACAACACCGGGTACATCTACGACAGCGACCTGCTCAAGGAGCACGTCACCGCCGAGGACCCCTACGCCGTCCAGTGGTCGATGGAGAACGCGAACCACGGGTTCGGCGCCTACACGGTCGAATCGTTCACGCCCGGCCAGGAGATGATCCTCGCGGCCAACCCGAACTGGTACGGGGGCGAGCTCCCGATTCAGACGGTCACCTACCGCGTCGTCGCCGACCCCGGCACCCGCGCGAACATGGTGAAGTCGGGCGACGCGGACATCGCGCAGTCGGTCCGACCGGTCGACCGGGCCGACCTCGCCGAGGCGGAGGGCGTCAAGGTCTACGACTTCGCCTTCACGAACCTCCTCGTATCGCTCGGCATGCTCACGGAGCGCGCGCCGCTGGACGACCAGACGGTCCGTGAGGCCTTCGCCTACGCGGTGCCGTACCAGTCGATCATCGACAACGTCTACATGGGCGCCGCGTCGCGTCGCGTCGGTTTCCTCAGCCCGACGCTGCCCGGCTACAGCGAGGACTCCTACCCGGACTACACCTACGACCCGGAGAAGGCGCTCGAGCTCCTCGCGGAGGCAGGGGTATCCACCCCGGTCGCGTTCACGCTCACGGTGCCGAACTGGCTCCCCGACCTCGAGGACGCCGCAGTGCAGATCCAGTCCTACGCGGCCGACGCGGGCTTCGACGTGGCGATCAACAAGGTCTCGCTCGCCGACTACAACGCCGGCGGTCCCGCGGCGACCTTCGACGCGATGCTCCGCAGGAACTACGCGATCGTCCAGTCCCCGACATACGTCCTCAACCTGCTCTTCAACCCGAACAACGGTCACACCCGCTGGGTGTCACCGGCGTATCAGGCGATCATCGCCGAGGCGAACGCGCAGGACGATGCGCTCGCGCCGGAGACGGTCGACCTGTGGCTCGAGGCGGAGGCGCTTCGCATGGAGGAGATGCCGCTCGCGGTGATCGCCGCGGTCCCGCAGCTCAACGCCTTCCTGGCGGACGTGCAGGGCCACGTGAACCGGAGCGACAACGCGATCCAGTTCTCGAACCTGTTCATCGGGACCGAGTAGCCCACCCGGTCGGCCCGTCGCCCTCGCGGCGGGCCGTCCGACCCCACCCGCAACGAATCAGACCGAGTCGAGAGGAGCCGTCATGGTGCGAGACCCCGCGGAGGCCAAACCGATCGTCGAGATCGAGCAGCTCAGCATCGCCTACGGCGCGGGCGCGTCGCGCGTCCTCGCGGTCTCCGATGCATCGATGACGATCCGCGGCGGCGAGCGAGTCGCGCTCGTCGGCGAGAGCGGCTCGGGGAAGACGAGCGTCGGCATGGTCATCGGCGGCTTCGCCGACATCGCGGGCGCCTCGTACGAGGCCGCGCGTTTCGACGTCGCCGGCGTCTCCGCGCTCGGGGCACGGCGCCGGCGCAACCGCTTCCCGCACGCGCGACCCGGCGTCTCGATGGTCTTCCAGAACGCGATGACCTCGCTCGATCCGGTCTGGACGATCGGCAGTCAGTTCCGGGCGGCGCTCCGCCGCGAATCCAGGTCACGCCGTGAGGCGCTCGAGACGGCGACGACCTGGTTGCGCCGGGTCGGGCTCACCGACTTCGAGCGCATCCTGCGTGCGCGTCCCTACGAGCTCTCCGGCGGCATGCGGCAGCGGGTGATGATCGCACTCGCCCTGTGCCGCCATCCCGCCCTCCTCGTGGCCGACGAGCCGACCTCGGCACTCGACGCGAGCCTCAGCCGCGCCGTGATGGAGCTCCTGACGGAGCTCAGCGACGAGTTCGGCATCGCGCTCCTCCTCGTGAGCCATGACATCGCACTGTGCCGGGAGTTCTCAGACCGGACGGTCGTCATGTTCCGCGGGCGGATCGTCGAACAGCTCGATTCGGCACGGCTCGTCGAGGACGCCCGGCATCCGTACACCGCGGCGCTGCTGCGCTGCGTCCCGAGCCTCGCGAACGCCGAGGACGAGCGGCTCGCCACCCTCGCCGACTTCCTCCCGACGACGCAGGGCGATCCGAACGAGGAGGTGGCAGCGTGAGCGACGAGCTCTTCCCCTTCCTGGATGAGGATTCCGGTCTAGTGGGCGATGCGGTGCTCAAGCAGTTCCGCACTCCGGCCGGCCGGTTCACCGCAGTCGACGACGTCTCGTTCCGGTTCGGCGCGGGAGAGATCTGGGGGATCGTCGGGGAATCCGGGTCGGGCAAGTCGACGCTCGCTCGGATGCTGGTGGGGCTCGACGCACCATCCAGCGGCGCGCTCCGCTATCGGGGAAAGCCGATCACGGATCTCGTCCGCTACCGCGCCTTCCGCATCCCCTTCCGCCGCGAGGTCCAGTTCATCGCGCAGGACACGACGAGCTCGTTCGACTCGAGGCTCACGCTCCGCGCGTCGCTCCGGCTCCCGGTCAGAAACCTCACGACCCTGCGCGGCTCGGCCATGGACGAGCGCATCGACGAGACGCTCGCACAGCTCGAGATCCGAGCCGAGCTCGCGGACCGCTATCCGGATCAGGTGTCCGGGGGACAGCGGCAGCGCTTCGCGATCGCCAGGGCCCTCGTCGTCCGACCGCGACTGCTCGTCTGCGACGAGGTCGTCTCGGCGCTCGACGTGTCGGTCCAGGGCGCGGTGCTGAACCTACTGAAGGCCTACAGCCGCGCGACCGGCGCCGGGATCGTCTTCGTGTCGCATGGCGTACCGGCCACCGCCTTCCTCGCCGACTGGATCGCGGTGATGCGGTTCGGTCGGATCCTCGAGACCGCCGATACCGCAACGCTGCTCGCGAGCCCCCGAAACCCCTACACGAAGCATCTGCTCGAGGTGCAGAGCCCGCCACTCCTGCCCGCCAACGAGTCCTGAACCCACCGCACCCGCCCAACCTCTGGAGCCAATGCAATGAGCAATCAGAATCCTTTCCACCTCGGCTGGTTCACCGGCAACGGCGTCGGCATGTACGGCTGGAACGTGCCGTTCGGCCAGGCCGACGGCCGCGAGTTCTTCAGACCCGATTTCTGGCGCGACATCGCCCGCACCCTCGACCGGGCGTGCTTCGACCTCTTCATCTGGGAGGACTCGTCGTACATGCCGAACAACTACGGCGGCACGCACGACATCTACCTCAAGAACGGGCTCTACACGCCGAAGCACGATCCTGCGCCGTACGTCCCGCTGCTCGCGGCGGCGACGGAGCACATCGGCATCGCATTGACGATCCCCACCTCGGAGTACCCGCCGTATCTCGCCGCCCGACTGCTCAACACGCTCGACCACCTCTCCGACGGCCGCGTCGCATGGAACATCGTGACCGGGAGCAACAACCTCTCCGTCCAGAACTTCGGTGAGGCAGGCCAGCTCCCGCACGACGAGCGCTACGCGGTCGCGGACGAGTACGTCGACCTCGTGTCGCAGCTGTTCCACTCCTGGGAGCACGACGCGGTCGTGATGGACAAGGCGACCGGCACCGTGATGGACCCCTCCAAGGTGCACCCCATCCTCTACGAGGGGAAGTATCTGAAGTCACGAGGTCCGCTCAACTCCATGCCCTCCCCGCAGCACCGGCCGGTCTACATACAGGCGGGCGGCTCGAACGCCGGTCGGGACTTCGCCGCGAAGCACGCCGAGGTCATCATCAACAACGATCGATCGATCCCGGTGATGAAGTCCTTCGTGGACGACATCCACGCTCGGATGGCGAAGTTCGGCCGCAAGCCCTCCGACGTGAAGATCCTCTTCATGCTCAACCCGACGATCGGGGAAACGGACGAGGACGCCCGACGCGCCTTCGAGCGGACCATCGCGAACGCGCAGAAGGGCGACTTCTCGGTCCGGCTCGCGGCGATCTCGGCGAAAGCGGGGATCGACTTCAGCCAGTTCGACATGGACGAACCACTCCCCGAGCTCACGACGAACGGCCACCAGGCGATCCTCGCCAACTTCCTCCGTGCCGGCGGCGTGGAGATCGACCGGACGAAGCCCCTCCGGGAGCTCGTCGAGTCGGGCATCCGGGGCAACACCTCGCTCGACATCGTCGGCTCGCCCGATTCGATCGCCGCTCAGATGGGTGAGGCGATGGCGGAGATCGGGGGCGATGGCTTCCTCTTCTCGAGCCAGAAGGTGACGCGCCGATACGTCTACGAGATCGCCGACGGACTCGTCCCTGCGCTGCAGGCGCGGGGGCTCGCTCGAACCGGGTTTAGCCACACCACGCTTCGCGACAACCTCTTCGAGTTCTAAGGACACGCGTCATGGGAAATCAGAATCCTTTCCACCTCGGCTGGTTCACCGGCAACGGCGTCGGCATGTACGGCTGGAACGTGCCGTTCGGCCAGGCCGACGGCCGCGAGTTCTTCAAGCCGGACTTCTGGCGCGACATCGCCAGGATGCTCGACCGGGCATGCTTCGACCTCTTCATCTGGGAGGACTCGTCGTACATACCGAACAACTACGGCGGCACGCACGACATCTACCTCAAGAACGGCATATTCACCCCGAAGCACGATCCTGCGCCGTACGTTCCGCTGCTCGCGGAGGCCACCGAGCACATCGGCATCGCACTGACGATCCCCACCTCGGAGTACCCGCCGTATCTCGCCGCCCGACTGCTCAACACGCTCGACCACCTCTCCGACGGCCGTGTCGCATGGAACATCGTGACCGGGAGCAACCACCTCTCGGCCATGAACTACGGGCACGAGGGCCATCTCGAGCACGACGAACGATATGCGGTCGCGGATGAGTACGTCGACCTCGTCTCACGACTCTTCGGCTCCTGGGATGCCGACGCGGTCGTGATGGACAAGGCGACCGGCACGGTGACAGACCCGACGAAGGTGCGCCCCATCGACTACGAGGGGCGATATCTGAGATCGCGGGGGCCGCTCAACTCGATGCCGTCCCCGCAGCACCGGCCGGTCTATATACAGGCGGGCGGCTCGAACGCCGGTCGGGACTTCGCCGCGAAGCACGCCGAGGTCATCATCAACAATGATTGGTCCGTCCCCGTGATGAAGTCCTTCGTGGACGACATCCACGCTCGGATGGCGAAGTTCGGCCGCAAGCCCTCCGACGTGAAGATCCTCTTCATGCTCAATCCGCTCATCGCGGAGACGCAGGAGGACGCGGACGTCGCCTACGAGGCGATGAAGGATGCGGCCTATCGGGTCGACCCGGCGCTCCGGCTCGCGCAGATGTCGGCGAAGGCGGGCATCGACTTCAGCCAGTTCGACCTCGATGCGCCACTGCCCGAGCTCCAGACGAACGGCCATCAGGCGACGCTCGCGAACTTTCTCCGCGGCGGCGGGGTCGGGATCGACAGGTCGAAGACGCTCCGCGAACTCGTGCAGACGTCGGGCCGGGCGAACTCGTCGCTCGACATCATCGGCACTCCGGACGCAGTCGCAGCCCAGATGGGCGATGTCATGGCCGAGGTGGGCGGTGACGGATACCTGATCTCCAGCCCGCGAGTGACCCGGCGATACGTCACGGAGGTCGTCGACGGGCTCGTCCCCGCGTTGCAGCGGCAAGGCCTGTCCCGCACCGGCTTCGCCGGCACCACCCTTCGCGACAGCCTCATGGAGTTCTAGACCCCGCCCATTCGCAACCGGCCCCGCCAACCCCTAGGAGGCGCACGTGTCACATGGCACCTTCGATCGCAACAGCTACCTCGCGGTCAAGCGCGAAGAGCGGTCCGATCGGCACAACTCCCCCCGGCGCGTCTACGCGCTGCTCCGATCGGCGCTCCGCCGAGGCTACTTCTGGGAAGGCAATCACCTCTTCGAGCAGGACCTCATGGCGCAGCTGAGCGCGACTCGGCGCGCCGTCCGCGAGGCGCTCGGCATGCTCGCCCGCGACGGCATCCTGAGCCGTCACTCGGGGGAGGGCACTCGGGTCGAGCGGTGGGTGACGAGCGTCCCGCTCGGCTACCCCAGCTCGCTGTACGAGGCGAACCCGCTGCACAAGGCGACGATCAAGGAGCTCGACCGGCGGCAGATCGAGGCGCCCGAGTTCGTCACCTCGCTCCTCCAGCTGCCGCCCGAGTCGCCGGTCGTGCTTCGGGAGCACGTCGTGCTGCTCGACGGGGAGCCGGGGTCGGTCCACTTCACCTACTACGGCGCGCACCTCGACCGCAGCCCGGAGGAGACTCCGCCGCTCGCGCTCGACGACAACGCCCCGCGGTCGGAACGCGCCCTGCTCGACTACATGCGCGGCATCGAATACGGCGTGCTCGACGTCTGCGTCGAGGCGGTGATGGCCGAAGAGCGCACGGCGAACCTGCTCGGCGTCCGGCCCGGCGCGCCACTGCTGCAGCGCGAGATCCTGCTCCGCGATCCGAGCGGCACGCCGCTCCAGCTCAGCTTCGGGCAGTTTCGAGGCGACCGCTACGCGATGTACTACTCGGGGTCGATCGCGGAGAGCGGCACGGTGAAGTACTCGTGACCGACGTCCTCGCCGGGGAGGCGACGGGACACCTTCCCTCCCGGGTGTTCAACGTCGTGCTCATCGCGCTCAATCAGAGCACCCAGGCGCTCATTCTCAGCGGGCTCGCGCTGTTCCTGCCGATCATTCGCCAGGACCTCGGCCTCACCTTCGCGCAGTCCGGCGTCCTAGCCGCCGTGAACATCGCCGCCTACGCCGTCGTCCAGCTGCCCGCCGGCTACCTCGCCGACCGGATGACGCCGAAGCGGCAGTTCCTCATCGCGCTCATCGGGGTCTCCGTCTTCACCGCGACCTTCGCGCTCGCCACCGAGTTCTGGCTGCTCCTCGTCAACCTCATCGTGCTCGGCGTGTTCCGCTCGCTCATGTTCCCCGCGGGTGTCCGGCTCATGACGAGCCAGTTCGCCACGAACCGCCGCGCGACCGCGATGGGCATCTACCTCGCTGGAGGCTTCTCCTCGAACATCGCGCTCGCCGCGCTCGGCCCGGTGCTCGTGCAGTTCATCGGCTGGCGCGGCATGTTTATCGTCTTCGCCGCGTACGGGCTGGTGCTCATCGCGCTCCAGTGGTTCGCCGGGGCGCCGGGGCCGGCGAAGCCCGAATCGAGGCCGTCGGGCAAGGCGGACCTCCGGCTGGTCTTCGGCAGCGGGGTCTTGTGGCTGTGCTGCTGGATCCAGTTCTGCCGCTTCGCGATCGCGAGCGGCGTGAGCTACTGGCTGCCGAGCTTCATGGTCGAGGATCGTGGGATCGACCTCGGGCTCGTCGGCGTCGTCGTCGCGGTCGGGGCACTCATCACGGCGCTCGCGAACGGCTTCGGCGGGCTCGTCTCCGACGTGCTGCGGCGGCCCGCGCAAGTCGTGCTCGTCTCCGTGCTCGTCCTCGGCGGGACGATCGCACTGCTTCCGAGTGCAGAGTCGGTCTGGCTCATCCTCGCCCTCGTCACGCTGCAGTCCGCCTTCGTCCAGGTCTACTTCGGCCCGCTGCTGGAGATCCCGGTCCTCTTCCTCGGCCCTGGCACGACCGGTCTGTCATCGGCGATCGCAAACGGTTTCGCGAACCTTGGCGGACTTGCCGCCGCGCTCACCATGGGCTGGCTGCGGGATCAGGCCGGCACCTTCAGCACCGGCTTCTATCTTCTCGCCGGACTCTGCCTGCTCTCCGCGGCGGCGGCGGTCGCGATCGTCCGCCTGGATCGGCGGCGTGTCGCCGGGCTGGCTGCGGCGCAACGCTCGATTCACATCGGTGACACGAGCGGGAAACGGCACGCGAGTTGACTGGCCCGGTGAGCATGGTCCTGCCGGTCGAAGGCGGCGGGGCGCCGTCCGCCGTGCTCAAGTGGGTGCGGATCCTCCTCGTCGTGCTCAACCAGGGCACGCAGGCGATGGTGCTCGGCGGTGTGGCGCTCTTCCTCCCGCTGATCCGTCCGGAGCTGGGACTCACCTTCGCGGAGGGGGGCGGCCTCGCGGCGGCCTGCACGCTCACCTATGCGATCATGCAGATCCCCGCGGGCCATCTCGCGGACCGATTCCGGCCGAAGCGCGTCTTCGACATCGGTCTCATCGGCATCGTGGTGCTGCTCTTCGCCTTCTGCCTGCAGACCGACTTCACGCTCATGCTCATGACGATGGGCGCGATCGGGTTCTTCCGCTCGCTCATGTTCGCCTCGGGGATGCAGCTCATGACCGCCCAGTTCCGGGACGATCGGCGCGCGCTCGCGAGCGGGCTCTACGTCGCCGGCGGCTTCTCGGCGAACATCTTCCTGAGCATCTTCGGCCCGCTGCTCGTCGGTCCGCTCGGCTGGCGGCTCACCTTCGCGATCTTCATCGCCATCGCGGGCGGGCTGCTCCTGCTTCACATCACGCTGGGGCACCCGGGACCGACTCGGACGAAGGCGCATCGGGTGCTCCTTCCACCCGGCGTCGGCAACGTGTTCGCGAGCGCCGCGCTCTGGATCTGCTGCTGGGTGCAGTTCGTCCGCTTCGCGGTGGCGAACGCGATCACGCTCTGGACCCCGAGTTTCCTGGTCGACGAGAAGGGGCTGACACTCGAGGCGGCGGGATGGATCATCGCGCTCGGCGCCGGGCTCACCGCCCTGTCGAACGTCTACGGGGGTCTTGTCTCGGACATCCTGCGGCGTCCCACCTACGTCGTCCTCGTCGCCGTCGCGGTGCTCGCGGTCACGCTCGCGCTCATCCCCGTCGCACCCATGTGGGCGGTGATCGTCCTCGTCCTCGTGCAGGCCGCCTTCATCCAGGTCTACTTCGGTCCGATCTTCGAGATCCCGCTCCTCTTCATCAGCCGCGACTTCGCCGGGCTCGTGACCGGCATCGGAAACATGTTCGCGAACGTCGGCGCGCTCGTCTCCTCGATCGCGCTCGGTGCCGTGATGGATGCGACCGGCACCTTCGCCCTCGGATTCCAGGGTCTGGCAGTCCTTTGCGTCACCGCGATACTCGCCGCGTTCGTCCTGGTCCGGATGGATGCGAAGCGCCGCGCCACGATCACCCGTCCCGTCTCGTGACACCGCACCGAAGGAGCATCCATGCAGACCCGCAGAATCGGCGGCCTCGACGTCTCGGTCATCGGCCTCGGCTGCAATCAGTTCGGCCGCACCCTCGACGAGGCCGACAGCATCGAGGTGATCTCGGCGGCGATCGACGCCGGCATCACCCACTTCGACAGCTCGGACACCTACGGCCTCGGACAGAGTGAGGAGTACTTGGGGAAGGCGCTCCGGGGGCGCCGGGACGAGGTCGTGATCGCGACGAAGTTCGGGAAGAGCATGGGGCCCGGCCTGTACGGCTCGTCGCCCGCATACGTCCGCACCGCGGTCGAGGCGAGCCTGCGGCGCCTGCAGACGGACTACATCGACCTCTACTGGCAGCACGAGCCCGATGCCGACGTCCCGCTCGCCGACACGCTCGGCGCCCTCGCCGAGCTCATCCAGGCGGGCAAGGTGCGGGAGGTCGGCACCTCGAACACGACGCTCGAGGAGTTCGTCGCCGCCGACGAGACCCCGGCCCCGGCGCACTTCGCCGCCGTGCAGAACGAGTACAGCCTCCTCGTCCGCGCCGTCGACCGCGGACTCTTGGGCGCGCTCGCGGATCGGGAGCGGTCGTTCGTGCCCTTCTTCCCCCTCGCGGTCGGACTGCTCACCGGCAAGTACCGGGTCGGGGGCGAGGGCGGCGCTCGCTTCCAGAAGGACGCGCGCCTCGGCGGCTCGCTCATGACCGAGGAGAACCTCGGGATCGTCGACCGGCTCGCCGAGCTCGCCGAGGCGCACGAGCGGACGCTCACCGAACTCGCGTTCGGCTGGCTCCTGTCCCGGCCGGCGGTGAAGTCGGTGATCGCCGGCTCCTCGAAGGTCGCGCAGATCCGCCAGAACGCGAGCTACGGCGATCTCGAGCTCGATGCGGCGCTGCTCACCGCGATCGAGGAGATCGCGCCGGTCCGCGATCTGCCGCCGACACTCGGACTCAACCGCACTGGGAAGGGCTGATCTCCGGGGGCGAATGCGGCGCAACGATCCGTTACGTCGCTTTCATCGTGGTGAAACCGAGCTGCGATGAGCTTGTCGCAGGACGTCAGCACCAGTGAGGAGTCGTCATGGTAGTCGCCCGATACGAGGATGACACGATGCTGCTGCGGGAGGCCTTCGCAGGCTTCCCTTGCGGGGTCGCCGCCCTCGCTGCAGTGGTCGATCGCGAGCCGACGGTGCTCATCGCCTCGTCGTTCACGGTAGGAGTGTCGCAGGACCCTCCCCTCGTCGCCTTCGCCGTGCAGAGATCCTCGTCCACTTGGCCGGAGCTCACCCGCGCCGAGACCATCGGCGTCTCCGTGCTCGGCGAGACCCACGCGCCGGTGACCCGACAACTCGCGGCACGTGACAAAGCGGCGCGCTTCGCTGGGATCGAGTACGCCGAGAGCGACAGCGGCGCGATCTTCCTCCCGGGCGCCCCCGTGTGGCTCGAGTGCACCGTCGCCCACACCTATCCGGCCGGGGATCACGATCTCATCGTGCTCCAGGTGCAGGGACTCGGGCACGACTTCGGCCACCAGCCGCTCGTATGGCATCGCGCCGGCTTCGCCACTCTGGTGGCGTAGCGCGCCGCGGCCGGGCCCCGGCGATCTCGTCCGCAAGCGCAGAATCGACTGGAAGGAGCTTCATATGCACGCCGCATTGGTGGTCGGGAACGCGAAATCAGGATCGCGGACGCGGGAAGCGGGCGAGCGCCTCCTCGCAGCGTTCGCCCCGGACCAGACGGCAGTGATCGAGCTCGCCGACCTCGGTCCCGCGCTGCTGGGCTGGGGCGATCCCGCGGTCGCCGCGGCCGTGCAGACCGTGCAGGACACCCAGCTGGCGGTATTCGCGAGCCCGACCTACAAGGCGACCTACACGGGATTGCTCAAACTGTTCCTGGACCAGTTCGCCGGCTCGATCGGGCTGCAGGGGGTCGTGGGACTGCCCCTCATGCTGAGCGCCGCGCCGATCCACACCCTCGCCGCCGAGTACACCCTCAAGCCCGTGCTCGCCGAGCTCGGCGCGACGCCCGCGCCGGCCCTCCATCTCATCGACCGCAGCTTCGAGGACGACGGCGTGCTCGAAGCCTGGGCGGAGCGCTGGGTTCCCGTGCTGTCCAAGCTCTGGGCCTGAACAGATCATTCGCCTTCGATCGGTCACCCGGATCGGGCCGCCCCGCCTTCGGCGGCGGCGATCCGATGGTCGTCATCGTGGGTGAGCTCGGTCCGCAAGAAGAGCTCGTCGGTGGGCAGCCGCAGGTCGAACCCAGCGTACGCGGCGAGGCGGAGCTCCGCCGACCGGATCGACACGTCGAGGACGTGCCCGCCGGCGGTGCGGTCATCGGCGAGGAAGTGGAGATGCAGACCCGCGACCGCGATGCCCTGATAGATCGCGGGGGTCCAGAATCCGATCAGCGTGCCGCGGGCATCGGGGATCACCGTCTCGATCTGCTCTCGCGCGACCTCGGGGAGAGGAGGCAGGGGGCGGTGCTGGCGGGGCGTCACGCGGACCCTCACCGATGCGAACACGCCGTCGACGCGCACGGCGTGGAAGAGATTCCGGCTCACGAGGTCGCCCTCGATGCGCTCGGCGAGCAGTGGGAGATCGGCGTCCGCGATCGGCTGCGACGCGGCCGCGGGAAAGCGGCAGCAGACGGCGAACGGAAGGATCTCCTCGTTCGTCATCCGGGAGACGCGACCGTCGGGCGTGCACTCGAAGGCCTCCCCATCGAGGATCACCACCTCTCCGCCGAGGCGGTCGCAGCAGCCGAGACCGAGATCACCGAGGGCACGGACGTCCGAGACCGTGATCCCGGACTCGTACGCTCCCGCCAGTAGGGCGTCGAGCACGGCGAACTGCGCGACGGCCTCGCCGGGGGCGAGCCGCGCAGTCGTCACGCTGGAAGGCTAGTCGTCACGCTGGAAGGCTATCGGCTCGGCTCGGGCACCGCGGGTCGACTTCGACTCTCGGGAATCCCACGGCCGCGGGCGGAGACCGCCGTGGCCGTGGCCGCGGAGATCGCGACCGCCCGCCTATGGCATTCGCCAGAACGCCGACGAACTGCGGGAGAACCTCGCGAAGGGCCCTTGTCTCAGAACGCCTGCTCGATCCAGGCGTCGCCCTTCACCTTCTTGCCGAGCATGGTGCCGACCGGATTCGCGGTGCCCTCGTAGATGGAGGCGGCCGGGAGCACGAACTCCTGGTCCTGCACGCGGGTCGACACGACGATGTCGGCGTCGAACGACGGGATCTGCACGCGGAACTCCTGCGCGTACGCGACCCCCGTCTCGGGACTCGTCCAGAGCTCGCCCACCGGCGTGACGGTGCTCGCCACGTAGTAGATGTTCCCCTCCGCGTCCTGCAGCGTCGCGAACGCGTCGACGGCCACGCCGATCTCCGGCTTGAACCCGGGGCCGATGATGCCGGCGTTCGAGATCGTGTAGCCGTTGTCGAGCTGCATGTCCTGCAGCAGCCAGCGCACGCGCCCGTCGGTCGATCCGTCGCCGAAGTAGCCGTACTCGTGATCCATCCACGTCGTGCCGCTCACCTCGTACGCCTTGCCGTCGATCGTGACCGTGCCGCTCGCGGCGAGCCGGGTGAAGGAGAAGTAGTAGTTGTCCTTCGCGAGGCTCTGCACCGTCGCGCTCGGCTCGATGCCGGTCCCGAATACGTAGAACGGTCGGCCCTGCTGGGAGAACGTCAGGTCGAAGTCGACCGGCGTCAGCGTCTTGTCGTCGATGAGCGTGACCTGGACGCGGATGTCCTGCGACGGGTCCGCCTGCGGGGCCGTCATCACGACCGAGTTGCGCACCGCGACCGCGGTCGCGCCGCTGCCTCCGCCCCCGACGATCGTCACGGTCGGGGTCTCGGTGTAGCCGCTCCCCGCGCTCACCAGCGCGATCTGACCGATCGAGCCGTCCGCGTCGGGGACGGCGATCGCCGCCGCGCCGGAGCCGTCGCCCTCGATCCGAACCTCCGGGATGGAGGTGTAGCCGGAGCCGGGGTCCGTGACGGAGAAGCCGCCGACAACCCAGCTCGGGTCGCCGAGCTGCGCGTACCAGTCCTTCGACGGGTCGCCCTCCGCCCACTTCGACACGTCGAACGAGCCGATCGGCTTCGGCAGGTAGACCTGGGTGCGCTGGTAGTGCGACTCGCTGTCGACGTCGCTCAGCGAGACCTGGGTCATCGCGAAGCCCTGGCCGATGAACGACGCCGCGTTGATCTCGAAGCCGAAGACGCGGTCGCCGGCGCGCAGCGTGCCGATGTGCCACCACCACTCGGTCGGGGCGCCGTTGTGCCGGTACATGTCCTTCGGGAGCGCGAGGACGACGTTCTCCTCGGGCACCGGGTCGGGCATGGTGTCGCCCTTCCAGATGGGGTTGTCCGGGACGGCCATGCTGGGCGCGGGGACGCCGCCGGGCCAGTTCGTCGCGAGGAGCGCGGCGAGGACCGCCGCCGTCGCGGCGAGCACGCCCGGCACGAGCGGCGGCACGAACGCCTCACGGTGACGCGCGTGCGAGACGATCGCGCCGATCATGATGATGACGAGCCCGACCGCGGCCGTCGAGATGAGCCACCAGGCGAGCACGGCGTACTGGTCCTGGGCGAACAGGCCGACCGCGATGCCCACGGCGCCGAGCACCTCGAGCACGCCGATGACCTTGACCTGCCACGTGCGGAAGCGGGTCACCCAGCCGAGTCCGATGCGCGCGAGCCGCGGCCGCGGCACGACGATCTTCATCGCTCCCGCGACGAAGAACAGCAGGGCGGTCAGCCCGCCGACGATCCAGAGTGCGATCTCCACGACAGTCCCCTCGTGCATCTGCGGGGACCGATGCCCCGCGGTGCGGGACTAACGCTAGTGGTCAGCGGGGACGCCGCGCCGTAGGGACTTCTGCGGATCTTGGGTGGGAGGCCAGGGGGGCTTCGCGGCGCGAGGCCAGGAGGGCTTCGCGGCGCGAGACCGAGGCCTGTCAGCTCAACGGCTCGACGTGCTCCACGTCTGCCCCGTGCGCGAGCGTCCGCCGCCTCCGCGGCGCGGTCGCCGGGTACCGCGAGCGGACGCGGAGCCACTCCCCTCCTGCGTCTTCGCCCGCGGCGCGCCGCGCGGCGTCGAGCGCTGCTGGGACGGCGCGGTCGCCGTAGCGGCCGGCGCGACGTACGCGGCGACCTCGCCGACGAGCGCCGCGACGGGCTCGGCGGTCGGGGTGACGCGCTGCGGCTGCGCGTGGATGCCGGCCTTGCGCATCATGCTCGCGACGTCGCGTTCCTGCTCCGGGAGCACGAGCGTGACGACGTCGCCGGCCGCCCCGGCGCGCGCGGTGCGACCGGAACGATGCAGGTACGCCTTGTGCTCGGTCGGCGGGTCGACGTGGATGACGAGCTCGACGTCGTCGACGTGGACGCCGCGCGCGGCGACGTCGGTCGCGACGAGGACGCGCACGGAGCCGTCGGCGAAGGCCGCGAGGTTGCGGTCGCGCTGGCCCTGGCTCAGGTTGCCGTGGAGGTCGACCGCGGGGATGCCGGACGCGGTCAGATCCTTGGCTAGCCGCTTCGCCGTGTGCTTGGTGCGCATGAAGAGGATGCGTCGGCCGGTGCCGGAGGCGAGCGCGCGCACGA
>Ga0182745_1001796_pt1 | contig 20000 bp, 20 predicted proteins | sample eDN3rd30CKraftBY_FD_128523 | JGI IMG/M metagenome (GOLD analysis project Ga0182745, IMG submission 128523) | Enriched backyard soil microbial communities from Emeryville, California, USA - eDNA 3rd pass 30_C Kraft BY (version 2) (version 2) | ecosystem: Environmental > Terrestrial > Soil >...
CCTCGTTTTAGAAAAGAATCTCCATTTGTTTATGAAGAAACATTTGAAGTGCTTGATCAATTAAAAGAGAAGTATAAGCTAGTCCTTATTACAAATGGTTCGCCACAATTGCAGAATACAAAGTTGGAGATAACACCAGAAATTGCGCCATATTTTGACGAAATTATTATTTCAGGGGCATTTGGCAAAGGCAAACCGGATCCGTCCATATTTGAGCATGCATTACATATTGCAGATGTGGATAAAGAAGATGCATTGATGGTAGGAGATAATCTTAATACAGATGTGCTTGGCGCCTCAAGAGCCGGCATTAAATCAGTATGGATAAATCGAGAAAGTGGGACCCCAAAAGAAGTTATTCCTACATATGAAATTCAGAATCTTCATGATATCTTTGCCATTATTGATTCATTGTCTTAATGGGAACAGAGAAAAAGCAGGAGTAAAGGAAAATAGCCTTGCTTCTGCTTTTTTTATGTTGTTCTTAAGAGAGGGATTCCGCTTCGCTTGGCAATAAATGACGATAAGGAACGGGTGAAGCCAAAATAACAGAAGTATTAATGGTTCCATAAGGGATAAGCCGATCCACGAGCTTGCGCATACCATCGATGCCTGAGACTGCTGCTTTAATGGTATAGCTTATCGGTCCAGTTACGCGATGACATTCAATAATATCCTCAACTGTTTGAACAAAATTTTCAAACGTTTGAGCATCTCCTTTTAATTCACTGATTTGAATAAACAATAAGGTTTCTCTTCCTAACTTAGCAGGAGATACCCGTGCGCTAAATTCAACAATAATGCCTTTCTCTTGCAGCCGAAGCAAGCGTTCTGAGACGCTTGGCCGGCTTAAAGCCAATTTTTTCGATAAATCACTGATGGTTATTCTGCCATCCTCTTGTAAAATTTTTAATAATTGCATGTCTACCTTATCCATCTTTTTCTTTTGCTCCTTTAAACAAATTGAAATGTTTTCTTTGTAAAATAGTTCGATATTTAGGTTTAAATGAAAAAATATATACTTTTTGGTATGTGAAAAAGCTTCGATCTATTCTATCATTATAATTGTAATAATGCCACCTTAAATCCGTCTATTTTTTCTTTTTCTCTACAAGAGTGTACCGCCATAAAACAAAAAACCCATACACAATAAAATTGTTTTAGGAGTGGTATATAGTGAAATTTATGATTATGATGCTTGGATGTTTTATTACAGCTGCTGGTTTGTTTATTTTAAAAGTCAGTGGGATTGTCACTGGAGGAACGGCTGGCCTTGCGTTAAGCATTTCTTACTTAATTCCGCTGTCATTTCCACTTCTGTTTATTCTTATTAATATTCCCTTTTTCCTATTATCCCTCAAAAAAATGGGGAAAAAATTTACATTCGCCACAATTGCCGCCGTTTCTACCGTTACTTTATTTTCCTCATTATTGTCAAACATCCATATAAAAGACAGCATCCATCCTCTATTGGGCAGTATAATAGGTGGGTGTATCATTGGTATAGGGACCATTATTTTATTTATGAATGGATCATCCTTGGGAGGAGCACAAATTCTTTCGGTTACTTTACAAAAGCAGTTTAATTGGAATATGGGAAAAACAAATTTCATTTTTGATTTTTTTGTTATTGGAGCAGGGGTTTATAGTGTGGGAATAGCAAAAGCATTATACAGCATTGTTTCTGTGTTTATTATTTCATGGATGATGGGGCATTTTAAAGAACTCATTGTCAAAAGAAATCAGACGGCTGCTTCTCCATTAGTGGATAAAGGAAAGCGTAAAGTTCATTCTATATCGTAAGAAAAAAGATGGTTTTCTTTTTGGAAAATCATCTTTTTTCTATTTTTTAATAAAATATTTGACAATGATAATCATTTTCATTTAAAATAAAAAACAAATAAAACTTATTCTTTCACAAATAGTGTTAATTAAATTTGAGGATGGAGGAAAATAGGATGCAAAGCAATTATGTTGTGCTAAAATCTTTTCAATATTTAATCGAATGTACATGTCCTAGTCCTGATCATACATTTATGCTGGAATTCCATAAAGGGGATACCTTTATTATTACGGAAGAAAAAAAATATGTCGATTCTCTTGGCTGGCTAGTCCTTGTTTTAATTAAAGATTACAGTGTCTACATGTACATAGATGAGCTAGAGGAATTTGTGGCAGAGAAAAAAATATGTTCTATTATGGATTTGGAACTGAAAATAAATTATTTGCAGTATAAGGTCAATGAAACCCTTGATAGTATGGATGAAGGCAATTTTTCTTTGTATGCAAAAGAGCTTGTCGAATTAAAAGAAGTACAGGATAGTGTTGCTGTTTTTTAAAAAAAGACGGAATATTCTTATAAAAAAACTAGGCAATTTTAAAAAGCCTAGTTTTTTTATGCGCTAAAGAGCATCTACGGATAGTAGTTTGAGGTAAGCGTAAAAGTTCGATTAGTTGCAAACGATATTTTGGAAGACTACAATAGATACGAAATAAACAATTTAGAGGAGGGGAAAACATGAAGGTAAAGATAAATAGACACGCAGCAAAAGTGATGCAGCAAATGCTGGCCAATGCTGATGAGGGGGAAAAGCTGCGTGTGTACATAACAGAACATCATGGCAATCATGCTCATTATGATTTGAAATTAGACAAGCAGACGGAATATGATGAAGTAGTGCAAACTGATAAAGAGATAGATGTGTTATTGGATACGCGTGAAGCCGATTTTTTAGATGGGGTTTGGGTGCAATATTTTTATGTTCCGCAACCGGGATTTGTTATTTATAATCCAGCGAAAGAGCAGCATCATCATCATTAAAAATTACAGGCCAATTCTTTATGTGTTGCATGTTAATGTGTAAAGGGTTGGTTTTTCCATAATAAGGAATGAAAGCGCCTCGAAAACCCATTTTTTTCTAATGATTTTATTAATTATCTCAAAATTAGATTAATATTATCCGATTTATCTTTTCTATCTATGAATAAACGGTAATTATTAATGAATTTTTCTAAAAATAATGATACGATTATAGATGTTGATAAGGTTTGAAATAATATTTAGATTAAGGGATGGTAATCTAATGACAACAAGAATTAAAGTAAATGAAAGCAGTCTACCGTTACGTAAAGACATAAAGCAGCTTGGACGTATTCTAGGAGAGGTTCTAGTTCATCATGGTGGCCAGGAGCTGCTAGAAAAAGTAGAAGTGATACGTAAACTATCGATTGAACTGCGAAATAATAAGAATGAATCTACATACAACGCTTTAAAAGCAGAATTGGAAAAGCTCGAGAGACCAATGCGAAGACAAGTTATTCGCGCTTTCTCAAAATACTTTCATTTAGTGAATGTAGCAGAGCAAATTCATCGAATTAGACGCAGAAGGGATTATCAGCTGCAGGATGATAAAGGCATGCAGCCGGATTCTATTGCAAGTGCAATTCAAACATTTAAAAAGAAAAATTTAACAGAAGCTGAAATTCAGAATGTGCTTAATACTCTTTCATTAGAGTTGATTATTACTGCGCATCCGACAGAGTCCACAAAACGATCTATTTTGGAAATTCAAAAGCGAATTGCCAATCTGCTTAAACAATCAGACAATCCTCTATTAACAAAAAAAGAGCGCAAAAAAATAGAGGAAGATTTATTTAATGAAATTACAATCATGTGGCAGACGGATGAGATAAGACACAGCAAACCAACTGTCATGGATGAAGTGAGAAATGGCTTATACTATTTCGAACAAACATTATTTGATGTTCTGCCGGAAATTCATCAAGAGGTGCAAGATGCTCTGCAGGAAAATTATCCGCATGTGGAATGGAAAGTGCCTAATTTCTTAACATTTGGTTCATGGATTGGCGGCGACCGCGATGGAAATCCATTTGTTACACCTGAAGTGACGTGGCAGACATTGCATAAGCAAAATGAATTGGTGCTGGAAAAATACAAAGAATCTGTTAAGGATTTAATGAAACGATTCAGCCATTCAACCAACCGTGTGCAAGTAAGTTCAGAGCTGCTTGAAACAATTGATGAAGAAGAAAAATTATATTTGGCGGAAGAAAAAAGATGGCCTGCTAAAAAAGAAGTGTATCGCCGCAAACTTGCGGTAATTTTCGAAAGATTAAATCAAGTTGGAATTTCGGAAAAGGGTTATCGCGATGCAGACGAATTATGCCAAGATTTATTGCTTATTAATAACAGTATTAAAAGCCATCAGCCGATTCACCATGCTGAAAAATCTATGCATAAATTAATTCGCCAAGTAAAGCTTTTTGGCTTCCATTTGGCAACATTGGATATTCGCAACCATAGCGGGGAACATGAAGCTGCCATTGCCGAAATATTGAAAAAAGTTCATATTGCAGAGGATTATAAAAATTTAGCAGAAGAAGAAAAAATAAACCTATTAGAAGCAATTCTACAGGATCCTAGACCAATTCTTTTATTAAGCGAAGACTATTCAAAAGAAACACAAGAAATGATTAAAGTGTTTAAAATGATAAGAGATGCCCACAAAAAATTTGGAAAACGTGCTATTGATGTTTACCTAATCAGCATGACACAATCTCCTAGCGACATTTTAGAAGTGCTTGTGCTTGCTAAAGAAGCGGGCATTTATCGTGTGCATGCAGATGGTTCTGTAGAAAGTAATTTAAATGTTGCTCCATTGCTGGAAACAATTGATGATTTAATTGCAGGACCAAAAATTATGGAAACACTTTTTAGACTTCCGGTCTATCGAGAGCATTTAAAGCAGCATGATGATCAACAAGAAATTATGCTAGGCTATTCTGATGGAAGCAAAGATGGCGGAACACTTACTGCGAACTGGAAATTGTATAAAGCACAAAGAGAAATTCATGAAATGGCAAGCGGCTATCAAATTGCTTTAAAATTTTTCCATGGAAGAGGCGGTTCCCTTGGACGTGGAGGCGGTCCGTTAAATCGAAGTATTTTGTCACAGCCGATTGAAACATTAGGTGATGGCGTCAAAATTACAGAGCAAGGCGAAGTGCTGTCTTCTCGATATTTATTGGAAGATATTGCTTTTAGAAGTTTAGAGCAAGCTACTTCCACTTTATTGACGGCATTTGCCCATATTACACAAAATCTAAATAAGCATAATGATAGAAGACCTGTTTGGGAAGAAACAATGGAAGAAATTTCTGCCATTTCATTGCGGAAATACCAATCATTAGTTTTTAATGATCCCGATTTTATGACATATTTCAAAGAAGCTACACCGCTTACGGAAATTGGCAATTTGAAAATAGGATCTAGACCGATGAGCAGAAAAAATAAAACATCCTTTGAAGATCTTCGTGCAATTCCATGGGTGTTTGCATGGACGCAAAGCAGGCAATTGCTGCCAGCGTGGTATGCAGCTGGTACAGGCTTGTATGAATATGCAAAAGGCGGGGCTAGTAATTTAGCAATGCTTCGCGACATGTATAAGCATTGGCCGTTCTTCCGCTCAACAGTTGATAATCTGCAAATGGCTCTGATGAAAGCGGATTTGACAACAGCAAGAGAATATTCATCGTTGGTAGAAGATAAGAATATTGGTCAACGAATATATAATAATATCAAAGATGAATACACTAAAACGCAAGCTATTCTATTAGAAATAACAGAAGAAGAGCAGTTGCTGGATCATACACCATCTATTCAAGAATCTGTGTATCGTAGAAACCCATATGTAGATCCATTAAACTTCTTCCAAGTGGAATTAATTAAGCAATTACGCGAACAAGAAAATCCAGATCCCGAATTAATGAATCAAGTGCTGTTGACCATTAATGGAATTGCAGCAGGCTTACGCAACACAGGCTGATAAAATGAAGTTTCAATCAGTGGGTGGCTTTATCTCCCATCTAGATTTCTCTTTGCTTTTATCATCTTGAGATGGGGAACCAAAGCCCGTTAATGCGTGATCGACAAATAAAGCAAAAACAGCAGATTCTAGTGACAGCAAAAAGAAGAGAAAAGTTCCCCTTTTCTCTTCTTTTGGTGTGTCAAAAGATTCAATTAATAGGCTTGCAGAAATTCTGCTACTTGTTCTGGTGTTTTTGCATTTGCACTATGTAAATGGCCGATTTTTTCACCATTTTTAAATAGAAGCAAGCTTGGAATGCCCATTACATCATATTTTTCTGCGATGCTTGGAAGTTCGTCTTTATTAAGGCTGTACCAAGTTTTATCCGCGTTTGCTTCAATAATTTCGCCGATAAATAGATCCATTCTTGTACAGTCAGGGCACCATGTAGTGAAAAACTTAATAATAACTGTTTTTTCACTTTGAATAATGTCATTAAATTCTTCTAATGTTTGGATTTCTTTCATTTTGCACCTCTTTAAAAATTTTATAGACAGCTTTATTCAGCAGCGAATGAAAGCCAACAGTATTGATTATACACAGATTTTCCTTTCATTGCTTCAAAAAGACATTAATTTGTCGGGAAACTTGATAATGAAGTGGAATTTATACTATTATATAAAAATGCTGTAAAAAAAACTGCTGTTGATTTTCTTCTAAAAAAAGCAGGGAGATTTATGTTATACATCAATTCTCAAGAGTGTTGAAAAGTTTCGAAGCAAACATTCAAGCTGAGTGAAAACGGTTGACTACCTTAGGGATTTTTCTTTCCGAGGAGCGGATTTACCTTTTTGGGAGTAATGAGCACCGCAGAAAAGGGGGATGACGAAGAGAGTGAGCGTTTTGCGGGCAGTCTGAGAATTTATGTTATACATCAATTCTGCTTGTCATATAATAAATAGAATGATCAAGGTAGTGGGCGAATTAGAGGAGGATATAGATGAGTGCAACAAAAATTAATGTAACACCAGTAGAAAATAAATACATAAGATTAATTTTGTCTATTGAAAATATGGACAAAGAAAAGCTAGAAGATCTAGGGGATTCCTTTTTAGTACAAATAAATAAAAAAAGCAAAAGCGGCAATGAACTCTATTTCTCTATCTTTTTTAATAAGAAATTGATGAATAAACCAGTAAAATCATCTAATCCATCTGTTAGCATTACAAAAAATAAAAATTTCATTTCATTAGAAGCGACACTGATGCTTGAATTAACAGAAATACAGAAAGCAGGAGAGTTTTATCTAATAAATAAAGAATATGCAACAACACCTGCCTTTGAAATTTCTTATAAAATGAATCAAACTTATTACGATAAAAAAATTGGCCAGTATTTAGAGAGTGCAGAAGAGGAAAAAGAAGAAAAAGAGGAAAAAGAAAATATTGATTTATAAGCAAAAAACCCTTAAAGTGCGATTGCGCTTTAAGGGTTTTTGCTTATTTTTTATCATGCATTTACAATTTACAGGCTTCAAAATTATAAGAGAACAGGAGAAAGTTTAGGCGGATAAAAAAATTGCCCGTAAAAGCTTGTGGAACATGCATCCTATGTATCGCAGTTATTTAATTAACCCTAAAGATTTTAATCCATTATATATTCCAGAATCTGTTACAGAAGTTGTTTTATGTTTAGCATAAGAAAATAGTTTTTCATTTGCATTGCCCATTGCGAATCCTTCTCCAACCGTACTGAGCATCTCTTTATCATTAAGGCCGTCTCCAAATGCAATTGCTTCTTCTTTAGTGATGCCAAGACGATTTAGAATGTGAGTAACCGCAATTCCTTTATTGACTTTATCGCTAATCACATCATAAGCATGCCTAAATCCTTCCACATTTACTTGCGATAAATGGATATCGGTGAATTTTTCGTATAATGGAATATCTTCTGGCTTAACATTTACGATGGTAATGCCAAGTACATTGTCTGCTTCCTCTTCTGTAAACAGCTTATTTTGCTTCAAATGGAATTTTTGTGCGAATTCATTTAGAATTGGGCTGTCTAGCCTGGATAATAAATTATGTGTGTTTGTATATAATACAAGTTCATTATTCTGCTGTTTGGCAATTTCCATATATGTTTTTACCAGTTCTGGACTCATGGGCTCTCGTAAAACATCTTCTCCTTCGGAAATGGCATAGGCGCCATTATAGCCAATAAAAGAATGGACTTTTAGTATTTCGCCGATATCTGATATTTCATGAAGTGGTCTTCCTGTTGCTAAAAATACTTCGATTCCTTGGTCTTGCATTAGTTTAACTGCTGTTTTTGTAGATTCCTGGATGGTATCGTCTGGTTGTAGAATAGTACCATCTATGTCAAGGAATAAAATTTTATATGTAGTCATTTGTTCCTCCATTTCATTCTGCTTTTTTTACATTCAGCTCTGCTAAAAAAGAGCGCTTGTGAGCAGTAATTAACAAGCGATGCCGTTTTGCAGATCCCTTATGTAATAATATTACCATAAAAACAGGCAGCATAAACAAACACAGGCAGAAAGCTGGATGAAGAAAAAAATCCAAACAAGCTTTCTGCCAGTTTTAAATTAATATGCATTCTTTTCATTTTAAGCTAAAGAGAAGTTGTCCATAAATTGATCATTTTTTTAGCAAACAATCAATATTGTATGACTGTTTGTGCTCCTTATGATTGCCAGACCTTCCACCATTGCTTTTTCTTTTCAACAGCTGCTGTGGTATCGCGGAAACTTTGCACTAAATCTTGAAAGCTCTGTTCTCTTTCTCTAATCTCTTTTCTCAGCTGTTCGCGTTCTTTTTGGAGATTTTCTTTGAGCAATTGATCATTTTGATGCAGTTGTTCCATGGATTTATTTATTTCATCATTTGATTTTGAGAGATGCTCAATCATTGATTTAATTTCTTTAGAAGAGGAATTGGTGGATGTCCACTGTTTAGAATACGTTTTTCGCTCTGCTTTTGATATTTTCGATAAGGTTTTTATATTAGAGCGAATGTCTTCGTATTCTGTATGAGATTTATGTGCATGACTATGTATAACATCCGTTAAATCCTCGATATTTTCTCTGAATTCATCCTTTAATTCATCTTTTAATTGGTCATTTTTTCTTTCAATGGTTGTGCTGATGGCCATGGCTGATTGGGCTTGTCCTGCTTTGATTTCTTCTTTAATATGATTCAACACTTCCCCGCGCATTCCATTGCGGATTTCATCCTTTACCTCATCCAAAAAATCTTGTTTATATGCTTCTAAAGAATGGAGAAGCATCTTTATATTCTGTTCTGCAAAAGAGGGAGAAAAAGCAGTCGAAGCAGGCTTGATTTCTTCGACAAGCTCTAATGCTGTTTCAGGAGTTTCTTGGATTTCCTCCATTTCTTCAGCTTTTTCCTTTGTTTGTTCTAGTTCTGGTTCTGGTTTAGGCTGAAGAATCATTGTTAATTTTTCTTTTACTTCTTTTTTTGGCAATTTTTGATCGTATAAATTTTTCGCTTCTAATAATAAGGAGATTTCTTTTTCAGTGTAAAATCTGCTGCCATTTTTGCTTCTTGGAATATAAAGCACATCTTTTAATTCTTTTTCCCATTTTTTTAATCTATTTGGTGAAGTCGTTAGTTTTTTTGATGCTTCATAAATGGAATAAGCTTTCATTATGAATCGCCCCTCAAAATTATATTTAATTGTTTTCTCTATTAACTAATATTTGAGATTCTTTCTCTTTTTTCCTGCGACAAGACAAAAGCTATCAAAACTTCTGATGAGTAGACAATTTTCAGCATAAATGTAGCTTTTCTTTCTCTTTTTGCAGTTTATAGGATTATTTGTCAGTTCACTTTATTCCCTGTTGCTGGGCGGTCAAAACCTCCTGTATACAAATTTGTAGGGAAGGGAATAAGTGGAAAGAAAAGCAAGAATTATTTGTCAGCAAATAACAGACAATAATAGAAATAGCTAAGGAACGTTTATAATGTGGAGTCTTGATCTTTCGAGGTGAATGAACAATGACAAAAAAAATCCTTTTCAGCATGCTGCTTCTTTTTTTACTTGTACCAGAAAAAGCAATGAACGGGAAGGACATGGAAAAGTCTGCTTTTCTTTCTTTGCGTATCCTAGAAACAACCGATATTCATTCCTATATATTAGATTTTGATTACCAAAAGAAAAAAAGAACCATTGAATTTGGATTATCTAGAACGGCTGGTCTTATTCAGCAAGCGAAAAAAGAGCAGCCAAATACTCTTTTATTTGATGTAGGAGATGTTATTAAAGGAAATACATTGGCAGATTACGTTGCTTCAAGCAATGTTCTTTATTATACGGATATCCATCCTGCCTACAAAAGTATGAATTTGCTTCAATATGATGCAGCAACGGTGGGCAATCATGAGTTTAATTACGGTCTTGATTATTTGCTGAAAAGCCTGCAGGGAGCAGAATTTCCTTTTGTAAATGCTAATATATATGTGGATGACCATAATCCATATGATCAAGACGATATTCCTTTTTTTACGCCATATATTATTTTAAACAAAGACGTTCAGACAGATGGAGGACAAAAAACTAGAATAAAGGTTGGAGTAATCGGCTTAATTACGCCAATAACAGCAGAGTGGGATAAAGAACATTTAGAAAATAAAGTGAAAATAAAAAACATGCAGGAAACAGCAAAAGAAGTAGTTCCGAAAATGAAAGCAGAAGGTGCAGATATTGTGGTTGCGCTCGTGCATGCAGGTTTGCAGTCGGATGCAGAGCTGAAAGAAAAGCGAGGCAATAATGTTAGAGATGTCAGCAAAGTAAAGGGAATTGATGTTGTTTTATATGGACATTCCCATAATTTATTTCCGAAAAAGGGCGAAAAAAATACGCCGCTTGTTAAGCATACCAAAGGGAGAATTGCTGGGAAACCTGCTGTTCAGGCTGGCTTTTGGGGCAATCATTTAGGAGTGATTGATTTAAGATTAGAGAAAAAAGGGGATAAATGGTCGATTATTGATTCCAAATCTGTGGCAAAGCCAATTATTCGCATTATTAATGATAAAAAAGTTCCCGTTGCCACACCATTTGAGCCGATAGAATATTTGATGCAAAAATATCATCAAGATACATTAGATTTTCTCCAAAAAAATAATTAATAATTAGAAGAAGCTAATAGAGAGTTTTCAGAGTGTAGATAAACCTATTTTGCCAAATTTTCAGGCTGATAGAAAGCGATTGTCTTTCGAGGAGTGGATTTAGTAATAAGCATCGAAAAAGGGCTGGCAACGAAAAAAGCGAACGTTTGTCGACAGCCGGGCTTTTTAGGCAATAAAGTTGAAAGCTTGCTGTAAACAGACTTATAGTAATGGGGGAACTTATATAGTAAGGAGGAACAGAAATGACAAAGTCTTTGCAGGAGATGGCTTCTATTGTTAGAACGCCTGAATAAGTCAAAGAAAAGCTGCAAAAGTTCCTCGCTGAAATAGATGCAGATGAAATGATGGTCAATACACAAGTTTTTGACCATCAAGACAGGCTAGAATCCTACCGTTTATTAAAAGGATAAAAAATATAATAATCTATTCGAGTGTGTCGATAACGAGCAGTTTGTTGTTTGTTAGAGCCTATTGTCTCTTTAACTTTATCGGCTGGCCGGTTTGAAATGTTTAGAAAACTTAAAATGAAATATAAAGCGCGGTGTAGTGAAGTCGAGCAGTCTGTTAGAAGCAGATAGTGTTGCTCCGTCGGAATCTAGCGGCAAGCTTTCTCACACTTATGCTGAGCGATTCTGAGCTGGTTGTTGAGTGAGGGTGCTCCCCATGCAGAGCGATTTAACAAGGAGTTAATCTAATTTTTTTATAAGCAAAACGGAAGGGAATAGCTGCAATCTCTTTCTATAAAGTTAGATAGTGCATGGGCGTAAGTTCGGGAGGGGGAACTTATGTCTTTTAATTTGCTTTTATTCATTTCTCACGCCTTGTCTTGATTAAATGAATAAGATGGCTTTTCCATTTAATCAATAAGCTGGACACCGCGATAAATATAGTTTATTCTATTCCATTTTGATTCCATTATATTTGCAGCCTGTTCATAGTATGTTTTTTGCTTGGCTTTTCCACTTTACCTGGCTGATTTTTTTCGTAAATGCATAGTGTTCCGCTTTAAATCTATAGATTTTCATCATCAACTCGCAGCAAGTTTAAAATATTTGGACTTGATAGTTTTTTTCATAGCAAAGAACAGTAGTTTGCTTATTTGAACTTGATCCTTTTAGCATCTGAATGCTAAAAAGATATTCAAGATGTGGAAGGATGTTTGCGGAAAGGGGGATTATTTCCATAGTGCCATTTTTTTTAGTATGATAGAAAGTGAGATCAAACCATTTTGATTTCTTTTTATGTTATTCAAGCATGATGACAATAGGAATAAAAAGTGAAACATGTTCTTTCTATTTATGAAGAAAGACTTGGAGGGTATAAGAAGGATGAATACAACAAAAAAATTAAAAAATAGAGACCAAATAAAAAGTATCTTAAAAAAAATGGTGGATACTGCCTATGAACAGATCAAAGGGGAAGAGGTTTTGTTATGCATGGAATGCTGTGATGTCGATTTATTTGTCGCTGCAGAATCTTATCCGGAATTAGAAGAGGCCATTAAAAAAAATTTTGAACTTGATGAAAATGGACAAGCAGCTGATTATGACAGCTATATTCAAGTAATGAGAGAATTGGATGATTATTTTGTAGAGCTTCATATACAATCAGGCTATTATGATTATTTTCCAGCAGGAATTTATGAGTTGGATGGAAAAGAAGAAGAAACAGAAACAGATATTCTAGCGCCTAAGGGAGTATTTTATGCTCCTTTTGAAGAAGCGCTGAAAAAATAAGTTATTAAGAAGAAATAAATCAAAGGAAATCTTACTGGAATACCCTGATTTTCTCTTTTGTAGCGATAAATAATAAAGGGATTCGGACAGCAAAAAAGGATGACGATCTAGTACTTTAGTAGTATAATGCTTATATGAATAATAATCTGACAAAGGCAAACTTATTGAAAAATAAGGACGCAAAGCTATGGGCCTAACCGTTTAATACGTATGGCTGCCAGGTTGCCAGGCTTCTCTTTTTAAAGAAAGTCTCGGCTTTTTTTTAAGGGAGATAGGAAAAATGAAAAAAAGCATTATTTTATTATTGGCAATTTGGATGATGATGCCAGCAATGTGTTCAAAAGCAGCAGCAGCGGCAACAGATGCAACATGGATTTGGAATCCATGGTCATTGCGTACAGAAGAAGCAAAAATACTGAACTTTCTTGCAAAAAATAAGGTGAGCCAAGTTTATTTGCAAGTGGATTCAGATCTTTCCAGCAGTGTATACCAAAAGTTTATCTCAAAAGCAGCAGCTAAACATATAGAAGTTTATGCATTGGATGGAGCGCCAGATTGGGCAACGGAAAAAGGACAAGCAAAACAAAAGGCTTTTTTTCAATGGGTAAAAGCATATCAATCTAAAAGCAGTGCAAGTCAGCAGTTTCAAGGAATTCATTTAGATGTGGAACCATATATACTACCAAGCTGGGACGGAGATAGAAGCAGCACGGTATTATATTATCAGGAAATTATTCAAACAAGTGCAAAACAGAGCGCCAAGTTAAATTTGCCTTTTACCATTGATTTGCCGTTTTGGTTTGATACAATCAAATTTCAGAATAAATTTGGAAAAAGCAATCTGGCAAAATGGGCCATTGATTTAACAGATGGTGTTACAGTAATGGCATACCGCAATATGGCGGCTGGGGAAAATGGCATTAATGCCTTAGTGAAAACGGAATGGCAATATGCACAAAACGCAAACAAACCACTGACGATTGCTGTGGAAACAGGGCAAACAGATGAAGGGAATTATCTTAGCTTTTATCAGAAAAGCAATGCCTATATGAAGGCCGAGCTGGCAAAAGTAGATAAAGCATATCCTGAAAACAATGTGAAATTTGCAGTGCATTATATTGATAGCTGGATGAAAATGAAATAAGAAAAAAGGAAAGTCTAACTAGCAGCATTAGTCTAGTTAGATTTTTTTATGGATAAATTAGGCTGATTATTGTCAAATGAATAGCAAGTTGAAGAAGTGAGGGCGGAGAGGAAGATTTGGAGAGATAAAATTTCGAATTGGCACAAAGATTTGAATAGCAGAGTTAGTATCTAATTATATTGCAAAAGTAATACAAATGGATTTTAAAATTAAGCTATATTGTGCGTATTTGAAATAAAACGGCAGTTTTATCTTAAAGTGTAGAGGGTTTTATTATTGACGATAATCAACAGATTTGTTATCTTTGATTATAGAATATCTTAGTATCCCAATCGGATTAGGTGAAAACAAAAGCGAGATGGGATTGATTGTCTACTGTAATAAAATAAGCCGGCTAGACAGCTAGAGGCCTTTGCTCTAAAACAATTATGTTTTGGCAAAGGTCTTTTTGCGCTGAGAACAAATTCTATATAAAAATTCAAAGAATGCAGTAATTATTTAAATGAAAAATAAACATAGCTTATCAATTGGAATAATATGAAATAAGAGGAAGCTATATATTTATTTTAAAACAGTAACAGACAATCATCGTACTATCCCTAAAAAATAAATAATCAGGGAGTGATACTCATGAAAGAAAAAGCGCGTAAAGGGGAAGAAAAAAGAAAAGAATGTTTGATCAATAAATTGCTTGCCTTAAAAGTATATAAAAAAGACGATAAACACCTTTATGGCTTGTCTCTTAAAGAATTAGAACAGGAGTTTAAAAAAAGAGTAGATACAAACCACCCCCATAGTGAGATGGGATCGATTCATTGGGTGAACAAAAAAGGTTGATGACTAATCAATAGCTGGAAATATAAAAAGTTTTAGAATAGGCCTGAGATGGCAGGATGAATAGCATGGACGCTTTTTTCTGTGGATTTGCAGATGCATAGCAGTAAAGCGTTCCTTGTGCTTATTTATTTTATAATTAGAGAGCAAAAAACGGTTAGCCAGAAGAATTATGAAAAGGCAAAGGAAGAATCTCTTTTTATATAGAATATAGAAGTGAGGTGATAAAGTTGAATCATACAAAATTGAATTTAGAGCGGATTGTTTTTATCGGAAGAGCTCATGTTAATTTAAACGGAAACCGGCCAGCTTATCTAGATAAAATAATGCTTGTGCTTAGAAAAAATAAAGCACTTGAAAGCCAGCTTCTCTAAGTTATAAAAACTCCAGATAAAAATAAATGCAAGTGATATGGCAATTGTGTTTTTTCATTTTTTCTAACGTTAAGAGGTGTGTTTATGGAAGTCCACGATATTTACGGAAACCTTCCCCAATTAGAAACAGAGCGGCTGATTCTTCGGAAAATTAATTTAAAAGATGCAAAGGACATGTATGCATACTGCTCTAATCCAGAAGTAGCCAAGCATGTTACTTGGCACGCACATCAAACAATAGTAACAACAAGAGAGTTTATTAAGTATATTATGGACCAATACGAATTGAAAAATATTGCTCCATGGGGCATGGAGTGGAAGGAGAATGGAAGGCTTATCGGCACGATTGATTTTGTTTGGTGGCAGCCGAAAAATAGAGCAGCTGAATTAGGTTATGTCCTTCATCAGGATTATTGGGGAAAAGGCATTATGACAGAAGCTTGCAGAAAGTTAGTGTTTTTTGGCTTTACGCAAATGGATCTTATTCGCATTCAAGCAAGATGTGTAAAAGACAATAAGGCTTCGGAAAAAGTAATGCAAAAAGCAGGAATGAAATACGAAGGAACCATCAGAAAAGGAATACTATTAAAAGGGAAGCATCAGGATATGCAGCTATATTCGATTTTAAAAGAAGAATTCAGCGCAAGACCATAAATAATATCAGAAAAACAAAATCCTCGGCATTGACCTTGGATTTTTTCGTGTGGAAAGAATAAAGAGTGTCGACTTTTCTACCTGCATATGGTTTAATTAAGGTTTGATTGTTAAATGATAAAAAGAAATAATAAACCTATCTTAAGATATAGTGGAGTTGAGTCGATTGCCGAAAGCAAAAGCAAAGAGTGGAACGGGACAAGGAACAGGAAAAAAAGGATGGAACCGTTGGCAAAAAAGTGCCAATAAAGCCAAAAGCGCCAAACCTTATACAAGTAAGGGAGTAAAACATGGTAGCAATAAGCAGGCTGCTGGTGTGGGGCAAGCTGAAAAGGAATGATAGAAGTCCTAAAAAGATTCCAGCGATAACATCTATTAGCGCATAGATTCTATATGGACGCAGAAATAGAAATTTACCAAAAAGGGAGGCCACAGGCTTCCCTTTTTTAGATTTTATTTTGCAAATGAGAATGAAAAAATAGAGAAAAAGCAAAAAGATTGTGTTCGTTTCATAAAGTGCTTATCATAAAAAGTGTAAATATTTTGATTGTTTTTTCGAAAAGAGGTGCAGTAAATGAAAAAAAACTGGTCTAATCAATTGCCTGTTGCACAGTTTCGCATAGCAAGACCCACAAACCAATTAAAAAGGGTTGTCGAGTTTTATCGTGATGGATTAGGCTTGCAAGTAATTGGTTCTTTCGAAAATCATGACGGCTATGATGGAGTTATGATAGGTCTGCCAGATAAGACCTATCATTTGGAATTTACTCAACATCAAGGCGGAAGTCCATGTCCACCCCCTACAAAAGATAATTTGCTTGTTTTTTATATTCCAGATAAAGAGGCAAGAGATGGGATTGTTCAAAGGCTACATGCACTAGGGTATAACAGCGTGCCCCCAGAAAATCCATATTGGAACAATTCAGGTGTAACAATAGAGGATCCAGATGGATGGAGAATTGTCTTGCAAAATTCCTATACTTTAGGATATGGGCAAGAATAATCCAACAATGCCAAAAGCCAGCCTTTTTGAAGAAAAAGCAGGCTTTTAGCATATCTATAATTTATAAAGAATAGAAACAATAATGGCAGAGACGATAATTCCCGGCAGAAGATTTGCTACCTTTACCTTTGTCAGTCCAATTAGATTTGTTCCGATGGCAAGGATCATAATTCCGCCTGTCGCCGTCATTTCAATAATGATTTTATTCATTAAAGCATCAGGAATAAATACATTTATCTGTGTTGCAAAAAGGGCAATAAATCCTTCATATAAAATAATTGGAACCGCCGAAAAGATAACACCGACTCCTAATGTAGTAGTTAAGATAATGGCAATAAATCCATCCATAATGCTTTTTGTGTATAAAATATCATGGTTATCTCTAATCCCGCTATCCAACGCGCCAAGTATTCCCATTGCTCCAACAACAAATACAAGTGTAGCTGTAATAAAACCTTGAGAAATATTTCCTTGCTTTGAACCTCCTAATTTTTTCTCCAGCCATTTTCCCAATTGATTTATTTTATCTTCTAAAAATAGCAGCTCGCCAATAACGGCTCCTATTACAAGGCTGATAATAACAATAAGAAAATTATCGCTTTTAAATCCCATTTGTATTCCAAGAACGATGACAGCTAGTCCCATCACATTCATGACAGTGTCTTTCATGCTGTCAGGAATACGGCTGAACAGACTGCCTAGCAGTGTCCCAAAAATAACACTGACTCCATTTGCTAAAGCTCCTAATAAAACCATATGTTTTCACCTGTCCAATTCTATAGTTGTACTTTTTAAATTATAAGGGAAAGGTCTTGAGAAAAAAATAAAAATTGCAATATTTATAAAATTTTAAAAAGAGGATATTACTGCAAAAAATGATGAGTTAAAATAAGGAATATAGAGGAGATGCAGAAGTTTTATTAAATTTATGAAAAAATATAAAGAAAATGTTTGTGAAGCAGCGATCCATCTGCATGTGAATGGAATTAAACTCACCCTTCCATCACATACTAGTAGCGGCAGCTTAAGCTAGGGATATTAAGACAAAGGAGCGGGATATATTGCAGACAACTATTAAATGGAATGGAAAAATGGCATTCAGCGGACAAACTCCATCTGGACATGAACTGAAAATGGATGCAGATGAAAAATTTGGCGGCGAAAATTCTGGAGCTAGACCGACAGAATTGCTTTTAAATGCCATTGCTGGCTGTACAGGAATTGACATTTTATCTATTTTGCAAAAAATGAGGCTGGAACCTGCTGCTTTTTCAATGGAAGTAACAGGAAAGCGGGCAGAGGAGCATCCAAAACGTTTTACAGACATAGATATTCACTATGCATTAGAGGGGGATCTTCCGGAAGATAAGGTTGTACGAGCAATTCAATTATCAAAAGACAAATATTGTTCCGTCTCTCATTCATTAAATGCAACTATAACGGCAAGCTATTCTATAAATGGAACGAAAGGCGAAAAAAAGCTGTAAACCTAATAGCAGTAGGAGACAGAACCTGAATTTTTTAATATGATTATAAAAGAATAAGAAATAGTTTCCTTAAAAAAGGCACTTTTAGTTTGTACTGCACCCCAAGAGTTAGATTAAAACCTAACTTTTGGGGTGTTTATTTATGGCTGAATATAGTCAAAATTTTAAAGTAATGATTGTAAAAGAATATTTGGAGGTATGATTTGCTATTTTTATTTTCTTACAAAAAAATGTTGCAAATTCTCATTTTTTAAATTACAATATTAAATTGTTATACAAACTATCAAAAAATGGATTATCTAATTTTTATCAGTAATCATTTTTTTTGATTTATAAATCGTAATTATTTCGATTTATATTCAGCAGATATATGCTTAAGTTTAGTTTTTAGCAATAAGGAGTGAAACTATTGAGCAGTAAGAAAATCCCGGTTACAGTACTGAGTGGCTATCTTGGTTCAGGCAAAACTACTCTGCTTAATCACATTTTATCTAATAAGGAAAACCTAAAGGTTGCTGTTATCGTCAATGATATGAGCGAGGTCAATATTGATGCTTCTTTGGTGAAACAGGGAGGGTTTTCTAAGACAGATGAAAAGCTGGTAGAAATGCAAAATGGCTGCATCTGCTGTACGCTTCGGGAGGATTTAATTATCGAAGTAGAAAAACTTGCAAGTCTGGGCGATATTGATTATATAGTGATAGAATCAAGCGGAATTAGTGAACCTATTCCAGTTGCTCAAACATTTACCTATGTAGATGAAAGTATGGGAATTGATTTATCTAAATTCTGCAGACTAGATACAATGGTAACGGTATTAGATGCTAATCGGTTTTGGCATGATTATGCTTCGGGAGAAAGTTTGCTAGACAGAAAACAGGCAGTTGATGAATCGGATGAAAGAGAAGTAGCTGATTTATTGATTGACCAAATTGAATTTGCTGATGCCATTCTATTGAATAAAGCAGATTTAGTTTCTAAAAATAGGCTCCATGAATTGAAGGCTGTTTTACAAAAGTTTAATCCAAGGGCAAGGATAGTGGAAAGCGAATATTCACGAGTGCCTCTAGATCAGGTGTTAAATACAGGATTATTCGATTTTGAGGCTGCTAGTCAAAGTGCAGGCTGGCTAAAAGAGTTAAATGAAGAACATATTCCTGAAACGGAGGAGTATGGTATTTCATCCTTTGTGTATCGCGGCAATAATCCATTTCATCCCGTAAGATTGATGGCATGGATTGAAGCATGGCCGGCCGAAGTGGTGCGTGCAAAAGGGTTTATTTGGCTAGCGACAAGAAATGATATTTCTGGATTGCTGTCACAAGCAGGACCATCCTTAACTATTCAGGCAGCGGGAAAATGGATAGCGGCCTATCCTGAAACGGAGAAAAAACAAATTTTAGAAGAAGAGCCAGAGCTGCAAAAACGCTGGCATAATACATACGGTGATCGTATGACAGAGTTAGTGATGATCGGCATTGGAATGGACCAAAAACAAATTGAAAAAGATTTGAATGCATGTTTACTTACAGAAATAGAAATGACGAAGGATTGGACCAAATTTATTGATCCATTGCCTGCATTTACGATGTAGTCAACAGAATACGATATTATTTAGGAGGAAATAAATATGAGAGTAAATATTACATTGGCATGTACAGAAACAGGAGATAGAAATTATATCACAACAAAAAATAAACGAAACAATCCTGATCGCATTGAATTGATGAAGTATTGCCCACGTTTAAAAAAGCGCACTTTGCATAGAG
>Ga0182745_1001798_pt1 | contig 19993 bp, 19 predicted proteins | sample eDN3rd30CKraftBY_FD_128523 | JGI IMG/M metagenome (GOLD analysis project Ga0182745, IMG submission 128523) | Enriched backyard soil microbial communities from Emeryville, California, USA - eDNA 3rd pass 30_C Kraft BY (version 2) (version 2) | ecosystem: Environmental > Terrestrial > Soil >...
CGAGCGCTTGCTTCGCCCCCATGTTCCCTGCGTGTAGCGCAACGATCTCATCCTCTGGCCAGCCAAGGGCTGCACGCGCAGCTCTACGATCCGCCGGTCCTGACGGCGTGAGATGGGTCCAGTTGCGGATGACCGCGACGCGTCGGGCGTCGACCCCGAGAACATCGACAACGTAGTCGCGGAAGCGCTCGTGAATAACAACGACGCGGTCCGCCTTGCGAAGCGTGCGTGATTCAATCCATCGCGTCAGCCTCATGGCAAGCCGACTGCCTTCGCCAGTCTCGACGAGGCCGAGGGTATAAAGGTCTTGCACCCAGACGACGAATGGGGCACGTCCTCGCCGAAAAGACGCAAGCCAAGTTGAAAACAGCGCCGGGGAAACGGCGACCGTCACGTCACGCTGCCCCCATCGCGCGAACAATAGCCGAACCCCGAAGCTCATCTCAGAAAGCAGCCGCCATATGCCGCGCGGCCGCTGTGGGACATAGTGACGGCGTCGCACGACCGACACGCCATCTACAGTCTCGCGTCGAGTCCACTCGCCGTACCCCTCCCGGATCCGCCACTCCGGGTAGTGCGGGTGGGCTACCTCGGCGTGAACTTGCGCGCCCCGCGCCGCTAGTCCCGCCGCGAGGGACGACGTATACGGCGCATTGCCCGTCATCTCCGGGTCGTAGTTAATACCGAGGAATAGGACCGTGCGAGAATCGGGCACGAGCTGACCCTATCGGTCCAGGATTTTGGAGGGATCTTGAGCGAGGCGGAGCACAATGGAACCTCGGAGATTCCGGTGATCAACCTCTCGGACGCTCCCGGCGAGCGGGCGACCTGGGGGCGGTCGAGACTCGTGGTATATCTCTGGGGCGCATTCGAGTTGCTGTTCGTAGCGAACCCCTGGCAAATATCGTCCAGGCTACGCATCGGTGTGCTCCGCATGTTCGGTGCCGAGATTGGCCAGGGCGTGATCATGCGCCCCCGAGTCCGAGTCCGCTTCCCCTGGAAACTCCACATCGGCGACCACTCCTGGATCGGCGAGGGCGTCTGGTTCCACAACCAAGATCACATCTACGTGGGGCACGATGTCGTTATCTCGCAGGAGACGTTTCTCACCACGGGAAGTCACGCGCATCGCCTAGATATGGCCCTGATCACGCGGCCGATTGTGATCGAACCTGGTGCGTGGGTAACCTCGCGATGCATCATCCTTGGGGGCGTAACAATCGGACGATCCGCGCTGATAAAAGCAATGAGTCGGATCGACTCTAATGTCGCCGCGAACACGATATGGGATGGCGGTGTCGTGGGGACACGTTTCGGACCTACTGACTAGCCGCGGGATGGAGGGAGGTCTATGAAAGTGAAAAAGACAGCATCCATAAGTCGCGAGCGACGAGTGCCCATATCGATGCGACCCACGAGTAACGCGATCAGTACCAACGGCCAGAGGGCGTAGAGCGGTTCCACGGCCAGCGACTACATCTCGCCGAGAAGAGCCATCGGGTAACATCGCTCCGTTTGACCGCCGTCAGATACTGTCCGAGGCGCGAATTGCGCGCGACATACGGCAGGAGCGTCACCGCGAGAACCGCAAGGAGTTTCGGATAGAACCGAATCGGACGTATCTAGAACGTCCTGCACCCGATTCTCGCCGCCGTGTCTCATTCGCTGAGCAGCAATGTTGTCCTCAGGCAGTCTTACAAGCCGAAGACAGAACATTACCCAGTGATGGCAGGTAGAGCGGGATTGAGCGACAGGTGTGATGACCCCACGAGGCGAATTGCAACGCCGCCAGTTCCCTCCAGCCCTCGCAAGCGGCTGACGTCGCCCGGGCATGGCGGTCAAGCTACGCTTGTCTGGGTAGTCGCTGGGCACCGCTAGTTGAACGGAGCACGAGGGATGGAGGCACTCTTCGCCCTCCTGGCGTGCGCTGGGCTCGGCGTAGTTACCGGGTGGCTAACCCGCCGCGGGTACATTGCTTCGGAGGCCGCGATCATGGCTTTCGTTCTACTAGCTTTTGCTATCGCCTCTGTGATCTGCGCATGGGGCAACGGCGTCGCAATCACGAGCGGTTCTGCAGGGCGGATGTACCTCACGGGTGAAGAGTCGCTCGCGACTGCCTTCATACTCCTGCGAGCCGCGACCACGCTGTTGGTCATACTTGCCATAATCGCCCTCCTGCCGGGACACGCTCGGCTGGCGGCGAGAATCCGCGACTCGCGCACCGCTCGCGGGGCGTCGCGGCTTGCGCTCTCCGAGCGCACTGTCAGCTGGATGCTACTCGTGGCCTTTGCCGCGCTCATCATCGGCGTCGGGGCGAACTTTCAGGACCTCATAGTGCGCTCCGCCTATCAGTTCGAGTCCAAGGGCTCGATCACCACTGTTCTCTCGAATCTGACACTTCCGGCTGGCATCCTGGCCGCTATCGCGACGTTCCTGACGAAGCGACCGCTCACTCGATTCCTCGGATCGGGCGTATTCGTCCTCGGCCTGCTCGTCGAGATGAGCAAAGCATCACGTTCGCTCGCTGTGCTCTGCGTTGCAGCCGGCGTTATCTACTTTCTGATCTCCTCGCGGAGCTTGTTGCAGCGAACACTGGGCTTAATGGTGGGCGTCATCGCGGCGAGCATCAGCCTCATCCTGGTTCTGCAGTTGCGCGCGGCCAATGACGACGGGGAATATGGAGTTATCGCCTTCTCCAAGACGATCTTCAGCGGACAAATCTCGTTCGCCCCAGATCGGTGGGCGTCGATGATCAATAACCTCCTGGCGAGCCTTCCGATCACCTTCATCTCCGCTGACCGGGGCGTCCCCGAAGGTTTCCTCGTTACGAGTTTGACGCCGCTTCCCGGGACATCGACCGACTGGTACGACCTCTCGCCGTTGTTGAGCATCTCCCGCGGTGTCCCGATGAACGCAGTCGGGCAGATAGCTTCCCTACCCTTCTGGGAGGGTCTTCTGGCCTGGGGCGTTGTGGCGATCCTATTAAGCCTGCCCGCGGTGTTCCGGCATGGCTTCCCCGAGCGTCTCGCACTCGTCGCCGAATGGGGCTCATGGGCCATCGTCGGCACCGCGACCGTTCAGATGCTGCAATATAGCCTGCGAACCGCGACGCGCTACATGTGGTTAGCGGTCGGCCTCACCTTCGTGCTCTGGATTGTGGTGAAGATCTCCCAGAACCTTGCCAATAGCCGCGGCTCGACGGAACGGCGAAAACCACTTGCGGCGATGCCTCACCAGGGTCTGTCGAGCGCGCCAGCGAGACGTCTCCCGTAGTCGGCCCAAGTGCCGCGGTCGTGCGACAACCGCACGGCTCCCTCTCCAAACTCGGCGAGCAGTGTCCCGTCGTCGTCCGACAACCGCGCGAGTGCCCCGGCGAGGGCCGTCGAATCGCTGTGCGGGACAACTATGCCCGCGACACCATCGACCTCGAGGTCAGCCGCACCGGAGCGGTCGGTTGCGACGACAGGCATCCCGAGCGCGAGCGCCTCGAGTAAGACATTGGCTAGCCCTTCAGCTAGCGAAGGTAGGACCAGCACATCCTGACGGCCCATCTCATCCCACAGTTGCGGCTGGGAGACCGGGCCTCGAAAGCGCACCCGCACATGCGGGAAGGCTCTAACCAGTTCGGCCGACATACCCAGCGGATCCGAACCTACGACTGTGAGTTCGATCCGTCGATCTGACAGAGACTCGAGCCCCTGGAATAGATAGCTGAGTCCCTTTCGCTGCGTGACCTGCCCTGCGAAAAGCAGCCGAAGCGGCGTTGCCGTATCCCGAAGTTGCGTGTTCGGTCGGCTGGCACGAAGCACATTGAGCAACTCGAGATCCACCGCGAGCGGCTGGGTGAGAATGCGCTCGGGTGCGATGACCCCTGCATACGACTGGGCCGTTAGCCGACTGTTCGCAAGCACGAAGCTCGCACCAGCAACTTCCACCTCGGCATCAGGATCTGAATCGGAGCCGCCGCCGGACCGATGAGCTAAGAATCGGGCCCATCGCGGATTGGCCTCGGCCTCGGCGTCCATCAGCGCGGTAAGCGCGGGAAGGTACGGCAGCGGGGTGTATAAAGCGTACGCAATCTCCGCTCGAAGAACCAGTGGTGCCGCGCCTCCGCGCGTGTTGGTCGAAAAGAGCAGCCCAACCTGTTCGTCGTGCCGTCCTTGTGACAACGCGAAACGAACTGCGGCGCGCGCGACCGCCTGGTTCCGACGATAGAGCGCCTCGACTTCCCGCTCGCGCCGACGCAGACGCCGCCAGTATGTGGCGACTAGGTCTTGAGTCACACCGCGACGACGTACCAGACTTCCAGGGATACCTTGCGGTAATGTCCGCGCCTTGCTTGCATTCTGAAATTGCTGACCGAGGCGCGCAGTTTCGCTCGGGAGAAACTGGGCAGACGTCCAGTACGCAGAGAGTCGTTGATCGGCGGCGAGCGCCTCGGCAATGTACGAGGGCGCAGGATGCGATCCTGGATTGATTATGACTACCTTCAAGGTTGTCCTCGCTTATGTCGACTCGGTCGGCCGCGGATCGGACGAATCGGGCCGCGGCCGCCCATGGACGTGCCAAGCGGCGACAATCCAACAAGTCGAAATCAGATACATTGACAGGAATCCCACCGCCAGGCCCCAAACCGAATACATCGAACCAAGCACTGTGATCAATGTCAGACCGCACAGCGTAGCCACCCACATCCCGACGGGCACGATCTTCGGCACCGATGAGGCATAGAACCAAGCCAGGTGTAGCTGGGCAAAGCTCGACAGCCCAGCGCTAACGATCACGGCGGCGACGATCGGCGCCGACGGCGCGAACGCCGGGCCGTAGAGCAGGTCGACTATAAGCGGCGACGCGGCCGCAAATACCACAATGCAAACCGATGCGATCCCGACCAGAACCCGCGAACGCCGAAACAACCGGTGCCGCCGATCCACCGATTCCTCAGCGGCGAGCTCCGGGATCAGCACCTGCATTAGCGTCCCAATCCCAATGTTGATCGGATTAAAGAGCCGCACGGCCGCCGCATAGAAGCCGGCCTCCACGGCGCCTCGCACCGCCCCAACGAGAAATACGTCGATCTGACTGAGATTTCCCGCTCCGCCAACGAGGATGATCGCGCCATTCTCACGGATCAGACGCCAGAGGCTCCTCGGCCTCGAGGCGCGCGGGATCGCGATCGCGAAAAACACCAGAATACCTACGAGCCCGCCCGCAAAAAGGCTCGCGAGCGCCTGGCTAGCTCCGAGGCCAAAGGCGAACGGGATCAGCGCGGCAACGCGGCGGGCGAGAAGCATCGACATCGCCCAGGTGGTGCGCTTCTCACCTTGGAGAATGCCGACGCCGAGATTACCGCTTGTCTCGCCGATCGTGCTCACCACCGCGGCGATCGCGAGCACGATCGGCGTGCTCAGCGTAGCGGCTAGGAGCCACGCAAGAAGCGGTAGCGACACCGAGAGCGATGCTCGCAGGATGACCGCGGTGCCAACGACTCCACGTCGCGCGGGATCATTCGCCAGCCGAAGAACGCGATTGCCGAGCCCAAACTCAAAGACCGCCATGACAACGAGGCAGATCGACACCACGACCCCGTAGATGCCGAATTGCTCAACCTCCAGCCCTCTGGCCAACAGCGCAATGACTGCGGCCTGCATCAAGGCGGCGAGGATACGCCCGAGTATCGAGACTGAGAACCGTCCGATCATTCGGCACCGAGCCAAAGTCGCGACGCGGCATCGATGGCAGCCGAGACCCGCCTCGCGGAATACTCGATGTCCGGGTGCGGCCAAGGGACCTGTTTCCGATCGTCGCGATTCACCGCGTGGGCCAGCGCGAGTTCAGCAAACGCTTCCACGCTCGGTTCGCTCTCACGCAGCGACTCGGCCGTGAGGTACTCGGCCTCGGGGGCATGGCGCCGGCCGCGGACGCTGAGGATCGGACGACCAAGGACCAGCGCGTCGACCGCCAGCAGTCCGATCTTGCCGGGGCAGAGGAACGCAGTAGCGATGGCGGCCATGTGCGCCTTGCTGCGCGCGTCTGCGTAACCGAGGCGCACTACACCCTCGACCTCTTGGGCGACTTTGTCCACGAGCCCTTCGTCGGTGCCTCGACCGGCCACGAGCACCTGAACGTCGGAATGGCTAGCGATTGTCCGGATACTGGCTGCGAGGAAGGGAACATCCTTGTCAGCGTCGAGTCCTCCGACGAACATGAGCGTCGGCCTATCCGGCGAGATCCCCAGACGATCTGCGAATGCTCGGATCGATACCTCCGACACCTCACGCATGGCAATATCGAGTTCGGTCGTGTCAATAGTGTTCATGAACGCGCTCACCCGCGAGGGGTCGAGCCGATATCGCATCGTGACGAACTCAGCACCCGATGGCATATAGGTGAGGATCCCGAGTGCTCGACGGGCCACGAACCGCTCAAGACGGGCGGCAACCGGATGCGCGTCCTCAGAATAGTTCTTGCCATGACCCCAGAGCATGAAAGGGCGGCGGCGCAGCGCCAGCCACAGAGCATTCAGATTAGCGGCGGCAAGTTCTGTCACCACCAGCGCGTCGCGCGCTACCGCGGACGGGATCCTGCGGAAGCGGAGTCGCCAGCGACCAACTCGGAAACCGCGCTCCGGGACCTCAATTGACCACGGCCGCTTGACGACGTCGCGACGGGCTGCGCGCCCGGCATCGGCCGGGCCATGCACGACCAGGAGGTCCCGATGGGATTCAGACTGCTGCAACTCTCGTACCCGACGAAACAGCGGCTCGCGATAGACCCTCAGCGCCGGCTGCGTCACAATGACGCGATCGAGCTTTCTGGCCGTCATACCGCCTGCTCATAGATTGTTTGCAGCGACGTTCCAACAGCCCGCATGGAGAACTTTTCCCGAACCAGCCGGAGAGCGCTTTCTCCGAGCCCGGCCCGCACCCCGGGATAAGGGACTAGCTGCTCAAGCGCTGACGCTATGCCCTCCGGACCGGGAACCGTTACGATGCCGGCGCCCGCATCCCGGATGTACGGCGCAAGTCCACAACTGTCGGTGCAGACGACCGCTAGTCCGCTGGCCATCGCCTCTAGCAGCGCGTTTGGGAAAGGTTCGTTGACAGACGGCAGGACGAAAACGTTGTACGCCGTAAAGACACCACGCACATCGCCATAGGCGAGCGTACCGCCATACCGAGCGTACTCTCTCGCGTTCGTCCGCTCGATCTGCTCCATAAGCATCGTCAGTGCGCCCTCATCCGGTCCGAAGAAATCGACGGACACATCTACACCAGTCCCGCGGACGCGCGTAACCGCAGCGAGGAGATCGGCTGGACGCTTGCGTTCGTGGAGGCGCGACACAAAAATCACGCGCAGGGCCGGTGTGTCCACCGCGATCGATTCGTTGAGGATCGGCTCGACGCCATTGACCAACCGCTGGATGCGGTCCGCAGGAACGAAGGTCTCAAGCTCTCGCGTCTCGAAAGGGGTGAGAGAGAGAACGGCGTACGCGTGCCGTACGGCCGGCCGCGTCAGCAATGCGTCGTAGACCCGATGCACGGGGGACGTGCGCGGCGAAAGCATCCCGTGGGTTTGCAGTACATATGGCATGCGTTGCGACCGGAGTATCCGCATGGCGAGCAGCGGGAACAGCTCGCGGCCGGAATGCAGGTGCACGAGATCAAACCGAGCTCCGCTCTCCCGGAGCCACCGGAGCGCGCGAGCAGAGAAGGCACCGGCAAAGCGGTGTCCGGGCAGTCGCACCAGCGGAAACCGGATGACGGTCAGAGCGTCCTCGACCTCGCTCGTCATTTCCCGGACGTCCGGAGACAACGCGAGCACGGTGACCTCGTGGCCGCGGCGGACGAGCTCGTGAGCTTGTCGGAGCGTCCCCCTGGTCGGACCGCCGTACGCCGCATTCTCGGAAACGATCGGGACGACATGAAGGATACGCATGCCTTAGGCTTCCGTGCGGGCATAGTAGCGCCGATACCAGTCCACGAATGCATCGACGCCGTGCGCCAGCGGAGTCTGCGGCACGGCGCCAATCAAATCACGGAGCAGCGAGGGATCAGCCCAGGTCGCGATGACATCTCCCGCCTGCATGGGGAGCAAACTCAACTCCGCTCGCCGACCGAGGGCCGACTCGACCGCACGAACGAAGTCGAGCAACTCCGTTGGCTGCCCACCGCCGATGTTGACGGTGCGATACGGCGCCACGGGGCTGAGTGAGTCGTGTGCGCCGACGGGCGCGCCGGTCTCCGGCGGCGCCTCGATGAGCCGACCGATCGCATCAACAAGGTCATCGATGTAAGTGAAGTCCCGAAGCATCCTGCCCTCGCCATAGACTTCGATGGGCCGACCAGCCTCGATGGCCCTGACAAACTTGAAGAGCGCCATGTCGGGTCGCCCCCATGGTCCATATACCGTGAAAAAGCGGAACACGGTTGTCGGCGTCCGCCACAGATGCGCGTACGAGTGCGCGATGCTCTCCATCGACTTTTTGGTCGCGGCGTAGAGCGAGACGGGTGCGTCCGCGCCATCAACCTCGGAGAAGGGCAGCTTGAGGTTCCCACCGTAAACCGATGAAGTCGAGGCCAGCATGAGATGCCGAGGCGGCTGCGCGCGCAGCGCTTCCAGGAGATTGAACGTCCCTACGATGTTCGACGAGATGTAGGTCTCGGGATGCTCAAGGCTGTATCGCACGCCCGCCTGCGCGGCGAGGTGAACCACGATCTCGGGTGTGAAATCGGCGACAGCCTGCCCGAGGCGGCCCCCGTCTTCGAGAAGAATTGACTCGTGCGAATACGCTTCCGACTCGGCAAGCTGATCGAGGCGATCGCGCTTCAAGCCGGGGTCGTAGTAGTCAGTCATGCCATCCACGCCGAGGACTTGATCGCCGCGGCCGAGTAGTCGGCGAGACAGGTGGAAGCCCACGAATCCCGCCGAGCCGGTGATCAGGACGCGTGCCATCTAGGGCGCCTCGACTCGTTCGAAGAGGTAGTCGTGCTGCGTCATCTTTTCACGGAGCCGCATCCGATCTCCTAGCATCGCCGCAACCTTGTCGGGGTGCCTGGTCTCGATTAGGAGGTGGCCCGGGGTATGCCGAGCGAGGTCGAGCCCCGAGAGCACCTCGAGCTCGGCACCCTCCACATCCACTGACATGAAGTCGACACCAGTCTCCCCCGCTTGATCGATAAGCTCCGATATCCGAGCGGTCGGCACAAGGAACGTCGCATGCGATCGTCCTCGCTTTGAAAGCCGCCCCGCTTGCTCGGTCTCTTCTTGAAGGCCGATGGCGACCGACATGAGACCAATATCGACGATGTCGATTGCAGCGGGCCCATGCTCACCGATGCAAGCACGGTTGAACGTCACTGATCCCCGACGCAGTCGGTGGCAGTCGCGATACAGATGCGGAACCGGTTCGATTAGGATCCCCCGCCAGCCGCGTGCCCGCTCTAAGAAGTAGGTATTGCTCTGGGCGAAGCCATTGTTCGCTCCGATCTCCAGGAACACCCCGGCCGTCGACGGCAAATACTCAAGCACTCGACGGTCAAGCTGGTTGAGCGCCGGCATCGAGTAGCGGTAGGAGCCAAGAACCTCGAACATCCTCGCGCGGCTGATCTTGATGCGCTGCCGCCATCGATCCGGGAGGAGGCGCTTCAATACTCGGAATAACCTTGCCACAGTCGACTCGCCCTTACCTGATCACATATCGTCAGAGCCCGAGACAATTCGCCGGACGATAGAAAATTGTTGTACACCATTCATAAGCGTTAATCGGCCCCATGCCCGTGAAATCAATCCGCCCCGAGAATCCCTGATCCTCCAAGAAGTCAAAGGCCGGCCGGTATTCAGGGCGCTCAGAGTTGTCCCAGACCACACAGCCCCCCGCTGAGAGACCGGCGACCGCGTTTACGATGCATTCGTTGCGACGCCGACCGTCGTTTACGAGAATATCAATTCCGCGATCAGGCGAGCTTGCTGCCTCGACATACTCGTCGGATGTCTCCGGCCAACAACGTGCCTGCACATTCTCGGGCCGCTGCAACTGAAGTCGATCGAACCAGGCCTGATCGTGCTCAACAGACACCACGCGTTCCACTCGACTCGCCCACCAAAGTGTCGAATTACCCATTCCATATTCGAACACCATCGCCGAGGCAGGTACACGATCCGAGAGGAAAGAGATGGCGGGATAGGTGTACCACGGAAGAGGCTCGCCACGTGAACCGACCGGGAGCCCCTCTCTGCGGCTCTCCCGCCAACCGCGCTGCACGATCGCGGATCGTGGGTGAAAAAGCAGGTCGACAGCATCGCGCCCCGCCGCGGGGAGGAGTCGTCGCGCTGCTCTATAGAGGCCCCGCCTCATGGACATCTGCTCCCCCACGCCACAAGGCCACCGTATCGCCTCTGGGATGCATTGGGCATGCGAACCCGATCGGTCACCCACGGTGGATCGGCACGGCCATTTCGCTGCGCCGGATCAACGACCCCTACCCGCCTTTCATCCCAGTCAGGTCTAAACGCGCCCGGTCCACGGTCGACAGCGGGATCACGAGCTTCTCGTTCGTGGACAACAGCTTCCCGCTGACATGCCAGCGATACGAAAGATCCGCCTCGCGCGGACCACACACTCCGCCATCCACCGATCGCATCGCCCTCTCTTACCGACCGGGCAATCACTGGCGCCGAACCCGACCCCTATCCAGTCCGCACCCGCGAAGTGTGCCCACTGTCGGGAGTCGCCTTCGCCAGATTCTGCACAGTCAGGTTGTCCCGCTGACCGAGATCCGGGTGCCGACCATCTCCAGTATCGACCCAAGCGTCGTGCCCGCTCTGCCTTCGACGAGTTCCAATCCGCTGCCGTAGTGCTCGCGTATCATGCGAGACGAACCAGCCGTCGCCGGAGCTGAACGGACCCGCCTCTGGGTCCGGAGGCGCCGTCAGCCATATGGCCGGATTCGCGCGGCCAGCAACTTGCCGGCGATGTCGCGATGAGCACGCCGATCAGTGCATGCGCGCCCAAAGATCACTCAATACGCCCCATTGCGCCCAACGACCGCCTTGAGTGTGCGCCAGAGGATGACAAGATCCCCAGTGATAGACCAGTTCTCCACGTAATAGAGGTCGAGCCGGACCGACTCCTCCCACGACAGGCTCGAGCGCCCGGAGACCTGCCAGAGTCCCGTCACCCCCGGCTTGACGAGGAACTTCCGGTGGACATGCGCCTCGTACTCCTCAACCTCGCGCGCGAGCGGCGGCCGCGGGCCGACGAGCGACATAGACCCGGCGAGCACGTTGAGAAGCTGCGGGAGCTCGTCGACGCTGTAGCGACGAAGCCAGCGGCCGATCGGGGTTACGCGCGGATCATCCTTGAGCTTGAACAGCACAGCGTTGCCCGCGTCGCGTTGCTGATCCAGGAGACCCTGCAGCTGATCCTCCGCGTCGACGATCATCGAGCGGAATTTGAGCATTCGGAACGGGCGCCCCCGGAACCCGATTCGCTCCTGCCGGAACAGCACAGGACCCGGCGACGACAGCCTCACGATCATCGCGATGGTGATCAGCAGCGGTGAGAGCAGGAGGATCAGCATCCCCGATCCAAACAGGTCGAACGCTCGCTTGAGGAAGAGCTGCGGACCTACGAACCGCGGCGTCTCCACATGCATGAGCGGGAGCCCCGCGACCGGGCGCATATGGATTCTCGGACCGCCGACGTCGGTAAGGCTCGGCGCCATCACGAGGTGCTGGTGTCCAGGGTCGAGCCCCCACGACAGTTCGCGGACCTTGCTCGGCGGAAGATGGTCGCTGTTCGCGATGACAAGCGTGTCGGCCCCGAGGTCTGACATGAACGGAAGGATGGCATCGACATCAGGACGCACTGGGATCGTCATGCCGTGTAGCACGCTCGCAGTTGAACGCGCGCCGGGGACGACCGCACCGACGACGTGATAGCCCGAAGAAGGCGAGCGATGCAGGTCCCGCGCGACGAGCGTCACCGACTCCAGCGTGCCCACAAGGAGCACTTGATAGCTGAACCTGCCTGAGCGGCGTCGGGCGTTGAGCCATTGTCGCCAGAGCCAGCGGCTGAAGACCAGCACCAGGAGACCGAGCGGCAGAGCGATGAGGACGTAGGCCCGTGCGATGTCGATTTTGAATAGGAAGAGCACAATCGCGCTGAGGCCAAAGAGCCAAAGGGTCGCCTGAATGACGAGCCGATACTCGGTCGACCCGGACCCGACGACTCGGGCGTCGCGCGAGCGGAACACCGAGAGGACGAGCATCCAGGCAACGACGAGCACGATCGAGATCGTGGTGTAGCTCAGGTTCAGATTGATCCCGCGCGAGAGCGTGGCAGCCTCATCGGCGCTCAGGCCGAAGCGGAGTAGCTGTGCGGCGACGACAGCCCAGACGATGACGAGGAAGTCAGTGATGAGTAGGCGGAGTGCGTAGCGTCTCGCCCAGTCACGGTCAGGCTGCCTCGCTACCACGCGGTGCCCTTGAGATCGCGGCTTGCCATTTGGTTATCACCCCAAGAATCACCTTAGCGAGGGAGCGCTCTCCGACGAACGTTCATGACGGCGAGTGAAGCGCCAAGGAGGGCGCCGGCGGTGTTCGCGATGAGGTCGGAGACGGTGGCGAAGCGGGCGGGGAGGAAGGTGGCTTGGGTGAACTCGATGGTGAGGGAGAGGGAGAGAGCGAGGACGGTGGGGTAGAGGAGGAGGAAGCCCTTCGACTCGCTGCGCTCGCTCAGGGAGCGGGAAGGGCTGCGCTCGCTCAGGGAGCGGTGGGCGCGGTCGGAGCGGTGGCGGAGGGCTAGGGCGAGGAAGAGGCCGAAGGGGATGAAGAGGACGACGTTCGCCGCGACCTCGATGACGTCGTAGGTCACCCAGGCCGGGAGACCGCGTTCTGCCAGCCAGGCGAGCGAGTCGCGGACCCAGCCGCCGTCGGTCGGTTGCTGGGGTGAGAGCGTGATGGCGAGGATGATCGCGGTCCAGGCGAGCGTGCTGATCGTCCAGACGCGTCTCATGTCAGCGACTCTGCACGGGCTTGACGGACTGGCCTGAGAATGGGTGCCCCTTCGACTCGCTGCGCTCGCTCAGGGACCCGGTTGGGGGGGCGAAGCGAGCGTTACTTCGAGCCGCCCCAGAGGCGCGGGGGCTTGTGGTCGAGGAAGATCGGGAGGTTCGGGGTGTCGAGCTCGTGCGGGAGCGTGACCTTCTCCCCCGGGTGCGCGGCCGAGCGGTCGCGGCGGTGGAAGGTGACCTCGATCGCGTCGGCGACACGGTGGCCGCCGAGGCGGACGGCGCTCGACGCGTTGTTGAGATGCACGTGCACGATGCGGTGCGTCGTCAGCAGCTTCTTGATGCCGGACGTGAAGTCGGGCAGGCGCCACTTGTGCGCGGCCTCCGTGATCGGGTGGAACTCGATCGCCATGATCCGGAAGCGGTTCTGGACCTCGGCGCTCATCGAGTGGATGACCTTCCACTCCGCGCCCTCGATGTCCATCTCGAGCAGCAGGTCGGCGTCCTTCGGCAGCTCCGCCGCGACCGCGTCGATCGTCGTCGTCGTGTCCGAGACGTAGGAGTCGAGGAAGAGCGGCTTGAAGTGGAAGCGCTCGTTCTTGATCGGCGGCCCCTTGACCGACGCGTCGAGCATGATGACCTCGATGCCGCGTGCGGCGAGGTCGGCGTCGAAATCGACGACCGGACCGACGCCGGGCGAGATCGCGTAGCCGATGCCATCCAGGTCGTCAGGGATCAGGTAGCCGCCGTCATGCTTCGAGCCGAGCCGGATGAGCGGCTGATCGATGACCTCCGGGACGAAGAGCTCAAGGAACTCCTCGACCTTCCGCGCCGACGCGGACTTCCGCCAGGTGAATCCGGCCCTCGTCGCGGGGACGAGCTTGTCCGGCTCTGCGAAGGAGCGGCCCTTGGGGACGGCGGTGGTCGTGGCGGAGAGTCCCCCGGTGTCGGTCGACTCAAACAAGGCTTCGGACATCGTTTCCTTTGCTCCTCCGGCGTACCCGACGATGCTACCGGGTCGCGTTGTCCCGGCTCGAATGATGATGCTCCGTCCCAGAAAGCCGGGCCCGCCGCCGTCGATATGTCATAGGCGATATGATTCGTCGATGCACCGATTCGACCCGGCGAAGGCGTCCGCGCTGGTGCGAGCTGCGCGCCTTTCGGCCGGGCTGACCCAGTCCGAACTCGCGGCGGCGGTCGGGCTCAACCAGCCGAACCTCGCCAACATCGAGGCTGGACGGCGATCGGTGTCACCCGAGCTCCTCGAACGAATCCTCGAGGCCGCGGGGCATCGACCCTCGGCGGCCCTCGCGGCGATCCGGGAGCAGATCATCGCACTCGCCGCGAACTATGGGCTGAGCAACGTCCGGGTGTTCGGCTCGATCGCAGGCGGAGAGGATGGATTCGACTCGGACATCGACCTGCTGGTCGACGCGACGCCGGGGACGAGCACGTTCGAGATCGGCGCCTTCGCCGAGGACGTCGAGCTGCTCACCGGCTTCCCGGTCGATGTCCTCGTCGATCGCCCCGGACGCGAGTTCACCGACCGCATACGCGACAGCGCGGTAGCGGTGTGAGCAATGGCCGCGATGAGACGGCCGTGCTGCTTGCCGAGCTCGAGGGGATTCGCACGCTGCTGCGACACGCTGTGGGAGCCGGGAGAATCGCGTTCTCTCGAGACAGCTTGAGCTACGCGGCCGCGGCGATGGCCGTGATCCGCTTGCAATCACTGCTGGAGGATCGGAGGTTCGCAGTGCTGCACTCCGAGCTCACTCCGGCCGAGGCACGGGGAATCCGGGTCACGCGGAACATCGCCGCGCACGCCGGCTATCGGGACATGAACGACGAGGAGTTCTGGGTGACGACCAGCGACCGGATGCCGGCCCTCGTCGACCGGCTCATCCGACGTGTCGGCAGACACGGTTGACGCCTGCCTCGGCCCTCCGAACCGATCAGTCCAGCTGCAGAGCCTTCGACGTCGCGGCGATCGTGTCGGCGGCGCGCTGCTCGTCGGCCGAGAACTGCCGGCCGTAGCTCGGGATCATGGCCTTCAGCCGCGGCTCCCACTCCGCGATCCGCTCCGGGAAGCAGCGGGCGAGCACGTCGAGCATGATCGGCACCGCCGTCGACGCGCCGGGCGATGCCCCGAGCAGGCCGGCGATCGAGCCGTCCGCGGAAGCGACGACCTCGGTGCCGAGCTGCAGCGTCGCCTTGCCGTCCGCGTCCTTCTTCATGATCTGGACGCGCTGGCCGGCGACGATCTTGTCGAACTTCGAGGCGTCGACGTCCGGCGCGAAGGCGAAGAGCGCGCGGTTCTGCTTCCTCCGGCTCGCGAGGACCTCGGAGACGAGGTACTTGATGAGGTCGAAGTTCTTGAACGCGACGCCGAGCATCACGAAGACGTTGTGGAAGCGCAAGGACAGCGGCAGGTCGAGGAGCGAGCCGTGCTTGAGGAACTTCGTCGAGAAGCCCGCGTAGGGGCCGAACATGAGGCTCGGCTCGCCGTCGATGATCCTGAGGTCGAGGTGCGGGACCGACATGGGCGGCGCGCCGACCGCGGCCTTGCCATAGACCTTCGCCTGGTGGCGGGCGACGATCTCGGGATCCGTCGTGCGCAGGAACTCCCCCGAGATCGGGAACCCGCCGTAGCCCCTGATCTCCTTGATGCCCGAGCTCTGCAGCAGCGTCAGCGCCGCGCCGCCCGCGCCGACGAAGACGAACCGCGCCGTCGTCTCGGACGGCGTCCCGCCGACCTCATCGCGGATCTTGAGTCGCCAGTTCCCGTCCTTCAACCGCTTGAGGCTCGTGACCCGCTGCTCCTTGCGCAGCCTCGCCCCGCGCTCGACGAGGCCGTGCATGAGCTCGTGCGTCTGGGCACCGAAGTCGATGTCCGTGCCGCCGACGATCCGCGTCGCCGCGATGGGCTCCGACTTCGATCGGCCGATGACGAGGAGCGGGGCCCACGAGTGGATGACCGCGGCGTCCTCCGAGTACTCCATCGCCGAGAAGAGCGGGTGCGGCTTGAGCGCCTCGTACCGCGTCCGCAGGAATGCCACGTTCGACTCGCCCGTGACGAAGGTCATGTGCGGGACCGGGTTGATGAACTTCCGCGGCTCGGGCATGACGCCCTCGTTCACGAGGAACGACCAGAATTGCCGGGAGACCTGGAACTGCTCGTTGATCTTGATCGCGTTCTGGATCGTGACCGAGCCGTCGGCCTGCTCCGGGGTGTAGTTCACCTCGCAGAACGCGGCATGGCCGGTCCCGGCGTTGTTCCACGGATTGCTCGACTCGAGCGCGATGTCGGAGAGCCGCTCGTAGATCGCGATGGACCAGGTCGGCTCCAACTGCTGGAGCATGGTCCCGAGCGTCGCGCTCATGATCCCGCCGCCGATCAGGGCGACATCAACGTGCGAACTCACCGCTCCAGCTTACCGGGGCGCGTCAGGCGGAGACGCGGGCGGCGAGGCGCTCGGCGACGAGCTCGGCGATCTGCACCGCGTTCAGCCCGGCGCCCTTGCGGAGGTTGTCATTCGAGATGAAGAGCGCGAGACCGCGGCCCTCCGGCGCCGACTGATCGGCGCGGATCCGGCCGACGAAGCTCGGGTCCTCCCCCGCCGCCTCGAGGGGCGTCGGGACATCGGAGAGCCGGACACCGGGGGCGTCGGCGAGCAGTTCCGTCGCGCGCTCGGGCGAGATCGGGCGGGCGAACTCCGCGTTGATGCTCAGGCTGTGGCCAGTGAAGACCGGGACGCGCACGCAGGTGCCCGCGACGCGCAGCTCCGGGAGCTCGAGGATCTTCCGCGACTCGTTGCGCAGCTTCTTCTCCTCGTCGGTCTCGCCGAGGCCGTCGTCGACGATCGAGCCGGCGAGCGGGAGGACGTTGAACGCGATGGGCTTCGCGAACTTGTCGGGCGCCGGCATCGTGACCGCGCGGCCGTCGTGGACGAGCCCCATGAGGTCCTGCTCGGCGGCCGCGCGCGCCTGGCCCGCGAGCTCCTCGCCGCCGGCGAGACCCGCGCCGCTGACCGCCTGGTAGGTGCTCACGATGAGCCGCTCGAGGCCGGCCTCCCGGTCGAGGACCTTGAGGACGGGCATCGCCGCCATCGTCGTGCAGTTCGGGTTCGCGATGATGCGCCGGCCGGCGAGCGCCTCGTCGATCGCGTGCGGGTTGACCTCCGCGACGACGAGTGGGACGGTCGGGTCCATGCGCCAGCCAGACGAGTTGTCGATGACGACGACGCCGGCCTCCGCGAACCGCGGCGCCTGCGCCTTGCTCAGCGTCGCGCCCGCGGAAAAGATCGCCATGTCGAGGCCGGTCGGGTCCGCGGTCGAGGCATCCTCGACGACGATGTCACGGCCGTCGAACTTGATCGTCGTGCCCGCGCTGCGGGCCGAGGCGAAGAAGCGGATCTCGGCGATCGGGAACTTCCGCTGCACGAGGATCTCGCGCACGACGGCGCCGACCTGGCCGGTCGCGCCGACGACGCCGATGCGGACGCCTGGGCTGCTCATACGTCAATGGTAGGCGGGGTTTCCGCACGTTCAATCTGGAGGCGGGATCAAGCGCTAGTCGCGGAGCGGGCAGCGTTCCACGCGGACGCGACCATCTCGTCGATCGTGTGACGCATCGCCCAATCCAGGTCGCGTGCGGCGAGATCCCCCGATGCCACGATTCTCGCCGGATCGCCCGCCCTACGCGGGCCGATCTCCGGAGAGAACTCGATACCCGTCACGCGAGCGATCGCAGCCATGATCCCCGCGACCGAGACACCTGTCCCGCTTCCCAAGTTGTAGGCCGGTTCGACGGGCTCACCTTCGACGAGCCGCCTCGCGGCGGCGACATGCGCCAAAGCCAGGTCGGAGACATGGACGTAGTCCCGCACGCAGGTGCCATCGGGCGTTGAATAGTCGTCACCATTGACGACCGGCCTGCGGCCTGCCAGAAGCTCGTCGAACACTTTCGGAAACAGATTGTGCGGGCTTGCGTCGAACACCACCGGGTCACCCGACCCCACGACGTTGAAATAGCGGAGCGATGTGTGTCGAAGTCCCGTCGCGCGCGCCGCATCGGCCAACAGCCACTCCCCGACCAGCTTCGACTCGCCGTACGGGGACTCGGGACGCGTCAGCGCGGACTCGGTGATGAGATCGACGTCCGGCGTGCCGTAGACGGCCGCGCTCGACGAGTACACGATCCGATCGACACCCACCGTCGCCATCGCCTCGAGCAGTTCGAGCGTCCCCATCGCGTTCTGCCGATAGGTGTGCAATGGGCGCTCGACAGAGACACCGGCGTACTTGAACCCCGCGAGATGGATGACACCGTCGAACGCGCCATCCCGCAGCGCATCCTCGATCGAATCGCGGTCAAGCAGGGTCGCGCGAATGAACGGGACCCCGGTCGGGACGAACGCCTCGCGTCCGCTCGAGAGGTCGTCGATCACGACCGGCTGCATGCCCGCGGCCATGAGCGCTCGTACCACGTGCGAACCGATGTACCCGGCCCCGCCCGTGACCAGCCAGGCCATCGTGACTAGCGTCCAGTCATGGAGTAGGCGATCGCCGCGCTCATGACGTTTATCGTACGCGCCGCGTCGCGTTCCCCTCAGTGGCCGAGACCGCCGGGCGCGATCGCCTCTATGTCGGTCTGCAGGAAGTCATCGCCCTTGAACGCGAGCGCTGCGCCGAGCGCCCTTGCCGCTGCGTAAGAGAAGCAATCGCCCAGATTCAGTGCCGCGGGATGACGTCCCTTGCCAAACCGTCGCCACGCGGCCGCCGCGATCGCCGCCTGAGTCGCATCGAAGGGAATGGTCTCGACCGCGAACGCGCTGAGGAGCCGCGCGAGGTCGGCCGATGCCTCCGGGCCCTGCTTCGCCTCGACCACGATGGACGCCTCGACGAGCGTCGGTGCTGCCACGCAGAGCGCGTCCTCCCGGCTCGAGAGCAACGCGACGAGCGCTTCCGCGTCAGGCTCGCCGAACACGATCGCTGAGAGCACGGAGGTGTCGAGCATCACGGTCACAATGGAACCCCGTCGGGTCCGTAGCCGAGGATCTCCTCCGGGGAGCGCGGATCGAGCACCGGTCGGCGTCGACCCCGGTCGATCAGCTGCGAGAGCTCGATTCCGCGGACATCGGCTCGAGCCTTCGCGCGCAGTCGCTCGAGGCGCTCCTCAAGCGCCCGCCGGATCGCCTCGGTCATCGTCTCGCCCGCGAGCGCGGCGACCTCCCGCGCGGCACGATCCGTCGCCGGGTCCTTGATGCTGAGTGCCATGCATCTAGATTAGTGGATAGAAATCTAGATATGAAGATCGCTAGAAGCCTGGGTCTGAGTGCACCCGGCGTTCCGCCCTAGCGGCCGGTGCCGGCGTGGACGACCGCCTCCGCGTCGCCGTCGAGGCCGAACGCCGTGTGGATCGCGCGCGCGGCCGTCCCGGCGGCGCTCGCCCGGGTCACGACGGAGATGCGGATCTCGGAGGTCGAGATCATCTCCATGTTCACCCCGGCCTCATACAGGGCGGTGAAGAGCTTCGCGGAGACGCCGGCACTCGAGCGCATGCCCGCACCGACGACCGACACCTTCGCGATGTCGTCGTCGTGGCGCAGCTCGACGAACCCGACGTCCGACTTCGCCGCCTCGAGCGCGCCCATCGCCGCCGACACATCCGACTTCGGGAGGGTGAACGAGATATCGGTGCGCCCGGACTCCGCCGTGCTGACGTTCTGGACGATCATGTCGATGTTCGCGTGCGCGTCGGCGACGATCGTGAAGATCTGCGCCGCCTTGCCCGGGACGTCGGGGACCCCGACGATCGTGATCTTCGCTTCGGACACGTCGGTCGCGACGCCGGTGACGACTGGCTCTTCCACGGTCTCTCCCTCCGCAGCCTTCGCGCGGTTCATGACAATCGTGCCCGGCCCGTCGCTGAACGACGAGCGCGCGTGGATCGTGACCCCGTGCCGGCGAGCGAACTCGAC
>Ga0182745_1001800_pt1 | contig 19985 bp, 12 predicted proteins | sample eDN3rd30CKraftBY_FD_128523 | JGI IMG/M metagenome (GOLD analysis project Ga0182745, IMG submission 128523) | Enriched backyard soil microbial communities from Emeryville, California, USA - eDNA 3rd pass 30_C Kraft BY (version 2) (version 2) | ecosystem: Environmental > Terrestrial > Soil >...
CGCTTCCTCTAGCCCTTACCTCACGATAAGTACCTTGCGCTTCCTTAGTGGTTGGTTGATGTGTACCCCCACAGTGGACTTTCACCACCTAGATAGTTGCCATGCCTGGCACACAAATAAAAACACCTGTATAAGGTGTTGGGTTTAAACTTCAAAAGAAAACATTATCCTTTCAAATTTTATTGAAAGAATAATGTTTATTTTTTGGGGGGTAATTGCTTATTCTATTAAATAGGCTTTACTCCTATCAGTAAATCTCGCTTTCCCTTTGGATGTTTATTTCACTAATAATTATATTTGAAGGCATTAGTGGGTGTTGACTAATTAAACTAGCAGTATTATCTATACCATAATTTAGTGTTTTTCTACCCAAAAACCACTCACTTACATCATCCCCCAAATATTCTTGCTTACAATTTTTAAAAATATAATTGAGAGTCTCTTCCTTCTCCTGAAACTCTTCTGGTAATTCGTCACTTGTAGTCCATTTACAATTTCGACTATTTATATAAGGATTCGTCACGACCACAATTTCCTCAATATTGTGTTGATATACCGCGAGGATGATTGATCTCATTAAGTCATCAAAAGGTGAACTGACCAGCTCATTTTGCAAAACAAGGGTATTTTCCAGATCTATGTTTGGTTTTTGATGTACTACATCATTTATTTCTATCTCTGTATCTAATAAGATTAGTGTATTTTTATGGTTAACAATATTCACTATGCCGTTCACTCCTTTAGACGATTCTAATTCTACTTCTTCTAGTAGAACTCTTTCATGTTTTATATAATGGTGTACTCATCAATAAAAAATCATAATTTACTTTGCAAATCCTCTGAAAGCTTAAAGATCATAATACGTTCGCCAGTTTGTGTACTTAAATCCGTATAGAAACTAACAACTTCTACACCTGTAATTGTTAATACAACCTCTTTTAATTCATCTATACCCGATTCTACTAACGTATTTCGATTCGTTTTCACTGATAAGAGGCCCTCTTTATCTTGGCATACTGAATATTCAGCTGGAGTCAATATTCCTTTTAATACTACAATAATCATATCTCTTAAAATATCGGACTTAACAGATACGGAACCTCGACCGAGATAGTTTTTCTCCCAATATGTTAAAGCCTTACTAATCTCCGCTTCTAGTACACCCTTTGATTTATCCATAATTACTTTCTTTCCTTTCACTACACATATAAAAAATCACACGTATTTATTTTTAACCCTAAGCTTTCAACTTAGAAATTGCCTAGTACAATACATTTCAAACATGTTTTTCGTATTAACGCCAAATGACTCTTATTATTAAGACCATGATTTCCAATTTCCATCAGAGTCAATAGAGGCTAGTCGTATCCAGCCATTTTGAACTTTTTGAAGAAATGCTTCATTTTGGTTGAGCAATCGTTTTACATATTCTGTTGGAGCTTCAATTACTATTAATAATCTTAATGGATCATGATAAGCTTCATGATCTGATTGCATCACAGATTGCCAAGGAAGACCACTTAACAGATCACTAGCATTCCCCTGCATAACACCAACCCCAGCAGTCACCGTTTGTGTTGTTTTATTACCACTGCCATAATAATGAGGAGCAACCGTAGACGCATAATATTGCAAATTAATCCATTGAGCAACGGTTGCTGGTCCTACGATAATATTTGAAAGAATTGTTCCGTTACAATCCTTCTGCCAGTTATAGTTGTGAAGGAAGGCTCTTCCTTCTAAATTACAATGCTCTGTAAGCTCTCGAGTTCCAATGATAAAGGTTGCATTACGTGCAAGTCCCCATTCAGGACGTATTGCACTCCAATCCTCGCTTAAGTGCTTTGCCTCATCTTTAACATGTTTACTACAAACGCCAATAGTCGGTAATTGGGGAATTCTTTCAGCATTTGCCTGTTCACTAACTTTCGGCAATACCGTTTGGATTGTTTCAAATGCTGTTTTTGCTTCTACTGTTAGTTCAGGGACATAAAGCCATTGTAATTCATCTAAAGTTGTAATGTGTTCTGCAGCTACAAAAACGGTCTCATTTGGAATTTGAATTCCCTCTGCACCAAGTGCTTTCCTAACTTCAGGAAGATTACATAAAGTTGCTAATACCCTTGCATTAAATCCGCTTGACGCCCCACCGCATGCTCCACAATCTAGTGAAGAAGCATAAGGATTATTCGTACTATGACTTCCATGTCCACAAATAACTACTAAAGGAGCAAAATTCTCTGTTAAGCTCATCATTTTCAATGCTTGTCGTGCAAAATGAACTTTTTCCTCTTGTGTAAATCCAATTGGTAACTCTTTTTCCAAAGATGATTGATAATCTAGCGAAAATTGGGTAGTTGGTTTACGCAACCATTTGTTTCGGATTTTACGAAGCACAGAACCAGCACTTCTTGGAACAAAGCTTCGAGCAATGGTTTGTAAACCAAGCCATGGACCACTTATTTCAGGTAACATTAAGCTTGATGGCAAGTTATGCTTCATTGTTTTAAAAGTGTAACTAATCGATTCAGCTGTTTGATTACGCTGCTGATATATTTTCAAGTCTGACTCAGATGAAACTTCATTTACTTTATATTGTGGTTTAAACATAACAGGTAAAGACGGATGGCTATGTTTACTCCCAAGTTCACAAGTCTCAATTGGTATTCCGAAGAAACCAGCTGTTCCAAAAGTCTGGAAAGGACCAGCTTGTTCTAATTTACGACGAAAAGGCTCTGAACGAACATCTATGCAAAATGCTAATTGGACTAATGTTGTTCTAGGATCTTCCTCCACAAGTTGTCGTTTAGAATTGATCAAGTTCTTCAGATGATTTTCGTAAGTTTGTTCCCATGCTTCCAACCATAGTTGATGTTGAATTGTTTGGTCAAATTGAAAAGCAAGTGTTAATCTTTCTTTGACTTCTTGAGGCGATAATTGTAACCATTCATTGATTGGCATATCACCCCATTTAGCCCAAGCCTCCATCAAAGTTTCTACTAATTCTAAGTCCTCTTCCATCTTAGGCTGTGGCAAAGGGAGATAAGGTTTCATATATGCATACTCCATACAAACCCTGACTGCTAAGTACTCCATGAGCAAGTCTTTTTCCTTTTCAGATTGCTGTTGTCGCCAAAGCATCATACCTGCCCAACCAGGTAAAGCAAGCAAATGTGCTTCTAAATAACTTTCAATCTCTGAGTAAGAAATTTCAAGTTGTAACAATGCTTCCATTAAAGCCCGATTCGCATCGTTTGGTAAATCTCTTAGGTTCTTACGAATAGTCACACTTACTGCTGGGTCATACTTCACCAGTTCTCTCCACACAGCATAAAAACCTTTGTCTCGATTCGGCATAGACCAAACGGCTTGAGAATTATCCAAATATAGTTTACACCACTTAATTATTTGTCCATTGAGGATTTGCGTCATGTTTTTATCCTCTACTATTTGTAAACGTTGACAATATGTTTGGATGATTTGTTTTTTTGGAAATTGTACGTCCTCTTTTACAAGTTTCTTTGCAATACTCTTTAATTCCGTTTTTGATGGTTGTTTAATAGATTGCGATTCTCCAAAAAGAGTAGCGCGGCAGAAACAATTTATAATCTCTCTTGGCAGCTTAAATGATTGGTTATCAATCCACTTTTGGAGTCTCATTTCTAAAATTTCTTCACTAATCGCATCTTTCTCCCTTGCAGACTGTAGAATAGCATCACTTGGATAAATCTCTACATCACAAGTATCTTTGAACCGACGTACCATTTGTTCAAATGACAGCTCTTCTAGTCCTGTCCATGGATGACGCGCAGCAAATTTCGATAGAGGTCCAAGAGGAACAATTACTTTACTCGCGGCTTCTACAAATTCATTTAGATAAAAATCAGTTGTGCCAGTATTCAATTCGATATCAGGCTTATGCACATATGGTGTAGTCAACGTACTTTACCTCCTTGAGAGAGCAATTTTGTCAAATAATTTGGATGGCTTTCCATTACATCTTGTTTAGGCTCACCTAGTCGTACAAGCCATAGATAAATAATTGCATTAAATTTCGATAAACGATGGCCATTTAACCAAAGACCTATGACGATGGCAATCAAGAAGATTAGTAAGAGAATAATAGCCATCATAATAGGAGGTTGAATACTTACTAGAATTGTTTTATCTAACACTTTATATAAAAGTTTGTGTATGGAAAAATACACACCTCCTCCACCTACTAGAACAATAAAACCAGCGATACGTCCAATTTTTCCTAATCCGAATGAAACAAGCTGTATCCATGCTAATGCGATGGACCATCCTAATATAAAAGCACTTACCAATTGATAGGTTTCTTCAGGGGATGTGAACCAAAAGCTAATCCCTGCTAAAATTCCTACCCCACCCCCAGTGATGATTGATAAAGGAGTCAACGGTTTTTTTGTATAGAAACCAGATTCACTATTTTGAATTACTGAGCCAGATTGTAAAAATAGAGTTGCTTTAAATATGCCATGTAAGACTGCATGAATGATGGCTGCTAAATAAGCGCCTAATGCACATTGAATTAACATAAATCCCATCTGTGCAATGGTAGAACCTACAAGCTGACGTTTATAATCTACTTGAACTAGCATAATTCCCGTTCCAATCAACACGGATATACTAGAAAATATCAATAGAATTAATTGTGCAAAATTCCCTTGGAAAAGAGGTGAAAAAAGAGTCAATATTATTCCACCAGCATTGACAATACCAGCATGCATGACTGCTGAGATTGGAGTTGGTGCTACGACCGAATCTAATAACCATCGTTGAAATGGCCATTGTGCTGCGGGTATTACGACTGCCAAAATCAGTATTATGTTAATGCAGGTTTTCTCCCAAGAATCAAGTTGTGTAAGTCGATCAGGCGTAAGTGCATTGGATAACTGCCACTCGTTTGTTGCCTGTGAGAGCCATACAATCGCTACCATTAAGAGTGACCAACTAAGTGCAAACAAGTAACCACAAACTTTTGCAGCATTTTTTGCTACTATCCACTCTTTTTTTAAACGAATAAGTAATGTTAAACCAAGCAGCGTAGCTCCCCAACAAGCCAATAACATACGCAAATCATTACTAATCCACGTCATAGCTGCGGCAGTTGTTGTAAAAGTTAGTAATGCAAAGTATTTTCGATAGGCCGAATCACCAAGCAAATATCGAACACAATAACGTTGGACAATACAGCTAATTGTCAGTACAAAAAATGTCAATAACCATGAGAACGAGTTAAAATACCAAGGACCAACATCTACGCGGTCATGATTTAGTAAAAGTGCTACAAGGGCAAGCAAAGGTGGTATCGTGATAAAACCTGTATGTATTCGAATAAAACGTAATGGTGTTTTGGGATATAAAAGAATAAGAGAGATACATACAGATAGCGCAAGTGATATTAAAAACACCATCGGTAAAAAGTCTATCGTCCATTGATTTAACATCTCCATCCCCTCCAATGTAAAACATGACTTTTGAACAAATAATTCTTACCTCTCTTTTTCATAGCCAAAACCTCCCTTTCTACCAATTCAACTGGTTCATTTTGAAAAATAAAAAAACCGACAATTACCAAAGATAATGGTTTCCATAGAACCATTACACTTTTAGAAAATTGTCGGTTTACTTTTAACTAACCTAAACTCGGTTTTTTAAATAGTCTACCTATTATTTAGTATATTATTATAGCTTCCTATGTCGCTTTGTAGTAATCGCCATTTTTTTGACGACCCTACTAAAGTTAAAGGAATGCTGATTTATCATATAGAATTCTAGTATTTCGTAAACTCACTGTCAAGTTCACTAGATTGCTTATTTGAAGTTTCAGACGTAATCAACTTACATTATAGTGTGAGTTAATTATTTCTTTGCTTGCTTTTATTATAACATAGATATCCAGTTGGAGTATTCTGAATTATTCAACAAAATCACCCTAAAATGAACAGAATCGCTTTTTTCATCATCTAATTGTTCATTTTGTTGAATGTAAATTGGAACTAGTTTACAAAATTATGCCTCTTTACTGAATAAAATCATTAATTTCCCTTAAAAGTCAGACTTCTGGGGAAGATTTAGGTATTATAAAGAAGAATAACTTTATTCTATAGAAACAATTTTATTGTAAAGAGGTATCATAGATGAAAAAATTGATCAATCAAGCAGAAAATTTAGTGATAGAAATGTGCAATGGTATTGTGATAGCACATCCTGAACTACAATTAAATGAAAAATACAAAATAATATCTCGTCGTAATACGAAAAAAAGTAAAGTGAGTATAATTAGTGGTGGTGGAAGTGGTCACGAGCCAGCACATGCAGGTTTTGTAGGGACTGGAATGCTGGATGCAGCCGTTTGTGGCGATGTTTTTGCTTCTCCTTCTCAAATTCAAGTCTATCAAGCGATTAAACAAGTAGCGACTGAACAAGGTGTTTTAATGATTATTAAAAACTATTCAGGCGATATGATGAACTTTAAAAATGGTGCTGCATTGGCAACAGAAGACGGCATTTTAGTGGACTATGTAAAAGTAGACGACGATATTGCTGTTGAAGATAGCCTATATACTGTTGGTCGACGTGGAGTTGCAGGTACTATATTTGTCCATAAAATTGCGGGGGCTGCAGCTGAGCTTGGATTTGAACTTGCAGAGGTTAAAAAAATTGCAGAAAAAGCAGCATCACAAGTTCGAAGCATTGGCTTTGCATTTACGTCTTGTACTGTTCCAGCAAAAGGAACTCCAACATTCTCATTAGGTGAAGACGACATGGAATACGGTGTTGGTATTCATGGTGAGCCAGGTATTCGCCGTGAAAAAGTGATGAGTTCGAATGCATTAGCTGAACGAATGGTAAATGACTTATTAAACGACTTAGGCGAAGTTAAGGAAGCTGCGGTTTTAGTAAACGGCTTTGGTGCTACACCACTTCAAGAGCTCTATGTGTATAACAATGACGTTATTCGAGCGCTCGATGCAAGAGGTATCAAAGTTCACCGTACATTTGTTGGAAACTTTATGACGAGTATCGATATGGCGGGTGCCTCATTATCGATTCTAAAATTAGATGATGAACTAAAACAATTTTTAAACGCACCTGCTTCTACACCTGCATTCAAAGTTGATGGCGAAGCAGCTCCAATTCAAATCATTAAATCAAAACAAACGACTGTTGAAGCTGAGACTTCCTTTAAAGTTGAAACAGAAGTACAGTTCGCTACAATCAAGGAAGAACAATTTACATTAAAGAATATGCACTATTACATCGATAAAATGAGCGAAGTAATTATTGAAAACGAGATTCCTTTCTGTGAGCTGGATGCCCATGCTGGGGATGGCGACTTCGGTATGAGTGTTGCTAAAGGTTTTAAACAATTAAAACGTGAATGGTCTGATCTTATCGATGCGACTTCGATAAGTGAATTTTTATCGAATTGCTCAATGATTATCATGGAGCATTGTGGAGGCGCATCTGGTCCAATTTGGGGATCTGCTTTCCGTGCTGCTGGAAAAGCCGTTGAAGGAAAAGAATCCTTAACAGTACCTGAATTTGCAGAAATGCTTCAAGCTGCGGTGAAAGGGATTCAAACGACGGGTGAACGTTCATTTGGACGTGGAGCAGTTGTTGGCGATAAAACTTTAATTGATGCGTTTGTGCCATGTGCTAATGCTTGGGTCGAAGCTGCAAAAGAACATGCTACATTTGCCGAAAGCTTCAAACGAGGAGCAATAGCGGCGGTTCAAGGTGCTGACTCTACAAAACAAATCGTTGCACGTATGGGACGCGCGGGTACTGTAGGTGAACGTAGCTTAGGATATCCAGACGCTGGTGCGTACGGACTTGGTGTAATTTTTACAGCCTTAGCGGAGGATGTAAAATAAATAAGAGAACTGTATAAAACTAATAGTCATACAGATTGAAAACTCCTAACCCTTTCCATTTAGAGTTAGGAGTTTTATGATTGATAAAAAGTACTTATCTACGCTTCTCGTAGTTATACCTCAATAGTCTCACAGGCGACACTTTTAAATAAATGATCCCAGAGATTTTCATAACTTAGATTTTTAAGTGCTGTAATGAAACAAGCTAGGGCTACTCCATGGGATACGACCGCAATCCTTTTAAATGGTAATTGACAGATTTCTTGATGAAATTGGAGCATTCGCTTCGTTACTTGTTCAAATGACTCTTGAGTTGTATTTTGAAATAAATGCGGTGTATGCATGTAGCATTTATATTGCTCGTCGTTTTGAAGATGTCTAATTAGATTTCCCTGCCAATGACCAAGACCAATTTCACGTAGATTTTGATTCTTAATAATTTTACTGTTGGGAAACATTATTTTTGCTGTTTGAAACGCCCTATTTAAATCACTGCAAAAAACAATATCGGGCTCCCAATGAACTCCCTTTGCTTGTTGAATGCCTTGTTCAGTTAATTCTGAATCAAGCCATCCTTGTAACCGCCCTTCTTTATTCCATTTTGTTTCAGCGTGTCGATAGTATTTAATAATTTTTGACATAGTCAGTTATCTCTTTCTTACACTTATCCCATATTTCTTCATTCTTAACGGCAATTCGAAACCACTTACCATCTAATCCAACATAATTTTTAGTATGACGTAATACAATCCCACGTCGTAATAAATTAGAGAAGAATTCATCAGGTTCTATTTGATCTGGCAATTTAAATAGCAAGAAGTTAACAGAGCTATTAGTGATCGTACAGCCTAATGCCTCTATATCTAAAGTCATTTTCTTTCGAAGTTTTGCACTTTTTTCTCGGGATTGTGAAACGAACTTTTGCTCCCCTAAGCAAATTGTTCCAAGTTCAATTGCGATCGCGCTGACACTCCAGTGTGGTAAAAAGCCACGAAGTTTTTCAACATGCTGCCCCATTATATAACCAAGGCGAACACCTGCTAGTGCAAACATTTTCGTCATTGAACGCAATACAAATAAATTGGGATATGTAGGAACTAATGAGATTATACTTTCCTTTTCGTCAGTCCAATCCATGAAAGCTTCATCAATTACAAAATAACAGTGCGGGTGTGTTTGTAGCAATTTTTCAATCCAATCTTTTTTTAGCAAAACTCCAGTTGGATTATTTGGATTACATATATATAGAACTTTTACACTTGATAATACTTGGTAAAGTTCGTCTTCATTAAATTTATAATCGACGATATCTTCTGCCACAATCGAATGAATCGTACAATTTTGTTGCTTTAATGTTCTCTTATACTCTGAGAAGGATGGTTCAAGTAAAGCAACATCTTCTTCTCTGAAAAATTGCGCTAATGCCATCAATCCTTCCGCTGCCCCATTCGTCACAAGCAGTTCACTTTTTGGCACTTGGTGAAAATTAGCAATAGTTGAGTAAAACGGTTCTGCTAACTCATCTGGATAATTAGGAAGTTTATGTATTAAACGTGGCCAATGCTCTGTGATACTTTGTGGGATGCCATCCACATTCACGTTTTCGCTGACATCAATCACTTCTTGTGGCATCATCATGTTCATCGCTTTATATAATGCATGTGCATTAGCCCCATGTGCAGGCAATTGCATATACGACACCTCCCAATAATAAATACCATGTTGTACAAATACTCATTTGTTTAATTGCATCTTTAATATGATGTTTTTGTAAGGTGAAAACTGGTTCTCCCATATATGCTCGAAAAGAATCAATTCCACCATATCGATTATAACCACCTAATCGAATACCTAATTGATACGCCGTTGCAGCTTCTAAATAACCACTATTAGGACTTGGGTGTTTTTGTGCATCCTTTAGCCATAGTATCATCCGAGTTTTTAACGGTTTATGGACATGGCACTTTGTACTACATAGTAAGATGAAGCCAGAAATACGACTTGGAATGAAATTCGCGATATCATCTAACTTCGCTGCGACAAATCCGAATTGGCCATAACGTTCATTTTTATAGCCAATCATGGAGTCGAGTGTGTTGATCGCTTTATAACACCATGCACCCGTTGCTCCAAAAAATAGGGCGTAAAAAAGAGGTGCTGTAACGCCATCGCTCGTATTTTCTGAAACGGTCTCAACAACCCCACGAACAATTTCCGGTTCATCTAAATGATTCGTGTCTCTACCTACAATCCAACTTAGTTTTTCACGAGCTGTTTCCATATCCTTTTTTTCGAGGGCATTGTAAACCAGCATAGCCGCTTCTTTTAATGACTTCTGGGCAATTGCTAGACTAATCAAAGTCACCTCTACGACTATCCATACTATAAAGTGGATCTTTAATGCTAAGTACACAATAGTAAAAACAATTAAAGTTGTACTAAGTACAACAATAAGTACGGTTAATAGCCCTTTTAATCTTAACAACCTTCCCATATTTAGATGGCCTTCTAAAAAGGATATAAATCGACCAATATAAATGATAGGGTGAGTCCACTTTTTTGGATCTCCTAATAAATAGTCTATCAGCACAGCTATTAGACAGATTAAAAATAAAATAATACATACACCTTCTTACAAGTTAGTTTTAGCCTTTTAAAACTTTCTGACGATGACGTTCATATCGTACATGTCGATATTTTGGAAGTATACGAGGTTGCATTTCAACAAATAAAACGTTTTTTGTTTCATAGTCCATTTCATAATTTCAATTTTATTAAAGGCCAATAAAAAATACCCATATCCCCTTTTCAAAACGGAGTGTGGGTATCTGGAATTTATACAAAAAATCGTATTTTTCAGAAAAAAATCGAATACGATTAGCCATACATGTTATCATCTACACTTCTCCCGCCGAAAAATAAGTCATGGATTAAATAAGCAGGTTTCCTGGCTTACGTTTCACTTTACTCTCAAATCTTCCCATCCAATTTCTGAACAGTGATTAGCATGATTTCATCTGCGCTTACAGTAGCGGGGGCTGCATTAGATTTTCACTAATTTCCCTATTATTTCATAAAAATGAACACTTATTTAATAAAATATTAATTTATGTATTTTACAATATCATATGAATCAAAGATTTCAACAATTTATTTTATTAGAATATATAGTTTTGGAAAAATGTTAGTATTGGAGGAGTTGTAAGGCTCATAAAGTACGTGGGAAATCAGGGTCATCACTAGAGACGCTCTCTCTTCTACCTTTCCGTGCTCTTCCACTTTCATTTCGTCGTAGAGATGGCTTCTCTTCTACCTTTGCGAACTCATCCACTTCCGTTTCGTCGTAGAGACGCCTTCTCTTCTACCTTTGCGAACTCATCCACTTACGTTTCGTCGTAGAGACACCCTCTCTTCTACCTTTCCGAGCACATCCACTTCCGTTTCGTCGTAGAGACGCTTCCTCTTCTACCTTTGCGAGCTCTTCCACTTCTGTTTCGTCGTAGAGACGCCTTCTCTTCTACCTTTTCGGGCTATTCCACTTCCATTTCGTCGTAATAACCCTTGTTAAAATTCATGTTTTTATGTATAATTGCAATATAAATAACATAAATCTATATATGATATTTTATTGACTGTACATGCAGTTTTCCGAATATCATTTCAAGGACACTATTGGCTAGCATATGCAGCTTGTAGTGTCTTTTTCATTTTACCATAATTTATGAATCTACAAAAGTAATGTTCGTTAAATTAGAATTTTGTGAAGAACTTTATTTTGTTCGGCGTATCTGTAATACGGTAAAAAAGTGCATGTATTCCTACCTATATATGATCAAGAATTTGCAGACACTTTGGACAAGAATCTCCAGACATATATTGAAAGATTATTTCTTTGCGTATATTCAAGTGTCCCTAGTTTTGTCCTTGTACACTACCCTAATGTATATGTTATGTTGTTGGCATGAACAACAAACAACTAAATTTCTTATTATTTTTTTAGGCTTTTATATAAAATTAGCATGTTTGTCTGTACTTTCTTGTCCTTTTATGGAAAGACAAAAAAATTAAGTATTTAATAAGTTTTCTAGTGTCCGTACATTCTTGATTTATTAAAAAAATGCTTTCCTGCGTCACTCCATCCAATAAAAATCGTGACGGTTATCATTAAATAACCGCCACTCAACAAAAATTTTAATTATCTATATCTTTTCTACGTTCGAAAAACAAATCTACTGCTTGTTGTTCCTGCTCACTTAGTCCATCAAAATGTTTTTCAGAATGTACTAATTCAAAATACCCCCATATGGCAGAAATAGCTTCATCACTATGTTGTAAAAACTTGTAATACCATGATTCGGCTATTTTATTTTCAACTACTTCGAATAACTCTGCAGGATACCAATAAGGAGTTTCGCAGTCATCAAATAAAAGATACCTTAATCCATCTTCATAGATTATCATACCGTACACGGTATAATCTCGTGAAACTGTTATTTCGTTGTATGATGTTTTTTGATTAAGACCTTTATTAACCTTTCTAGGACTGAATAAATAACCTTGATTTGTTATGCATCTATCTAACTTTCAATTTTTTCATTTCTATCACTTAAATTTAAAGTCATCAGATTTTCCTGTTCGGGTATTGTAATTAAAGTGAATATTTATTTTTATCTCCTTTTGAAGTCTTTAGAAACCTTTGATTTTGAACCATCCTTATGAACCCTAACCATGTTCACAAGATATTAATAGGTAGCGGGGTTATCCCAGCTACTTTTAAAACAAAAGCAAAAAGCAGGTGGAGAAAAACAAATTGTTTTTCTCCACCTGTTTATTTTTTAGGCTTATTAGACATCCCCTTAAATTATTAGACAAATTAATTATTCTATTAGCTTTATTTCTAGAAAATCACACCCTGTAATGTTATTATCAGTAATCGTCTTTTTAAGTAATTCTGAAACAAATAAGGGTAATTCGTCTCCTTTAAGCTTAATAATATTTAAGTTATTTAATTCTCTTCTATTTAAGGCATATTTACTAACTGAATATATTTTAATGTCCTCAGCTTCAATTAGATCATATTTTGATTCTTTAAGATTTAATGCATTCACTACATTTAGAATGTTAACTACATAATAGGTTTTAAACTGTGATTTGTTTAACTTGTTTACAATTTTAACAGGGAATAACTGGGAGTTTCTATCTAATTGTTGAAGTATATTTTTTAACCGTTCAGAAACTATGAACCAACCTAAATCATTTGCTAGATAATCAGTATACCGATCCCCTTCACTGGGAGTATAATAGAAAATTATGTCTTCCCTCCAATTTTTAAGAGCTTTTCCTTCCATAAGATCATAATGATTAATGTCCATTAGGTTGTCACAGTATGCAAAAAGATCATTATCATTTGAATTATCTAGTAGCAATTTATAATATTTCATTATTTTCCTCTCCAATATTCTTTGTACATCATACTTGGATTATTACGAACTTTTTTCTTTAAACCTTCAAATAAAGTTAGGAATATTTTTTTGTTCCCTTTTGCTTGTCTATCAAAATTTCTTAATTGTGATAAAACATAGTCATGATATTCGTTAGGGTGCCTTCCCTGATGTGGTAGTAATTCTTTATTCCAGGAACCATTTAAGCTCAAACCGTACTTTTTAGTAATACTTTCTATTTGAGGTGTATATTTTTTACTTTTGTTTGTGGCAAAATGATGGTTTTGTAATGGTTTACTCTTCACAATCTTAGCAACACGATAAACCCGTTTAACATGTCCAATTCCAATGTAGCTAGAGGCAACTGCCCATGCAATTTGTTTTTTATTCTTACCTGACTTATATGCCTTATATCCATCGTATATTGCAAACCCTGCATTAACCACAACCCATACCCATTTTCCATCTGGATCAGTCATCATAACAGGATTGTCGTCACCATAAACATATCCGTTCATGGATAATGGGTCATCTTCATTCCCAACATCCGGGTCACGTGAAATGAATCTTGCTGTTGCTGGGTCATAATAACGAGCTTGTAAATAATACAGTTTTGTTTCTGTATCGTAAACATACCCTGCATAACGGATTGGTTGACCTTGAATACGTGAGTCTGTTGGTTCTTCTGAAATTAAATTACCCCAAGGGTCATACTCGTAGCTTGCTACAGTTTCTCCTGTGGCATCTAATAATTGAACTACATCTCCACGATAGTTTGTGATGGCTTCAAATTCTTCCTCAGCTGCATTTGTCACACTTATTAATTTACCATTATGCCATGTAAATGCCCATATTGTGTTATTTTGGTTATCTGTTATACGTATTAAATCAGTACCATCATAATGATAATTAAAATTCTTTGATCCAACTATTTTAGATTTGCGTAAGCCATCTGGATGGTATTCATAGTCTATTGTATTCCCGTCGTTATCTGTTGTTTTAACTAATTGTCCTAAACCATCCCAAGCGTAAGAAAGACGTGCATCTTTTATAAGATTGCCTTCCAGATCATATTCAAAGGATTTAACTTCATTGGACGCATTAAATGTTAAAGCTTGTCCAGCTGGGTTCAATAAGTTTCCTGCTTTATCATAAGAATAAGTAACAGTACTTGTACCATTATTCCATGATTCTAAACGATTGGCAAAATCATATGTGTAATTATGGTTTTTGTTTCCATCGAAGTAGGATGTCACATAACCATTACCATTGTAGCCATAACGATATTGTACCTGCTTTTTAGCTAAAATTGTTTGTCTAGTAATTTGCCCATCTGAGTCAAACTCATTCAATTGAGTTGACTGAGGGCTCTGAACACGGACTCTGGTTGGCTTGATTCGTTAAAATAGTACTGATAGTTCTTTCCATTGTGAGTAGTTAATGCTGATAAACGTTGTAGATTATCATAGGTGTATTTTGTTTCGAATGTCTTACCATTTGATGTTTCAATATAACTTCCTCTCAAACCATTACTATTATCTTCTTCCACAACCCCATATCTATTCTCAATAGAGTAGTTTGGAGAACTTGCTTTCGTTAGACGTTTGCTAGTGTCATATTCATAAGAATATACATCACCATTAGACATCTGAATAGATTTTAATAAATTATTTCTATAATAAGTTTTGTCATAGTATTTTGTACCATTGACTGATTTACTGCTTTCATTGTTTGCGGCGTCATATTCAAACGTGACAATTGAAGAAATTGTTGAATCTTGACCACGTTCTATTTTCTTTATGTTTCCTTCTCCATCATATTCGTAGTATGAATATTTATCTAATGGATCTATTTCTCCTTCAATTGCATTGATATTGTTATAAATAAAGCTAGTTTCATATCCAAGAGGGTTTATACGATTTAGTAAATTTCCCTGTGTATCAAACTGATAATTTGTTTGGATAAGATTTGAACCGCTTCCTATAGAAACAGACTTCAAACGATCATGTTCATCATAAGTGCGAGACTTTACATTTCCTGTTGCATCAATTTCTTTCGTTTCATTCCCATTGGCATCATATTCATATTTTGTTGTATATCCAAGTGTATCGGTTTCAGAATCAATAAAAGTACCTTCATTAGAATACGTTTTTGTACTTACTGACCCATTTTGTACTACCTTGATGTTATCAAAATAGCCAACACCAGTACGCTCTCCATAAATCGCATAAATTTTAGCTTGTACAAAATCTTTTTCGGCTAAGACAGTGCTTTTAGTAAATTGCCAACTATTCTCTTCACTTCTAATTATATTTGGTGTGAATGAACTATCGTAAGATTTTTCTGTACCATCAGCGAAAACTAACCATAAGCGTAATTTAAAATTCCCACCTGGGGATGTGCTCGTAGAAGATCCCCATCCAGAGAATGTTACGAAATCTCCTTTTTTCCCCTTCATATCAAAAGCTTGGCCCATATAGCGGTTCGCAGTACTTGTTCCAGTTAGACGCATGGCGTATGAACCGTACTTTTTCATTGTATTTGTACGTCCATCACCTGTACCTAAAGCATTTAAAGTCCAATTGGTTGCAGTAGTACCAGACCCTAATTCTAGGCTGGTATTTTCATTCAACGCATATTGATCTAATGTCTCTCCATTTGTTGCTTGAACCGCATCAAAGTAAACCGTTCCCGTACCTTTAAATAATAAATCTACCCTAACATGAGCTGTATTTGCTGGTAAATTAAATGTCTCTGACAATTGTGTCCAGTCAAGTGTTCCCGTCAACGGTTGGGAAAGATAAGAAATAATCATTCCATTTCCATCTTTTATATTTACCTTCGAACTATCTAATGGGTAGACACGTATTCGTGCACCTTCTCCATTCACCTTGTCTGTTTTTACTTGAGCAGAAACAGTATAGTTTTTAGTTGTATCAGTTGCTTCTACTGGGAATTGTTGCGAATAATAACCAGCAGTTTCTGTATCACTCAGTGTTATTTGTGCAGAACGATTGCCAGTATAACTAATCGAACTCGATTGATGCGTCCCTGCTCCCGTTCCGTTGTAGCGACTCCATCCTGTTGGATACGTCGTATCTATTTTTTCAAATTGGCTGTTTTGTAGACGATTATAATTACCACTAGTCGGACTAGCACTTTGAGTAATATTTCCGTACTTGTCATATTGGTTATAGTCCGTTAATTCCATGTTGTTACTAGTAGAAATTAAGTTACTAAATGCATCATATGTGAGATAATTCTCTACTAAACTTGAATCAGTAGTTGAAGTAATATTATTTTTTTCATCTGTACGCTCTAAAGCTAGAGATTGATTACCAGTTGTATTAAGAGTCAATAACTCCCCATTATCATTATAAGTAGCAGTTGTAGTTGCTGCATCTGGTGTTAGACCAGTCATTTGATCAGGCTCAGTGGTACTTACGATTCGATTTTTCTCCCAAACGTACTTCCAAGTTGCCGATAAGTTAGTTTCGTAATTTTCAGTAATTTCTGTCACATTAGTAGTGTCCTTGCTTTCAGAAGAAGAGTAAGCATATCTTGTTTTATTCCCATTAGAATCTTTATAAATGGTATAGCCTTCTCCATATTCTAAAGAAGAGAAAATCTCATCACTACGAGGATCAATTAACTTCATAACCCGTTGTGTTACAGGATCATACTCAATTTTCCCAAGATTTCCATTAGCATCTTTTACAGCAACTAAACGAGCTGTATTAGGATCGTATGAAAACTCAATTGTTTTTTCAGTAGATGAACCTTTTGCATAGATAACATTTTCTAATACATTTCTACCTGCTACTGTACCATAGACCAATGAAGTGATGTTTCCATTAAAGTCTGTCACACTAGATAAATAGCCATTTTTATAGGCTAATGCTATCGAACGTCCTGTTTCTGTTGAACCAGTAAGTTCAGTGATTTTTGTCACTCGTGAGCTGGACGAATTTTCATATGTATAAACTATACGATTACCGTTCTCATCTTTTATTTCATAATTACGACCAAGATTATCAAAATAACGAATAGATTCATTCGAATCTTTTAATTCAAAACCATTCGATGTTCTAGTCAATTCATTGCCTTCGTAACCTTCTGGAGAACGATAGCTGCCATCTTCTAGCTTGGTAAAATGGTAGCGTCCACCACCTTCCGAACGATATTCTATGATTGAATTATCAGCATTCGTTAATATTGATTCATGTGCATTAAACATCCAGCTGAAACCATAATGGTAATTATAGTAAGAAAGACTGTTATATGTTAAAGCAAGTTTAAATGCGTCTGTCTTTCCAGGTAGATTCAATAAAGGTATGTCGTAGACCATATTACCGTTTATTACATTGACCACTGCTGTACCTTCACCTTGAAAGTTATCAGGTGTATACGTCCAATAATCTGTTAGTCCTAATAACTCAAGCGGTCTATAAGTTACTTTTAATGTTGGTTTAGTAGATAATGAGTTTGTAGATTCAGAAGAATAATAAGTTTTTCTTAAGCTACTCCCTTCTATAGAATCTGGATATTTTAATAATAATCCGTAATTTGTACTTGGTGATTCATACCACTCTTTTACAGTATCAGTTATGGAGAAAGCTGCCTCTCCTTTAGCTGAATTTTGATTTTTACCTGATTGTTCTGATTTGAATTTTGGTTGATTTGCCCATGTTACCGTAGTTGTACTATACGGTGAGGTTACTTGATGTACATTCACTTGAGTAGCAGAAGTGTCAGTAATTTGATTGAGTAATAATTTGGCGTCCGATACCTCTCCATTAGGTATAGTTGGTAAATTAAATTTTAATAAGGAACGCGTCATACCTAAAGTAGCATTGTAACCTACAGATAAATAATCCGTGTTAGAATAATTGCTCGTTGAACTACTCGAAACAAATGTATCTTCAGCCTGATTAACATCAATCCATGGGTCAATTGTTACAGGATAGACACGTTTAGGATCAGTTAGAAATACTTCATCAGCAGTAATGGTTAACAGATACCCATTCTCTGTTTTTACAATCTCTTGTTCCACATTTTGGGAGATTACTCCCTCAGGTCCATCCTTTGTATTTGAGTCATACATGTATGGACGTTCTATTAGAAAAACAAATTCTCCATTTTGGTCAAAAAAATGGATACTTCCGTCCGTTTGCTTTTTCGCTTCTAAATTCTTTACATTTAACTCAAATTCAAATGTATTTCTCCCTTGATAGGAATTTAAAATAATATTTTCCTTTACTTTGGAACCTTCGACAATATACTCAAAATTCACATCGTTTAGTGGCTCCTCAAGTAAAATTTGGTTTTCATTTACTGTTGGAATTATATCCTTTGTACCTTCTGTTGGTAATGTCTCAGAGTCATTTGTAACTAAATCTATCTGCATTTCATGACCTTTAGTTTCGTATGTAAATAACTCTGTTTCATCCTGTTGAAATGGTTTCTTTGGAAAGTTTACTTCAAATTCGTTGTCCGTATTTTTAAAAGATTGATTATCTTTAGAAGAAACTAATGTATTATCAATATCAATCCACTGTTTATTCTTTTTGTAATGTATTGGTTCTAAGTATACTTCTGCTACATAAAAACCTTCTTCATTCAAAAAGACCTTTGAGTTTGCATTTCTTAGTTCTGGTATTTCTTTTAAAATTGCGCTAGAATTACTATCTGTTTTTTTCTCAGAATTGGTTTTATCTCCTCCGCTTACAGATGTTCTGTCATCTTCTTGAGCAGTTACTTCATTAGTTCCATAAAAAGGTATTGAACTTAAAACTAGTAATAACGAAAGAATGTATGAAAAACTTTTAAACATGACTCTTTTCCTATTCATTGAATTTCCCCTTAAATTAATTTTAAAATACTAGAAAGTATTTTCTTAGAACATTATCAATTATTTTATCAAGTTACAGAATAGGTAAATTGTCATTAAATTGATAATGATTTGAATTTTTTTATGTCATTTTAACCTTTTTTACCAAATATATATTATTTTCTGTAAACGCTAAAATAAAATTGACAGTTTTCGCTAAGATACTTTTTACACTTTCGCCAAATTTAAACAACATTCCTATAAACTAGTAGTATTAGTTTATTGGAGGTTGGAATTTTGGAGGTTAAGTTAATGCTATATTTAAAGATTCGTCAGTTACATGAAAGAAAATTTAAAATTGCTCAAATTGCAGAAGAGCTTAAAATTACACGACCTACGGTCTACAAATATTTAAATATGTCCTTTGAAGAAGTTCAAGAGTATCTAGTTTCCTCTCATAAAAAGTCAAAGAAACTAGACCCATATCGTGATTGGTTTGTTGCATGGTTAGAAGAATATCCGCATTTAAGTGCAGCTCAGATTAGAGATTGGCTAATAGAGCGTTATCCAGAATTGGAGGTTGGAGAAAGTACAGTTCGGTTGTATGTAAGTGAAATTCGTGAAAAGTATCAGATTCAGAAAAAATCAATAGTTAGACAATATGAAGCTGTTCCTGAACAACCAATGGGCAAACAACTTCAAGTAGATTGGGGTGAAACTAAACAGAAAACTATAACGAAAAAAGAAGTGAAACTCTTCTTCATAGCATTTGTAATGGCTCATTCACGATATAAATATATGGAATGGCAA
>Ga0182745_1001802_pt1 | contig 19964 bp, 16 predicted proteins | sample eDN3rd30CKraftBY_FD_128523 | JGI IMG/M metagenome (GOLD analysis project Ga0182745, IMG submission 128523) | Enriched backyard soil microbial communities from Emeryville, California, USA - eDNA 3rd pass 30_C Kraft BY (version 2) (version 2) | ecosystem: Environmental > Terrestrial > Soil >...
GTCCTGGACGGCCCCGGCGAACACGACACCGACGATGATCCAGAGGGTTCCCGGCAGGTATCCCATCTGCGCGGCCAGGACCGGGCCGACGAGGGGACCGGCCCCGGCGATCGCCGCGAAGTGGTGACCGAACAGCACCCGGCGGTCCGTCGGCATGTAGTCCTTGCCGTTCTCCAACTCCTCGGCCGGTGTCGCCCGGTCGTCGCGCGGCTGCACGATCTTGCGTTCGATGAACCGCGCGTAGAAGCGGAACGCGATCAGATAGCTGCACACCGCCGCGATCACGAACCACACCGCGTTGATGTCCTCGCCGCGGACCAGGGCGATCATCGCCCACGCGACCGCGCCGAGAATCGCCAGGACGAGGAAGACGACGCGGGCGGTGGGGGACATCGGCGTCCGGTCCACGACCCCGACCGGAGGGAGGTCGGGATCGGTCCGCAGATGCTCGATGTCCCCGCGTGTTCCTGCCGGTTCGACTGCCATGTCGGCTCCTCCCCGGGTCGACCCGGGTCGGTGGTCCGATCGGCGGGACGAACCTCGTCGGCTGCACGTGATGTGACAGCCGTCACGCTACCGTCTGGTGGCGGGCGGGAACGGGAAAAACCGGGGATGCCGCGTCCGGCGGCAGTGGATCAGGACAGGGCGCTGAGCCGTGCCTTCTCCAGCGCGCCGAGCGTGCGCATGATGGTGGCCTTCTGCTTCTCGAGGTCGCTGCGGCGGGCGCGCGCCGCCAGGCCGGTCTGCTCGGCGACGAGCGCGAGCTGCGCGTCGATCGCGGAGAGCTGGTCGAGCAGCGCGAGGGCGCGGGCCTGGATCTCGTCGACGTCGACGGCGTCGGTGCGCACGGGTGCGGGAGCGGGCTCGGAGGAGCTGCGGGACGACGAGGGGCGCGGCTTCGAGGCGCGGGCCGGGGCGTTCTCGGCGACCACGGCGGCGGCGCGCGGACGGAGGGCCTTGCGCACGAGCGCCGGATCGGGCTGCTCGGCGAGCCGAATGTCGTTGAGGGCGCGGCGGGCATCGCGCGCGGCGAGGCGGTGCTCGTACTCTTCCACGTCGTCGGACTGGAGGGTTCCGCCGATCGGGCGCAGGCCGTACATGCCGACGAACTTGCGCGCTTCCTCGATGATGTCCTCGTGCTTGCGGCAGGTCGCGCAGCGCGGCTCGTTGCGGTACTCCTCGACGGCCTCGAGGTCGCCGCACCATACGCAGGCACCCGGTGTCCACCGTCGTGCTGTCCGGATTGTCGCGGATTCGGTGGGGGCCTCGAGAGTCTGCGCGTCGATCACGAGGAGCCACCTTAAGTGAAAATCGGGCGGCCACGGCGCGTGGGACGGACGTGACCTGCGGGGACGGACGGGAAAGTGACGAAGATCATGTTAGCGGGACGATCGCGGTAGGCAAAGTGTTGCGGCACAGCACTTTCCGTACCGGACGGTCTGCTGGTTTCCGTCGGCCGTCAGGTTGCGGTCGCCGCAGTGAGCCATTCCACGAGCGGGCGGAAACGACGCCAGGCGTCACGGACCTCGTCGAGTGTGCGGGCGCTGTCGAGCCACGGGGGCGACTGTTCGGTGCGTCCCGCGGTGAGTGCCTTGTGACGCATCAGGTCGAGCCGCGGGTGGTCGGGGTCGACCCCGCGCGGACGCGTCTTCAGTTGTGCGCCACCGATTTCGAAACCATCGCGGCGCAGTTTCCGGACCAGTTTCTCGAGTTGGGTGCCGCGCCGCTCGTCGTCGACGGCCGCACGGTACGCCTCGATCTGCGCACCGGATCCGGCGTAGAAGCCGCCCGCGACGACGAGTCCCGCCGCGTCGACCTGCACGTAGTAACCGACGCCCGGAGCGGTCTGCACGAAGCCGCCCTGGTGCGTCTTGTACGGCGCCTTGTCCTTGCTGAACCGGACATCGCGATAGGGCCGAAAGGCCTTGCCGCTACCGAATTCCGGCTCGAGTTCGGCGAGCAGCGCAAGCATCGGGCCGCGCACGCAGTCGTCGTAGACGGCCTTGTGCGCGGCCCAGAATGCCTTGCTGTTGTCGGCTTCGAGATCCTCGTAGAAGTCGAGTGCGGCGACGGGGAATCCAGTGAACACCCCGATAGTGTGCCCTGTGGAACGGGTTTCAGGCCACGCCGTTGAACAGCGACGTCACCGAGCCGTTCTCGAACACCTCGCGGATCGTCTGCGCCAGGAGCGGAGCGATCGACAGCACGGTGAGGGTCTCGAACTGCTTCTCCGGCGGGATCGGCAGCGTGTTGGTGACGATGACCTCCTTGGCGCCGCACGCGGCGAGGCGCTCGGCGGCCGGGTCGGACAGCACACCGTGCGTCGCGGCGATGATGACGTCACCGGCGCCGGCCTCCTTGAGGACCCGCACCGCGCCGGCGATGGTGCCGCCGGTGTCGATCATGTCGTCGATCAGGATGCAGGTGCGGCCCTCGACCTCACCGACCACGCGATTGGACTTGACCTGGTTCGGAACCAGCGGATCGCGGGTCTTGTGGATGAACGCCAGCGGGGCACCACCGAGGGTGTCGGCCCACTTCTCGGCGACGCGGACGCGACCCGAGTCGGGGGAGACCACGGCGATGTTGTCGACGCCGTAGTGGCCGCGGATGTACTCGGCCAGCTGACCCTGCGCGTGCATGTGGTCGACCGGGCCGTCGAAGAAGCCCTGGATCTGGTCGGTGTGCAGGTCGACGGTGATGATGCGGTCGGCACCGGCGGTCTTGAGCAGGTCGGCGATCAGGCGAGCCGAGATGGGCTCGCGGCCGCGGTGCTTCTTGTCCTGACGGGCGTAGGGGTAGAACGGCAGGATCGCGGTGATGCGCTTGGCCGAACCACGCTTGAGCGCGTCGATCATGATGAGCTGCTCCATCACCCACTGGTTCAGCGGGAACGGATGGCTCTGCAGCACGAAGGCGTCGGAGCCACGCACCGACTCCTCGAACCGCACGAAGGTCTCGCCGTTCGCGAAGTCACGCGCGGTCTGCGGCGTGACCTGGATGCCCAGTTCCTTCGAGACCTGCTCCGCCAGCTCGGGGTGTGCCCGGCCGGCGAAGAGCATCAGGTTCTTCTGATTGTCGATCCAATTGGTCACTGGTCCAGGCCGTCCTTTTGCGGTTCGTTCTCTTGCTGCTGCTGCGACGCCAACGATGCTGCCTCAGCGGCGGGGGTCCCGGCTCGATTTCGCTGGACCCATCCTTCAATATTGCGCTGTGGCGCACCCGACACTGCCAGCGCCCCCGGTGGAACGTTCCGCCGGAGCACCGTCCCGGCGCCCGTGTACGCGCCGTCGCCCACCGTCAGGGGGGCCACGAACATGGTGTCGGAACCGGTCCGCACGTGCGATCCGACGACGGTCCGGTACTTCTTGACACCGTCGTAGTTCACGAACACGCTCGACGCGCCGATGTTGGAATGCTCACCGATCGTCGCGTCCCCGACATAGGTCAGGTGCGGCACCTTCGAATGCGCGCCGATCTGCGCGTTCTTCGTTTCGACGAACGTGCCGATCTTGCCTTCGGCGCCGAGTTCGCTGCCCGGTCGAAGGTACGCGAAGGGGCCGACGGATGCGTCCGCGCCGATCACCGAATCCGATCCGTGGGTCCGCACCACCGACGCTCCGGCACCGACCTGCACATCGGTCAGGGTGGTGTCCGGTCCGATCACCGCGTCCTCACCGATCGACGTGCGCCCGTGCAGTTGCACACCCGGGTGCAGTGTCACGTCCGGTGCGAGGGTGACGTCGACGTCGACCCACGTGGTCGCCGGGTCGATCACCGTCACACCCTCGCGCATCCAGTACTCGAGGGTGCGGCGGTTCAGTTCGGCCGCGAGCGCCGCGAGCTGCACGCGGTCGTTTGCTCCGGCGACGCTCACCGCGTCGTCGGTGTAGTGGGCGCGCACGGTCAGTCCCTCGCCGCGGGCGATCGACACGACGTCGGTCAGGTACAGCTCGCCCTGCGCATTGTCGGCGCTGAGCTTGCCGAGCGCCGAGCGCAGCGCGGCGACGTCGAACGCGTACACACCGGCATTCACCTCGGTGATCGCCAGCTGGGTCGGGGTCGCTTCCTTGTGCTCGATGATCGCGGTGACGTCGCCGTCGGTGGTGCGCAGGATCCGGCCGTAGCCGGTGGGGTCGGCCGCGGTCGTGGTGAGCACGGTGACGGCCGCAGCTTCGGGTTCGGCGTGCGTCTCCAGCAGGGCGCGCAGCGTGTCGCTGTCGAGCAGCGGGACGTCCGCGGCCGTGACGACGACGATGCCGGCGAAGTCGTCGGGAAGGGTGGTCAGCGCGCACTCGACGGCGTGGCCCGTTCCGAGCTGCTCGTCCTGCACGGCGACGCGAACGTCTCCGTCGAGGTGGGCTGCGAGATCGGTGACGGCGGTGGAGATGCGTTCACGGTCGTGACCGACGACCACGACCAGGTGATCCGGATCGAGCGCCGCCGCCGCGCGCACGGAATGCTCGAGCATGGTGCGGCCGCCGAGCGAATGCAGCACCTTGGGGGTCTTGGACCGCATCCTCGTACCCGCTCCGGCGGCCAGGACGACTATTGCGGTCTGCACTTGCATGAAGCTCCCTCGACGTTCGACATGCGTCATGGACGAGCGTGTGAGGGCCCGGCCGGCCCCCGTTCGCCTTGCTCCGCCGCCAGGACTCGAACCTGAACTATCTGAACCAAAATCAGAGGTGCTGCCGATTACACCACGGCGGATCGCCGCACGTCCGCGAAGTGAACCCCGGGGCGTGCGGTGTGATCCTCGCATGCCGATACGGTCGGCGTCGAACGCGGGGCGGAGACGAGGCGGTCCGCACGGCCCGCAGATTAGGCTCGGCTCCGGGGCCCAGCGTGCAAGCAGGTGTGGCGCCGGAAAGGAAACCGTCGTGTCGCGAACACCGCAACATCAATCGGAGCGGACCCCGCGTATCCGCATGACCGGAACGCAACGCCGCGAGCAGTTGATCGAGATCGGCCGGGCCCTGTTCGCCGAGCGCGGCTACGAGGGCACGTCCATCGAGGAGATCGCGCAGCGCGCCGCCGTGTCCAAGCCCGTCGTCTACGAGCACTTCGGCGGCAAGGAAGGGCTCTACGCCGTGGTCGTGGACCGCGAGATGACGATTCTCATGTCGATGGTCACCGAGAGCCTGACGCGGAACCGGTCCCGCGTCCGTGTCGAACGGGCCGCGCTCGCGCTGCTCACCTACATCGAGGAACGCACCGACGGTTTCCGCATCCTGGTGCGCGACTCCCCGGTCGCCGCCGAGGAAGGCACCTACTCGAGCCTGCTCAACGAGGCGATGCGACAGGTCGGCACCCTGCTCGCCGGCGACTTCGCCCGCCGCGGCCTGGACCCGGACCTCGCGCCGCTCTATGCGCAGGCCCTCGTCGGCATGGTCGCGACCACCGCGACCTGGTGGCTCGACGAACGCAGCCCGTCGAAGGAGGTCGTCGCGGCGCATCTGGTGAACCTGTGCTGGAACGGTCTGACCCGGCTCGAAGCCGATCCGACGCTCGGCGCCGATTGATACAGTCGAAGGTCTGCGAATACCGAGGTAGACGCCACCGCGGTGGTACCGTTGCCCGGCCGATTCGTAGAAGCGACGGGATTGAGGTGACAGTGGTTTCCCGCACGTCGATTGCCTGTGCCGAGCGTGTCCGGGCCGAGCGCCCCGTTCCCGTTCGCTGGGGGCGCTGAGATGGCACGTCAGGTTCGCGCCGAGGCCACCCGGGAGTCGGTGCTGCGCGGCGCCGCCGAGGTCTTCGTGCGCCTGGGATACGCGAACGCCAGCCTCAACGAGATCATCGACGAATCGGGCGTCACCAAGGGTGCGCTGTACTTCCACTTCGGCTCCAAGGAGGAGCTCGCCCGCGGCGTCATCGACGCCGGTTTCGCCCGCTCGGCGGAGGCCGGTCTCGCCAAGATCGACGAACGCACCCCGGCGCTGGAAACGATGATCGAGCTGTCGGTCCTGTCCGTCGATCTGTCGGTCTCCGACCCGGTGGTCCGCGCGATGTTCCGGCTCGTTCTCGAGATTGGCGACTACCGCGGCTCGGGCGACAACCTGTTCGAGATGTGGCTGGGCACGTTGCAGCAGCTGGCGCACCGGGCGCAGGAGGAAGGCGACCTGTCCCCGGATTTCGATCCCGATGCGGCCGGTTTGATGGTGCTGCAGATGGTCGTGGGGGCCCGCACCGTCGCCGCCGGGCTCGGTCGCCGCGATCGATCGATCGAACACATCGAGCTGATGTGGACGAACCTGCTGCCGGCGCTGGTTCCGCCGACGAAGGTCGAGTACTTCCGGCAGTTCGCCGCGCGGCGGCTGCGCGTCTGAGCCGCCCGCGGCTGTGCGTCCGAGCCGCCCGCGGCTGCGCGTCCGAGCCGCCCGCGGCTGGCGCGTCCGAGCCGCCCGCGGCTGTGCCTCCGACGACACCCCGGCGAATTATCTGTGTCCGTTGGTAACGGACTGTTACTGTGCCGTGAACTGCGCGCTGCGTCGGGGGCGGCGCCGCTCGATCAACAGTGACAGGAACGTATCGATGCGAGCCTTTCGACATCTCGTGGCGATCGGCGCTGCTTCCACCGCGCTGGCACTCGCCCTGACCACGGCGACCGCCGCAGCCGAGCCCGTCCACGTCGACGACGTCTTCAACCCGTTCGTGGTGAGCACCTTCCGCGACGGGCAGATCGCACATCCGTCGCAGTGGACGCCGCGCCCGGCCTCCACCGACCTGTGGTTCGACCCGCCCGCCCTCGGCGACGGGGACGTCCCCGGCACCCTGCTGCGGCACCGCCCGGTGACGGTGCAGGTGTACGGAGTGCAGCCGGGCCACGTCACGGCCCATCAGCTGATGTACGTCACCACCGATTTCGACGGCTCCCGCACCGTCGCCACCGGCATCCTCATGCTCCCCGAGGACGGCACGCCGCCGCAGGACCGCAGGCTCATCGGCTACTCCGAGGCCAACGACAGCCTCGGCCCCAACTGCATGCCGAGCACCCAGTGGACCGGCGGCAACCAGACCGACCCGTCACTGTTCTCCGCGCTCGGACCCGTCGCGCAGATGTTCGGCCGCGGCTGGGCAGTGATGATGAGCGACACCGCCAACGACGGCGACACCGCCCCCAACGGCTTCTCCATCGGCCGGTTCAGCGGACCCGCGACCCTCGACGGACTGCGCGCGGCCATCGCGCTGCCGGACGCCGGGTTCGCGCCGGACGTCCCGGTCGGGATCTTCGGAATCGCCGGGGGTGGTGTGGCCGCCGGGTTCGCCGCGGAGATGGCCGGCACCTACGCGCCGGAACTCAATCTCGTCGGCACCGTGCTGCAGGCCATGGTCGTCGACAGCGCGACCTTCGAACGCACCGCGGACGGCGGTATCGGCTCGGGATTCGTCTTCGCCAACTCGCTCGGCTTCGCGGCGAAGTACCCGGAGATCGACCTCGACGCCGAACTCACCCCGCTCGGCCGGGCCGCCGCCGACCTGTTCCACAGCACCTGCCAGGGGCTGTATCTGATGTTCCCGTTCGTGCCGTTGTCCGCGCTGTACGAGAACGGGCGGCCGGCCGACAACCCGGCGTTCGCGCGGGCCTACGCCGAGAACGCGCTCGGCACCCGGCCGCACGAGGTCCCGACCGCGCCGGTGCTCATCACCTCGTGCCGCGACGACTTCCTCGTCCCCTACGAGGACGCGGAGAACCTCGGCAACTTCTGGCGCGCGCACGGCGCCGACGTCGAATTCGATCCGTCGGTGTGCGGGATCGGCGACGTGCTGACCGACCCGGTCCGGGTGGGCGTCGAGTTGCTCGGCATGCAGAACGTCGACTGGTTCGATCGGCGCTTCGAGGAGGCCGGCCGATGAGACGTCTGCTCGCCACCGCCCTGACAGCCGTGACCCTCGCCGTCGGGGTCGCCGGAACAGCCACTGCCGCACCCGATCTCGACACCGTCCTCGACGTTTCCCGCAATAACCTCGACTCCGAACACGGCGGGGGAGTCGCGACCGACCTGTCGGCCGACCCCGAGGTGCTGCGGCCGCTGCTCGACCGGGCCCGCGCCACCGGGGTCGACCCGGCACGCTATGCGGCGCTGCTGCACCAGTACTGGCTCGCCGTGGCGGCCCGCAACGCCGGGATCGACCTGAACCGGTGGGATCCGCAGCTCGGGCTGGCGGCCAACGAACAGAACCTGAAGAACACCTTCGCCTACTACCAGAAGCTGCAGCGCGAGCACCCCGACTTCCTGTGGACCGGACAGGGCGGCCTGGCCGGACCGTCCTTCGGTGCCGGGGTCATGGACGTCGACCTGGTCAGGGCGGTCATCGGGGTTCGGGAGTTGCGCGACGCCCTCGCTCAGGTCACCCGCACGCTCGACGACGTGGCCGCACCCGCGTCCGCGGAGCTGCCCGAGGATCTGCGGGCGGTGCTCGCCGTCGGCCACACCATCACCCCCGAGGACATCGCGGACTTCCAGGTCCGGGTCATCGCGATGAGCAAGCACATCTTCACCGACCTGCTGCCGCAGCACGAGGCATACCTGGCCGGTGGTCTCGACGCGATCGACGAGTTCCACCGGGCGGGCATCATCGACGACCGCGCCGTCCGGGCCTGGCGCGATCTCGCGACCGGGGACCCGGAGCTGGTGGTGCGCGGCAACGCCGAACTGCTGCACCGTGAGCAGTACCAGTCGATCGCCGACCAGTGGGATGCCACCCGCGAGGCGCGTGGTCCCGTCGGCCGGGCGCTGACCTATCTGTCGACGTTCGGCGCCGACCCCGCGATCCCCGGCGTGGTACCGCCCCGGGAGGCGTTCCCGCTGACGCTGACCGCGGGCGATCCCGCCGGCGGCCCGCAGTGGCGCCTGCAGACACCGCTGCCCGCGTTCAACTGGTCGGACCGCGACGCACGCTGGGAGTACATCACCACCCACATGCTGCCGAAGTACCGGGCGCTGGCCCAGGATCGACCGGCCGAACTCGCGGTCGCCCTGAGCAAGCCGATGGATCAGCAGTTCCTCGAACAGCGGGCCCTGAGTCGGCTGGTGCCCATCCTGCGGTCGGCGGCCCGCACGACGCAGGTGCAGTACTACTGAGCACGCCCGCTCGTTGCAATCGGCGGCGCGGCCTGACAGCATCGCCGCCGTGACCTTCGGACCGTTCGACGCCGAGCATGCCCCCGCCGCGCTCGCCCGCGTCCTCGACGAACTCGGTGAGGACGCTGCGGTCACGATCACCGCCGTGCCGCTGCTGCTGACCGTCACCCAGGCGGCGGACGTGCTGGGTGCCTCCCGCGCCGAGGTGGCGCGCCTCGTCGACAGCGGCGCGTTGCCCGCCGAGTTCCACGGCCTGCACCGGCGGGTGGATCGCGCCGACGTCGTCGCACTGGCGCAGCGTCGCGCGACGATCCGCACCCAGGTCCTCGACAACCTCGCCGACCTGGCCCGCCGCGACGGCCTGTACGACGAATTCTGAGCGGAAAGCAGAGGGAAGATGCCCGTAGGGGTGGTGCTCGGTGCGTCGGTGCTCGCCGACGCGCGGATGCGGGACGTCGTGCTCGCATTCGCGGAAGAGGGTCTGTACCAACCGTATTGGAGCGACGGAGTCATCGCCGAAGTGGATCGCCGGCTGCCGGCGGAACTGCCGCGACCGGCCCGCGACTACCTGTTCGCCGAACTGGACCGGGCGTTCCCGGATGCCCGCGTCACGTGGCCGACGACGGTGCTGCGGGAGGTGCCCTACGTCGTCGACCCGCGCGACACCCACCTGACGGCGGTCGCGCTGATCGCCCACGCCGACGCCGTCGTCACCACCGACCCGGCTATCGCCGCCGCGCTCGAACGGTCCGGAATCGAACCCTGGACCCCCGACGCGTTCGTCACGTTCGTCGTCGACGCCGACCCCGGCCGCGCGCGGGCCACGCTGCTGCGGATGGTGCGCAGACGCTGGCTCCCCGGCACCGGCGAGACCGACGACGCGCTGCTGTCGCGGCTGGTGACCTGGGCGCGTCGTGCGCTGGGGGACAGCAGCGCCGACCTGCTCGCGTCCGCGGACTGAGGCACCCTGTCCGCGACGCATAGAATCGAAAAGTTCTCGTCGTACACCCAGGAGCGACTGTCACGTGTCTGCTGTGCCCGCCACCCCTCTGTCCGGACTGGCGCGGATCGCGCTGGCCGACGACCAATTGCAGCGGGTCGCCGCGCTCGCCGGCACCGCCGAGCAGGCCCTGGTCGCCCCGCCCGCGGCCCGTCCCTTCGTCGCCGCCGTGCTCGCGGAGAAAGCGCCGCTGCTGGTGGTCACCGCCACCGGCCGCGAAGCCGACGATCTGACCGCCGAACTCACCGAAATCCTCGGTGACAGCGTCGCGCAGTTCCCGTCGTGGGAGACGCTGCCGCACGAGCGGCTGTCGCCGAGCGCGGACACCGTCGGCCGACGGCTGCAGGTGCTGCGCCGCCTCGCCCGGCCCGACGACCGCGACTACGGCCCCGAACTGCGCGTCATCGTCGCGACCGTGCGGTCGCTGGTGCAGCCGATGGCGCCGGGTCTCGGCGAGATCGATCCGATCACCCTGCGGGTCGGTTCCGAACACGACTTCGACGACCTCGTCGAACGCCTCGTCGAACTGGCCTACACGCGCGTCGACATGGTCGGCAAGCGCGGCGAGTTCGCGGTGCGCGGCGGCATCCTGGACGTGTTCCCGCCGACCGCCGACCACCCGGTGCGCGTCGAGTTCTGGGGCGACGAGGTCACCGAACTGCGGCCGTTCTCCGTCGCCGACCAGCGCTCGATCCCCGATGTCGAGGTTGCCACGCTCATCGCGCCGCCCTGCCGTGAACTGTTGCTCACCGAGGCGGTCAAGGAACGCGCGGCGCAGCTCGCGAAGGACAACCCGGCCGACGCGGCGCTCGTCGAGATGCTCGACAAGATGGCCGGTGGTGTTCCGGTCGAGGGCATGGAGGCGCTGCTGCCCGTCTTGCAGTCCGGTGAGCTGCAGCTGCTCACCGAGGTGCTGCCCGCCGGCGCCCACGTCCTGCTGTGCGACCCGGAGAAGGTCCGCACCCGCGCCACCGACCTCGTGCGCACCGGGCAGGAGTTCCTCGAGGCATCCTGGACGGCCGCGTCGATCGGCGGTGCCGCGCCGCTGGACACCGCGAACCTGACCGGCGCCGACGGCCGGAAGATGGATCTCGCGGCCTCGGCGTACCGGACGCTGCGGCAGGTCCGGGAGGCCGCCGAAGCGCAGGGCGTGCCGTGGTGGACGCTGAGCCCGCTCGCGTCCGGTGCCGACACCGAGGTGGTTCTCGAGGTGCAGCCCGCGCCGGAGGTGCGCGGTTCCGAGGAACTGCTGTCGATGCTGTTCGTGAACCTGCGGGCGCACGTCACCACCGGTGGTCGCGCGGTGATCGTGGTCGCCGGTACCGGTACCGGCCTGCGCGTGCTCGAACGGTTGAAGGACAACGAGGTTCCCGCCGCGAAGCTCGAGCCGGGCGCCGAACCGGTCCGCGGCCAGGTCGGCGTGATCCGGGGCGCGCTGCACGAGGGTCTGGTGCTGCCCGGCAACGGCGACAATCAGGTGCCGGGGCTCGTCGTCGTCACCGAGGCGGACCTGACCGGCAACCGGGTCACCGCCGCCGAAGGCCGCAAGACTCCCGTCAAGCGGCGCAACCAGGTCGATCCGCTGGCGTTGACCGCCGGTGACTACGTGGTGCACGACCAGCACGGCATCGGCCGGTTCGTCGAGATGGTCGAACGGACTGTGGGCGGTGCTCGCCGCGAGTACCTCGTCATCGAGTACGCGGCGAGCAAGCGTGGCCAGCCCGGCGACCGGTTGTTCGTGCCGATGGAATCACTCGATCAGCTCTCCCGATACGTCGGGGGTGAACTGCCCGCGATCAGCAAGCTCGGCGGCTCCGACTGGGCGAACACGAAACGCAAGGCGCGCAAGGCAGTTCGCGAGATCGCGGGCGAGCTGGTGCGCCTCTATGCGGCGCGGCAGGCGTCGCCCGGTCACGCCTTCGGCCCGGACACCCCGTGGCAGAAGGAGATGGAGGACGCGTTCCCCTTCACCGAGACCCAGGATCAGCTCACCGTCATCTCCGAGGTGAAGGCCGACATGGAGAAGCCGGTGCCGATGGACCGCGTCGTCATCGGCGACGTCGGCTACGGCAAGACGGAGATCGCGGTGCGCGCCGCGTTCAAGGCGGTGCAGGACGGCAAGCAGGTCGCGGTGCTGGTGCCCACGACCCTGCTCGCGCAGCAGCACCTGCAGACCTTCACCGAGCGGATGGCCGCGTTCCCCGTCACCGTCAAGGGCCTGAGCCGATTCACCGATCCGGCCGAGTCCCGCGAGATCGTCGCGGGCATGGCCGACGGCGAGGTCGACATCGTGGTCGGCACCCACCGGCTGCTGCAGACCGGGATCCGTTGGAAGGACCTCGGTCTGGTGATCGTCGACGAGGAACAGCGGTTCGGTGTCGAACACAAGGAACACATCAAGGCGCTGCGCACACACGTCGACGTGCTGACCATGTCGGCGACTCCGATCCCGCGCACCCTGGAGATGAGCATGGCCGGCATCCGCGAGATGTCGACGATCCTCACCCCGCCCGAGGAACGGCACCCGATCCTCACCTACGTGGGTGCGTACTCGGACAAGCAGGTCGCCGCCGCGATCCGCCGCGAGCTGCTGCGCGACGGCCAGGTGTTCTACGTCCACAACCGGGTCAGCTCGATCGACAAGGCCGCCAAGAAGATTCGCGACCTCGTCCCCGAGGTCCGGGTGGTCGTCGCGCACGGCCAGATGAACGAGGACACCCTCGAGAAGACCGTGCAGGGCTTCTGGGAACGCGAATTCGACGTGCTGGTGTGCACCACGATCGTCGAGACCGGCCTGGACATCTCCAACGCCAACACGCTCATCGTCGAACGCGCCGACTCGCTCGGCCTGTCGCAGCTGCATCAGCTGCGCGGTCGCGTCGGCCGGTCCCGCGAACGCGGCTACGCGTACTTCCTGTACCCGCCGGAGAAGCCGCTCACCGAAACCGCGTACGACCGGCTCGCGACCATCTCGCAGAACTCCGACCTCGGCGCCGGCATGGCCGTCGCCATGAAGGACCTCGAAATCCGCGGCGCCGGAAACGTTCTCGGAGCCGAACAGTCCGGTCACGTCGCCGGTGTCGGATTCGACCTGTACGTGCGGCTGGTCGGCGAGGCCGTCGAGGCATACCGCGCCGCGGCCGACGGCACCCCCATCACCACCGAGGAGGCCCCCAAGGAGGTGCGGGTCGACCTGCCCGTCGACGCGCACATCCCCGCCGACTACGTCACCTCCGACCGGCTGCGCCTCGAGGCCTACCGCAAGCTCGCCGCCGCACAGGACGACGCGGCGATCGCCGCGGTCGTCGAGGAACTCGTCGACCGGTACGGCCCGCTGCCCGAAGAGGTCGGCCGGCTCGTGTCCGTCGCGAAGCTGCGGCTGCTGTGCCGCGAATACGGGCTCGAGGAGGTCGCGGTCGTCGGCACCCAGCTCAAGATCTCCCCGATGGAACTGCCCGACTCGAAGCAGATGCGGCTCAAGCGGATCTTCCCGGCCGCCCAGTACCGCGCGACCAGCGGCATCGTGCAACTGCCGCTGCCGCGCACCGGTGGGGTCGGCTCCGACCGGGTCCGCGACGTCGAACTGCTCCAGTACATCGCGGACTTCCTGCTCGCCATGGACGGCAAGGCGCAGGGGTCGGTGGACGTGCGGGTCGCGGCGGGGGCGAACGCGTGACCGTCGTCCTCCTCGACCCGCGGCGGCCCGGGGTCGTGCCCGCGGCGGCAGTGCGGCTGCTGCACGGGCCGGTCGAGTACGGCGACGAGGTACCCGACGAGGTGCGCGCTGCGCTCGGTCTCGACCACGAACCGGGAGCCGACGTGTTCGTCGTCCTCGACGCCGCCAGCGACGCCGTCGCGGCACGGACCGCCCGCGGGGAGGACGTGATCGCGGCGGACCCGGTGCCCGGCGACCGGTTGCTCGAGGCGGTCGACGTCATGGACCGGCTGTGGGGGTTCGGCGGCTGGGAGGTCACCCAGACCCACGATTCGCTGCGGCGCTACCTGCTCGAGGAAACCTACGAGCTTCTCGACGCCATCGACGAGGACGACCGGGTCGGGCTGCGCGAGGAACTCGGCGACCTGCTGCTGCAGGTGCTGTTCCACTCGCGGATCGCCCAGGAATCACCGACCGACCCGTTCGACGTCGACGACGTCGCCGGCACCCTCGTCGCCAAACTCGAGTCCCGGAGCCCGCATCTGACCAACGGTCACACCGGCCCGCTCGACCCGGCCGAGCAGGAGGCGGCGTGGCAGGCGGCCAAGGCTGCGGAGAAGCCCCGGGTCTCCTGTCTCGACGGGATCGTGATGACGCAACCGGCCTTGGGGCTGGCGGAGAAGGTGCTCGAACGGGCACACGCGGCCGGAGTACCGAAGGACCTGGTACCCGAAGAGGTGACACTTGTGCATCTGGACGGTACGGGCGGTGCCGAACAGAGACTGCGCGGGGCGGTGCTGGCGTTCGTCGACCGCGTACGCGCCGTCGAGGATGCGGCTGCACAGGATCGCGGGGACAGGCGTTCTCTGTCCACACGAGAGTGGCGGGAGTACTGGCTCTAGCGTCGATACCGTTCACCTGGACGGCTGTCGTTCTCAGCGCCGTGCCGCGCTCGGGGGGAACGTCGAGACCTGATCAGCAGCGCTCGCGATACCACTCCACGGTCTTCGTCAGGCCGCTCTCGAGACTGGTCCGCGGCTCCCATCCGATAGCGGCCCGAGTGCGGGCAACATCAGCGAGCAGTGTGCGTTCGAACGGTCTGTCGGTCAGGACCCCGAAGCGTGGCACAGCCGGTCCACCGATCATCTGCGCGATTCGCTCCACGACGCTGCGTACGGATACGAGATGTCCGGATCCGATGTCGAGGGATTCGCCGACGGCCTCGGACGAGTCGGCGGCCTCGGACGAGACGGCGAACATGACGAACGCGTCGACCACGTCGTCGACGTAGACCCAATCGACCTCCCGACCGCCGCTGCCCAGAGCGGGGGATTCGCCGCGCAGCAGGGACTGCGTCACGTATGGGACGAGCTTGGTCCCGTCCTGTTGTCCGGGTCCGTAGACCATGGAAATGCGAAAAGTGAACGTCGGGAGACCGAACCGCGCGCTGAAGGTACGCGCGTAGATGGATGCTGCTACCTTCGCGGCTGCGTAGGGAGATGCAGGTATCGGATCGGGGTCATGGGGTGGGGGCTCATCGGCAGAACCTGCCAGCGCCACATGGGGGTGACCCGCCTCGCATGCGGCAGTGAGCAGATTGACCGTCGACAGCAGATTGTCCCGGAAAGTGGGCAGGACCGCGCCCAGATCCCGACTGCCGGTCACGTAGCTCGCCAGATGGAACACCAGCTCGGGCCGGACGGTGCGCAGGAGCTGCCGCGTCGCCTCGTGCTCCGTCAGGTCCGTCGTCCACCAGCGGACACCGTTCGTGGTGTTCCGGCGTGTCCGCGAGACGGCATGCACCTCCAGGCCGGAATCCGCGAGCCTCCGGCAGAGGTGAGACCCGATGAATCCCGATCCACCGGTGACCAGTACCCGGTTCACGCCCATCGGTCGGTGCAACCTCCCGCTCGAAAGAACTCGAACCAAGTGTGGGCGAACCACCGTGGGGGCGCGGAAGAACATGAAAATATACGTGGGAAGTTCTCCCGCATGGTTCGAGCGCCGTCGGCAATGCCGCGGCGGCGCAGGTTTCGCCTGCCACGACGACGTCGCGACGTCGGGCGGAGACGGTCACCGAAAGATGTTTCCGCGCTGACGATGAGCGCGATGGGTGTCGCAACCCCGCTCCAGGTGCGATGCTTGTGTGCGCAGTGGGTCCGGACGCGCCGCAGGGGGCGTGGATCCGCACAACTCACGGATTGGCGTGTGCGGCAATCGCGACAACAACGATTGCGACGGCGTACGCAACCGGGGAGGAGCGACGACGATGACCTGTTCCCAGACGGGCGCCGCGGCCCGACCGTTGCGAGTCGGAGACGTGGTCGAGGTTCGCAGCGCCGAAGAGATCCTGGCGACGCTCGACGAGCACGGGGAAACGGAGAATCTGCCGTTCATGCCGGAGATGCTCCAATTCTGCGGCCGGCAGATGACCGTCCACAAGGTGGCACACAAGCTCTGCGACACCATCAACCGCAGTGGCATCCACAGGATGGAGAACGCGGTGCACCTGACAGGCGCGCGTTGCGACGGCTCCTCCCACGGTGGCTGCCAAACAGCTTGTTCGCTGTACTGGAAGGAGGCCTGGCTCAAACGTGTCGAACCCGGAACGACCCCGCCGACGTCCGATGGCCGCGTCGCTCTTCCGCTGTTGGAGATCAACACCCGCAAGGACCCGGGTCCGAATGGTGAGGTGCGGTACTCCTGCCAGGCAACCGAACTGATGCGGGCCGCGCCCAGTTGTCTGCCGATCCGCGACCTCCGCCAGTACGTGACCGACGTCCGGACCGGCAACGTCGGGGTACTCGCATCGCTGCGGGCGTTCCTGGTCGTCCTGTTCAACCGAATGCAGGGTGTCAGCAAGCGTGTGTTGCCACGGAAGCTGTGGGTCCGCGGTGGTCTGCCGTGGGGTTTTGTCGAGGGCCGGGCACTTGGACGGACCCCGACCGAGCATCTCGATCTGCAGCCGGGCGAACTGGTCCGGATCAAGTCCAAGGAACAGATCGAACTCACTCTCAACGAGAGCCGACTCAATCGGGGTATGGGATTCGAAGAGGAGATGGCCAGATACTGTGGTCGAACCGCCCGGGTGAAGGCGCGCGTCACCAAGTGCCTGGACGAGAGAACCGGCGAGCTGTTGACAATGAAGAACCCTTGCATCGTTCTGGAAGACATTGTCTGCGCGGGGGTGTACAACGCCAGCTGTCCACGGGAGTTCGTACCGTTCTGGCGTGAAATCTGGCTCGAGCGTGTTTGACCGTGTTTGACGAGGAGGTAGCGCCCGAAGGATCGACGGCCGACCAGGTCGGAAGCATCGGTCGCAAGGCGGGGCGTGGTCTCAAGTGGAGCCTGCTCGGCAATTTCTTCCTCAAGCTGGGCTCGTTCGGCATCGGCCTCATCCTGGCTCGACTGCTGACTCCGGACGACTTCGGCGTGTATGCGTTGGCATTGGCAGTCACGGCGCTACTCATGCACGTCAACGACTTCGGGATGATCGCGGCTGGGGTGCAGTGGCGCGGTAGGTTCGAAGAGATGGCGCCGACCGGGTCCACGATCGCGCTCGTCATCAGTCTCCTCGGGTACGGCGTGGTCTGGATACTCGCGCCGACATTCGCTTCGTTGGCAAGCACTCCCGAGGCTGCGCCGGTGGTGCGGTTGCTGGCTGTCGTCATTGTCGTCGACGGCGTCACCGCGATGCGCGTGTCCGTTCTACAACGCCGGTTCGAGCAGGATCGGCTGACGATCGCGATCATGGCCGGCTGGGTGGCCAATGCGGCGTTGGCTGTACCCCTCGCCTTTGCCGGAGCAGGAGCGTACAGCTTCGCTGGGGGCCAGGTGTTCGGGGCGATCGTTACAGGTGTGGTCGTGTTCAAGGCGGGACACCTTCCCGTGAGATTCGCCTTCGACAAGGCAATCGCGGTGAAGCTGCTCACGTTCGGCGTTCCGCTGGCTGCCAGCCTCGGCGTCGAATCCGTACTGCTGAACGCCGACTACATCATCATCGGCAACGCGCTGGGGTCTGCGGCGGTGGGCTATTACCTGTTGGCATTCAACATTTCCAGCTGGGTGCCCGGATTGATCGGGACTGCTGTCCGTGTCGTGTCCATCGCCGGATTCTCACGCCTGGCAGAGCACGATGCAGAGGTGCTCGAGGAAGGCGTTCGTCGCTCGGTTCCCCTGCTCGTGACGGCAATTCTGCCGATCGCCGTCGTGATGACGACATTGGCAGCGCCGTTGATCGACTTCCTGTACGGCGATCAGTGGGGCCCGTCCGCGGCGGTGCTGCGCCTCCTTACCGTCCTCATGGTCGTCCGCATGTTGACATCGTTCGCATTCGACATCCTGACTTCGTTGGGTGCCACAAAAGCAACGGTATGGGTGAATCTCGGCTGGGCGGCGGCGTTGCTTCCCGCACTCTGGGTCGGGACTCGGTTGGGTGGGATCGAGGGGGCGTCGGCCGCACACGGCATCTGCGCGATCCTGGTGGCTCTTCCCCTGGCAATCTTCGCTCTCCATCGTCACGGGATCAGCCTGGTGCCCGCGTTGCCCGGACTCGTTCGCCCGACGGTCGGCGCGGTGTTGTCGGCCACGGTGATTCTTCTGATCGAACCGTTGACAGGTGCTGGATCGTTCGTGCAACTCTTGGTTTCCGGGGGAGCCGGCTGCTGCGTTTTCGTACTCGTCGTGGTCCCGTTCGACGAGATCCGGCGCCTTCCGTCCAGGTTGCGGGGCCGAAACTCGAATCGTCGGGGAGTGCGGTGATGGCAACTGCCGATACCTTGGTCTCGGTGGGACTTCCGGTCCACAACGGAGCCGATCGGATACAGGACGCGGTGAAGTCCGTACTCGGTCAAGATCACGAAAACCTGGAACTGGTAATCGGCGACAATGCCTCCACCGATGGCACCGAGGAGCTGTGTCGCGATCTCGCTGCGCAGGACAAGCGGATCGTCTATCACCGCAATCCTGTGAATACGGGATTGCTGAACAATTTCGTCGGTGTCATGCGGTTGTCCAGAGGAACCTTCTTCCGATGGGTCGGCGACGACGACTGGCTGGCGCCGACCAATGTGTCACGCAGTCTCGAGGCGTTCGCAGCCGATGACCGATCGATTCTGGTGACGACGCAGCTGGAATATATTTCTCCCGACGGCTCCGTGCAAACCGCCGAGTTTCACGGCGATTCGCTCGCCTCCGAGGATCCGGTCGCGCGGTTCACCGAAATGCTGCGCCTGCTCAACGAAAGCCACTTGTTGGTCGACCCTTTGTACGGGCTCTTCAGGCGCGCGGTTGTCGCTGATATCGACCGGCGCAATATGATGCGCGAGGACGAGGTGTTTGCCACGAAACTCGCGCTCGCCGGGCCGTGGGGACATGTACCCGAGGTGCTCGGCCGGCGCCACTGGGAAGCGGAAAGTGTCTCCGCTCTCGTTCGGAAGCTGGACTTGCCGCCGTGGCACGCATGTTTTGTGACCACATTGCAGTGCAGGGAGATCCTGCACTGGCTCGCGGGGTGTGACCTCAGCCCGGCCGAACGACGGCGGGCGCAACTCGAGGTGGCGCGAATGTACATACGTCGCCAGAACATCATTGCGGCGCGCCGCGGCCGAAAGCTCGCGCGCATGGCCGGGATCGGTGCTCGGGCAACTGTGTGCTGAGTGAGGACGATCCGGCACCGAGCGAGTGCCTTTGTGGTAGTCGGGGCGAATCCCACTGCTGCACAGCAAACCGGGAAGCGCCAACTCCTCGGGGGAGCGGCAGACGAGAGTGGTGGTGCACTTGGAAGTCAGGAGGAGAGGGTGGCGTTGGGTCCTGGCGGCGATGGTGGTGGTTCTGGCCCTGGTGGCCGCGGGGTGGTCTGTTTACGTGCGTCCGCCACGAGACGAGGTGCACCCGGCCGACGCAATCCTCGTGCTCGGTGGTCCGGGCGCCACGCGCTACTCGGTCGGACTCGAGTACGCACTGGAAGGGTACGCCCCCCGGGTAGTGATATCGAATCCGATCGGATCCGAAAGCGTTTGGCTCACCGACCTGTGTACGCACCGGCGATACGAGTTCTCTGTCTCGTGTTTCGAGCCCGAACCGCCTACGACACGGGGGGAAGCGCGCGAGCTTCGCAGGCTCGCGCAGTCGGAGGGGTGGGGAAGCGTCATCGTGGTGACGCAGACCCCCCACATCACTCGAGCCCGCTACATTCTCGGACGGTGCTTCGACGGTGAAC
>Ga0182745_1001803_pt1 | contig 19961 bp, 20 predicted proteins | sample eDN3rd30CKraftBY_FD_128523 | JGI IMG/M metagenome (GOLD analysis project Ga0182745, IMG submission 128523) | Enriched backyard soil microbial communities from Emeryville, California, USA - eDNA 3rd pass 30_C Kraft BY (version 2) (version 2) | ecosystem: Environmental > Terrestrial > Soil >...
AACCAAACAGGCAAACTCAACTTCCGCGTACACGGCGGCAACGAACTTTCTGGCTCTATCGAAGTCAAAACGAGTAAAAATGCCGCTGTCGGCCTACTTTGCGCCGCACTACTCAACAAAGGCGCTACGATCCTACGCCGCGTCGCACGGATCGAAGAAGTCAATCGTATCATCGAAGTACTGACAAGTATCGGCGTCAAGGTACGCTGGCTCAATGAAGACAACGACCTCGAGATCGTGCCTCCTGCGCGCCTACGCCTCGAAGATATGGATATTGAGGCGGCCAAGCGCACACGTACAGTGATTATGTTCCTCGGGCCGTTACTCCACCAGTATCACGATTTCAAATTGCCCTTTGCTGGCGGCTGTAATCTCGGCACGCGCACGGTCGAACCACACCTGACTGGTCTGCGCGCATTCGGTATGGACGTCGAAGCACGTCCTGGCACGGACTACTATCACGCGGTCGTGAAGGAAAAGGGCCCAGAACGCGCCATCCTCCTGACCGAACGCGGCGATACCGTAACAGAAAACGTCCTCATGGCGGCTGCACTCTATGACGGCGTGACCGTGATCCGCAACGCAAGTCCCAACTACATGGTCCAAGACGTGTGTTTCTTCCTCCAGAAGCTCGGCGTCGAAATAGAAGGTATCGGCACTACCACACTCAAGATCCGCGGACGTGCCTCTATCAAAAAAGATGTGGAATACTTCCCGAGCGAAGACCCGATTGAAGCTATGAGCTTCATCGCAGCGGCACTCGTCACGGATTCTGAGATCACGATCAAGCGTGCGCCAATCGAATTCCTCGAGATCGAACTCGCCACGCTTGAGGGCATGGGCCTCGAGTACGACATGAGCGAAGAATACACCGCACGCAACGGTGCAAGTCGCCTCGTCGATATCACCATCAAGAAGTCTCAGCTACACGCGCCCAAAGACAAGCTTCATGCCTTGCCGTTCCCCGGCATCAACATGGACAACCTACCATTCCTCGGACTGATCGCCACTGCTGCACGTGGCCGCACACTTGTCCATGACTGGTCCTACGAAAACCGAGCCATCTACTTCACTGAACTCACCAAGCTCAACGCTACTATCGAGCTCGTCGATCCGCACCGCGTCTATATCACTGGTCCAACCAAATGGAAGCCTGCTGATGTCGTTGCTCCACCTGCGCTGCGCCCCTCGGTCAACATCCTTCTCGCCATGCTTGCAGCACCCGGCACTTCGATCTTGCGCGACGTATATTCGATCAATCGTGGCTACGAGGACCTCGCGAATCGCCTCAACACACTTGGTGCCAACATAGAAGTTTGGCGAGACGTCTAATCTGTTATACTATCGAAGTGGCGCGAGAGTCGTATAACGGCTAATATGCCTGCCTTCCAAGCAAGCGATACGGGTTCGATTCCCGTCTCTCGCACCATTTAGCAAGCTGCCCGCACTCATCGAGCGGGCGTTTTGCTAAAATGAAGTTATGTAGCGTATGCCCCGGTAGCTCAGTGGTCCAAGCGGAGCTGGCACGTCGATGATAAGCAATTGCTCTATCCACGATGACACAAGTCCAAAGATCCCGATCTGGCCGTACCTTCCAAATTCAAATCATATGCCCCGGTAGCTCAGTGGATAGAGCAAGAGACTTCTAAGCTTTTGGTCGTAGGTTCGATTCCTACCCGGGGTACCATTTAACCATTTAGGAACTTACATGCACGGACAACCAAAACATCGCATCACTTTTCGTAACATTATCGCTGGCATCGGCGGACTAATCTTTTTCGCTGGCATAATTTTTGCCGTGTTCTCACTGATTGTCGCCATCGTTATGCTCGCACAGGGAAAATCAGTTTCACCACTTATCATCGTACTCGTCGGAGGCATAATGCTCCTTGGCTGGATCCTCGTGCTGCTCAGCGGCAAAAAGCTCCGCAATGTCATGAAGGAAATTCTCAGCTCAGGTATTTAACCCGAATGCGTATAGCTAGCTGCGGGCTGGAACCAAAACGCCATGCGGTACAATACCCTCGAATACGCCAAGTGCTGCAGCACCTATCTGTTTGAATCTATGTCCGATCGTGCTGCGATCGTCTGATAATTGCTGATGAAATGCTAATTTATACTCGCGCGTTCCCATGACGGCGAGCTCTTCTGGCGTCAGTGCCTTGCTCTTATCCCATGCTTCGCGATCTTCTACGAGCGTGATCAGCTGGTGAACCATTACTTGTACATGTTCTCTGTCATGCGGCGCATCAAGCATGACTAGCATGCGTTCACACACAATCTCCAAACGTGCTATGAGCTGCTCCTCGGTAATAGCAGTTAGCGGCATGTGTTCTATAACTTCGCCCGTGGTATTCGTGGGTTGCGATTCGAGTATTTCTGCCGCGGTAGCAATGTCACGGCTCTGTAGCTCGGTCAGAAATTCCGTAATTTGTGTCATCTCAGCAAATAACATATCCATTTGCTCAGATTCCTCGGGCGTCGCTTCGGCCTCAAAGGCCAAGATAGCATGCTTGACATTACTCAATACGAGATCTGGGGCATCGATAGAGGCAACTTCTACTGCAATAGCCGGCTCGTTTTGGAGAGCCTCGGGTAGTTCGTCTTGCCACGTCTCCTCATCCTGTTCTGCGAGCGCCTGCCCCACCAGTAGCATGACATGCTCCACCGCCTCGTCATGCATCTCAGCACTATACTCGAGGAGTGTAGAGTCCGGTAATACATCAGATTCAACATCACTGGGCGATTCATCTGCGACCGCTTCCTGCTCCCCTGTGACATTAGACGATACCTCATGATCAGCCAAGTCAAAGGTAGCCTCTACCTCTTGCCGGATCTCATACAATGCCGCTGTATCCTGTTCGAGCTGTGACACCACATGAGCATTAACCATTGGCGCAAGTTGCTCGTCGTACGTATCCTGAGCGACAGCAGACTCATCAACCGCCTCCATCTGCACAGCTGCAACATCGTGCGCTACCTCGTCGCTCATTCTGGCCGGAACTGCAGCCTCGTGCAAGTATTGTTTTGTCTCTGGAGATACATTCATACGAGCCAAATCCTCAGATATCTGCATATCCGCCTTCGGCTTGACCTCGCCGTCGTCTATCACAGTCAATTCGAACTCTTGCGCATCCACTCCTGGTTCGACTAGCAGTGCAACGCGCTGGCTCCTGGGCGGCTCTTCTTGCAAGATCAGCTTCTCGTCAATGGTAGTCTTAGCGTCAACCACATTATCATTCTCAGGCTTCTCCTGGGGCGTCTGGAAAGTAATTTCAGTAGCTTGCTCTTCTACCGTATAGCTGGTGTCGTTTTTTTCTGTGCTTGCCTCAGTTCTGCTCTGCGCGGTGGCCAGCTTTGCATACACGTCTTCGCGAAGCGCCATAGCCTCCTCTGGCGGCAACTGTTCAAAGTTTTGCGCCCCCTCTTCGAGAATCATGTCTCGTGTAGTATCATCAAAGCCCCTTAGAAAGGGGCATTCTACTATGGCCTGGCCCCAAGTACCGACATAATCATTGTACTTAACGATTCGAGGCTGCTCCTCCTTTAGCTGCTCTGGGACATAACCTTCCACCCGGCTCCGTCCTATTCTTCTGGGTGAGCTTGCTTATACTTCTCTACTGAGGCGGGGATAATGGCGTGCAGCAATGGAGCGCTCAGTGAGCGAAAAGGCGGACATATCACAAATGCCTCTTCGACCGTTGATTCAAACGTTTCTTTTCTGCCGTCAGGATAATCCAATGTATGACGGATGGATAACTCAGCCAGCTCTTGCAAGCCTTTCTCTTCTATCGCCAGGTTTGCTGCGTCTCTATTCTCGGGCGTAAACAACTCGTCGTAGTCAGTTGGTCCCTTAACTGTATCTGTCATACCCCTATAGTAACCCTGAGCAAGTGACCTGTCCAGATGGGTTGTACAAAGCGTGGGTTTCGCGTATAATCACCCCTGTTGTCACATATGGTGCCTATAGCTTAGTTGGTTAAAGCGTCGGGTTGTGGTTCCGAAGATCGAGGGTTCAAGTCCCTTTAGGCACCCCAGATAAAACAGGTCAGAATCTCTGGCCTTTTTTATTTGGCACCGCTACGGGCGAGTGCTGCTTCTACCTCTGCGAGCGATATAGAGATCGTAGAGCCCGGAGCAGCCGTTTGCTGCAATACATGATCCGCTACGATATTCTCGACGGTACGCTGTACAATTCGACGCATCGGGCGAGCACCCAATCGTGCGTCATATCCAGCCTGCACCAAGCGAACCTTCGCGTCCTCGGCGACAGAAACACTGAGTTTCTGGGATGCAAGCGTCGTATTGATACCGCGCAGGATGATATCTATCACTTGTTTCAACTCCGATTGATCGAGTGGACGGAAGAGTGTAATCTCATCGAAACGGTTTAAGAATTCAGGTCGGAATGCGCCAGTATTTATGAGTTCATCTATAAACTGCTGTTCGAACTGCTCAAGATTCTCACCAGCCTGAATGTGCTGGATGATCTTTTCTGCCCCGGCATTGCTGGTCGCTATGATGACACAGTCTCGGAAGCTAACCTCGCGGTTATTAATATCCCGCAATATACCCTCATCTAGTACCTGGAGTAGCGTTGTGAGAACTTCCGGATGAGCCTTTTCAATCTCGTCCAGTAGCACCACGCTAAAGGGTCGCTGCGAAACCTGCGCAGTCAAACTATGGCTATCTACTGCGGGGTCTGCGATTAAGCGAGCCACGTCTTCGCTGCGAACATATTCATTAAGATCGAGCCGTATGATATTTTGCTCATCTTCGAAATAGACCGCAGCGATTGCCTTTGCAAGCTCAGTCTTACCAACGCCAGTTGGTCCAAGGAATAAGAACGTGCCGATTGGCCGCGCTGTGTTGCGCACACCAGCTCGCGCGCGCCTCAGTGCATCGCTCACTGCGCGCACGGCATGTGTTTGATTGATCATGCGCTCATGGATGCGATCTTCGAGATTGAGCAGCACGTCGCGTTCGCTCTGGGTATTTGCGGTCGAGACTTTGACGCCGCGCGTCTGCTCTAGCGCTTGCTCCACCGAACCGCGCGTCACGAGCCCACCATCGCTCGCATGTGCCGCCGCTTCGAGTAAGCTCAGCGCTCGTCCAGGCATCACCTGTTCGGCAATGTATCGTCCGCTCAATTCATACGCAGTCTGAAGTGATTGATACGTGTAAAGCACCTTATATTGGTGCTCCAGCAGCAGCGTTTGGTTTTCCATAGCTTGATGGGTTTCGGCGGCGTCAGAAGGCGCAACGATCACGCGGTTGAGATACTGCGCGAGGCTACCATTACGCTGCACGATCTGCGTCCAGCGCTGTTCATCCACCGCCAAGACGATCTTGAGTGCACCGCCATCCAGAAACGGTGTGAGTGCAGTACTGAGATCAACTGAGCCAGTGCCTTCCTCAAAGAACAGGTGCGCATCATCGAGAAAGAGAATAATATTCTTAGCATTCAGCGCTTCACCGCAGAGTCGGAGTACCATATCTTCGAGTTGTCCTCGCCCCTGTGCGCTACTGATAAGCGTTGAAGGATCGAGTGCAATCACTTGGTTATACGCTAGCCCACGCGGTACACGCGTATCTGGGTCGAGTAACCGCTCCGCGAGCATATGCACGAGCTTCGTCTTGCCACTACCAAGCTGTCCTACGAGCGCCACGTTTCGACGACCAGCCTGTCCGAGCATATCCATCATCTGATCAACTACTCGCTCGCGTGCCTCGAGTTTGCGCGCTATGACGCCACCTGCAGCTTGCTCGCTAAGATTACGACCGAAGCGCTCGAGCAGCGGCGTGAAGCCAAACGCCCAGTCGCGCCCAATTCCTCCAGGATGCTTTTTGCGGTTTTTGTATGCGCCTATCAAGCTTTCGATATGCTCTAGCCACGCAACACCCGCTGGTAAATCTTCTCCGCTCAGACCGACGTGCGCCAGATACTGATCCGCGTCCGGATGCTCGAGGATAAGCGCAGCGGCTATCATAGCGGAAGTGACTTCTGTCCCGGCACCCCGCAGTGTCTCGGCGCGCGCGATCAACCTGGAAGTATCACTCTGATTATCAGAAGCAATCTGCGTCAAAAAATCTCGGCCGAGCATAAATCGGCTCGCGAAGAACTTACCGCCTGCGAGATTCATCACGATCTTGGCAAAATCCTTAGGAGTAGGATCTTTGGGAACACGTGCAAGCACTGCCGTCTCCAGGACATCCTCAAGCGCAGTCCCGCCTGAAGTTGGAATATGCCGTAGACTGCCGCCCCAAACTGCTGCCGAGACTAGTGGTCCCGTGAGGCCGACCACGACCCAGCCGAGTGCGTTGCCCTCGAGCAACATGACGAGTGCTAGCAGAACCAAAACGACTGCAGCAAGCAATAGGACATACTGCATCCACTGCTGGCCAAGTAGACGGCCTGCTCGCGCTTGCCGCGCACGTGGCGCCCTATAGCGGAACTCACTCATATACCCACTCCCGCAAGCCACGCAACAACGCCCAGCAATGGCAGTAGCGGCATTATAGGCCAGAAGACCAGCCAAATCACACCGAACACCCAACTAAGCAGTGCGCCCACAAGCCCGATCAGTATCATGATAGACCGCAGTCCTGCGCCAAAGAATCGCGAGAACACGCGACCAAACCAAGCCTGCATCTGTACCGATAGCGGCCCACGCACACTCCCAGCATCAATCTGACGGAAAGGTGAAAAGAGCGTTCGCGCGAGCAAGCCGACTGAGAAATCCTCCAACACACCGCGCGCACGGCCATGCACATTGACCAGCGCAGTGCGCCAGCCTGGCCCGTACCACCAGCTTAAAAAGTCAGCTATCATACAGATAAGTATACCTTATAGCACAAGCGCAATTGCTACTGGAACGAGAATATTATCGAAGCCGCGCACGCCCACATTTTCAAGCAGCGTCACGAGCAAGCTCAGCTCAAGCAGATGCGCAATCGAAAGCGGCGTTCCGAGCGTACTGTAAAGCGTCAGAATCCCTACCGAAATTGCAAAGAATGAGACCGTGCCTACGACGCTCTTCACGTTGCCAAACACGCGGTACTGCGTATGACGGCCGAACTTGATGCCGAAGAGCGCCGCAAATCCGTCCGCCACACTCATGTGCAGCATTGCGACGGCGAAAACCATAGGGTCATTCGTCAGCAGCGTCAGGATGCCAACCACTGAGCCAAAGAGCACCTCGCCCCACGTATGGCGCTGAATACCAAAGATCGACCTAAATATCTTCAGGTGCTGAGAGAAGAGCACAATCACCACAAACGCTACGCTCATCAGCTGTATCTGCCACCAATCGAGATACCACGGCCACGTCGCAATGAAGCTTCCCACGAGTATGTGGATAAATTTGCGCTGGAATTCAGTCACGCGTCGCTGCTTGAGCCGGATGAGCTCGCCGATGATGAGCACAACGAAAATACAGCTACTGACAATGACGAGTGGCAGAATGCCGCGAAGAAGCGTATCCATCTGGCACTCAGTATAACGCTTCTTTGGATCAGGCGGGCAGTTATCGCGTATACTACTATGCATGAATGCACGCTCGACACTCGGCCTCGGAATCGGAAAACTCGTCAGAGGAAGTTTGCGACTCGTTGGCAAAAATGCTGGTGCACTACCAGGACTCATAAGCGAGAAAATCGCCCCCAATGTTCTCGCAGATACACTGAGCTCGCTACCAGACGGCGTCATCGTCGTGACTGGCACCAACGGCAAAACCACCACCACCAAAATCATTACCGATCTGCTGACAACTAACGGGAAGCGAGTCTTGACCAACCGCATGGGTAGCAACTTCACGCGCGGCGTCGTATCTGTAATCGTAAGCGAGAGCGAGCTCGGCAAGCCATTGCCCCACGATATCGCCGTGCTCGAGCTCGACGAAGCATACGCCAAGCGATTCGTGCAGGTATGTAAGCCACGTTACGTGGTGGCACTCAATGTCATGCGTGATCAGCTCGACCGTTTCGGCGAGATCGACACTACAGCGCGGCTCATCGCAAGCACTATGCAGGCCGCCACAGACGGATCTATTGTCAACCTCGACGACCCTCGTCTGGTGCGCGCCGTAGAAGACATGAACCTCGAAGCTACGTTCTTCGCAGTCGACCCCAAGCTCAGCAAACACTTCCCGACAGATGATGATCTGCTTGCTGTAGAAGTAGCAGAGACCCCCAAGCCAGCACACAATCACAAGCCAGCCGTTTCGCTCAAGAACTTCAAGGGCCAGTCTGTGACATACGGCTTCGGACGCAAGCAAGTCTCCGTCGACATGCGCCTCACGGGTCAATACAACTTCCAAAATGGTGCTGCAGCGCTCACACTCCTCCAGAAACTCCTTCCCGACATCACGCCGGAGACGCTGACGCAGCAAATGTCACACGTGTTGCCAGCGTTTGGGCGCGGTGAAGTCATCGAAATCGGCGGAGAACGAGTAGAGCTAATCTTGATCAAAAATCCTTCGGGATTCCGACTTGCACTCGCCTCATTCCACGACCCAGCCCTCGCACTGATTGCGATCAACGACAACGATCCTGACGGCCGCGATGTCTCATGGCTCTGGGACGTAGACTTCAGCTCGCTCCGCAAAAGCACGATCGCCACCACTGGCCTCAGGGCATATGATATGGCCCTCCGCCTCCAGTACGACGATCTAAACGCCTCATGGGTCGAGTCTGATCTCGCTGCAGCAGTATCGAAATTGCTCTCTGATAAGTCGAAACTCCCGAAGCGCATATTCTGTAATTACACATCGATGCTTGCGATTCGGTCGCAATTTGGGAAGGAGCTCCATGAAGTCTAATCAGCCACCGTTTAAAATTCTCTTCCTCTACCCCAATGAGATGAACATCTATGGCGACACAGGAAATGCGATTGTGTTGCAAAAACGCCTCGCATGGCGTGGCTTTGATGCCGAAATCATATTTCACCATCCTGGCAAACCGCTCGCCGAAAAGCCCGATATTATCGTCGGTGGTGGCGGTCAAGATTCAGGCCAGCGTAAAGTTTTCGAGGATCTACTTGCGATCGGCGATAAGCTCCATGACCTCGCTGACGAAAATGTGCCGATGCTCCTCGTCTGTGGTCTCTACCAACTCTTTGGTCACGGCTTCTATACTCACGATGGCGACTCGATGAAAGGTATCAGTATATTCAACGCTGAGACGCGTGCCACTTCGCAGCGCCTTATCGGCAACATTACACTCGATACGAAATTCGGCACACTCATCGGCTATGAGAATCACAGCGGTCAGACGAAATTACTCGGTGACCAACAGGCGCTCGGTACCGTCGTCAAAGGCTTCGGTAACAACGCCGAAGAAGGCCACGAGGGGGCTGTTTACCGTCACGTCTATGGCACTTACCTGCACGGCTCGCTCCTTCCTAAGAATCCACTCTTTGCGGATGCGCTGATCGCCCAGGCGCTCAAAAACCGAGGCGATCTGACTCCCCTGACGCCGCTCGATGACCATTTCGCATCCCAAGCCCGCGACAAGCTGCTTACGCGTTTACGTTAGATTTCTCTCGATCAAAACGACGAAGTGTTGAAGCTGCATTGATTGCGGCGCCAATGATCGCGCAAGCAAATACCAAACCAGAGATACCAGATATTGCCGCAGATGCTCCTATGGACCAGCCGAGCTGTTCGGTCAGTATGGACGTCGCCGTAGTACTACTGTCACCGAAATCTAGCAGTGACAATCCGAGCACGATACCAGAAATATACGTCGCCGATAACCAATAGCCGAGCTGTAGAAATGTGGCGTTCTTAGCCCCTCGTTTGCGCGCGCGATTGATATTCGTCGCGCAAGATACCAGCAGCGCAAACATCAGCGGCATAACCGTCACGGTCATGATGAGCATCACCCAGCCACCAGCATCAAAAAACGAGCGGCCCCAGGTAATCCAGAGCGGCAGCGCAAATGCTGCAGGCCAAGCGAAATCAATGCTCGTCAGAGATAATCGATTGATAAATTCTTTCATATATTCCTTTCGGACGCGAAGCGCATTGTATGCAGTATATCGCGGATCCTACTTCGCATGCTATAGTCACTAGCAAGATGCGACGTCCTATTCATCGCCGAAAAAAGTTCTATACCTATGATCCCGCGCAAAAGGTCATATTCCATTACGGCCGCCGCCCGTTCATTATGAGCCCGGTCGAGCACGACCTCTACCGCATCCTACTCGGCATCGTTGGCGACAGCTACTACGTATTTCCACAGATGCAGCTCTCGAGTATCTTTAGCAGCAATCCGCACCATCGCAACTTCATGGATGCGCTCCGTCATATCAATCAGAAATCAGTCGACTATGTCGTCTGCGAAAAAGACTCTACCGCACCAGTACTGGTTATCGAACTCGACGGCTGGAGCCACCGCCTCAAGTACCGTCAACAACGCGACGCTGAAGTAAACCGTATCGCCGAAGAAGCAGGCGTCCACATCATCCACCTCACCAACCTCGAAGACATGACATATGAGTCACTTCGCGCGCGAATTGTAGCGTTTCTACCCAAAGTTATTCCTGCCGAAGAAACAAATCAGTAGTTTCCGATGTCCCCGCAAGCCGCTGACGGTATTCAGTTTGGAGCACCCCTAGGAAGGACGAGTCGTATTTGGGCGCATGAGAAGCAATTGCTTCGCGCGCTATGATTACCTCAAAGTCTAACGTGTATGCATCTGTCGCAGACTGGAAAATACAGGTATGCGTCGAAGCCCCAGCGAGCACGAGATGTGTCACGCCAAATCGTCGCAGCTGCGCTGCCAGATCGGTGTTATAAAATGCGCTATCACGCGACTTTGCTACATGCACCACATCATCAGGCAATGTGAGACCATCCACCATCTCCACACCCTGCTCTCCAGCAAAGAGATAGCCCTCTTTGTCATGCTTCATGTTGAGCGTCCATGTAGCTCCATTTGGCTCATGGAACGTCCGAATATTCCATATAGGCACATTGGCTACAAGCGCGCTACGGAGCAGCTCGTTACAATGGCCCACGAAATCAGCCTGTCGCTGCTTTAGATCGTCATTATTGAAATATGCCTTCTGCAGGTCTATAAGTATAAGTGCATAATTAGGAAACTTACTCATGCAATCATACTTATCATTGTCGTTACTGGAATGTTCACCTTGAAAGTGTAACGCACTATATCGCTAATCACTGTGAGATTTTTCGCCCCTAAATCAAACCGAAGCCCACAAATCTGTAGATACCTTGCGTGGTTGACGGATTAAGGCGCCGACTGACCTTAGGGCTATCGATGACACGTTTCTTTATGTAGCAGCCGTATAATAAAAATGTGCACAAAATCAATTAAAGTAATGAAGTGGTATTTTGATTACCCTCAGAGAAACTCGCAAAATACCAGAAAAACAGATAGGGGCACATTTGAGGTTTGATAATTACTCTCCATTGCAAAAGGGGGCCGAAATAGGCGTAGTCAAAGACGTTTACTATAGCGAAGAGCAGCCCCGTGCCCTGCCTACTGGAATTGTTCACTGTTTTTGGACACTAAAGACAGTCCGCCGCCTTAAAAAAGATTTTACGTATACTGTTATGCCCGATGCATGTATCGATTTTGTATTTGACATAGCAAGAATGACAGCGCCTATTGTCATGACGCCAACGGTAGCGATAGAAACATTGAACTTAGGCACAAAATTTCATTACGTGGGTGTTCGATTTAATCCAGGTGTATTTAAGAATGGAGTTAATCTAAAAGACGTGATCGGTAATCAAAAGGAGTTAGATGGTCCTTTACTTGAGGGTATGGGGATGGCTGACACTGCCTTGCTTGCGAGTCAATCCGAACAAGACCACTACGTACAGCTAGAAAAGGCTATAGGCGCCCTTATTGATTCCCGTCTCGTCGAGAGGAATAACTTTATTGAAAATGTTTTGCGAAGTATGCAACATGGTCTAACTATAAATGAAGTTGCAGACAAGGCTGGCTACAGTTCTAGGCAGTTGCGAAGAAAGGTTTACTCGGAGACAGGATATTCACCTCTTCAACTGAGGCGTATTGTGAGATTTCAGTCCGTATTATCTTCTGGCGAATATGAGCTTAGGTTTGCCGATCAGTCTCATCTTATAAAAGAGTTCAAGGCCGTGACAGGAGTGTCGTATGCGAGCTTTGCCCGCAAGTTTATTGATGTCCGAAAAGTACAATCGTAACGATGCGAACATTACTATTATGAAAAAGAAAGGAATTCTTGATGATAAACAAACTGCACCCCCTTACAATCACGGATAAAATTAGAGAGACAGCGGACTTCTACAAAGATCTTTTTGATTTTGAAGAAGTTTTTACTTCAGACTGGTATCTGCAGCTCGCCCACAAGAGCGGGGCCGAGATTGCCGTAATGTTGCCTAATCTCCAAAATCAACCAGAATTTTTGCGCACGTCACACACTGGTAGGGGCATTGTTTTTACATTTGAAACGGAAGATGCGACAAAGGTTTACGAAGAGCTAAAAGCGAAGAATGCGACATTTACTCTTGGCCTAAAGGACGAAGAATGGGGGCAGCGACACTTCATTCTTCAAGACCCGAGCGGTGTATTCGTCGACGTAGTGCAGTATTTGTAGCACTATCAAAAAGAAAAACGATCAACCTGAGTTGATCGTTTTTTCTATGGTCGGGGATAAAGGACTCGAACCTTCGACCTCGCGGTCCCAAACCGCGCGCGCTAGCCAACTGCGCCAATCCCCGTCAAGGACAAGTGGAAGTATAACAGATTCATCCCTGTTTGACTAGGGCAATTCTATGCCGAAAATGTCATTCGCACGTGCTCTGCGCTGCGAGCAAGACCCGTCTGTACGTCGATGTCTGCGAGCAAAGCGTTGAACTGCGTTGGCCCCTCATCGATCAGGACGTTTCGCGTCTGGGCACCATCTCGCCAGCGTGGGATCACGCTCTCCCACGTCACACCGAGCGAGCCTTCGAGCGCACCGACCATACCTACATCGCTCATATGCGCCGTACCGCCTGGCAGCACACGCACATCAGCCGTCGGTACATGCCAGTGATCGCCTACGACGATACTCGCACGGCCGTCGAGATAGTGGCCGATAATTACCTTCTCGCTACTGTAGTCGCCATGGAAATTCACGACTGTCGCGACGCGCCTGATGCCTTCGTTTTCTGCGAGGATCGTGTCGATCGCCTCGAGCGGATTCGTGATCTCGACAGGCTGGCCGACAGTCGTGCCGAGCAGTGACACGATAAGTACTTTGCCCTGCGCCGTATCGAGATATTTCCAGCCGCGACCAGGACAGCGCGTCATATTCGCAGGGCCGATGACCGGACTCGCATTATCCTCGAGCCGCGGCTCGAGCGAACTCTGACGAGGTGTATGATTGCCACCCGTGAAGAAATCGATGCCGAGCTTCTGGAGTCGATTCATATCGAGCGGATCCATGCCCTTACCATCAGTGACATTCTCGGCCTGTGCGATCACGAGATCGATCTGTCGCTCGCGTCTCAGCTCAGGCAAAACACGCTCGACAGTCCGCATGCCAAGCTCACCCATAATATCGCCAATGTAGAGGATCCTCATATTTTTCGGGTGCCTTCTAGGTGCACCTCGATTTTCTCATTCCAATCTACAGGGCTTATCCTGCCAAGATCTCGCCTGAAGTCCTTGATAGCTGGCTGCATAAATTCAATGAGGGATGCTTGTACGGTTTGCAGCTCCTGTTGCTCTACTTCCTGAATTAAGCGGACACCATTCCGCACCAGTATGCCATCTCCGCCCTTGCGTATAATATTTGCTGTCTCTATCGGTGATTCGCTTATCCATCCGACACTTGGATTATCACGATACTGTGATACAAGCCTTCGGCCTGCAAAGAGGTTCTGCTCGGCATCAATGAGATAGACACGCGTATCATTTCGTTCAGACTTAAGCCCAGTCTCGTAGCGCTCATTCACAAATACTGCAGCCCTGGGATCATTAAACACAGATAATGGAATCGTCACCAGAGACAAGCGAGTAAGGCCATAGTTTGCACTATAGTAACGGCTCTCTTCAAATGCATTGAGTAGATAAAGTTGCGCTGTTAGTCGCCCAATCTCACCGGCAGCGGCAAGCCGTGAGCTAGACTGCTCCATTGCTTGCTCTGGTGTAGGCTGATACTGCCCTTCACTCGCTGTTTCTCTCTCGTTCACGGTATTCCTAATTTCTCTATATCTTTATATTATACCATAAAAGTACAGTATAAAGCAATGAGTAGTCTATTTGGCGAATTCGACGGCGCGGGTTTCGCGAATAACGTTGACCTTTATCGTACCGGGATACTGCATGCTCGACTCGATCTTGGTCGCAATATCGCGCGAGAGCTTGATAGCGTTGAGGTCGTCAATTTCGCCAGGGCGGACAAAGACGCGGATCTCGCGGCCTGCACTGATCGCGTAAGATTTCTCGATGCCCGGGAAGCTATTTGCGACGTTCTCGAGCTCTTTCATGCGTTCGACGAAGTTCTCTGCGCTGATATTGCGCGCACCAGGACGTGCAGCGCTGATCGCGTCGACAACGCGGACAATCATCGCCTCGACAGTCGTGGTCTCGACGTCATCATGGTGCTGCTCAGCTGCGAGTGCGATGTCTTCTGGCGCACCGTATTTGCGCAGGAGCTCACCGCTCAGGTGGTGGTGCTTGCCTTCCATCTTGTGCGTGACGGCTTTGCCGAGGTCGTGGACGAGCGCAGCGTACTTGGCTTTCTTCACGTCAGCACCGAGCTCTTCCGCGATGATACCAGCCATGTGCGCCATCTCCGTACTGTGCTTGAGTACGTTCTGGCCATAGCTCGTGCGGAAGCGAAGCTCACCAAGTAAGTGCAGGATCTCTTTCGGAATGCCGATCACGCCTACTTCACGCGCAGCATCTTCACCGGTGCGCACGATTTCCTTCTCGACGTTCTTCTGTGCCTTGGCGACGACTTCTTCGATGCGGCCAGGATGGATACGGCCGTCCTTCATGAGCATCTCGAGCGTTTGGCGCGCAACCTCACGGCGTACTGGGTCGAAGCTGCTAAGCACTGCGTAGCCAGGTGTGTCATCAACCATGACGTCCACGCCAGTCGCGCGCTGGAGCGCCTGGATGTTGCGGCCTTCTTTACCAATGATGCGGCCTTTCATGTCGTCATTCTCGAGTTTGACACTCGTGACAGTGCGCTCGGCAGTGACTTCACTCGCCATACGTTCCATTGCCGAAACAATGATCGTTGCGCCGCGTTCCTCTGCTGTCTCTTTGGCTTCGTTTTGCATCTTGGCGATGAGGCCAGCAAGATCATGTTTCATATCACGCTCGGTCATCTGGATGAGTTTCTCGGCGGCTTCTTGCTTGCTGAGCTTGGCGATCTTCTCAAGCTTCTCTTGCTGACGAGTTCGGATCTCACGGATCTCATCTTTCAGCGCTTCGACTTCTACCTCACCCTTGCGGAGCTTGTCTGCTCGCTTGTCGATCTCATCGAGCTTGCGATCGAGTGCTTCTTCGCGCTGACTCAGACGCTTCTCTGTCGCCTTGAGCTCGCCTCGACGTGCTTGCTCGTCTTTGCGCGCATCCTCAGCGATGCGAGCTGCGTCGTCAGTTGCTTTGCTGACTAATTTCGTTGCCTCGCGCTGCGCTTTTTCTAATTCTTTTTGTGCCTGCGCAGTTGCCGAACCGATGCGACGGTGCGTGAGCATTGCACTAGCTCCAAAGCCAGCGCCAATGCCTGCAACTGCCAAAATGATGGCAATTAGCATGTGTTTTCCTTTCTATTCTCTCGCCTCGGCTGCGACAATCGCTATCACATCACTAGTCTAGCCTGGGCGGTACACTCAATTGATTCATTAATAGCACCCACGGATGCTGCGGATTGTCTGTCAAATCACGGTCAATCCTACCCACTACTATATGCTAGCGGGTAGTATCGAGGCAACTGTTAGATCTGCTCAGCAAAGACGATCAGCCGTTCGGCAAACTCGCTTGTGCCAGGCTTCACTTCGCCGTGGCACGTAATGAGGTTGAGGCCATTTTTGCCTTGCGTGATAGGGGTCATCGCTGCATTCATGTCAGTTTCTGCTGTCTCATAGGAGGTGGATTTGACGACCTTGTACTGCACGAGCTCTCCGTCGCCGCGCTCGATCGTGATGACATCACCCGGTACGAGCTTGTGGAGGTTTTTGAATACCCCATCGGTACTCCAACTGGAAACGTGGCCATCGACAAGCATCGCCCCTGGCTGACCAGGCAACGCAGAGGCGTTATACCAGCCAGCATCATGTACGTTGCTCGGGGCCTTGAGCTTATTGTCCGAAGTCACACCCAGCGGCATGATGCGCGCTTTGACGCCGAGCTTCTCTATGTGGACCAGCCGCGGCATAGTCGGACCCACTGTATATGAGTCGATTGCACTTGCCGCGACTACCTCCTCACTCGGACGTGAACCGTCATCCTCAGCCTGAGCAGAGGCCTGGGAAACCTGGTCTTCGAGGCGCTTATTTGCCACGAAGCCCTGCCACGCAATCACGCCGCCTACGATAAAGAGCACCGCTGCTAGGCTGTACAAAATTGCTGCACGACGATTGGTTTTCGGGTGCTTCTTCTTTGCCGCCTCAGCTTTCTCGTGGGGCTTCGTATATGAAGCTTTGGTCGATGCAGAACGAGGGACCTCTGTCACTGTTTGGGGTACTGCAGGTTCACGGCGGGCAAGCGGCTTCGGTACGGGCTTGGCATGGAGCGTACTGCCCTTGACGCCCGACACGACGCGACGATGTATGCCGCCTGGCGAGGAGAGCGAGTCTATATGGCGCACGGCCGCAGGCTTGCTCGGTTGGCCTTCGATGAGGTGGGGACGAGAAGCTGCATGTGATCGCTGCCGTGATGCATGTGTATCAGACGGAATAATATCCATATAGCCGTACCATCGCCTCGACTGAGGTCGATAGCGCTGGTCTGGTCGCCGGTCGTCTGTGCCATGCATCTGTTATGTATACCGTCTAGAGTTTATTTGCGTTGCGCTGCTGGCTGGAGACGCTTCGCGATAATCACGAGGCCAAGTGCAGCTGCAAATACTGCGCCGATCATCACGATCGATGCGCCCGAGCCACCGATCAGTCCGGTAGCTGGTGCAGTCGGCACTGATACGACTGTCAGTACGACGTCGTTGCCATCTCCACCGACATAGCTGATGCGGAGCACGCCGCCATCACCAAACGCGAGCGTTGCACCCTCGGCCAGGCCTGCAAATGTTCCGGTCACTGGATTACTGCCTTGATTATCGATGATCGTGAACTGATCACCTGCCTTGACGCTCAGGCCGCTGTATGCGACTGCACGTAGCGTGGCGTTGCTCAGCGTGGCGTCTTGGCCAACTCGGACCTGATCATACGCTTGTGTGCTCTGGATTTCTACTTCGTAGACTGATTGACCGCTGAGGCTGAGATTCTGCAAAACAGTCAGCGTGCCTGGGCTGTGACCTGGTGCGAGCGTGCCTCCGTCGGCGCTCAGCGAACGAATCGTGCCGACACCCTTCAACACACCTGCTGCGATATAGACATCGCCGTATGTGCCATCGATAATTGCGACTTGATTAGTATTCACAGTGATCGACTCATTTGGCTTGTTGTCTTTGTACTCTTTGGTCTCGGTTTGTGAAGCTTGCTCACCGTTGGGCGTGCCGGAAGTATTATTTGACGAAGCGACATTGAGCCTACCTGACGTACCGGAGATCATGGAGACTGTGTAGTTGCCGCTGAGTGGACCAGAGATCTTAATCTCGCCAAGGCTTGCGACGACTGTATTTGCCGTGAGTGTCACAGCGCCCGTTAGGTTTACGCTCGCCTGGGGATCAAACTCCGCATTTCCGCCGCCCGCACCGCACTGTGCATAGCTGGACAATGCGCTACCGTATTTGCCGCTACCGCCAACTGAGACAGCACCGCCGAAGTTCGCGCCAGCGTACCCACAGAAGGTGATCGATCCACCGCTAGCAACAGACACATTGGAGATTGCCAAGTTTTTATACAGGGACACCGAGCCGCCATCTGCTACCTGGAGACTACCCGAAAATGATGAGCCGGTCTCAATGGTTGCACTCGCGTTATTCTGCACGATGATCGTACCGCTACCAGAGACCGTGCCGTAGAGCGACGTACTCATCGTCAGCGTGCGTGTGCCGACAGCGAGCGTGCCTTTGTTTGCGCCATAGCCGAGATTCAGGCCACGGCTACCGCTGACAGTCACATTAGCCCCAAGCGTCACAGTGCCAGTGAAATACAGTGAGCCAGCAAGCGAAAGCGGGCCGGTCACCGTAATGCCTTGGCCGGCGATCACATAGCCATAGTCGCCACCGCCCGTTGCGTTGATACCCGCAAGCGAGAGGCCAGAGATGTCATTGGTCAGTGTCTCAGCAGCGCCGAGCGACGCAGTATCGAAGGTGATGATGTCGCCATTAGTCGGCGCGGTGCTGCCAGACCAGTTGGCGCCGGTGCTGAAGTTATTGTCGCTACCGCCACCTGTCCAGGTGCGTGTTGCAGCAAATGCCTGCCCGACATTAAGTGTTAATAATGCTGAGAGTGCGAGCAGCGCAGCGAGTGCGAGTTGCACTGTGCGTCGCAAAAGGGCTTGTGTGTGCATTGCGAGTGGCCACCTTTTGATAGTTTTTGTTATTGGGTTTGTGGATATTAGTGTAGGGAATTATACCGCTTAAGTCAAAACAATAGCACCCGCCACAGTGACGGGTGCTTTGCTCAAATCGATCAGATTACTTAGTGTACTTTTCGATAGCTTCTTTGAGACTATCTGCTTCTTCGCCGAGTGGCTCAAAGCGCTCGCGCAGATCGCTTTGGAGGTTCGAAGTCTCGCTCTGGAGGCTTCGGAATTCCTGGCTGATGCTCACAATCTGCGAAGCTGCTGCGCGGTATGCAACCACATCCTGGTCTTCTGCCGCGTCCGCAGCCTTCTCTAGCTGTGCTGCAAACTTGTCGTAACCGTCCGCATACTTGTCACGAATATCGCTCGCTGTGCCTGAAAGCGTCAGCTCACGGAGATCGTCAGCAATCTCTTCGAGCTTATCAGCATTGCTACGAAGTGTTGCAGGAACAGTCGAGCTGTTTACGTATGAAGTCGACTCACGGAGCAAATTGCCGAACGCGAGCACACCCTCGATGTTCGCAAGCTCTTTCTCGAGGTTACCGAGGAATGAGTCGAGGCGCTCCTCAACATCCTTAGCTTCTTTGTACTTTGAGCTCACGACGCTACCGAGAGGCACGTTCGCAGGCTTAACGACATCTTCACGGAAATCCTTGGTCTCTTCACGTGCCTTTTCGATGCTTGCAGTGCTCGACGAAAGCGAGTCAAGTGCGTCACCGACAGGTGCATCTTTGAGCTCGGTCTCTACTGCCTTGAAGTACGTCGTAGCGGCACTATCTGCCCATGCCTTCAGGCCGAAGTAGCCGCCAACAAGCAATGCGATGACAACTGCCACTACGATAAGTAACGTTTTCTTCGAACCACTCTTTTTTGTAGGCTCTACGGGTGCGGGCGCAGCTACTACAGGCGTCTCAGGACCTGTCGCAACAGGCGCCGCGATTGGCTCGTTTGTCGGCACCGATGGTGTCACCACTGGGTCTGGCGATTGACCGACCTCAGGGCTTTTCGGGGTATTATCATCCATACTGAATAAACTCCTAGTTCTCTAAACTTGTAAATACCACCTAATTATAACACTAATGGTTTACTTCTTTTGAGCAGTAATATGCACCGGTGCACCATATGCGGGCATGACTTGTTTGTCATTCTCGCCTGCTACAAGTCGGTCTCGGCCAGTCTCTAGCCATGAATCACTTTGACTACCAATTATTGGCACCGAGAGGCTATAGGCGAGTGTATTAGCCACCGTCAGACCGATGCGCAATCCTGTAAAACTACCTGGTCCCTCAAAAGCCACAAGC
>Ga0182745_1001804_pt1 | contig 19960 bp, 18 predicted proteins | sample eDN3rd30CKraftBY_FD_128523 | JGI IMG/M metagenome (GOLD analysis project Ga0182745, IMG submission 128523) | Enriched backyard soil microbial communities from Emeryville, California, USA - eDNA 3rd pass 30_C Kraft BY (version 2) (version 2) | ecosystem: Environmental > Terrestrial > Soil >...
AACTGGAGCACGCTCAGGAACTGACCGAAGCCAATCTCGTCCTGGGCCTTCTCGATCTTCTCGCGCAGGGTTGCCGGGCTGCCGCACAGGAACATGCCCTTCTCGATCACCGTATCGATCGTCTGCTTCTCGCTGATCGACTTCTTGGCGGAGCGGATCGCCTTGCTGGACGCCAGCGACTGATAGCCCGGCGGCAGCAGCATCTCCGGCGGCATGCGCAGGAACTTGTTGAGCATGGCCTCGATATGCGGCTTGGCTTCCGCATAGGCCTTCTCGTCGGTCTCCGCGCAATAGGTCGGCACCGACCAGCCCTTGTATTCCGGCGTGGCGGTCCAGCCCTGCTTGGCGGCGGCCTCTTCATACAGCTTCATGAAATGCGCCAGCGCCGCGATCGGGCTGAAGGTTTGCAGATAGGTGTATTTGCGCGAGGCATCCGCCGCCCATTCGATGGTCTCGCGGCTGCCCTGCGACGGAATCCAGATCGGCGGATGCGGCTTCTGATAGGGCGTCGGCCAGCAGTTCACATATTCGAAGTGATAATGCTTGCCCTCGTAAGGGAACGGGCCGGTCTCGGTCCATGCCTTGATGATGAGGTCATGGGCCTCGTGGAAACGCTCGTGGGAGAAGGCCGGATTGACGCCCCACGAATGATATTCGGCGCCGATGCCGCGCACGAAGCCCGCGATGAGCCGGCCGCCGGTGATGACGTCCAGCATGGCGAATTCCTCCGCCACCGTTGCCGGATTGTTGAGCAGCGGCAGCGCACGGCCGAGCACCGCGATCTTGGCGTTCTTGGTGCGCCGCGCCAGCGCGCCGGCCATCACACCGGGAATCGGCATCAGGCCGTAAGCGTTGGAATGATGCTCGTTGACGCAGATGCCGTCGAAGCCAAGCTGATCCGCCAGTTCGAGTTCGTCGAGATAGCGGTTGTAGAGCGCATGGCCCTTCTGCGGATCGTAGTAGCTGTTGGGCAGCGTGATCCAGGCCGAGTCATATTTCTTATCGTAGTCCGGATCGAGATCCGCATACGGCATCAGATGGAAGAAATGGAACTTCATTACGCGGACGCCTTGGCATGGGAGATGATCTTGGCAGCGAGGACATCCGCCTTCTCGGTATGGGGCACATGGCCGCATTCCGGAATGATTTCGAGCTTCGAGCCCGGAATCAGCCGCTGGAATTCAGGGCCATAGGCCGCCGGCACGATCCTGTCGTTCTCGCCCCAGACGATCTGGGTCGGCACGGTGATGCGGTGCAGCCACTTGTGGAGATGCGGGTTGAACAGCCGCGGCTCCCAGGCAAGCTTGGCCATGATGAGGCGGTTCTTCGCCGCGATATCCAGTTCCTCCTCGGAGGGCGTGCGGGACAGCGCCATCTCGACCAGCTTCGGATCGTGGAACAGGTGGCGAACGGTCTCCTCGGGAGAGAGCAGGAAGATATCCGCCTTGCGGACGCCCTTCAGCCGGATGCCCACCGGCGCGACCAGCGTGAGCGAGGCCAGCGCCGTCTGGTTGCGAACGGCGATCTCGCTGGCGAGCCAGCCGCCCATGGATGTGCCCACGAGATGCACACCGGACAGGCCGAGCTGGTCCATGAAATCGAGATAGAAATAGGCAAGATCGCCGACGTTATCGAGCCAGTCCGGCGTGTCGGAACCGCCGAATCCGGGATGCTCCGGCACGAAGACGTCGAACTGCTCGGCCAGCTTGTCCATAAAGGGAATCCACTGGCTGGCGCCTGAGGCGCCATGCAGGAAGATCAGCGGCTCGCCCTTGCCGCCGCCGCGCATGACGCGGGTCTTGCAGCCTGCCACCGTTTCAAATGTCTCGCGTCCCGCCATCCTCGAACTCCCTGTCTCTCCCCGGCCACCGGCTTTCCCGGCAGGCCGCCCCTCTATAGCGATCGAAAGCCGTAAGACAAAGGGTCCGTCCCCACACTCCTCCTCCCTCACAGGAGCCGCTTGCCAAGCCGCAGGCTGACGCCTAGACCGGCCCGGCTGAAGACACGGCATGGGGGAGCCGAATGCGGCTGGACCGTCTGTTCAACGTGCAGGGCCAGGTCGCCCTCGTCACCGGGGCCGCGAGCGGCCTCGGCTTGGCCTATGCCGAGGTTCTGGCGGAAAACGGCGCGACCGTCCTGTTGACGGATATCGACGAGCCCGGCCTCACGGCGCAGGTGGAGCGCCTGGGGACGCTGGGCTGCGACGTTGCGCAGCAGGTGCTGGACATCGCCGACACCGACGCGATCCGGACCGTCATCGACGACTGGGCGGCCCGCCACGGCCGCCTCGACATCGTTTTCGCCAACGCCGGCATCAGCGCCGGGCGCGGCTTTGCGCTCGATCCTTCCGGCACGCTGACCGAGGTGGATGCGGACGCCTTCCGCCGCGTCGTGGACATCAACCTCACCGGCAACCTGATAACCATGGCCCATGCGGCCCGGCACATGAAGCGCCAGAAAAGCGGCGCCATCGTCGCTACGACATCCGTCGCCGGCATCGTCGCGGAGCCGGTCTGCGGCTATGCCTATGTCGCGTCCAAGGCGGCGCTCGCCAATGCGGTGCGGCAGGCGGCCGTCGACCTCGCGCCCTATAACGTGCGCGTGAACGCCATCGCGCCGGGCCCGTTCCTCACCAATATCGCGGGCGGCCGCCTCAAGCGCGAGAAGGATGTCGCGGCCTTCTTCACCGGGGGTGTGCCGCTGCAACGGCTGGCCGAGCCCGACGAGATCAAGGGCCTGGCCCTGCTGCTCGCCTCACCCGCCGGAAGCTACATGACCGGCACCGTCATCCCCATCGACGGCGGATCGAGCTGCGTCCTGCCGGGCCGGCTGCCTGCCCTGCCGACGGACTAGCGCGCCGCCGCGCGCTGCCCGGATACATCTTTCAACCTGCGGACATGCCATGAAATTCTGTTATTTCCACCTGATGCCCTGGACCGACCTCGACGAGGCCCCGAGCCAGTGGCCCGCCAGCAACGCCTCCTTCTCGCCCCAGCGCGCCAAAGAGCTGTATGACGGCTATATCGACAGCATGGTCTTTGCCGAGCAATGCGGCTTCGACTGGGTCGGCTGCAACGAGCACCACTTCAGCCCCTATGGCCTGATGGCCAATTGCAATCTGATCGGCTCGGCGCTGGCCTATCGCACCCGCGATATCAAGCTCGCCATGCTGGGCAATCTCGTGCCGCTGCTGAACCCGGTCCGCGTGGCCGAGGAATATGCGATGCTGGACGTGATGAGCGGCGGCCGGCTGGTCGCCGGGCTGATCCGCGGCGTGCCGCATGAATACATCGCCTATAACGTGAATGCCGACGAGTCCCGCGCCCGCCTGCGCGAGGCCGTCTCGCTCATCATCAAATGCTGGACCGAGCCGGAGCCGTTCGGCTGGGAAGGCGAATATTATCAGTATCCGTCGATCTCGCTCTGGCCGCGGCCGTGGCAGCGGCCGCATCCGCCGATCCTGATGTCCGCCAGCAACGAGGAATCCGCCGAATTCTGCGGTGAGTTCAAGGCCATCATGGGCCTGACGCTGATTGCGGACCTCGCCATCGCGCGGCGCTCCATCGACATCTACAAGCGCGCCACCGCCATTCAGGGCTTCACGCCGCCGCCGGAATACATCCTCTGCGGTTACAACACCTGCATCATGGATGACGACGCCGAGGCGCGGCATACGCTCGAAGAGGGCCAGCGTTACTTCCATCGCGTGCTGATGCATTCGATCCGCGACGCCCAGCGGCTCGTCATCACCCGCTCGCGCTATTTCGGGCAGGATCAGGTGGGGGAAACCTTCGTCAAGCGCCTCGTCGCGCTGAAGGAGCGTACCATCGACGAGCAGATCGAGGCCGGCTCCGTCTTCTGCGGCAGCCCGGACAAGGTGATCCAGCAGATGAAGCGGGTCCATGGCGAGTTGGGCAACGGCATGTTCAACCTCAACTTCAAGATCGGCAACATTCCCGACGCGGCGGTGACGCGCGGCATGGAACTGTTCCGCGACAAGGTTCTTCCCGCCGTGCGGGACCTGTGAGGCAAATCATGTTCGAGCAAGACATGTTCACGACAGAAACAGCGACGCTGTCGACGGGTCCCGTCACCTATCGCAAGGGCGGCGATGGTCCGGCCATCCTGCATATCCATGGCACGGCCGGGCCGAACCATTCGACGGTGCTTGACGATCTCGCGAAACGCCACACCGTCTATCATCCTGTCGCGCCGGGCTGGGACGGCACGCCGCGGCATGACGCCGTGCGAAGCGTCAGCGATCTTGCAGATGTCTATGCAGATTTCATCCGCACCGTGATCGGCGGGCCGTGCGATGTCATCGGCGTCTCCTTCGGCGGCTGGGTCGCGCTATGGCTGGCGGTGCGGCACCCTAACCTCGTGCAGCAGCTCGTGCTGGAAGCACCCGCCGGACTGCGCGATCCCGGCACCGGCGGCCTGCCGGTCGATCCGGACGAGTTGCACCGCCAGACCTATGCCCGGCCGGACCGCGCGCCCCCGCCCGCCCGCTCAAAGGATGCTTACTGGATCAACCGCCGCCTGCGCGACGAACTGGGGGCCGGCATCAGCCTCGACCAGCCGCTGCTCGAAGCGCTGCCGAAGATCACGGCGCGGACGCTGGTGCTGTTCGGCGACCGGGACCAGATCTCGCCGGCCATGCCGGCGGCGCACCGCATGCGGCTCGGCATTCCCCATGTCCACATGACGTATATTTATAACGCCGCCCATGCGCTGGAATTCGACCAGCCGGAGAAGCTGACGGCGCTGATCTCCGCTTTCTTCGAGCGCGGCGAAGGCTTCCTCGTCCGCAGCGCGGCCGCGGCAGGCTGACACGTCACACCCGGAGGCTATACCGCCTCCGGGTCATCCTCCGGGGCGGGCATTTTCGGGATCATGCTTTTTATTTGAGCATGATCCCGTCCGAAAACCGCTTCGCACTTTTCGGGATCATGCTTTAGCGCTGGCCGAGCAGGAAATCCGCGCAGCGCTCGCCGATCATGATCGCCGGCGCATTGGTGTTGCCGCTCACAAGGTTCGGCATGATCGAGGCGTCCGCCACGCGCAGACGCGGCACGCCGCGCACGCGCAAGTGCGGATCGACCACCGCGCCGTCGTCGCTGCCCATGCGGCAGGTCCCGCAGGGATGAAACACCGTCTTGGCCGTGGCCCGCGCATGGGCGACGAGCGCTTCGTCGGACAACTCCTCGCCGAGATTGCCGGGCTTCAGCTCCCGTTCCACGATTTTGCGCAAGGACGGCGCGCTCATGATCCTGCGGCCGATCTTGAGGCCACGCACCAGGCCCTGAACGTCCGCATCGTTGTCCAGCGCATTGGCCACGACCTTCACGGTGTCGGCGGCATTGCCGCTGCGAATATTCACGCTGCCGCGCGACTGCGGCCGCAGGATGCAGATGCTGAAGGTGAGGCCATGCACCTGCGGCATCGGCTGGCCGACATCCGCCGTCACCGCAGCAGCGACATGGAACTGCACGTCCGGCCGGCCATCGCCATCGGTGTCGAAAAAGCCACCGGCCTCCATCACGTTGGAGGTGAGCAGACCGGTGCGGAACATCAACCATTGCAGGCCATGCCCGACCGCCTTCAGGCCCCTGTCCTGCCCCATCAGGCCGATGGGGTCCCGCGTCAGCGCCTGAACCGGCGTCGTGTAATGATCCTGGAAATTCTGTCCGACGCCGGGGAGTTCGCGCATCACGGGAATGCCATGCGCCGACAGCACATCGCCCGGCCCGATGCCGGAAAGCTGCAACATCTTCGGAGAGCCGAAAGCGCCGGCGCTCAGCACAACTTCCTCGCGCACGCGGGCCTCGCTCACGCTGTTGTCCTTGCCTGAACGGAAGCGCACGCCGACGGCCGCGCCATTCTCCAGCACGATGCCTTCGACCTGCGCATCGGTCCGCAAGGTCAGCAGCGGGCTCTTGCGCACGCGCGAAAGAAACGTGACCGGCGCGGACTGCCGCCGACCACCGAATGTCGTGGTCTGATAGAAGCCGACACCGGCCTGCTTCTCACCGTTGAAGTCGTCAGTATAGGGATAGCCGCTCTCCTGCGCCGCCCGCAGAAAGGCGTAGCTCACCGGATGACGGAAGCGGGCGTCCGCCACCATCAGCGGCCCATCCGCTCCATGATAGGCGTTGGAGAATTTCTGGTTGTTCTCGGAACGGCGGAACACCGGCAGCACATCGTCCCAGCCCCAGCCGGGACAGCCGCGATCACGCCAGCCGTCGTAATCCTCCGCCTGCCCGCGGATATAGACCATGCCGTTGACCGACGAGCCGCCACCCAGCGTGCGGCCCTGCATCATGCCCATCTGCCGGCCGCCCGCGCCGGCTTCGGGCTCCGTCTTGAACTGCCAGACGCGCTGGGTCGTGTAGACCTTGAAGACGGTCGCGGGAATGTGAATCCACGGGCTGTTGTCGCGCGGGCCGGCTTCCAGCAGCAGCACGCTCTTGCCGGCTTCGATGAGCCGGGTGGTGACGACACAGCCGGCAGAGCCAGCCCCGATGACGATATAGTCGTAGCTTTCCACGCGCTTCGCTCCCGGCCGCGCGGCGGCGCCGCCGGCGTGTCAGTTTATCGCGCGAGAGTAGAGAGCTTCGATATCGCGAAGCAAGCGCGAGGGCGCCGCCGCGGTGTCAGCGATGTGGAGAGCGGCGTCCAGCATGGCGTCGGCCTGCGCCTCGCCCGCGACCGGCGCCGCGAGCTTGCGGAACTTGTCCACCAGCGCCTGCACCGACAGCGGCCGGGCCGGGTCGCCGGGGACATGCTCGGCCTTGTATTCATGCCGGCCGGACATGGATTTGACCACGACACGCGCCGACCATCGTGCCGGATAGTCCGCCAGCAAGGCATCGTCCGCGGTGACCTTCACCTTGCCCATCAGCGCGGCGATGTCCGGTGTCATGGCCGGCTCCGCCTTGGCGATGTCCAGCGCGGCTTCTGGCGCGAGCAGGGCGATGGCGATCTGATACGGCAGGCTGGTGAGGAAGGACATGCGGTCCCCGGCCGTCACACCGTGGTCGATCATCTTGAGATGCGGCGGCAGCACGAAAGCCTCGATCTCGAAGATATCCGCCACAGGCACGACTTTGGCGATATCGGCCACAGCCTGCGTGGCGGCCATGGTCTGGCGCGCGGCGCACCATGGCTTGAACGAGGTTTCGAGGATCGCGGCAGCACCGCCGGCCGTGAAAGCCTCCAGATCCGGTGTGATGCCATAGACCTTCGGGAAGAACGGGCCGTCGAGCAGCGCGAGATCGGCCGCGAAACCGGCACGGGCCGCCTGCGCCGCTATCAATCCAGAGCGCGCGGCATTGCCGGCGGCGAGCCAGCGGGCCGTGGCAGGGCCGCCCTGCTGGCCGACGCCGGGCGCGGTCATGGTCAGGGCAAGACTCAGCGCCTGCGCCGTGCGTTCCGCGTCCAGTTTCATCAGCCGCGCCGCCGTCGCGGCCACGCCGAAGGGCGCGGCGAGATAGGTCGGCCAGATGCCGCGATAGAGGCTGGTCGGGCCGTCCATGGCGAGGCCGAAACGGACCATCGCCTCATAGCCCGCGACGATGGCGGCAGCGATCTCCTCCGGCGCGGCCTTCTGCGCCGCCGCAATGGTCAGCGCCGCCGGCACCACGATGGAGCCCGGCGTGACCATGGAGCGGATATGGATGTCGTCCACCTCGCTCAGCCGGGCGAGGCCGCAATGGGCCGCCACATCCGCCGCGAGATCGCCCGCCGGCCCCCGGAAGGCTATCAACGCCCGCCCCTCGGCCGTGGCCGTCGCCGCCACCCAGGCCGCCACCGTATCGGCGACATGCTGGCTGATGGCGACGTTGTTCCCGGCCGCGATGGCGGCCGGCTCGGACCCGGCGAGAGTTTCGGCAAAGCGCGATAATGTACTGCGGGGCGCGGTCATGGCGTTTCCTTGGGACGGTCGGAGGAGGCTGTCAAATAGGCCTGCGTCTCCCGTGAAACACATGAATCAGCCGCGTTCAACGCACGCGGCTTCGTCAGATTCGGGCGGCGCGTTGCCGGTCAATTTCTAAAAGATAGTATCTTTACTATCTTCTCCCGGTCCGCTAGCCTCCCCTCAGGATCGCAGCAGCGCAACCGGAGGACCCCCATGGGCATCCAGGAGCCGGTCGAAACAGGGACGGGACGCATTCTGCTCGGCGGGCGCTCAGGTTCGCTGTCGAACCAGATCGTCGCCGAAGTGCGCGATTCCCTGTTCGCCAAGCGGCTGCGGCCCGGCGATTTCCTCGGCACGGAAAAGGACCTTGCCGCCCGTTTCGGCGTCAGCCGCATCGTCGCGCGGGACGCCCTGCGCACGCTGGAGGCCCTCGGCATCGCTGAAATCCGCATGGGCAAGGGCGGCGGCGCGCGCATCGCCCATGGCAACCCGCGCCTGTTCGCCGAAGTGCTCGCGGTGCAACTCGATCTCACCGGCGTCAGCGCCGGAGAGATTCTGGACGCCCAGCGAGCCGTCGAAAGTCTAGCCGCCGAACTCGCGGCCGAACATGCCACCAAGGCGGATCACGACCGGCTGCATCGCCTGCTGGACGCCGCCGCCCGCTGCATGGACGATGTCGAGGCCTATACGCGAGTGAGCCATGACTTCCATCTCGCCATCGCGGAAGCCTCGCACAACCGCGTAGTGGTGACGCAGTTCATCTCGCTCCACCACGTCTCATGGCCAAAGCGCAACCCAACGCTGACGCCCGCTGTCGCCACCCATGTGCTCGACGTGCATCGGCAGCTCGCATCTCTCATCGAGATCCGGGATGCCGCCTCCGCACGCCGCCTGATGGACGATCACGTCAGGATGATCCGCGCGCGGCGTGTTCACGAACACGACCAGCCGCACAGTCATTCACCCGATCCGACCTGCTGCTGACCGGACAAACAACGAGAGGCGCACCGGCCAGCATGCTTCACAACAGCGCCGTCTAGGAGGACGAACCATGAAGAACCAGCCATTCATCATCCAGCCGCACTTCCGGCTCCAGGAATGGATCGCGGAGGAAAAGGGTTATTTCCGTGACGAAGGCCTCGACTATGTGTTCGAGGAAACCATCAAGAGCACGGACGGCAAGGCCCACGACACCTCGGGCGCAAAGTCCGGCGCCTATCAGACCTTCGAGAAGGGCCGCACTTCCGACGTCAATTGCGCCTGCCACTGGACGGTAAATGTCGCCGCCGCCAAGGGCCACGGCAAGCTCTGGGCCGACGTCTACTCTGTCGCGCCCGCCGCCATCTTCGTGCCGCCGGATTCACCGGTGAAAAAGCCGGAAGACCTCGCCGGCGTGCCGATCTCGGTCGGCTATCAGTCGGGCAGCCATTACTCCAGCATCCAGGCGCTGGAGCAGTATCTCCCGACCGACCAGATCAATCTCTCCTTCTCGGAAGGCATGCTGTTCAAGCGGCTGGACAATCTGCTGGAAGGAACGTCGCCGGCCTCCGCGCTGTTCAGCGGGCCGTATTATCTCGCGGAGCAGCTCGGCTTCCGCAAAATCATCGATACGACCTTCATGATCGCGTCGATGATCACGGGCAATCCGGACGAAGAGGACCTGAAGAAATTCTTCCGGGCCCTCAAGCGTGCGCAGCGCGACCTCGACCTGCGACCGGACCTCTATACCCACTACTTCAAGCGGGAATTCCCGGCACGGTATCATGACATCATGGATACCCGCCGCTGGGGCCCCGGCGAGCGCATCGTGTTCGAGCCCTATACCGAAGAAGCCTTCTCCGAATCCCGCGACTGGATCGCGGAGCGCAACATCTTCGAGGGCGGCAAGCCGAACATGGGCAACGATGCCTACAAAGAGGTCACGGTTCACCTGTCCTGATCTCTCCTGCCTGACGGGAGCCGCGGGCGGATTCGGCCGCCGCTTCCCACCAATGCAGAATCCCCGGGGCAGCCAACCGCCCCGGGGATTTTGCGTTCGGTTCCATCCAGATTACCTTGAAGAGATCGGCCCCGTCGCATGGACAGGCGCACCAGCGTTACCGGCGGGGACAGGCCCGGACAAGGAGCGGCCATGAACGCATCACAGATCATGACCCGGAACGTTGCAACGGTCTCGCCGGAGACGCCTGTGCATCAGGCGGTCGAGATGATGCTGCAACGGGGCATCAGCGGACTGCCCGTGGTCGATGCCGGCGGCGTCCTGGTCGGGATCGTGACAGAGGGCGATCTGTTGCGGCGCACCGAACTCGGCACCCAGCGCAAGCGGCCCCGCTGGCTCGAATTTTTCGTCGGGCCCGGCCAGATGGCCGAAGAATATGTCCGGACCGCCGGCCGGAAGGTAGGCGAGGTCATGACGCCGGATGTTCGATCGGTTTCCGAAGACACCTCGCTGAGCGAGGTTGTCGCCACGATGGAGCGTCACCGCATCAAGCGGCTGCCGGTGGTGCATGACGGCAAGGTCGTCGGCATTCTCAGCCGGGCCAATCTGCTCCGGGCGCTGGCCAACGCCACCGCGGAAATTCCCGCCCCCAAGGCCGACGACGAAAGCCTGCGCCGGGCCCTGCTGGCGGAACTGGACAAGCAGCCATGGGCCCCCGTCAGCACGGTCAGCATCATCGTGCGCGACGGGGTGGTCCACCTGTGGGGGAGCATTCTGGACGAGCGCCAGCGCAACGCGATCCGCGTGGCGACCGAGAATATCCCCGGCGTCAAAGGCATCGAAGATCACCTCGTCTGGGTCGAGCCGATTTCCGGCATGGCGATCCTGGCGCCGGGTGACGAGGAGGCGTCCGCGCCCAGTTCTTGATTTCACGGTTACGTGATCCGCCCGCCTGCTCCCCCTGGGGGCAGGCGCTGCGGCGTCCCGTTCCGCGTCGTGGCGCAGGGCAAACTGTCGCAGTTGAAGGCCGCACCTGATCCGCTATCAGGGCCGCGCAGAAATTTTACTGCATTTGGGTTGAATGGTGCCTTGCTCAGGCGGCTCCATTTTGCCATTCGTTTCTCAGTCGTTTTTTGAGAATCGTGCAAGCTGACAGGAGGCGCGAACGGCCGGCAATGTCCGAATCTGCCCTGCTCCCCTGCCTGCTCAGTCTTCCCTTCATCGGAAGTTTTGTTGCGGCCTTTTTCCGCAATGATGCGCGCAACGCGGAGTCATGGCTCGCCGGCCTCATCGCGTTCGCCGGCCTCATCATCGCGATCTGGCTCTATCCGACGATCCGGGCCGATCGTCTGGTTGTGTGGCAGGCGACCTGGCTTCCGCAATACGGGCTGAATTTCACCCTGCGGCTGGATGGGCTGGCCTGGGCATTCACCCTTCTCATCACCGGCATCGGCATCCTGATCGCGCTTTACGCGCGATATTACATGTCCCCGGCCGATCCGATGCCGCGCTTCTTCTCGCTTCTGCTCGCCTTCATGGGCGCAATGCTGGGCATCGCGCTTTCGGGCAATCTCATCCAGATCGTTTTCTTCTGGGAGATCACGAGCGTCGTCTCGTTTCTCCTGATCGGCTACTGGCATCAGAACGCGGCCGCGCGTGACGGCGCGCGCATGGCGCTGAGCCTGACCGCCGCCGGCGGCCTGTGCCTGTTCTCCGGCGTCATCGTCATCGGCCATATCGTCGGCAGCTACGATCTCGATATCGTGCTGGCGGCCGGCGACCAGATCCGGAGCCACCCGTTCTATCCGGTCGCGCTGGTGCTGGTCGTCATCGGCGCGCTGACCAAAAGCGCCCAGTTTCCGTTCCATTTCTGGCTGCCGCAGGCGATGACAGCGCCGACGCCGGTGTCGGCCTATCTCCATTCGGCCGCGATGGTGAAGGCCGGGGTTTTCCTGCTGGTCCGCCTGTGGCCGGCGCTCGGCGGCACGGACTATTGGTTGTGGCTGGTCGGCAGCGCCGGCCTCGCGACATTCGTCTTCGGCGCGTTTCTCGCCATTTTCCAGCACGATCTCAAGGGCCTACTCGCCTATTCCACCATCAGCCACCTGGGGCTGATCACCCTGCTGATCGGCCTCAACCGGCCTCTCGGCCTGGTTGCGGCCGTGTTCCACATGCTGAACCATGCGACCTTCAAGGCGTCGCTGTTCATGGCCGCCGGCATCATCGACCACGAATGCGGCACGCGCGACATCCGGCGCCTGAGCGGGCTCTGGCATTTCATGCCGATCACGGCGGTGCTCGCCATGGTTGCGGCGGCCGCCATGGCCGGCGTGCCGCTGCTGAACGGCTTTCTCTCCAAGGAGATGTTCTTCGCGGAAACCATCGAGGTCTATGACGGCTCGCTGATCGACGCCGCGCTGCCCTATATCGCGACCATCGCCAGCACCTTCACGGTGGCTTATTCGCTGCGCTTCATCCGGGATGTGTTCTTCGGCCCCGCGCCCAAGGACCTCCCGCGCATTCCGCACGAGCCCCCCCGCTGGATGCGCATGCCGATCGACATCCTCGTGATCATCTGTCTGGTGGTGGGAATCGTGCCGGCCTACACTATCGGCCCCATCCTCCATGTTGCGGTGTTCTCCATTCTCGGCCCGGCCACCCCGGACTATAGCCTTGCCATCTGGCACGGCCTCAACTGGCCGCTCCTCATGAGCAGCCTCGCGCTGCTGGGAGGCCTCGTGCTCTACCTGCTGCTGCGCAGATACCTGCAAAGCGAACGAGGCGAGCCGAACTGGGTGATGCAACTCAACGGCCGCCGTTTCTTCGACCGGGCGCTCGTCACCCTCTCCTGGCGCTGGGCCAGCACCGCCGAGCGCATCCTGGGAACCCGGCGGCTCCAGCCCCAGCTCGTGCTGGTCGTGCTGGTCTCGGCGGCGGCCGCGCTGCTGGCGCTCTGGCCCCATGACATCTTCCGCCTCCCGTCGTGGCCCGCCATGCCGGACCCGGTTTTCGCTGCGCTCTGGGTCGTCGGCATCGCCTGCGCCATCGGCGGCGCCTCCCTCGCCAAATTCCATCGGCTCGCCGCCCTCATCCTGATCGGCGGCGCGGGGCTGGTCACCTGCATCACCTTCGTGTGGCTTTCCGCGCCAGACCTGGCGCTGACCCAGCTCGTGATCGAAATCGTCACGCTCACTCTGCTGCTTCTCGGCCTGCGCTGGCTGCCGAAGCGCGCGTCCGAGCAGGGCGAATCCCCGCCGTCCCTGTCGACATGGCTGCGCCGCATCCGTGATTTCTCGATCGCCATCGGTACCGGCGCGGGCCTCGCGCTGCTCGCCTATGCGGGCATGACCGGCCCTGCTCCGGACACCATCGCGAAGGAATTCCTGGCGCGCGCCTATCTCGAAGGCGGCGGCACCAATGTCGTCAACGTGATCCTCGTGGATTTCCGCGGCTTCGACACTTTCGGCGAGATCACCGTGCTCGGCGTCGTCGCCATCACGGTCTATGCCCTTCTACGCCGCTTCCGCCCGGCGGCGGACAGCATCGAAGTGCCGGAGCAGCAGCGCCAGCAGGAAGCCTTGCAGGCTGACGGCAAGGCTTCCGACGACTATCTAGCCGCACCCTCCGCCATCATGCAGTTGCTGTTTCCCTTCATCGCCGTTGTCGCGGCGTATTTCCTGCTGCGCGGCCACGACCTGCCCGGCGGCGGCTTCGTCGGCGGAACGGTGATGGCCATCGCGCTGCTCCTGCAATATATCGCGAGCGGCAGCCGCTTCGTGGAAGCCAACCTCAGGATACGGCCGCTGCGGTGGATTTCGCTCGGCCTGCTGACGGCGCTCTGCGCCGGCCTCGGCGCCTTCGCATTCTCCAGGCCCTTCCTCACCTCCGCCTTCAGCTATGCCGATATTCCCCTGATCGGCGCGGTGCCGATGGCCAGTGCGCTGGTCTTCGACCTCGGCGTATTCTCCCTCGTGGTCGGCACCATCGCCCTCATCCTCATCGCCCTTGCGCATCAGTCGATCCGCAGCCACCGCGCGACCGGCACGCCGCTGCAAGGCGAAAGCCGGGAGGAGCCGTGATGGAACTCGTTCTCTCCATCGCCATTGGCGCGTTGGGCGGCTCCGGCGTGTGGCTCTTGCTGCGCCCGCGCACCTTTCAGGTGATCATCGGGCTGACGCTGCTGTCTTATGCCGTCAACCTGTTCATTCTTTCCATGGGGCGCCTGAAGGTGGACATGGCGCCGATCCTCCAGAAGGGCGAAGCCGGCGACATCGCCAGCTATGCGGACCCGCTTCCGCAGGCGCTGGTGCTGACCGCGATCGTCATCAGCTTCGCCACCACCGCGCTGTTTCTCGTCGTTCTTCTCGCCTCTCGCGGCCTGACGGGCACCGACCATGTCGATGGACGGGAGCGTGAATGGTGATCGCCTGGGCGGACCATCTGGCAATTCTTCCCATCCTGCTGCCGCTTGCGGCGGGCGCGGGGCTGCTGCTGATCGAGGAACGGCACCGCGCGCTGAAGGCTGCCATCAGCCTCGCGACGACTCTGGCCCTGGCCGGCATCGTGACGGCTCTTTTCTACCGGCTGGAGGCCGTGCCCCAGGAGGTCATCGTCTATCGCCTCGCCGGATGGCCCGCTCCGTTCGGCATCGTGCTGGTGGTGGACCGGCTGACCGTCCTCATGCTGATGCTGACCAGCGGGCTGGCGCTTGCCAGCCTCATCTTTTCGCTCGTGCGCTGGAGCCGTGCGGGCGTCCATTATCTTTCGCTGTTTCAGTTCCTGCTGATGGGACTCAACGGCGCATTTCTCACCGGCGACCTGTTCAACCTGTTCGTGTTCTTCGAACTGCTGCTGGCCGCATCCTACGGGCTTGCGCTGCACGGCTCCGGCATCGTCCGAGTGCGCGCCGGGCTGCATTACATCGCGATCAACCTCGCCGCCTCCTTGCTGTTCCTCATCGGCGTCTCGCTGATCTACAGCGCGACGGGAACGCTCAACATGGCCGACCTCGCCATGAGAATCCCTACGCTGGACGCCGGCGACAGGATGCTGATGGAGAGCGGCTCCGCGATTCTCGGCATCGCATTTCTGGTCAAGGCGGGCATGTGGCCGCTGAGCTTCTGGCTGCCGACGACCTATGCGGCAGCCGCGCCGCCGGTCGCGGCGATGTTCGCGATCATGAGCAAGCTCGGCATCTATGTGATACTTCGGCTCTGGCTCCTGCTGTTCGGCGACGCCGCCGGCGCCTCTTCCGATTTCGGCGGAATGGCGCTGCTCGCGATCGGCGGCGCGACGGTCCTGTTCGGCATGATCGGGATTCTCGCGTCGCAGGACCTCGGCCGCCTCACCGGCTTCGCCGTACTCATTTCCTCCGGAACGATCCTTGCGGTCATCGCCATCGGCGACGCCGACCTCACCGGCCCCGCCATTTATTACATGATCAGCTCGACCCTCGCGATCGGCGCAATGTTCATGCTGATCGAACTCATCGAGCGCGGCCGCGACCCGGGCGCGGACATGCTGGCCGTGACGCGCGAAGCCTATGGCGACGACAGCGAAGAAGATCCTCTGAAAATGGAGGAGATCGGCATCGCCATTCCGGCGACCATCACCGTTCTCGGGCTCTGTTTCCTGAGCTGCGCTCTGGTGCTCGCCGGCATGCCGCCGCTGTCCGGCTTCATCGGCAAATTCGCAATCCTTTCCGCCGCTTTCAGCGTTCCCGGTCAAGGTCAGGACGCCGTGCCCGTGACCGCCTTCACCTGGCTCCTGCTGGCGCTGCTCATGGTGTCCGGCATCGTCACCCTGATGGCCATGACCCGCGCCGGCATCCGCACGCTGTGGATCCCCCAGGAGCGCACGACACCCATGGTCCATCTGGCCGAGATCGCCCCCATCATCCTGCTGCTTGCCGGTTGCGTGGCTCTGACGGTCCAGGCCGATCCCGTCCTGCGCTACATGAATGCGGCGGCAAGCGCGGCGCACTCGCCCGCGGACTATGTCCGGGGGGTGCTCACGGACCCTGAGACCGGGGCAGTCCGCAGCCCGGATTCGGGAGGCGGACCATGAGAACATGGCTTCCGTTCCCCCTCACCTCCCTGTGTCTGCTGGGGATGTGGCTGTTGCTGAACCAGAGCCTGTCGGCCGGCCATGTCCTGCTGGGCGCGCTGTTCGCGCTGCTGGGCGGGTGGCTGCTGGGCCTCGTCCAGAAGGACGTTCCTCGCGTCCGTAATCCCCTCGCCGTCGCGCGGCTGAGCCTGCTCGTTTTCGTGGACATCGTGCGCTCCAACATTGCGGTGGCACGCATCATCCTCGGCCCGCGGCACAGCCGGCACACCTCGGGCTTTCTCAGGATCCCGCTCGATCTCCGCAATCGCTACGGGCTTGCGATTCTCGGCTGCATCATCACCGCCACGCCCGGCACGCTATGGGTCCGCTACAATGCGGAGACGCAGTCGCTGCTGATCCACGTTCTCGATCTGGTGGACGAAGCCACCTGGATCGACACCATCAAGGGGCGCTACGAACGGCTGCTGCTGGAGATCTTCGAATGAGCGCCCAGATCCTGCACTGGTCTCTTGTCGCCGCTCAGCTCATAATCACGCTCGCCATGGCCTGCGCCGCATTTCGCATGTTCCGCGGCCCGCGGGCGCAGGACCGCGTTCTCGGGCTCGACACGCTCTATGTCAGCGGAATGATTCTGCTGCTGCTGTTCGGGATCCAGTCCGGTCGCACCCTTTATTTCGAGGCCGCGCTGATCATCGGCCTGCTCGGCTTCGTCGGCACTGTGGCGCTGGCGAAATTCCTGATGCGCGGCGAGGTGATCGAATGACGCCTCAGGCTGACATTTCGGGCTGGGCCGCGTTGCTCACGGCCATACTCGTGCTGCTCGGCGCCAGCCTGACACTGATCGGTTCGCTCGGCCTGCTGCGGCTGCACCGATTCTACGATCGCGTGCATGCTCCCACGCTCGGCACGACGCTGGGAATCGGCTCGGTGCTGATCGCCTCGATGATCTATTTCTCCGTTCTCCAGCAGCGGCCGGTCATTCACGAAATTCTCATCACCGTATTCGTGACGCTGACGACGCCCATCACGCTGATGGTGCTTGTGCGCGCTGCGCTGTTCCGCGACGAAGCGGCGGCCATCATGCCGGAAGCCAACCAAACCAAGGTCGTCCGCGAACGCGAAGCCGACGAGCCGGAAGCCGGATCGGACGGAGCATCGCCCCGCCCGTGAGCGCCGCAGGGTGACCGCCGGCCGCGGCCGCGCCGAAGCGGGAAGGAGGGCCCCCGCCTCAGGCCGTTATGTTCAGACCGACCACGCGGTCCAGAGCAGCCTTGTCCTTGAGCAGAGCCGCCGATTTTGATTGATGGATGATGGTGCCGCGCTCCAGAACCACCACATCCTTGGTGAGGGACAGCGCATATTCCGCATGCTGTTCGGCCAGGATGACCGCGGTTCCCTCGTCGTCCATCATGCGCTGGATCGAGCCCGCCAGTTCCTCGACGATCACCGGCGCCAACCCCTCCAGAGGCTCGTCGAGCAGCAGAAGCGAAGGGTTCGTCATCAGAGCGCGCGCAATGGCCAGCATCTGCTGCTCGCCGCCCGAGAGCTGATTACCCATGTTCTGCCGCCGCTCTTTCAGGCGCGGAAACAGATTCTCATAGACCCGCTCAAGCGTCCAGCGCCCGGGCCGCGCCGCCATCGTGAGGTTTTCCTCTACGGTCAGCGACGGAAAGACCTCGCGCTCCTGCGCCACCCAGCCGATACCCATGAGCGCGCGGACATGGGGCGATGCGTGAGTGATGTCGCGGCCGCGCCACGCCAGGCTGCCGCCCCGCATCGTGGTCAGACCCATGATGGTCAGAAACAGGGTGCTTTTTCCGACCCCGTTGCGTCCCAGAATCGCAAGGCTCCCGCCCTCGGAAATATCGAGGCTGACGCCGTCGATGACGGTCGCATCGCCATAGCCCGAGCGCACATCACGCAGGGAGAGCAGACTGTCAGTCATGATATCCACTGCCGAGATAGACTTCCCGCACACGCGGATCTGCCGAGATTTCCGCCGGCGCGCCCTCCACCAGGATGCTGCCGTTCACCATGACGATGATCCGGCTGGCGAAACGGAAAACCACGTTCATGTCATGCTCGATGAACAGGATGGTGATCTCCTTGGAGAGGCCGGCGATTGCCGTGAACAATTCAGCGCTCTCGCTGCGCGGCACACCGGCCGCCGGCTCGTCGAGCAGCAGCACGCTGGGCTTCGTGGCCAGCGCCAACGCGATTTCCAGCAGACGCTGCTGACCATAGGCCAGTTCCCGCGTCGGCCGCTCGCAATCGGCGGCGAGATTAAGCGACGAAAGAATGTCATAGGCTTCGGCGATGGCCTCGCCATAGCCCGGCAGGCTGCGCCACCATACCCCGGCTTCTCCCCGCCGCTCGCAAACCGCAAGGGTCACAGCCTCGAGCGCGGTCAGCGTGGGAAACAGCGTGTTGATCTGAAAGGTCCGCACAAGCCCGCGCTTCACCCGCGTCGCCGGCGCCATCTGGGTGATGTCTTGGCCGTTCAGAAAGATGGCGCCGCTGTCCGGCTTCAGCATTCCCGTGATGAGGTTGATCAGCGTCGTCTTGCCCGCGCCGTTCGGCCCGATCAGCGCGTAGCGCCCGCCTTGCGGCACGGCAATCGAGATATCCTTGGCAACGACGAGGGAGCCGAATTTCTTCTGAAGGTCCCGCGTCTCCAGGACGATCGGGCCAGCCACGCCGGGAGCGGCTGAAGTTCCGGAGGCCAGAGTGGGAGAGGATGAAATGCTCATGGCTTGCGCCTGCTGCGGGACGTGAGCTTGGCGAGGCTGCCGAGAATGCCGTTCGGCAGGAAGACGATGACAACGACCAGCAACAGGCCCAGCCAGAAATACCAGAATTGCGGGTTCATGCCCGCAAGCTGGTCGCGCGCCACCAGGAACAGCATCGCGCCGATGATGCCGCCATAAAGCTGCCCCGCCCCGCCAAGAATCAACATGACAAGGGTTTCAGCGGAGCGCTGGAAGCTGAGCGCATCGAGCGCCACGAACTGCGTGGTTTGCGCAAGAAGCCCGCCGGCAAGGCCAGCAAAGCCCGCCGAGATCGTATAGATGACCTGAATGCGCCTCTTGATGGAGGCGCCGATCGCCGGCATGCGCCGGACATTCTCACGCATGCCGCGCAGAGAAAGGCCGAAGGGAGAATTGATGATCCGCCGGATCACGAGAAACGACAGGAACAGCCCGATCAGCGAATAGGCATAGGCCGTATAGCCGTACAGGTCGAAGTCGAAGATCCCGAAAATCGGCCACATGCTCATGCCCTGAAGGCCGTCGTCACCGCCGGTGAGCCAGTGCGCCTTGTTGGCCAGTTCGAACATGAGCAGGCAGAGCCCCAGCGTCACCATGATCAGCGCGAAATGAGTGATGCGGGCGATAATGAAGCTGATGAGATAGCCCAGGACCGTCGCGCCGGCTGTCGCGACAAGCAGACCGGTCAGCGGTTCGCCCCAGCCATACTTGGAAAGCAGGCCCGCGATATAGGCTCCGAAGCCGAAGAAAACCGCATGGCCGAGCGACACCAGCCCGCTGTAGCCGACGATGAGATCGAGCGAAACGGCGAACAGCGCCGTGATCGCGATCTGGCTCGCCAGGATCAGATAGGTTTCCGCCACGAAAAACGGCAGCAGCGTCGCCAGCCAGAATACGGTTTCGAACCAGCGCCAGCGGACCTTGTCACGCAGGAAACTGCTCGGATCGACCGGCGTTGCGGACGGTGAGGCCGGCGCGGCCTGTATGGAAGATGGGATCGCGGTTTCGCTCACGTCAGCGCCTCGCAAACAGGCCGGCAGGCCGCCAGACAAGCAGGCCGACCATGACGGCATACAGCACGAACGCGCCGACTTCAGGCACATAATATTTGCTGAACATATCGATGATGCCGAGCATCGCCGCGGTGATGAACGCACCGCGGATGGACGCCATGCCGCCGACCGCCACCACGATGAGCATGAACACGAGATATTTCAGAGCGAAATTGGGATCGAGCCCCACGACCTCGATCGCCAGCGCACCCCCAAG